>Ga0209564_1000658_pt1 | contig 51441 bp, 46 predicted proteins | sample AraplaCol_mMF_r2_FD_184272 | JGI IMG/M metagenome (GOLD analysis project Ga0209564, IMG submission 184272) | Arabidopsis root microbial communities from North Carolina, USA - plate scrape MF_Col_mMF_r2 (SPAdes) (version 3) | ecosystem: Host-associated > Plants > Roots > Endosphere | place: USA...
CCTACTTCGACCGCCTCGGAATGCCCCGTCTCTCCTGACCTCAACCTCTCGAACCGCCCGGTGCGGACCCGCATGCCGGGTGGTGTGGCAGGGGCGCAGCCACGAATGGCTGCCCCCTATGCCGATTTTACGCTTCTCGCGCCGCTACGATCTTCCGAAGCCTCTCGTTTTCCTCGTTGCCATCCAATCCAAAGTGGATATTCCGATGGCACGTAGGACAAATGGCTCCGACGTGTAATGGATGGTCCGGACCGCCGTCTGAGACGCGATTGATGTGGTGTGGCTCGAGGTATGGACTCCCGTCCTTCTTCTTGAACGGCGCAGGTGCGTTGCATAGCTCGCAATGTCCCGCCGCTCGAGCCAAAACGTAACGCTTCACCTGGACGCTGCGATGGTAAATCGCTCTTATGGCTTCCTTCGGAGCAATGCTGCCTGCAGGCACAGTGCAGGCGCTCAGTGCCTTTGCGCGTAGGGTCGTGAGGTCTTGGGGGGCAGAGTCAGAATTCTCAAGGGAGGGACCATCTTCCAGGTCTTCTTCTCGCTCAAAACGCATCGGAAAATCCACGGGAACGAGGCAAAAAATAATTACGTCGCGTAAATCCCCCTTTCGATCAGGGCCTCGCTCAACGACGTGGGAACCATAGACGAATTCGCCCAGGTAGATATATGGCTTGCCCTTCCCCGTGTACTCGAATAAGTGGAGAGCCTTGCCCTTCGAGGTATGGGCGGTAATCGCAAGGTTGCCCCCGCTCAGAGTCATGGGGCCAACTTGACCCTCACCGGAATATCGGAAATAACCGTCGTTGGTGAATCCGTCGCGATAGCCGTATTTCTCGCCACTGGTTCCGGTAAAAAGGAATATCGCGGGCGACTGGTCGGATGGCGCGATGCCGCTTTGCCAACTGCCTCCGAACCGTCCAGTGATTTCTTTACGCCGGCTATAGGCTTTGCCTACTACGAAGTGCGGCAGCTCCGGTGACGAATTTGGGGGCGATCCGGTGGGCGGCATTGATAGTTGCCTCTTTCTGATTGGTTATCAGAATTTTCTCAAAGCAAACCATCTCGTCAACCCTACTATTGCGGCACCGACGCTCCCGAGCATCCCTTCAGTTTGCCCACCCTCATCCGATAACGCTAAAGCAGACAAGTCCCCTCCAGGGTTGCGGCGTCTGGTGCGATGGCTGGGGCGGTCAACCTCGAAGCTATGGCATCAGCGCTTGTCTCACGCATAATCGGCGTCACGCCAAATCGACCCTTTCCGAAAAGGGCAATACATAGCTGGTAGTTCTTTGTTGGGTACAACAGGAGAGGTCAAACATGCAAAGCAAACTGGCAGGCCGTCGCCCGGTGCGACTGGCCCTGGCAAGTCTCGTCGCCACGCTGGCCGCTTGCGGCGGGGGTGGGGACGATGGTGGCGGATCGGTGGTGCGCGTTTCCGAGGCGTCCACGCTTTCGACGCAGGCCGTCAGCAGCAGTGTCACGGCCAGCCCTACGCGGTGGATGCCGTCGGTCACCGACACATGGCAGCTTCAGCTGCAAGGCACGATCAACACCAGCTACAACGTCGCGGTCTACGATATCGATCTGTTCGATACGCCGCAAGCCACCATTAACGCGCTGAAGGCGCAGGGCAAGCGGGTGGTGTGCTATTTCTCGGCAGGCAGCAGCGAGGACTGGCGCCCCGATTTCTCGAAGTTCAAGCCGGCGGATATGGGTAATGCGCTGGACGGCTGGGCGGGCGAGCGCTGGCTCGACACACGCTCGGCCAACGTGCGCGCCATCATGCAGGCCCGCATGGACCTGGCGAAGTCGAAGGGTTGCGATGGCATCGATGCGGACAACGTCGACGGCTATACCAACAACCCGGGTCTGCCGCTTACGGCTGCCACGCAGCTCGACTACAACCGCTTCCTGGCCGATCAGGCGCATGCCCGGGGCCTGGCCATCGGGCTGAAGAATGCCGTCGCCCAGTTGAGCGACCTGGCGCCGTCGTTCGATTTTGCGGTGAACGAGCAGTGCTTCCAGTACAACGAGTGCAGCGGCTATTCGGCCTTTACGGTGCAGGGCAAGCCCGTGTTCAACGTCGAATATCAGTCGAAGTGGAAGGATGCCGCCACGCGGCAGAAGCTGTGCGCCAAGGCGCAGGCGCTGAACCTGCGGACACTGGTGCTGCCGCTCGCGTTGAACGACAAGTTCCGCTACAGCTGCGACTGACCGTTTGAATATTGAAGAAACGACTACGAAGTAGTCACGGGCGGGCGGCTTCGCGGCTGTCCGCCTTTTCCGTTTCCCGCCACGCCAGGAACAGCCGCGTATCGAATTCCAGCTGGTGATACTGCGGTTCCATATGCTCGCAGAGCCGGTAGAACGCCTTGTTGTGGTCCGATTCCTTCAGGTGCGCCAGTTCGTGCACGACGATCATGCGCAGGAATTCGGGCGGCGCTTCCTTGAATAGCGACGCCACGCGGATTTCCTTCTTTGCCTTCAGCTTGCCGCCCTGTACGCGCGAGATGGCCGTATGCAGGCCCAGCGCGTGCTGCGCGGTGTCCAGCCGCGCGTCGTACCCCACCTTGTGCAGCGGCGGGGCGCTGCGCAGGTATTCCTGCTTGATCTCGGCGGTGTAGTCGTAGAGCGCGCGGTCGGTCTGGATCGTGTGACGCGCGGGGTAGCGGCGCGCGATGTGGTCGCCCAGCGTGCCGGCAGCCATTGCGGCGCGCACCTGGTCGAGCACATTGGGCGGATAGCCGCCCAGGAATCGCATCGGGTCCTTGACGCCCGGCCGCCAGCCTTCGGTCATCTTAGTGATGGTGATGGTGGTGATGCATCCAGCCGTTATCCATCGAATGCACGAAGGACTCCACGGCATCCTTGTCGCCGGTGGCGTGGCGCATCATCTCGCCGCACTTGCAGAAGCCCTGGTACGGGGTGATGTGCGAGCAAGCCGACGTTTTCTGCAGATACAGCGTGACGGGTTTTGCGCACTTCTTGCACTTGAACTTGAGGGTCAGGGCGGGTTTGCTCATGGGAATCCGGATGAAAACTGCGTCGATGCGAAACCTGCAATTGTACCGGCCGCGCCCGTTGGCTGCCGGGCAGGAAGCAGTGGGCGCGATGCGGGCTTGAAGTGGGCGGGATGTGGGCGGGATGTGGGCTATCGGGGCGATCCGGCCCGGTCCGTTTGCTACACTCCCGCCATTCCCCGCATTCCAACCGAATCCAACCGGCACGCTCCATGGCACAGTACGTTTTCACCATGAACCGCGTGGGCAAGATCGTTCCGCCCAAGCGTCACATTCTCAAGGACATCTCGCTGTCCTTCTTCCCGGGTGCCAAGATCGGCGTGCTGGGCCTGAACGGCTCGGGCAAGTCCACGCTGCTGAAGATCATGGCCGGCCTCGACAAGGAGATCGAAGGCGAAGCCACGCCGATGCCGAACCTGAACATCGGCTACCTGCCGCAGGAACCGCAGCTCGACCCCGAGCAGACTGTTCGTGAATCGGTGGAAGAAGCGCTGGGCGGCGTGTTCGAAGCCCGCAAGAAGCTCGACGAAATCTACGCGGCCTACGCCGAGCCGGACGCCGACTTCGACGCGCTGGCCGCCGACCAGGCCAAGTACGAGGCCATCCTGGCCGCCAGCGATGGCAACAACGTCGAACTGCAGCTGGAAATCGCCGCCGACGCGCTGCGCCTGCCGCCGTGGGACGCCAGGATCGGCAACCTGTCGGGCGGTGAAAAGCGTCGCGTGGCGCTGTGCCGCCTGCTGCTGTCGCGCCCAGACATGCTGCTGCTCGACGAACCCACCAACCACCTTGACGCCGAATCGGTGGACTGGCTCGAACAGTTCCTGACGCGCTTCCCGGGCACCGTGGTGGCCGTCACCCACGATCGCTACTTCCTGGACAACGCCGCCGAGTGGATCCTGGAACTGGACCGCGGCCATGGCATTCCCTGGAAGGGCAACTACAGCTCGTGGCTGGAGCAGAAGGAAGACCGCCTGAAGCAGGAAGAGGCCACGGAGTCGGCCCGCCAGAAGGCGCTGAACAAGGAACTGGAATGGGTGCGCCAGAACCCGAAGGGCCGCCAGGCCAAGTCCAAGGCGCGTCTGGCCCGTTTCGACGAGCTGAACAGCCAGGAATACCAGAAGCGCAACGAAACCCAGGAAATCTTCATCCCCGTGGGTGAGCGCCTGGGTAACGAGGTTATCGAGTTCGACAACGTCAGCAAGGGTTTTGGCGACCGCATGCTGATCGAGAACCTGAGCTTCAAGGTGCCGCCGGGCGCCATCGTCGGCATCATCGGCCCGAACGGCGCCGGCAAGTCGACATTCTTCAAGATGCTGACCGGCAAGGAACAGCCTGACAGCGGCGAGATCAAGATCGGGCCGACCGTGAAGATGGCGTTCGTGGACCAGAGCCGCGACGCGCTGGATGGCAGCAAGACCGTGTTCGAGGAAATCTCGGGCGGCTCGGACATCCTGACCGTGGGCCGGTACGAAACGCCGTCGCGCGCGTATATCGGCCGCTTCAACTTCAAGGGCGGCGACCAGCAGAAGACCGTGGGCACGCTGTCCGGTGGTGAGCGCGGCCGCCTGCACATGGCCAAGACGCTGATCGCCGGCGGCAACGTGCTGCTGCTGGACGAACCGTCGAACGACCTTGACGTGGAAACGCTGCGCGCGCTGGAAGACGCGTTGCTGGAATTCGCCGGCTGCGTCATGGTGATCTCCCACGACCGCTGGTTCCTGGACCGTATCGCCACCCACATCCTCGCCTTCGAAGGCGATTCGCATGTGGAGTTCTTCCCCGGCAACTACCAGGAATACGAAGCCGACAAGAGGAAGCGCCTGGGCGAAGAAGCCGCCAAGCCGAAGCGCATCCGCTACAAGCCGATTACTCGCTGATTGGCGAAAGTGGTTTTCTCCCCTCTCCCGCGCGCGGGAGAGGGGCGGGGGAGAGGGCCCGGCGGTTCAAATTACGACACGCCGGCAAGCAGAACCTCCATGCCCTCTCCCCCAACCCTCTCCCACCCATGGGAGAGGGGAGCAACCCCGACGCATCGAATCAAGCCCTCACCAGCCTCACCAGCGTGATCTCCGACGGCGCGCCAAACCGCTTTGGCGGCCCCCAGTAGCCCGTTCCGCGGCTCACGTAGATCCACATGCTTTCATGCCGGTTCAGCCCATGCACATAGGGCTGCTGCATCGGCACGAACAGGTTCCACGGCCAGAACTGGCCGCCGTGGGTGTGCCCCGACAGTTGCAGGTCGAATCCGGCCGCGGCGGCAGCCGGGGCCGAGCGGGGCTGGTGCGCCAGCAGCACGCGTGCCGCGGCATTGGCCGGCGCGCCGTGCAGCGCGCGCACGGGGTCGCTGCGGTGGCTTTCGATAAAGCCGCCGGCCGTGAAATCGGTCACGCCGCCCAGCACCAGCGACGCATCGCCCCGGGCCACCACCACGTGCTCGTTCATCAGCACGCGCAGGCCCAGCCGCGTCAGTTCCTCGATCCACGGCTCCGCGCCCGAGTAGTACTCGTGGTTGCCGGTCACGACGTAGGCCCCGTGCTTTGCCGATAGCCGCGCAAATGGCGCCGTGTGGGCCGACAGCTCGCGCACCGAACCATCGACCAGATCGCCCGTAATGGCGATGGCGTCGGGCTTCAGGCCGTTCACGCTGTCGACGATGCGGTTCAGGTAGGGCGCCTTGATGGTCGGCCCCACGTGGATGTCGCTGATCTGCGCGATCGTAAATCCTTCAAATTCTTGAGGCAGGTTGGCGATCGGCACATCTACCTTCTTCACCCGCGCCAGGCCGCGTGCATTGAAGTAGCCGATCACGGACACGGCAACCGCCAGCCCCACCACCGCCGACGCACTGTAGAACGCCAGCCCGGCTGGCTGCCAGCGGGCCAGCATCGCCACCAGCAGGAAGATGTCACGCGCAAACGTCAGCACCAGCAGCGATGAGAAGAATCCCATCGCGAGCATGCCGATCCAGCTCAGCTTGTCGGCCCATCCGCTGGCCAGACGCCGCGCCATCAGTGCGGCCGGAATCAGCAATGTCGAGGCAATCAGCCACAGCACGGCCAGCATATGGATGGCGGCCGGCAGGGGCAGGGCAGGCAGCAGCCGCGCGCCGATGTAGGCATGCAGCGCGGCAACGATGGCGGTGGGAACCAGCAGGGAACGGCGGGAGCGCCTGGTACTCATGGCAGGGGGCGTCAGAGTCGGATTCGAGTGTAGGTGAGGCTGCGCAAGCTGGGCTTCAAGAGGCTGTTTCAAACGAAAAATGGACTATGCACCACTTTGAGGCGCCACATGTGATCTGTCGGGTTTCTGCAGGTCCCATGAATGTTTTCGCCGCACATTGTTCCTGCAACCGCACTAATTTAGATTCATCTGACGCCGAACGCTGGAGATTCCATGTCCTTTGCGAAGCCCGCCCGTCTGGGCCAGACGTTGCTTGCCGCGGCGCTGGTTGCCGCGCTGCCGCCGGCGGTGCTGGCGACCACGTCCGCCACCAAGTCCGCCACCACACCCAGTGCCGCGCAGAAGCTGGCGCCACTGAGCTGGCCGCGCAATTTCGAGGTGGCTGGCGATCACGTGGAGCTGTACCAGCCCGAAATCGAGAAATGGGACGGCAACCGGATGTCGGGCCGTGCCGCCGTGGCCGTTGGCGCCAAGGAAGGCACACCGGTCTATGGTGTGGCGCGGTTCTCGGCGCAGGCCGATATCGACAAGCCGTCGTCGCTGGTGCAACTGACGAATATCCAGATCGACAGCGTGGACGTGCCCACCCGCCCCGACGCCGCCGACAAGGTGCGGCAGGCGCTGATCAACCGGCTGTCGCCGCAGGGCCTGACCGTGCCGCTGGAAGAACTGCAGGCCAGCTACGCGGTGTCGCAGCAGCTGGCGAAGGCGCAGCGCGTGCCGGTGAAGAACGACGCCCCGCAGATCCTGTTTGCCACCACGCCCACGGTGCTGGTGCATGTCGACGGCGACCCGGCATGGCGCCAGGTGGCCGGCACATCGTACGAGCGCGCCATCAACAGCCGCGCGCTGCTGCTGCGCGATCAGGGCGGCGAACTGTGGCTGCAGGCGGCCGGCTACTGGTATCGCTCGGAATCGGCCGGCGGCACGTGGGAGCCCGTTGCCAGCCCGCCCGCCGCGTTGGTGGGCGCCGCCGGCAAGATGACGGCGTCGAAGGACGAGCCCAAGCCTGATCCGATGATGCCTGCCGACGGCAAGAAGCCGTCGCGCGCGCCGGCGGTGCTGATGGCCACGCAGCCGGCCGAACTGATCCTGACATCGGGCGAGCCGCAGATGACGCCGGTGGGCGGCACCGGCCTGCTGACGATGTCGAATGCCGATCATGCGGTGTTCATCGATCCGTCTGGCAATCAGACCTATGTGCTGATCTCGGGCCGCTGGTTCCGCGCCGCGATGCTCAACGGGCCGTGGGAATACGTGCCCGGCACGCAACTGCCGGCCGAGTTCGCGAAGATCTCTCCGCAGGACCCGAAGGCAAACGTGCTGGTATCGGTGCCCGGCACGCCGCAGGCCCGCGAGGCCGAGATCGCCGCGACGATCCCCCAGACGGCGTCGGTGTCGCGCACCAAGGCCGTCACGGCGGTGACCTTCGATGGCACGCCGAAGTTCGAATCGATCACCGGCACGTCGCTGCGCTACGCGGTCAACACCGGCACGCCCGTGATCGAGGTCGATTCGTCGCACTACTACGCGGTGGTCAACGGCGTCTGGTTCACGGCCAGCGCGCCGGGCGGCCCCTGGCAGGTAGCCACCGAAGTGCCATCGGCCATCTACACCATTCCGCCCAGTTCGCCGCTTTACTACGTGACGTACGTGCGCATCTACTCGGTCACGCCCACCACGGTGGTGGTGGGCTATACGCCGGGCTACCTGGGCGTGGTGGTCAACCCGGACGGCACCGTGGTCTACGGCACCGGTTATGTCTATCCACCGTACGTCGGCGCGTATTACTACGGCTATCCCGTGACCTATGGGTATGGCGCGGGATTTGGCATCGGCATTGCCGAAGGGTTTGCGTTCGGTTTCGCGGCCGGCGCCATCTGGGGCACGGCCGCGCCGTACTGGGGCCCGTACTGGTATGGCGGCGGCAGCTTCGTCAATGTCAACCAGGCGAATTTCTATGGCCGATGGGGGCAGGGTACGGTGACCCATGCAGAAGGCTGGAACGCCTGGACGGGCACGCAGTGGCGCGGTACCGCTGGTGCCGGCTACAACCCGGCCACGGGCGCGCGCTTCCAGGGCAGCCAGGGCGCCGCGTTCAATCCGTATTCGGGCAACTACGCGGCGGGGCGGCAGGGATCGTTCGCCAATCCGTCAACAGGGCGCGAGGGCGCCGCGCGCGGCGGCGTGGCCGGCAACGAATACACGGGTAACTATGCGGCAGGCCGGCAGGCGGCTGGCTACAACGCCCAGACCGGACGCATCGGCGCAGGCGAAGCGGGCATCGCCGGCAATACGCAGACCGGCCAGTACACGGCCGGTAGCCGTGGCTTTGTTGCCAATCCGAACAAGGACAATGCCGTGGTCTGGAACAACGGCAACGTCTACGCGGGCCATGACGGCAACGTCTACCAGCACACCGACGACGGCTGGCAGAAGCACACCACCAATGGCTGGGAACCCGTGCAGCAGAACAGTGAAATGCAGGGGCGCCTGGATCAGCAGCGCCAGGCGCGGCAGGCCGGGCAGCAGCGCTTCAGCAGCGCGGCGGCGCAGCAGTGGCAGGGGCGGTTTGCGGGAGGCGGCGGAAGGTTCGGCGGCGGTGGTGGCCGGTTCCATGGAGGGTTCCGGCGATAGGGGCGCGTTGCCCATTGTTTGCGCCCGTCTCCCGCGCGGGAGAGGGCCGGGAGAGAGGGCGACGCGATTCAAATGAAGGCCATCGCCCTTTGAGCCGCCCGCCTTCTCCCTGAACTTCTCTCACAAGTGGGAGAGGATGCCCATCAGCTACGCGGTGACCACTCGCCCTTGCGGACGCCCATCGCCGTCACCAGCCCATAAGCGGTAATTCCCAGCGCAACGCCCAGGAAATGGCCGTCGAGGCCCATCCCTGCCACGTTGGCAAGCACCCAGCCGCCGCCGGCGGCCAGGCCGATCCGGCTCAGGCCGGCGACGATCGGCCAGCGCATGCGCGCGGCACCCAGCGACGCGAAATAGAGCGCCATGCCAAGCCCGAACCCGCCGAATGCCGGGCCGACCCACGACAACGCGCGCGCCGCGATGGCGGCCACTTCCGCATCCTTGGTGAACAGCGCGGCGAACTGCGCCGGCGCCAGCCCCACCGCCGCGCCGACACTGCCTGCCAGCAGCAGCGCCAGCAGCGCCCCCACCCAAGCAGTGCGACGCGCCGTGTGCCAGTCGCCAGCGCCCACCGAGCGGCCCACCAGCGCCGTCAGGGCCGAGCCCACGCCGAAGGCCAGCGGAATCATCAGGAATTCCAGCCGCGCCGAAATGCCATACGCCGCCACGGCGGTCGTGCCGTAGTGGCGCAGTTGCGCCGTGACCAGGATCGTCGTCAGGTTGGCGACCGACGCCAGCGCGCAGGCGATCAGGCCGACCGCCAGAATCCGGTGGAACAGCGCGCCCGACAGCTTCACGCGCAGCGTCGGCACAAAGCCCGCGCCACCGCGCATCACCACCCAGGCCATCATCAGCGCGGCCGCCCACGATGCCACCGCCAGCCCCGCGCCAATCCCGGCCAGGCCCATGCCCAGCCCTTCGGCAAACCACCATGCCAACACCGGGAACAGGATCCACATGCCGGCCAGCACGCGGGCGGCCAGCGCGTGGCGGCCGCCCCCGCGCAGCACCGACGCCAGCGTGTTCGCCAGCCACGCCGGCACCGCACCGAGGCCGAACAGCCAGATCGCATAGGTCGCCGCCGCGTCGGCCGCCGTGCTGCCGCCCACGGCGCCAAACACCTGGCGCGGGAAGCCCGCCAGCGCAATGGCAAAGGCCAGGCCGGCCGTCACCGCGATGATCATCGCGTGCATCACCAGCGACGATGCGTCGTCGCGCTTGCCGGCGCCCAGCGCGCGGGCGATGGCCGACACCACGCCGCCGCCCATCGCCCCGGCAGACATCTGCTGCAGCAGCAGCGCAAACGGCAGCACCACCGCCCAGCCGGCCAGCGCCGCCGTGCCCTGGCGCGCGGCCAGCCAGGTTTCGATCAGTTGGGAACCGGCCTGCAGGAAGGCCACGAGGCTGGTGGGCGCCGCGAGCACCGCAATGCGCCGCGCGATCTCGCCGTTCGACACCGGTTCGATGGCGGCGCGCGGGCCGTCCAGGGTCAATGCGTCAGGCTTGCTCATCGGCGGCCTCCGCAGTGGTTTGCGCGCCAAAGCGCTCGCGCAGATACCGGCCGGCGCCGGGGCCAGGCCGCACGCGCAGGTCGTCGGCGGTGATCGTGCTGCCATCGGCACGGGTCAGGCACCCCGCAACGATCTCGCTGCCATCGCGCTTGTCTTCCAGCACGGTCAGCGGGCCCTTGTCATCGGCCAGCCAGCGGTCGGCCCAGGCCTTGAGCGAGACGTAGACCGGAAAGAAATCGCGTCCCATCTCGGTCAGCTGGTACACCTGCCGCGCGCCACCGCCGGGCGCCGGCACCTTTTCCAGCAACCCGTGCTCGACCAGGGTCTTGAGCCGGGCGCTGAGGATATTTGGCGCAATGCCCAGGTGCTTCTCGAATTCGTCGAAACGCGAGCTGCCGTAGTAGACCTCCCGCATCAGCAGGATCGCCCACCGCTCGCCCAGCATCGCCATCGACCGCGCCACCGGGCACGGCATATTGGCAAAGTCCGTGTGTGCCATCGTCTCCTCTTTTTACTTTTGATATGCAAGTAAAAGGGATGATAGCTTGCGATTTGAAAGTCGGCAGGCGATTTTTGTCAGGCTTGTGCGAATACCGGCAACCCGGTCACGGCCTCGCGCAGGAAACCGATCAGGGCCCGCGTGGCCATCGACAGGTGCGGGTTTGGCGTGGTGATGATGTAGAGCCGGTTGCCCAGCCCTTCGGGTTTCCAGTCGGGCAGCACCGGCACCAGCGTGCCCCGGCGCACATCGTCCCAGCCCATGTAGACCGGCAGCAGGCTGATGCCGTGGCCCTGGCGCACCGCGTTCATCAGGAACGGGAAGTGTTCGGATTGCAGGTAGGGCGTGATCTCCACGTCGTGCCGTTCAGGTCCGCACGCCGAATCGCGGCCCAGGGTCAAGAGGAAACGTCTCGAAGTGTAGGGCGGGCACAGGAAGCGGCACTCGGCCAGATCCGACGGCTTCTGCAGCGGCGGCGTGCGCGCCAGGTATTCGGGCGACGCGCACAGTTGCCAGCGGATGGCGCAGACCTCGCGCGCCACCGTGTCCAGCGGTGGCACCGACGTCACCTTCAGTGCCACATCGATCTCGGCCGCGATCAGGTCGGTGACGCGGTTGGCGAAGAACACCCGCAGCGAGATGCCCGGGTGCAGTTCGGCAAAGCGCAGCAGCAGCGGGGCGATAAACGCGTCGCCCAGGCCGGTGGGCACGCTCACGCGCACATGGCCGCGCAGCGTCTTGCCCAGGCTGTCGATCTCGGCCTGTGCGGCGGCCATCTCCTGCAGGATGCGCAGGCCGTGCTCGTAGAGCGACTGGCCCGCATCGGTCATCTCCAGCCGGCGCGTGGTCCGGCGCAGCAGCATGGCGCCGGCCTGCTCCTCCAGTTGCCCAAGCTGCCGGCTGATCTGCGACCGGGTAACGCCGCGCCGGCGTCCGGCTTCGGCCAGGTTGCCCGCTTCGACGATATCCACGAAGGCCTGCACAAGGTTGAGGTCCATGCGACGACTCTGAAAGCAATGTCAAGTTTGACGCAACATTGTGATTCGGTCAGATGGGATTGTCGATGCCAGCGCGCCTCGTTAAAGTGACCAGTCATCGGTGGAGAGGGTCGTAATCCTTCGCCACCCGCCGCACTGGAACGCACCCGCCTGCCATACAAGGAGCCCCCGCATGCCCGCAGACCTCTGGTTCGAATCGTTGCAGCGCCCCGGCGCGGAAGTGCTGGACCGCGGCATGCGGCTCGCGGGCGGGCTGCGGCGGCTGGGGCTGGAAGAAGGCGGCGTGGTGGCGGTGCTGCTGCGTAACGATCCGGTGTTTGCCGACGTGGTGTTTGCCTGCCGTACCGCCGGTACCTATTACTGCCCGATCAACTGGCATTTCATGGCCGAGGAGGTGCGCTACCTGCTGGAAGACAGCGGCGCGGGCGCGCTGATCGTCCACGCCGACCTGTTGCCGGCAATACAGGCCGTGGTGCCTGACGGCGTTGCGGTGCTGGTGGTAGGCGGCACGCATCCCGATGCCATCGAATACGAGCCGTGGCTGACCGCGCAGGCCGCCTACGACGGCCCGCGCGTGGCGCCGCGCGGGCATCTGGCCTACACGTCAGGTACCACTGGCAGGCCGAAGGGCGTGCTGCGCCAGGCGATGCCGCTGGCGGACCTCGAAGCGCAGCAGGAACGCCTGCGCTCGCTGATCCGGCAGGCGTACGGCATCGTGCCCGGCTGCCGCGCGCTGATGTCGGCACCGCTCTATCACAGCGCGCCAAGCGTGTACGTGCAGAACGCGCTGCAGATGGCCGAGCGGCTGGTGCTGGCGCCGCGCTTCGATGCCGAGCAGGTGCTGGCGCTGGTGGAAAAGCACCGCATCGACGTGCTTTACCTGGTGCCGATCATGTATGTGCGGCTGCTGAAGCTGCCGCCCGAAGTGCGCGCCAGATATGACCTGTCGTCGATACGCTTTGTCGCGTCCACCGGCTCGCCGTGCTCGCCGGAGGTCAAGCGCGCCATGCTCGACTGGTTTGGCCCGGTGATCCACGAAACCTACGCATCGAGCGAGGCCGGGCTGGTCACCGTGGCGACACCCGACGATGCCGCGTCCCGCCCCGGGACGGCGGGACGCCCCGTGGACGAAGCCAGCGTGCGCATCATCGACGAGCAGGGCAAGCCGTGCGCGCCGGGCGAAGTGGGCCTGGTCTACGTGCGCCAGCCCGCCTATCCCGACTTCACCTACCTGAACAACGACAAGGCCCGCCGCGCGATCGATATCGACGGCCGTGTCACGCTGGGCGACATGGGCTACGTCGATGCCGACGGCTACCTGTTTATCTGCGACCGCGCGTCGGACATGGTCATCTCGGGCGGCGTGAACATCTATCCGGCCGAGATCGAGCACGAACTGGTGCGCTATCCGGGCGTGGCGGATTGCGTGGTGTTTGGCGTGCCCGACGACGAATACGGCGAACGCCTGCACGGCGTGATCGAGCCGGTGCCAGGCGCCGACGTGCAGTCTGCGGCGGTGATCGAATGGCTGCGCGGCCGGTTGTCCGGCTTCAAGGTGCCGCGCTCGATCGAGATCGTCGAACGGCTGCCGCGCGACGAGACCGGCAAGCTCGCCAAGCGCCGGTTGCGCGACCAGCACTGGGCAGGCCGCCAGCGGCGCGTCTGATCACGACCTGCCCCACGGTTTCGCTTTGCGCCCGCTTGCGGGAGCTGAGCAGGGGAGAGGGCAGGCGTTGGCATTGCGATTCCATTCCTATAAAGCAGGAGACAACCATGCACCGTATCGCCATCAGCTTCTGTGCCGCCTTGCTGGGGGCCGCGTTTGCCGCCCCGGCCCTGGCCGCCTATCCCGACCGGCCGATCAAGCTCGTCGTTCCGTACACCCCGGGCGGGTCGACCGACCAGTTTGGCCGCGCCATGGCCGAAGGCATGGCGCGTGAACTGAAGCAGCCCGTGGTGGTGGAGAACCGCCCCGGCGCCAATACGATGGTCGGCACGCAGGGCGTGGCCCGCGCGCAGCCCGATGGCTACACGGTCCTGATGGGCAGCAGTGCCAGCATGGTGCTCAACCCGATGCTCTACAAGAAGACTGGCTATGACCCGAAGGATTTCAAGGTCATCCTGATCGGGATCGAGGTGCCGCTGGTGGTGGTGACCAACAACCAGGTGCCGGCCAGCAGCATCAAGGACTTTGCCGCCTATGCCAGGGCGGCGGGCGGGAAGCTCAACTATTCTTCGGTGGGGCTCGGCAATCCGCTGCAGCTGGCGACGGAGATGCTGAAGTCCGAACTGGGCATCGATATGACGCATGTGCCGTACAACGGCAGCGCGCCGGCGCTGGCGTCGTTGCTGGCGAATGACACGCAATTGATGGTGGACGTGGTCAGTACCTCGCTGCCCCATATCAAGGCCGGCAAGCTGAAGGCGCTGGCCGTGACGGGGCGCTCGCGGCTCGACGTCCTGCCCAACGTGCCGACCGTGGCCGAAAGCGGGTATCCGAACTTCCACGCCGCCACGTGGTTCGGCCTGGCCGTGCCGGCACAGACGCCGCCGGATGCGGTGGCGAAACTGCAGGCCGCCGCGTCGCACGTGCTGACCGAGACGCCGTTCCGCAACACGTTCAACGCGCTGGGGCTGATCGTGCAGCAGCCGCGCAGCCAGGCGGAGATCGACCGCTATGTGCAGGCCGATCGCGAGAACTGGGGCAAGGTCATCCGTGCCAACAGCATCAGCCTGGACTGAAGCCAACGGTGCGGGGAAGGTGCGGGACCGGTCTCGGCGACGGGCGGGAAGCGTATAGTTGAGGGCGTTTTGCCACGCCCCCGCCTGCTCCCGCCTGCTTTTCGCAGCGACGCCATGACCGATCCTGTCGACCCGCCCGATTCGAACCTTCCCGATTCCACTTCGCCATCCGAGCCCGCAGCGCGCCGCGACCGGCTTGGCAAACTGCGTTTTCACGCGCGTCGCGCGGCGCACCGCAAGACGCGCCAGGTGGGGCGGATCTCGCGCGTGTCGATGCGCTACGCGGTGTTCATGTGCGGCGCGGGCGGGGTGGCGCTGTTCTCGATGGTCTTCGCCTACATCGCCGAAGTCGCACTGCGCTGGAATGCGAAGCTGACCACCGCCACACCGTGGCTGGCCTTCGTGATGCTGCCCTTCGGGCTGGCTGCGCTGCGGTGGCTGACGATCCGGCTGGCACCCCAGGCGCGCGGCTCGGGCATTCCGCAGGTGATTGCGGCCGTGACGCTGCCGCCGGCCGGCGTGGCGCAGACCGTGCTCGTTTCGTTCTGGCAATCGATGTGGAAGGTGCTGCTGACCGCCGGGGCGCTCCTGGCCGGTGCATCGGTGGGGCGCGAGGGGCCGTCGGTGCAGGTGGGTGCCGCCGCCATGCTGGCCTGGGGGCAGTGGTGCCAGCAGAAGCTGCGCTTCCGCATCGGCTTTCATCCGAGCTCGCTGATCGCGGCCGGTGCGGCGGGCGGCCTGGCTGCGGCATTCAACACGCCGCTGGCCGGGGTGGTGTTCGCCATCGAGGAACTGGGGCGCGGCACGGCCGTGCGGTGGGACAGGCTGGTGCTGTCCGGCGTGCTGACGGCGGGCTTCCTGTCACTGGCCGTGCTTGGCAACAATCCATACTTCAGCGTCAAGGTGCCGATGCTGGTGCTGCACGACGTGTGGGGACCGGTCCTGTTGTGCGCGGTGGTCAACGGTGTGATGGGCGGGCTGTTCGCCAAGCTGCTGATTCGCGGCGTGCCCGGGCTGGCGCCCTCGGCATGGCGTGGCTGGACGACGGCGCATCCGGTGTGGGTGGCCTTCCTGTGCGGGCTGGTCGTGGCGGCGGTGGGCTGGGCCACTGCCGGTGCCACGTTCGGTACGGGCTACGAACAGGCGTCCGGATTGATCAATGGCGAGCCGCACAGCACGTTGTGGTTCGGGGTGGCGAAATTCGTGGCGACGGTGGTGTCGTACTTCGCCGGCATCCCGGGCGGGATCTTCACGCCGTCGCTGGCTATTGGCGCCGGCATCGGTGCCAATATTGCCGATTTCGTGACCCATTTCATGTCCGGCATGGCCGAACCGCGCGTGCTGGCGCTGGTATCGATGGCGGCCTTCCTGGCGGCTGCCACCCAGGCCCCGATCACCGCCAGCGTGATCGTCATGGAAATGACGCGCACGCAGGACCTGACCATTTACCTGCTGGCGGCATCGCTGCTGGCGTCGTTCCTGTCGCGCCAGTTCAATCCGCATCCGTTCTATCACCACATGGGCCATGCTTTCCGCCGCGAGGCGATGGCGATCGCGCGCAAGGAAACCGCCACGTGACGCGCGGAAAACCGGCTGGATAGTGGCGCAAACTTCTCTCGCATCGTGGCGTAACAGGCGGTTACAAACTTCCCTTGGCGGAGGTTCGCAGAAGTGTGGGTTTGGCATCGAAGCGCCGTAGCGGACGCATGCGCGATGTCTTAACATCTGCTGCGCATTGACCGGCGGCAGTAGATCGGCCGGCAGTGCATGTGTACCGGCGGCACAGATCTCGTCGGCCAGGCATTCGATGCATTTCGGGGGGAGCAGGAGATGGCCACACAACGTCCGGGCGGCACGCGCCCGTCCACGCCGCGCGCACCGCACACCGCGCACACCAGCAAGTCCCGCGACAGCGCCCAGGGGCTCGACCTTGCCGCGGACACTGCCATCTGGCATACACGTGGCCTGCAGACCAACAGCCGCATGCGTGCTCCGGTAGCCCGGCGCACGGCGGCGCCACGCCAACTGCCGCCGAGTCCGGTGCCGAAGCTGATCCTGTGGGCGGTGCTGATCGGCGTCGCGCTGGTATGCTTCCATGCCGTGAAGCGTATGCTCTGATCCCGCCTGTCGACCTGGCATCACACCGTTGATGCCGCGTATCCCCGGCAGGAACCCTCGGGACGGAGCCGGCTCCAACGCGGAGCCGTTTTCAGGAGTGTGTTTTGAGATTTCCAATTGCCGGGCTGGCCGTTGCCGCCCTGCTGGCGACGTCCGTCGCCCAAGCCGCGCCGGCTGCGCCCGCCGCACCGGTCGCACAGGCAGCGCAGCCTGCCGCCAAGGCCCCGGGTGCCGCTGCGGCAGCCCTCCTCGACGGCAAGGACCGTTTCTCGACGATGCTCGACACGCTCGAGATCGGCAGCCCGTTGCCCGCGTTGCCCGATTGCGCAGACCACCGCACCCCCGATGGCAAGGACGTGACCGCGTACTGCGTGGAGTTGCGTGGCGACGGCGTGATGCGCCAGGTCGGCGTGCCGCGTGACCAGCGGCCCGCGTTCATGGACGGGCCGCGCCTGGTGGCACTGGTGGATGGCAATGCGCTGGTGGGTGTCATCGTGCCGACCGACGGCATCCGGTCGCAGGACGCCGCCGCGCAGGCGCTCAATGCCCGCTACGGCAAGCCGTTCCGCCAGGAAATGGTGGACATGAAGGACACGGCCGGCAAGAGCGTGCGGAGCATCCACGCAGGCTGGATGCGCAAGCCGCTGACCGTGGAGCTTTACGCGATTCCCGAGAACCCGGCCGAAGGCACCATCGAACTGCTGCTGCCGCAGGCGCGCGCGCTGATGGCAAACCGCGATGCCGAAGTGGCAAAGTCGCTGGCGCCGCCGCCGCCCCCGGCGGGCAAGGGTGGCAAGTCCGACAAGGCGGACAAGGCTGCTGACAAGACTGCGGACAAGGCCGAAAAGACGGACAAGGCCGACAAGAAGGCCCCGGCCAAGCCGGTCAACCCGGGTAGCTGGTAAATCGGCGGCCTGGCGGCAGGGCAGCAGCCTGCCGCCAGATCCGTGGGACGCGCCAGCGTCAGAGGCCTTCCATCACCTTGTCCAGGCCGCGCACCACGCCGCGCACGGTGTGGACCTTGCGGATGGCCAGCAGCGCGCCGGACACATAGGGCTTGGAGCCGTCGCCGGCTTCGTGCCTGAGATGCAGGCGCTGCCCATCGGCACCGAAGATCACCTCGACACCAAGCTGGTATCCCGGCAGCCGCACGGCATGCACCTGCGTGCCGGACATCGTGGCGCCGCGCGTTTCCTGCGGGCCGTTGACCTGGTCCACTGGCACGGCCTGTGCCGCCTGCTTGATCTGACCTAGCCGAAACGCCAGTTCGCGCACCGTGCCGGACGGCACGTCGACCTTGCCCGCCTTGGCGTAATCGATGATTTCCCAGTGGTCGAGGTGGCGCGCCGCCATCTCGGCAAACTTCTGCAGCAGCACCACCGTGATCGCGAAGTTGCCGCAGGCCAGCACGCCGCGGTCGGCCTTGCGCGCGGCGGCGTCGATCTCGGCGTAGTCGTCATCGGACAGGCCCGACGTACCCACCACCACATGCGCGCCGTGCGCCAGGGCCTGCAGGATGTTGTGCTTGGCGATGACCGGCTTGGTGTATTCGACGTAGACGTCATACGGCGTCTTGCCTAACTCCTCGATACTGGCCGCCGCCACGCCCGGCGTGTCCTTGTGGCCGGTCAGGCCTGCCAGGGTCTGGCCCGCCGCGCCGCGCGACAGCCCGGCCACCAGCGTCATGTCGGCAGCGTGCGCCACGCCGCGTGCCAGTTCGCCGCCGGCCCAGCCCGTGACGCCGCCCACGGCAACGCGAATGGTTTCACTCATAGTTGTTCTCCTGAATCCATGGCGAGGGAGGCAAGCATAGCGCGCCCGGTTCAAGCGCGCTGGCTGCGCCCGCGCGTCCTGGAGCGGCGGGGGTTAGCCCGCCGCGCGCCGCCGGTCGATCTTGCGGGCCAGCACGATCGACGTGGTCGTGTGGTTCACGCCGTCGAGCATGCCGATCTCGTCGAGCAGCTTGTCCAGCCGCGCGTGGGTGTCGCATCGGATCACGGCCATATAGTCCACCGGCCCGCTGACCGAATTCAGTTCCTCCACCTCGGGAAACCGCTGCAGCGCGCGCACCACGGACGGTGCCGCCTTTGGCTGCACCGACAGCCCGCAGAATGCCAGGATTGCGTTGTCCTCCATCTGGCTGCCCAGCCGCACGCCGTATCCGGCGATCACGCCCGTGCGTTCGAGCCGGGCAATGCGCGCCACCACGGTCGTGCGCGCGATACCTAGCGCGCGCGACAGGTTGGCCGCGCTCTCCCGCGCATTGGCCTGCAGCAAGGCCAGCAGGTGCCGGTCGGTCTGGTCGAGGTCTGCCATGGTCGTCGATGACGATTCGTCAAATTGCTATGTCAATACGACCGATTATGCCGGGGTTTCGTCAATCTTGTGGCTACAAAACGTGCGCGCGGCTGCCCATACTTCAATCACCAACAACAAGTTTCTGACGGAGTCAGCCATGCAGGCTTCCACGCTCGGTCCCGCCTCGGTGCGCGACCTGACTCTCGCCCCCCGTCCGCTTTCGGTGGTCGTGCTCGGTGCCGGCAAGATCGGCCGGGTGATTGCCACCATGCTTGCCGATACCGGCGACTACCGCGTCTGCCTGGTCGATCACGACGCCCACCGGCTTGATGGCGTGCCGCGCAACATCGAGGTACGGGCCGGCGACCCGACCGAGCCGGGCACCTGCGCGGCGCTGCTGGCCGGGGCCGACGCGGTGATGAACGCGCTGCCGTTTCACGCCGCCATCCATGTCGCCACGGTGGCCGCGCGCCTGGGCGTGCATTACTTCGATCTGACCGAGGACGTGGCGGCCACCCATGCCATCCGCGCGCTGGCCGGTGGCGCGCGGTCGGTGCTGATGCCGCAATGCGGGCTGGCGCCGGGTTTCATCGGTGTGGTCGGGCATGACCTCGCGCAACGCTTCCTGCGCGGCGGCGGCGAACTGCACGACCTGCGCATGCGCGTGGGGGCGCTGCCGCGCTACCCGAGCAATGCGCTCAAGTACAACCTGACGTGGAGCACCGAGGGGCTGATCAACGAATACTGCAACCCGTGCGAGGCCATCGTGGACGGGCGTCGCGTGGAGCTGCCCGCGCTGGAGGGGCACGAGACCTTCGCACTGGACGGCGTGGAGTACGAAGCCTTTAATACCTCTGGAGGGCTGGGCACGCTGCCCGACACGCTGGCTGGCCGTGCGCGCCAGGTCGACTACAAGTCCATCCGCTATCCCGGCCACTGCGCGCAGATGAAGCTGCTGCTGAACGACTTGCGGCTGCGCGAGCGGCGCGAATGGCTGCGCGAGATTTTCGAGCACGCCATTCCGGTGACCGCTCAGGATGTGGTGGTGGTGTTCGCCAGCGCCACCGGCCATCCGCCCGGCGCGCGGGGCGAGGGCAAGCGCGGGCCGCTGACGCAGGCGTCGTTTTCCGCGCGCATCGGCGGCATGGACGATTTCGCGGGCATCGGCCATGTCAATGCAATCCAGCTGACCACGGCGGCAGGCATCTGCACCGCGCTGGATCTCGTGGCGACCGGCGTGCTGCCGCAGTCGGGATTCGTGAAACAGGAAGCCATACCGCTCGACCGCTTTCTGGCCAACCGCTTCGGCCAGCATTACGCGCGGCACCCACTACAGGAGACGCTCGCATGAAAGCGCAGGAATTTGCCGAATGCTGGCAGGCCATGGGCCTGCCACTGCCATGGACCGCAACCAGCACCGCCGCGCCGGGCACGCTGGCCGTGCGTTCGCCGATCGACGGCGAGGTGTTTGGCCAGGTGCCGGTGTGTTCGCCCGCCGATGCCGATACGCGCATCGCCCGCGCGCATGCGGCGCAGAGTGTCTGGGCGCTGATGCCGGCGCCGGCGCGTGGCGAGGTGGTGCGCCACCTCGGCGAGGCGCTGCGCGTCCACAAGGCGGCGCTGGGCCGGCTGGTGGCGCTGGAGGCCGGCAAGATCCTGCAGGAAGGGCTGGGCGAAGTGCAGGAGATGATCGATATCTGCGACTTTGCCGTGGGCCTGTCGCGCCAGTTGCATGGGCTGACGATTGCCTCGGAGCGCCCCGCGCATGCGATGCGCGAGACTTGGCATCCGTACGGGCTGTGCGGCGTGATCTCGGCGTTCAACTTCCCGGTGGCCGTGTGGGCGTGGAATGCCGCGCTGGCGCTGGTGTGCGGCAATGGCGTGGTGTGGAAGCCTTCGGAAAAGACGCCGCTCTGCGCGCTGGCCGTGCAGGGCCTGCTCGACCGCGTGTTCGATGACCATGCGCCGCAGCTTGCAGGGCTGTGCTGCGTGCTGATGGGCGGACGCCAGCTGGGCCAGGCGCTGGTGCAACATCCGTCGGTACGGCTGATGAGCGCGACGGGCTCCACGCGCATGGGCCGCGAGGTCGGCATGGCCTGCGCCGCGCACTTCAAGCGCGCCATCCTGGAGCTGGGCGGCAACAATGCCGCCATCGTCGCACCATCGGCCAACCTGGAACTGACCATCCGCGCGATGACGTTTGCGGCAGCCGGCACGGCCGGTCAGCGCTGTACCACGCTGCGCCGTGCCTTTGTGCATGCCGATCTGATCGAGGCGGTGACGCAGCGCCTGCGTCAGGTATATGCGCGCCTGCCAGTGGGCGATCCGCTGCAGGACGGCACGCTGGTCGGGCCATTGATCGATGCGGCTGCGGGCGATGCCATGGCTAACGCGCTGGCCAGCTGCCGCGCGCAGGGCAACGTCGTGCATGGTGGCGAACGGCTGCTGGCCGACCGCTTTCCGCGTGCCTGCTACGTGCGGCCGGCGCTGGTGCTGACCGACACCCAGCATGACACCATGCTGACCGAAACCTTCGCGCCCATCCTTTACCTGATGCCATATACATCGCTGGATGAAGCCATCGCGCTGAACAACGCGGCATCGCATGGCCTGTCATCCTGCATCTTCACGGAGTCGCTGCGCGAGGCGGAGATGTTCATGTCGGGGGCGGGCAGCGACTGCGGCATCGCCAACGTCAATATCGGCACCAGCGGCGCGGAGATCGGCGGTGCGTTCGGCGGCGAGAAGGCAACGGGCGGTGGCCGGGAATCGGGGTCCGATGCGTGGAAGGGCTATATGCGCAGGGCCACCAATACCATCAACTATGGAGACACCTTGCCGCTGGCCCAGGGCATCCGCTTCGACGTGTGAGCGGGCTGGCCGCTTACGTGCAGGGAGTCGTTGCGAATCGTAACAATGGTTACAGCGCCTTGACGCTGTATTACCGAACCCACCCGTATAACGTTCTTAAGGACAGCGCATTGAGATGACGCAATGCCTGGGACAAAAAGGACGTTGTGATGAAAACGAAAGCGATGGTATTGGGTCTGGCGGTGACTGGCGCGGCCATGCTTGGCGGCTGCGCGGTGTATCCCACGCCGTACGGGCCTGAAGTTGGCCCGGCCCCGGTCGCGGTGGCGCCGGCGCCGGTGTACGTATCACCGCCGGCGGTGGTGGTGCGGCCCGCGTATGGCTACTACGGTGGCGGGTACTACGGTGGTTACTATGGTCGCCGGTACCGGCACTGGTAAGCAGGCGCGCGTAAGCGCCTGAAGCATGATCCTCTCTTCCACGCGTGGGACGAGAGGAAAACGACGGGCAAAGGTCAGTCGCCTGCGCTGCCGTTCAGCCCGCCCCATCCTGGCGCGAGCGTTTCACCGACATCGCGCAGGTCCACCAGGTCAAGTACGCGGCCCACGGTATGGTCGACCAGTTCGGCGATGCTTTGCGGCTTCTGGTAGAACCCGGGGACTGGCGGAAACACGATGCCGCCCATCTCGGTAACGGCGGTCATGTTGCGCAGGTGGGCAAGGTTCAGCGGGGTTTCGCGCACCATCAGCACCAGCTTGCGACGTTCCTTGAGCGTAACGTCGGCGGCGCGGGTGATCAGGTTGTCGGACAGGCCATGGGCCACGGCGGCCAGCGTGCGCATCGAGCACGGCGCCACGATCATGGCGTGGGCGCGAAAAGATCCGCTGGCAATGGTTGCGCCGATATCGCGCACGTTGTGAACCACATCGGCCAGCGCTTCCACTTCCGAGCGGCCGATGTCGAGTTCGTGCTGCAGGTTCATGATGCCGGCCGGCGACATCAGCAGGTGCGTTTCCACACCGCTCACATCGCGCAGCACCTGCAGCAGCCGGACGCCGTAGACGGCGCCGGTGGCACCCGTGATGGCGACGATCAGCCGTTGCGGCGCGCCGCCTTGATTCACAGGCATGGCAGTTCCAGGCAGGCTCAGGCCTTCAGCAGCGATTGCAGTTCGCCGTTCTGGTACATCTCCATCATGATGTCCGAGCCGCCGACGAACTCGCCGTTCACGTACAGCTGCGGAATCGTGGGCCAGCTGGCGTATTCCTTGATGCCCTGGCGGATGGCCTCGTCTTCGAGCACGTTGACCGTGGTCGGCGCGTCGACGCCACAGGCCTTCAGGATCTGGATCGCCCGGCCCGAGAAACCGCACATCGGGAACTGGGCGGTGCCCTTCATGAACAGCACGACGGGGCTGCCCTTCACGATCTGGTCGATCTTCTGTTGTACGTCACTCATGATGAAAACGGTCCGGTTGCATGGGGGATCAGCGGATTTTACCGGAATCGCGCGCCGGCATCAGGTAGGGGTATCAGCCAGTCGCCGGCCAGCTTTCAACCGGGCAGCCGGCCGCCGCTGCAGCGCTCGTTGCCGCCCAGGTCGCGTGCCGTGAACACCTCTGCAAAGCAGGCGCTGGTCAGCAGGTGGCGCGTGGCGTAACCCTGGTCGTAGCCATGCTCCATCAGCAGCCAGCCCTGCGGCAGCAGCCGCTGGGTGGCGCCGGCGACGATGGCCCGCAGGTCGGCCAGGCCGTCCTCGTGGTCGGTCAGGGCGTCGATCGGCTCGAAACGCAGGTCGCCTTCGGCCAGGTGCGGGTCGCCCGCCGCGATATAGGGCGGATTGCTCACGATCAGGTGAAACCGCTGCCCCGGCGGCAGCGCGTGATACCAGTCCGACACCAGGAAGCGGATATTGTCGGCCTGCAACGCGCGGGCGTTGTCCTGCGCCACCATCAGCGCGCCGCGCGAAATGTCGGTGGCCCAGACCTCGGCGTCGGGCCGCTCGCGGGCGATGGTCACGGCCAGGATGCCCGATCCGGTGCCCATGTCCAGCACGCGGGGCGTATGGATGCCAGCCAGGCGGGCCAGCGATGCCTCGGCAGCCACTTCGGTGTCCGGGCGAGGAATCAGCACATCGGGCGTGACGCGGAACGTGCGGCCGAAGAACTCGCGTTCTCCCAGCAGGTAGGCCATTGGCTCGCCGGTCAGCCGGCGCGCCAGCAACGTGGAAAATGCATCACGTTGTGCGTCATTGAGATGGTCCTGGTCGCGGGTGATCAGTTGCGTGCGCGTGAGCCCGGTGACATGGGACAGCAGCATGCGCGCCTCCAGCGCCGGCAGGCCGGCCATGGCGGCAAGCGTCTGCGCTTCGCGCAGGGTGGGCGTGGACGGCAGGGGCGGAAAATCGCCCGGAGGATTGGAGGACATCGGCGGTACGTCTGGGACAATCGGCGGCCGGTTTGCAAAAAACCCCGCCGGGCCTGGGCCTGGCGGGGTTCTGCGTGGCTCTGCTTTCAGGCGCCTAGTGTAAGCCCAATCGGGCCTCATTTCCGCGCGCGCCTGCGTAGGGCTATTACTTGTTGACGGCGTCCTTGGCCTTGTCGGCCGAGCTGTTGACGGCGTCCTTGGTGGCTTCCTTGGCGTGGGCCATGGCGTTGCCGGCGTCTTCGCGGGCCTTGTCGGCGGCTGCGGAGACATCCGAGGCCACGCCGCTGGCGGCGGCCTTGGCAGCGTCGGCGGCGTTCGAGGCCGCAGCGGCGGCGTCGCTGGCAGCGGCCTTGGCCGATTCGGCGGCATTTTGCATGGCGCTGTCAGCGTTGGATTGCGGAGCCTCTTCCTTCTTGCCGCAGGCGGCAACGGAAATGGCAGCGGTAAGCATCAGCACGGCGAGCAGCTTGTTCATGATTTCGTCCTTGTGTGTCTGTTGGAGGAGTGACATCCAGCCAGACTTCGATGCCCCCAACGCGCCATGTCTTGCAAAAGTGACGTATTGGGGTGGTCTGGTCGAAATCGATTATAGACACCGCTTTTTTACAAGCCAGTGCTGTTTCAAGCATTTACCTACGTTACAAACTTCGGCGCCACGCGGATTCGGTCAGGATTCCTCGCCCAGCGCCGCCAGCTGGTCGGCCTGGTGCTCGGCGGCCAGCGATCCCACCAGCTCGTCGAGGTCGCCGTCCATGATCATGTCGATCTTGTACAGCGTCAGGTTGATGCGGTGGTCGGTCACCCGGCCCTGCGGGAAGTTGTACGTGCGGATGCGGTCGCTGCGGTCGCCCGAGCCGATCAGGTTGCGACGCGTGCTGGCTTCCTTGGCCTGCGCCGCGCGCAGCTGGCCGTCCTTGATCCGCGCGGCCAGTACCTTCATGGCCTTTTCCTTGTTGCGGTGCTGGCTGCGGTCGTCCTGGCATTCGACCACGATACCGGTGGGCAGGTGGGTCAGGCGTACGGCGGAGTCGGTCTTGTTCACGTGCTGGCCGCCCGCGCCCGACGCGCGGAACGTGTCGACGCGCAGGTCGGACGGATTGATCTCCACCTCGCCCACTTCGTCGGCTTCCGGCATTACGGCCACGGTGCAGGCCGACGTATGGATGCGGCCCTGTGCTTCGGTGGCGGGCACGCGCTGCACGCGATGGCCGCCCGACTCGAACTTGAGCTTCGAGAACGCGGCAGCACCGGCAATGCGCACGATGACTTCCTTGTAGCCGCCCAGGTCGGATTCCGATTCGCTCATGATTTCCACCTGCCAGCGCTGGCGTTCCGCATAGCGCGTGTACATGCGCAGCAAGTCGCCCGCGAACAGCGCGCTTTCCTCGCCGCCGGTGCCGGCGCGGATTTCGAGCAGCAGGTTGCGGTCGTCGTTGGGGTCCTTGGGCAGCAGCAGCGTCTGCAGCGACTTTTCCAGGCCTTCGAGCCGGTCTCGCGCCGCAGCGATCTCGTCGGCGGCAAAGTCCTTCATCTCGGGATCTTCCAGCAGTGCCTGCGCGGTGGTCAGGTCGTCCTGCGCCTGTCGATACTGCCCGTACTGCTCGGCCACCGGCGACAGTTCGGCATGCTCGCGCGACAGCTTGCGGTACTGGTCCATGTCCGCCGTTGCCGTTTCGCTGGCAAGCAGGGCGTTGACTTCATCGAGTCGCTCGGCCAGCTGGTCGAGCTTGTGGAGCATGCTGGGTTTCATCGGTAGCGGAATCGGGATGCTGGGGAACGCGGTGGCGCGGCCACGGCGCGGATCGGCGGGCGGATGCCCGGCGGCGCCGGCGGACGCCAGCGCGGCATGGACGGCGCGGCTAGCGCTCGGAGTGACTGCTGTGGCGGAACAGACCCGGCACCAGGCGCAGCAGTGCGTCGCGGTCTTCGCCCTGGGTGTGGTTCAGCGCGTGCGTGGGGCCGTGCAGGAACTTGCGGGTCAGCGCGCCGGACAGCGCGTCGAGCACGGCGGCCGGATCGTCGCCACGCGCCAGCATGCGGCGGGCGCGCTCCAGTTCGGCCTGGCGGATGGCTTCGCCGCTGGCCTGCAGGTCGCGGATCACGGGCACCACGCTGCGGGTTTCCAGCCAGTGCATGAAGTTCTGCACGCGCGATTCGATGATCGCCTCGGCCTGCGCCACGGCAGCCTGGCGCATCGCGTTGCCTTCGCGCACCACGGCGCCAAGGTCATCGACGGTATAGAGGAACACGTCGTTCAGGCGCGCAACTTCGGGCTCCACGTCGCGCGGCACGGCCAGGTCGACCATCATGATCGGGCGGTGCTTGCGGCGCTTGACCGCGCGCTCCACGGCACCCAGGCCGATGATCGGCAGCGAGCTTGCGGTGCACGACACGACGATATCGAATTCATGCAGGCGCTCGCCCAGGTCCTGCAGGCGGATGGCCTGCGTGGTCAGGCCCTGCCCGGCCAGTTGCTCGGCCAGCCTCTCGCCGCGTTCCACGGTGCGGTTGGCGACCACCACCTGGCGCGGCTTCTGCGCGGCAAAGTGCGTGGCGCACAATTCGATCATCTCGCCCGCGCCGATGAACAGCACGCGCTGCGTCGACACGCTTTCAAAAATCCGCTGGGCCAGACGCACGGCGGCGGCAGCCATCGATACGGAGTGCGCGCCGATCTCGGTCTGGCCGCGTACTTCCTTGGCCACCGCGAACGTGCGCTGGAACAGCTGGTTCAGGTACGTGCCCAGCGCGCCGGCTTCGCCAGCGGTGCGCACCGCGTCCTTGAGCTGCCCCAGAATCTGGGTTTCGCCCAGCACCATCGAGTCGAGCCCGCTGGCCACGCGGAATGCATGGCGCACGGCTTCGGACTGGGGCAGGGCGTACAAATGCGGCGCCAGGTCGCCTGCGGGCACGTTGTGATGCTGGGCCAGCCAGCGCAGCGTGTGCTCGAACCCTTCCTGACCCGGCTGCAGCACATCGGTGGCGCAGTAGATCTCGGTACGGTTGCAGGTGGAAAGAATGGCGGCCTCGGTGCCATTGCGCCCAGCCAGGTGGGTGCGCAGCGCGCCAAGTGCGGGTTTGATCTGCTCAAGCGGAAACGCCACACGCTCGCGGAGCGAGACGGGTGCCGTGGTGTGATTGATACCGATCGCGAGCAGTTGCATTTGTGGGGTTGGGTTGCCATCCGGAACGGTGCCGGAAGCGCTGGTCATTATACCGCCACGTTACAAAGTTGCAGGGAACCCCGAGCGCGGCCGGGCAACTGCAGTATCGTTACGCCACATCCACTTTTGCTGTGGATCAAAAGACATGGGAGTTGGAATGTTCGGACTGGCCATAGTGGGCGCAGCGGTGGGTTTCGCCGGACGGCTGTTACACCCGGCGGGCCGCGTCGTCACTGTGCCGACCGCGCTATTGCTGGGCGTGCTGGGTGCACTGGCCGCGTTCTATGGCGGGCGCGCCGCGCATCTGTTCACGGATGGGCAGATCCTGGGATGGGGCGCCGCCATTGCCGGCGCCGCGCTGCTGGTGGCGGTCTGGGGCGTGGCCCGCCCGCGCCGGTAATTTCAGAACGAACCAAATTGGCGGGAATCGGATTGCGCGCCGATGTGCCCGGTCAGGCCCTTGCGTCCAGGAACCTGCGCAGGATGGCACTGGAATAGTGGCTGGCCACGTCGCGCAAAAACGACGAAAAATCGACGTGTGCCGTATCGTCCGCACGATCCGAGACGGTTCGCATCAATGCGTAGGGCACGCCATATTCGTGGCAGATTTGCGCCAACGCGGCGCCTTCCATCTCCACGGCCAGCAAGTCCGGCAAGGCCTGTCGCAAATTGGCAACGTCCGCTGGCGCGTTGATGAACTGGTCGCCGCTGGCAATCATGCCGACGTGCAGGCGCGGCTGATCGACGCCGAAACGGGCCAGCACGCCATCGGGCACCTCGGTGGCGAGATCGTCGCGCAGGAACTGCTCGGCCGCGCTGCGTAGCGCAGCGGTGAGTACGGGGTCGGCCGGAAATTCGGCCCGCCCCAGCAACGGCACCTCATGGCGCGGAAACAGCGGGCGGGCGTCCAGGTCGTGTTGGATGGTGCGGTCCGCCACGACAATGTCCCCGACCTGTACGTCAGCGCCCACTCCGCCCGCAAGCCCTGTAAATACGATCTCGTCGACGCCAAACTCCCGGATCAGCGTAACAGTGGTGGCCGCGGCCGCCACCTTGCCGACACGCGCCAGCACCAGCACCACGGGCTGGCCGTGCAGCGTGCCGCGGTAGTAGTCGCGCATGCCAATGGTCTGCATGGTGGCGCGTGCGTCTTCGTGGCGCATCGCCGCGATCAGGCCGTCAACTTCGTGATGCAGGGCGGCGAGGATGCCGAGAGTCATGGTGCGGTGGGGAACGGAATCGAAAACGGCGCCAGCTTACCGGCGAGCGGATCGATGCGAAAGCCGGGCCGAACTGTGGGCAGCGTGCGACATTCGAACATGACAATCGTGTCCGATTGTGTGCTCCGCAATACATGGCGTTACAATCCGTTGCTTTTAATGCGAGTCATTCGCATTCTTATTTTCAATAAGCAACGAGAGAGAAATCCATGTCAGTCCGCGCCCGGGGCCGCGTTCGCCGCTCGCACGTCCTTCAGATGACCACCCTTGCCCTGAGCATGCAGGCCGCCAGCCTTGTCATTGCCCAGGAACAGGTGCCGGCCGCCGAGCCGGCCCACCACAGCCTGCCCGTGGTGACGGTCAGCGGCAGCAGCGGCGTGGAATCGCCCACGGGCCCGGTGCAGGGTTTCGTCGCCAAGCGGGCGGTGACGGCCACCAAGACCGATACCCCCATCATCGAGACGCCGCAGTCCATCACGGTCATCACGCGCGACCGCATGGAATTGCAGGGCGCACAGTCGGTGGCGCAGGCGGCCGGCTACACCGCGGGCGTGACCACGGCCGGGTTTGCCAATGACAACCGCACCGATACGATCAAGATCCGCGGAACCGATTCCACCCAGTACCTGGACGGCCTGCTGAACGCCGTGGGCTTCTACAACAACACGCGCCCCGACCCGTACGCGCTGGAGCGCATGGAAATCCTGAAGGGGCCGTCGGGCATGCTGTACGGCCAGGGCGCCGTGGGCGGTATCGTCAACCTGGTGTCGAAACGGCCACAGGCCGAGGCGGCGCGCGAGATCGGCGTGAGCTTCGGCAATTACAACCGCAAGCAGATCCAGGCCGACTTCACGGGCCCGATCGATGCCGATGGCAAGTGGCTGTACCGCTTCGTGGCGATGGCCCGCGACAGCGATGCGTCGGTGGATTACGTGAAGGACAACCGCTATTTCATTGCGCCGTCGCTGACCTACCGGCCGAACGCCGACACCGAGTTCACGCTGCTCGCCAATTTCCAGAAGGACGACAGCGGCACGATGATCGGCTTCTTCCCGTGGCGCGGTACGCTGATCGAGAACCCGGCCGGCCAGATCCCGCAGAACTTCTTTGTCAGCGAGCCGGGCTTCGACAAGTACACGGCCGAACAGCACGCCGTGGGCTACCAGTTCTCGCACCGCTTCAACGACACCTTCACGGTGCGCCAGAACCTGCGCTACTCGCACAGCACGGTGGACTATCGCAGCATCTACACCACCGGCTTCACCGGCGCCACGCACGGCTGGGTGCCGGGCAGCGACACCATGCTGCGCCGCGTGCTGTACCTGAACCAGCCGACGCTGAACCAGTTTGCCGTGGACACCCAGGGGCAGGCGAAATTCCGCACCGGCCCGGTGGGCCACACGTTCCTGGCGGGCATGGACTACCAGAACAGCGAAAGCACGGGGCGCACCAATGCCAATGGCTCGGCCGCGCCGATCAACGTGTTCAATCCGGTCTACGGCAACTACGTGGCGCCCACGGCCTTCCGCGACGTGCCGGCCGCCAAGCAGATCCAGACCGGCGTGTACCTGCAGGACCAGCTCGAATGGAACAAGTGGCTGCTGATGCTGGGCCTGCGTTATGACTGGTCGCGCGCGGCGCAGGACAACACGCCGTCGGCGTCGCGTGACGACAGCGAGCTGACCAAGCGCTTTGGCCTGATGTACCGCTCCGACTTCGGCCTGAACCCGTATGTCAGCTATGCCGAGTCGTTCCAGGGCCAGGCTGGTTTCAATGTCGACGGCACGGCATTCAAGCCGCTGCGCGGCAAGCAGTGGGAGGCGGGTATCAAGTACCAGCCGCTGGGCAGGAACATGACGCTGACGGCGGCAGTATTCGACATGCGTGAGGAAAACCGCAAGGTGGCCGGCGTGGTCAACGGCATGGCGGGCACGGTGCAGATCGGCGAGGCCCGCACGCGCGGCGCCGAACTGGAGGCGCTGGTGTCGATAGGCCGGCTGGACCTGGTCGCCGCCTACACGTTCCTGAATGCCAGGACGATCGAAGGCTCGGCTGCCGAACAAGGCCAGCGGCTTGCCAGCGTGCCGGCCAACACGGCGTCGCTGTGGGCCAACTACCGCTTCAGCCTGTTCGACATCCCCGGCTTCCTGGCGGGCGCCGGTGCGCGCTACAACGGCCCGAGCACCGACGGCACCGGCAACAACCGCGTGGGCGGCTTCACGGTGTTCGACGCCGTGGTGGCCTATGATCGCGGCCCGGTGCGCGTATCGCTGAACATGAACAACGTGTTCGGCAAGCAGTATGTCTACAGCTGTATCGCGCGCGGCGACTGTTTCTTCGGCACGCAACGCTCGATCATCGGCAACGTGACCTACCGCTTCTGACGGGATGGTTTCCGGCCCGGCGGCACCCCCGGGAGACTTCGGCGCGCCGGTTTGCTAGCATGCAGCCCATGCCGACTCTCGTGGGGATCGCCGGTTGGAAACTCTCACTTCTCGCCGCACCATCCAGCAGGCGCTGGCCGACTGGCGCGCCCAGGGCCGCCTCGGCGCCGCCGACCTGCTGGCGGCCTGGGCGCCGACGCTGCCCGGCCGCGCGCACTGGCACCTCTGGCTGGATCGGGCACTGCTGATCCTCGGTACCGCGCTGCTGTGCGCAGGCGTTATCGTCTTCTTCGCCTTCAACTGGGCGTCTCTTCACAAATTCTCCAAATTCGGTCTGCTGGCCGGTCTGCTGACAGTGCTGGCCGGGTTTGCCGCATGGCGTCCTGCCGGCGACATGGCGGGACGGGCGGCGCTGGGCGGCGCGCAGATCGTGTCTGGCGTGCTGATGGCCGTGATCGGGCAGACCTACCAGACCGGCGCCGATGCCTGGCAGCTGTTCGCGCTATGGACGCTGCTGGCCGTGCCCTGGGCGCTGGCGGCACGCGCCGCGCCGCACTGGTGGATCGTGCTGACCATTGGCAACGTGGCGTTGCTGCGGTTCTGCAGCGTGCGGCTGGGCATCGGCGGCATGTTCGAACTGCTGTTTTCGGCGCGATTTGCGCGCGAGACGATGATGTTTCTGCTCGGTGCGTCGATCCTGCAACTGGCCGTCTGGTATCTGCTGGCGGCCCGCGCCGGCCGCTGGGGCTTCCAGGGCGCCACCGGCCCGCGGCTGCTGGGCCTGCTGGCCTGCGGCTATGCGGGATGGGTGGGGCTGATGAGCGTGCTGACCGGCCAGGTGAATGCCACCGGCCTGTTGGTCAGTGCCGCGGCGCTGGTTGGCCTGGCGGCCTGGTTTCGCTGGCGCGCGTTCGATATCGTGGTGCTGAGCCTGGTGTGCCTGACCGGCATCGGCGTGATCATCTCGGCCGTGGGGCGCTGGCTGGTGGACTTCCACGGCGACTTTGGCGCCTTCCTGCTGCTGGCCTTGCTGACCATCGGCCTGGCCGTGGCGGCGGCCACGTGGCTGCTGCGCGCATGGCGCGAGACCTCGGGGAGCCCCGCATGAGCCAGCCCCGGATCGACCGGACGGAACAGACCGAACGCCCGCTATGGCGCCAGCTGGCCGCGCGTGGCGCGGTGCAGGGCGACTATGCGCCCACGCTGCGCACCCCGTGGCCGATCCGCCTGCTGATGGGCGGCGCAGGGTGGCTCGGGGCACTGTTTTTCCAGATGTTCCTGATTGGCACCGTCTTCGCCACCACGCGCGGTAACGGCCTGGCCATGGCCGTGACCGGCGTGGTGATGATCGGCATCGCCATCGCGCTGTACCGTGTGACCACGCGCGAAAGCGGCCGCATTGCGCTGGGCCAGTTCGCGCTGGCGCTGAGCCTGGGCGGGCAGGGCATGGCGATTGCCGGCGTGGGCGAGGCGCTGGGGTTCCATCGTTTCCTGGAGACGGCGCCGTTCTGGCTGGGCGTGGCGCTGTTCGAAGTGGTGCTCTTCGCGCTGGTGCCGGACCGGCTGCACCGCTTCCTGACGATGCTCGCCATTTGGACGGCGCTGGGCATTGCCGCGTGTGTGGCGCTGGGCGACCTGATCGCGCCGCGCTGGACCGCGATCCCGATGGCGCTGGGTCCGATGACGGCCCTGGCATTTGCCGCGCTGCTGGCTTTTGTCATGCGCGAGGACCAGCTCGCGGCGGCGGGGCGCCTGCCCATGGCCGAGCCGGCCGCCGATGCCACGCTGCTGATGGCGCTGCTGGGCGCGCTGGTGGTGACTGGTTTCGCACATCCGGCCGAACTGATTTTCGGGGTTGACACCCCCTGGCGCGCCCAGGGCGGATGGCTGGCCGGCGCGCTGATCGGGGCGGCGCTGGTGGTCATGGCGCTGCTGGAGTGCAGGCGGCTGGCGCGCAGCGTGCCGGTGGCTGCGGCCGTGCTCGCCGTGACCATCGCGTTCAGTGCATTGATGGTCTACGCCCCGGCGGTAACGGCCGGTGTGCTGGCACTGGCCGTGGCGCTGCGGCGCGGCTCGCTGCCGTGGCTCGGACTTGCCGTCGCCACGGTGCTGATCGGCTTTGTCTGGTACTACAGCACGCTGCAGTGGACGCTGCTGGCAAAGTCCGCCACGCTGGTGGCCGCCGGCGCGCTGCTGCTGGCCGCCCGCGTCGCGCTGGGCCGTATCGCCAACCAGGAGGCCGTGGCATGAAGCGCTGGATCATCGTGGGATGGCTGCTGACGGTGGGCATTGCCCTGGCGGGCATCGCCGGCAAGGAACGGCTGATGGCACGCGGCGACGTGGTCTACCTGCGCCTGGCCCCGGTGGACCCGCGTTCGCTGATGCAGGGCGACTACATGGCGTTGAATTTCTCGATCGCCAACGAGGTGCGCGTGGCACATGGTACGGAGCAGACCCGTCTGGCACGCGAGGAAGTCATCGTGATTCGCCGTGACGACCGCAACGAAGGCCACTTCGTTCGCCTGTACAAGGGCGGGCCGCTGGCCGGCGACGAGCGGCTGCTGCGCGTGCAGAATGTGCCGGCGCGCTGGGGCGGCAGTGGCGTGCAGGTGTCGACGGACGCCTGGTTCTTCCAGGAAGGGCAGGCCGAACGGTTTGCCAGGGCGAAATTCGGCGAATTCCGCGTGGACGCTGCCGGGCAGGCGTTGCTGGTGGGCATGCGCGACGAAGCGCTGCGCGGGATGTAGCCGGGCGGTCATGGCCTGCAGCCGCCCGGCTGCTGGTTGGACAGGGGCACCCCTTTGTGGCATAAGAGGTCTTTCGCCCAAGATTCCTCTGCTGCCCCAGCGCCTTGCACTCCGCAACCATGATGTTCGCCAACAGCCGTCTTTCCAGCCCGTGCGGTGCCATGCACCGTGGGCAGGAGTGCGCGCTGTCGCTGCATCGGGCCCTGGGCCTGCTGACGCAACGAGTGGCTCGCGCCGGCCTTTTCCAGGCCGTGCGGGACGCTCGGCCATCATATCCACAGGTCTGAGCACTCCCGTACGGCACCTTGCCAGATGTGGTCCCCAACGGACCACCCCGTCAACGTGAACCCCGGAGTTGCCATGCCACCCATCTATCGCCATACCCTGCTCGCCATGCTGGCTGTTGCCGTGCTGTTCGTCGTACTCGACTAGCTGTGAAGCTTCAATACGTTATTTCCTGACGCTGGAAGTCGGGACATGGGGCGCAAGGCCGACGGCGCGTACCACGTCTATGTCGAGGACGAAGTCCATCAGCGACTGGGAACCCCTGAAATGAAAATCGCCCGCAACCATCACGGTTGCGGGCGATCTCGGCCACGCGGGCAGGGGATGAAGCCCGCCCCGCGCGGCTTAGACGTTGAACAGGAAGTTCATCACGTCGCCGTCGTGCACCACGTATTCCTTGCCTTCGGCGCGCATCTTGCCGGCTTCCTTGGCGCCCGTCTCACCCTTGAACTGGATGTAGTCGGCGTAGGCGATGGTCTGGGCGCGGATGAAGCCGCGTTCGAAGTCGGTGTGGATCACGCCGGCGGCCTTCGGGGCGGTGTCGCCCACATGGATCGTCCAGGCGCGCACTTCCTTCACGCCAGCCGTGAAGTAGGTCTGCAGGCCCAGCAGCGTGAAGCCGGCGCGGATCACGCGGTCCAGGCCCGGTTCTTCCATGCCCAGGTCGGCCAGGAATTCGGCCTTGTCTGCGTCGTCCAGGTCGGCGATCTCGGCCTCGATGGCGGCGCACACGGCCACCACCGGCGAACCGGTGGTCTTGGCGTACTCGCGCACGGCGTCCAGGTGCGGGTTGTTCTCGAAGCCGTCTTCACGCACGTTCGCCACGTACATCGTGGGCTTGGCGGTGATCAGGCAGAACGGGCGCAGCGCTTCCCACTCTTCCGGGGACAGGTCCAGCGTGCGCACGGCCTTGGCCTGGTCCAGCACGGCCTGGGACTTTTCCAGCACGGCCACCAGGCGCTGGGCTTCCTTGTCGCCAGCGCGGGCCGGCTTGATGTAGCGCGCCAGGGCCTTCTCGACGGTAGCCAGGTCGGCCAGCGCCAGTTCGGTGTTGATGACTTCGATGTCCGACAGCGGATCGACCTTGCCCGCCACGTGGATCACGTTGTCGTCCTCGAAGCAGCGCACCACATGCGTGATGGCGTCGGTTTCGCGGATGTTGGCGAGGAACTGGTTGCCCAGGCCTTCACCCTTCGATGCGCCGGCCACCAGGCCTGCGATATCGACGAACTCGACCGTCGCCGGCAGGATGCGCTCGGGCTTGACGATCTCCGCCAGCTTGGCAAGGCGCGGGTCCGGTACTTCCACCACGCCCACATTGGGCTCGATCGTGCAGAACGGATAGTTCTCGGCGGCGATGCCGGCCTTGGTCAGGGCGTTGAACAGCGTGGACTTGCCGACGTTGGGCAGGCCGACGATGCCGCATTTGAGGCTCATGGGAAACCTTTAGAAATCAATGGGTTGCGGTGCGTCTCTGCGCGGCGGATGGGCGTTCGGACAAGCGAACTGCGATGCCGGGGCAGAGTGGGTCAGGCGGACAGGACCAGCGGATCGGGGCTTTGCTCAACGATCTGTGCCGATGCGGTCGCCGGAAAAACCGCCATTGTAACCCTGCCGGACGCAGCGCTGGCACGGTACGAAGGCCCGCCCCGGGCGCTGCCCGGCGCGCGAGGATAAGCATGTACCACTTGCGGCATGCCTGGCGTTTCGCGGGCGGTGCGTGCGCGACCCATGGATCGGGGGCGGCGGCATCTGGCGGCGGTGCGGTCTGGCGTCGCGTTGCCAATGCCGCACCCGTCACGTCGCTATAATCCAGCCATGTCCGGACCTGCCGTGCCGGCGCCCAGCGCCGCCGCCCAATAGATGTCGTCGAATCCTTCTTCCCGCTTCCAGATCGCCGTGGTCGGCGGTGGCATTGTCGGCAAGGCCTGTGCGCTGCTGCTGGCCCAGCAAGGCATGCACGTGGCGCTGGTGGCGCCGCGCCCCGCAGGCGATACCGCGCGCACCGGCGAAGATGACTGGGATAGCCGCATCTACGCGTTCTCGGCCAGTTCGCAGGCGCTGCTCGAGCGGCTGCGGGTCTGGGAAGCGCTGGACCCGGCGCGCGTGCAGCCCGTGCGCGACATGCGCGTCTATGGCGACGAAAGCGCCTGCGAGACCGATCCCTCGCCGCATGGCGACCTCCATTTCTCGGCCTATGCCGCCGCCGTGCCGCAATTGGCCTGGATCATCGAATCGGGCCATGTCGAGCGTGTGCTCGATACCGCGCTGCGATTCCAGCATCAGGTCAAATGGTTCGACGATACGGCCGGACAACTGGAGCGCGATGTCGACGGCGTGACGCTCACGCTGGACGGCGGCGAACGCGTGCGCGCCAATTGCCTGGTGGGCGCCGACGGCGCGCGATCGTGGGTGCGCCAGCAATGCCATATCGGCACCACCCAGCGGCGCTATCGCCAACTGGGCGTGGTCGCCAATTTCCGCTGCGAGCTGCCGCACCAGGAAACCGCGTGGCAGTGGTTCCTGGGCTGCCCCGAAAAGCTGATGGCCGACGAGGAATCGGCCAATGGCGAGATCCTGGCAATGCTGCCGCTGCCCGGCAACCGGGTGTCGATGGTGTGGTCGGCCGACGAGGCCCATGCCCGCGACCTGCTGGCCCTGACGCCCGAAGCGCTGGCCGCCACGGTGGCCCAGGTTGCCAGCGGCGCCGTGGGCGCGCGGTTCGGCGCGCTGCGCTGCATCACGCCGGCCCAGGGATTCCCGCTGGTGCTGCAGCGGGCAGATCACTTTGCCCAGCCGCATGTGGTGCTGGTGGGCGATGCGGCGCACGTGGTGCATCCGCTGGCCGGCCAGGGCATGAACCTGGGTCTGCGCGACGTGGTGGAACTAGGACGGGTCATGGCCGACAAAGAGTCGTTCCGCCATGAGGGCGACCTGCGCCTGCTGCGCCGCTACGAACGGGCCCGCGCCACCGACCTGCTGTCGCTGACCGCGGCCACGGACGGGCTGCACCGGCTGTTTTCGCTGCCCGGCACACCGGCCCGTGTGATGCGCAATCTGGGAATCCGTGCGGTGGGCAGCCAGGGGCTGCTCAAGCGGATCCTGATCGGCCGCGCGCTCGGGTAGCCCGGCCGGCATGGCCCGCTTCACCCGGATCGCCCGGATACACCGAATCCCCGGAAAGCGCGACAATCTTGCCGTCCGGCCGCACGGTATGCGGCCAATCCCGCTTTCGGCGATTTACCGATGACACGCAAAGCCGGCACACTGACCGGCATATCGTTACCTGGAGTCAATATGTTGCAACTGTTCCGCCGCCGATCCGCCCGCGTTGCCGCGATCGCCGCCTTTGCCAGCGGTGTGGCCGCAGCGGGCTACGCCCTTCACGCGCTGGCCGCGGACGAACCGGGCACGGACAAGATCAGGCAGTCGATCCAGAAGATGCTGGGCGGCCGCGCCGAGGTGAAGAGCGTGACCAAGGCGCCGGTGCCGGGCCTGTACGAGGTCAACGTCGGCGGCCAGCTGGTCTACACCGACGCCACCGGCCGCTACATCATCAATGGCGAGCTGATCGATACCAAGACCAATACCAACCTGACCGAAGAGCGCCTGGCCGAGATCAACAAGATCAAGTGGTCGGACCTGCCGCTGACCCGTGCCATCAAGTGGACCAAGGGCGACGGCAGCCGCACCGTGGCCGTGTTCTCGGACCCGAACTGCGGATACTGCAAGAAGATCGAGCAGACCTTCCAGCAGATGGACAACATCACCGTCTACACCTTCCTGTACCCGGTGCTGTCGCCGGACTCGTCGGTCAAGGCCAAGCAGGTCTGGTGCTCGGCGGATCGCACCAAGGTATGGCGCGACTGGATGCTGAACCACGTGGCGCTGGTGGGCAACGGCAGCTGCAAGACGCCGATCGACGACAACCTGGCCCTGGGCCAGAGCCTGAACATCTCGGGCACGCCGGCGGTCTTCTTTACCGACGGCACGCGTATCCCGGGCGCGGCAGACGCCGCGACGCTGGAGCGCAAGCTCGCAAGCCTCAAGAAATAACCAGGACGCCGGGCCCCGCCGGCTGTCAGGAGCGGCCGGCACTGCCCGGCCGTTTTTCATTTCCGGACGCCCCTGTCCGGACGCCCCTTCTGCCCATCCACAAGAACACGGGAGACAACATCATGACGTTCCAGGCATTGCTGCTGACCCAGGCCGACGACAAGTCCACGCAGGCGCAGATCGCCCAGCTTGAAGAAAGCCAGTTGCCCGAGGACGGCAACGTGCTGGTGGCCGTCGACTATTCGACGATCAACTTCAAGGACGGGCTGGCGATTACGGGCCGCTCGCCCGTGGTGCGCAAATGGCCGATGGTGGCTGGCATCGACGGCGCGGGCACGGTGCTGGAGTCCGGCGATCCGCGCTGGAAGACGGGCGACCGCGTGGTGCTGAACGGCTACGGCGTGGGCGAGGCGCACTGGGGTTGCCTGGCACAGCGGGCAAGGCTCAAGGGCGAATGGCTCGTGAAGCTGCCCGATGCGTTCACCACGCGCCAGGCCATGGCGATCGGGACGGCCGGCTATACGGCCATGCTGTCGGTGCTGGCGCTGGAGCGCGGCGGCGTCAACGGCCCGGTGCGGCCCGGCGATGGCGATGTGCTGGTGACCGGCGCCTCGGGCGGCGTGGGGTCGGTGGCGATCGCCATCCTGTCGAAGCTTGGGTATCGCGTGACGGCATCGACCGGCAAGGCTGCCGAGGCCGACTTCCTGCGCGCGCTGGGCGCTGCCGACGTGATCGACCGCGCCGAACTGAGCGCACCGGGCAAGCCGTTGCAGAAGGAACGCTGGGCGGCCGTGGTGGATTCGGTGGGCTCGCATACGCTGGTCAACGCCTGCGCCCAGGTGCGCTACGGCGGCGTGGTCACCGCATGCGGGCTGGCGCAGGGCATGGATTTTCCGGCATCGGTGGCGCCGTTCATCCTGCGCGGCGTGACACTGGCCGGCATCGACAGCGTGATGGCCGCGATGCCGCTGCGCGAAACCGCATGGCAGCGGCTGGCCCAGGACCTGGCACCCGACCGCCTGCAGGCCATCACGCGCGAGATCCGGCTGGGCGACGCCATCGAGGCGGGCCGCAGGATCATGGAAGGCGGCATGCGCGGGCGGGTTGTCGTCGATGTGAACGCCTGACGCGCGCGGCTCGGAGAAATCGCACGTCCCCGGCGGGTCCGGGGCGTGACGCTACAATCGTGATCATGACGCCGATCCGCTACGCCATCGCCCCGCTTCAACCGGAAGCCCATCTGTTCGCCGTTACCGTGACGGTGGATGTCCCCGACCCGGCCGGCCAGGTCTTCACGTTGCCCGCGTGGATTCCGGGCAGCTACATGATCAGAGACTTCGCACGCAACATCGTCCGCATCCGTGCCGATGCGGGCCGCGTGAGCGTGCCGCTGACCAAGCTCGACAAGCAGACCTGGCAGGCCGCGCCGCTGCCGCCGCAGGCGGGTCCGCTGACGCTGAGCTACGAAGTCTATGCATGGGATCTGTCGGTGCGCAGCGCGCATCTCGACACCACTCACGGCTTCTACAACGGCAGTTCGGTGTTCCTGCGCGTGGTGGGGCAGGACGAGCATCCGTGCACGGTCGATATCCATCCGCCCGCCGGCGAGGCCTATGTCGACTGGCGCGTCGCCACGGCGCTGCCCGAAGCACGCGGCCCGGGCGGTGCCCGCCGCTACGGGTTTGGCCGCTACCAGGCATCCGACTACGACGAGCTGATCGACCACCCGGTGGAGATGGGCACATTCGCGCTGGGCACCTTCCGCGCCTGCGGCGCCCAGCACGACGTGGTGTTCACGGGCCGCGTGCCGCAGCTGGACATGGCGCGCATCTGCCGCGACCTGAAGCAGATCTGCGAGGCGCAGATCCGCCTGTTCGAACCCCGTTCGGCCCGCGCGCCGTTCCTGGACAGCAACCGCCGCTACGTCTTCATGACGATGGTCACCACCGATGGCTATGGCGGCCTGGAGCACCGTGCCAGCACGGCGCTGATGTGCGCGCGCAACGATCTGCCCGTGCGCGGCAACAGCGAGACCAGCGAGGGCTATCGCACGTTCCTGGGCCTGTGCAGCCACGAGTATTTCCACACGTGGAACGTCAAGCGCATCAAGCCGGCCGCGTACGTGCCGTACAACCTGGCGCAGGAATCCTACACGCCGCTGCTGTGGCTGTTCGAGGGCTTTACCAGCTACTACGACGACCTGATCCTGGTCCGCACCGGGCTGGTCACCGAGCAGCAGTATGTGGACATGCTGGCCAAGACCTGGAACGGCGTGCTGCGCGGCAACGGCCGCACCAAGCAGAGCGTGGCCGAAAGCGCCTTCGATGCCTGGACGAAATACTATCGCCAGGACGAGAACGCGCCGAATGCCATCGTCAGCTACTACACCAAGGGTTCGCTGGTGGCGCTGGCGCTGGACCTGACGATCCGCGAGAAGACGCGCGGCCGCCGGTCGCTGGACGACATAATGCGCGCGTTGTGGCAGCGCTATGGCCGCGACTTCTACGCGCCGGGCGCCACGCAACGCGGCGTGACCGAAGCCGAGGTGCATGCGCTGTTCGACGATGTGACCGGCCTGCGCCTGGGCAAGCTGCTGCGCGCGCTGACTGAGGGCACCGACGAGATCGGCCTGGCGGCGCTGTTCCGCGGCTTCGGCATCGTGGCCGAGCCGCAGAAGCCGAATGGCAGCGCCGCGCTGGGCATCAAGACCCGTACCGACGACGGCTGGGTGCGCGTGAGCCAGGTGCTCGATGGCGGTGCGGGCCAGCGGGCCGGCGTGTCGGCGGGCGACCTGATCGCGGCCGTGGACGGCCTGCGCGTGGCGCCGGGCCAGCTCGACAAGCTGCTGTCGCGCTACCGCCCGGGCGACCGGGCCGAACTGCACGTGTTCCGGCGCGACGAGCTGCAGGTGCTGCCGGTGACACTGGCGCGCGAGCCGGCCTCGCAATTCAAGGTCAAGCTGGAACCGGGCAAGCATGCGGGGCGAGCGCGCTGGCTGGGCCAGTAACCTGCCTGTCACGGCGCCGCGTCCATCATGATGACGGCGCCCGCCCCCCGCCTGCCCCCAATTTATCCGTTTCTGCCCGGCTTCTAGCCCCCGCCCCATGGAATACGCGCACGACCCCCGCACATTCCTGTTTTCACATTACATCTACCGTGGCCTGCGATCGGCCACGGGCGTGATCGGCCTGACGCTGATCGCGATGCAGTTCATGGACCTGCCCAGTGCCATGGTGGTATCGGTGGGCGCGCTCTGCACGAGCCTGATGGACCTGCCCAGCCCGTTGCCGCACAAGTTCAACGAGATGCTGGCGAGCGTGCTGCTGTGCACGGCGGTGACCGCGCTGGTGGCGCTAGCCACGCCATTCCCGCGCGTGATGCCGTTCGTGCTGGTGCTGGTCACGTTCCTGGCCGGCATGATGACGGTCTACGGCAACAAGACCATGCCGCTGCAGTTCTCGATGCTGTTCGTCATGACGTTGACGATCAACGAGGAATTCGTGGTGCGCAAGGCGCTGGAGCACTCGGCGCTGTTCGGGGCAGGCGCCCTGGGCTACCTGCTCTATGCGATGACCGTCAGCTGGATCATGGAGCGCCGCACGAGGCAGCAGATTCTGGCCGAATCGCTATACGAGATGGCGGGCTACCTGGAGATCAAGGCTGCCTTCTACGACGCTGGCACCGACTACGACGAGCAGTTCAACCGGCTGGTGCGCCAGCAGATCGTGGTGGCCGAGCGCCAGCAGGCTGCCCGCGACATGGTGCTGCGCGGCAACAAGACGCCGCACGACGGGCTGCTGGTGCAGGTTCACCTGCGCATGCTCGATATCTACGAATACCTGCTGTCGACCAATACCGATTACGCGTTGCTGCGCCAGACTTTTGGCGGCACGCCGGTGCTGGACGGGTTGCGCCGGCTGGTGCTGGGCCTGTGCAAGGACCTGGAGGAAATCGCCTACGACGTCACGCGCGGCCGGCCCTCGTACAGCGCGTTCGACTATCGTCCCGACCTGCGCAAGGTGGAAGAGGAAATCGAGCAGCTGCGCCATCACCATGTGTCGCCAGCCGCGATGAATGCGCTGCGCGACACGCTGGAAATGATTCGCGGCGCCATCACGCTGGTGGGCCAGTTGCACGAGGCATCGCGTACGCCGGTGGAGCCGGGCCAGGTGCTGCCGGGATCGGACATGACGCCGTTCCTGACACGGCAGAAGTACGAATTCGGCGTGGTGCGCGACAACCTGCACTGGCGCTCGCCCGCCTTCCGCTTCGCGCTTCGCATCACGATGGCCGTGGCCGTGGGGCTCTGGCTGGGCGACCGCCTGCCGTATGCGTCGCACAGCTACTGGATCCTGCTGACCATCGTGGTGATCCTGAAGCCGAACTTCAGCATGACCAAGCAGCGGTACAACGACCGCCTGATCGGCACCCTGATTGGCTGCATCGTCAGCGTGGGCATCCTGCGCTGGGTGCACGAGCCGCTGCTGCTGATCGGCATCCTGTACCTGGCACTGGTGGCCAGCGCCGCGTTCGTTCAGATCAAGTATCGCTATACGGCCATTGCCGCCTGTATCCAGGTGCTGATCCAGATTAACCTGCTGATCCCGGGCAGCCAGACCGTGGTGGGTGAGCGGCTGGTGGATACGGTGATCGGCGGCATCATCGCGTCGATTTTCAGCTTTGTGCTACCAAGCTGGGAATACCGGGCGATTCCGAAGCTGGTCGAGAACGTGCTGCAGGCCAACCGCCGCTACATCGCGGCCACGCGCGACCTGCTGACGCGCAAGGCCAAGGACGACTTCGCCTACCGCGTGCAGCGCAAGCAGTTCATGGACAACCTGTCGGCGCTGATCGGGTCGTTCCAGCGCATGCTCGACGAACCGCGCAGCCGGCACCGCGCCGTGGACAACCTGAGCCGCTTTATCGTGCAGAACTACCTGGTGGCGGCGCACGTGGCGGCCGCGCGTATCCAGGTGCGGCAGCACTACGGCGAACTCGATGTGCCGGCTGCCGAGGCCGCGATCGAGCAGGCCACCAATGCCGCGCTGCGGTCGCTGACACTTGCCAGCGAACGGCTGGCGGGCGAGGAACGGCACGGCCCGCGCGGCGCCGGCTTTATCCGGACGCCGGCCGAGACGGCGGTGGCGGGGGTGGGGCTGGTGCATGAAACCGTGCCGCCGTCGGCCACGGCTGGCGCGTCTGCTCCGGCGCAGCAGGTGTCGGACGACGAAGCCAGCGAGCGCCGCGCCCGCATCGCCGATTCGGCGGATCGTCGCAAGGCCGACGTGCTGGCCCAGGCCGCCGCCGCCGGCGAGATCGGCGCAAATGAACCGCTGCAGAAGACGCAGGACCAGCATGCGGCCTCGTCGGCCAGCGCGTCGGGCCGCGCGTCCAATGCGCTGCTGGAACGGCGCCTGCGCGCGCTGCGGGAAGATGCGGCCAAGATCGCGCTGCGAACCGGCGCCATCGGGCGGGCGATCAGGGTGCCGCTCAAGAGCTGAGACGCAGGCGCCCACCGGTTGATTCGTGCGGCGACGGTTTTCTCCCCTCTCCCGCAGGCGGGAGAGGGGCGGGGGAGAGGGCAGGCGTACGGAGTGCTAACCAGGCTAGCCAAGTACGACGCGCTTGCCCTCTCCCCCAACCCCTCTCCCGCGAGCGGGAGAGGGGAGTAGTCCTCAGGCGCACAAGTGGCCAACATCTCCGGCGAGCGGGAGAGGGAGTCGCATCCTCAGGCTCGCAAGAGGCCAACATCTCCCGCAGGGCGGGAGGGGGCAGAGGGCCAGGCCTCACTCGGCTGGTGCGCCCCCAGCGTTTTCCTCTTCCGGCAGCGTCAGCATCCCACTGTTGAACGAATAGCCGTACACCTCGCCGTAGCGTCCCCAGTCGATGGCGATCTTCAGCACGCGTTCGGCTTCCTCGGGCTTCAGCAGGGCCTCCATCGCACGCAGGATGGCCTCTTCGCCGACTTCGCCGTTCTCGCTCTGCTCCAGTTCGCGCCGGATGTGCGCGGCCAGCGCCACGTGGGTCAGCAGCTGCTTGCCGAACAGCACCTTGCGCTCGGGCGGCTCGGTCTCGTAGTAGCTGCGGCCCAGCGCCGTGGCGGTGATATCGCCGCGCTCGATGGTTGCCAGGCCCAGCAGCTGCATTGCTTCGCAGGCGGGCAGCAGGTCGTCGTCGGTCAGGCCGGCTTCCTCGGCCAGGTGCGGCAGGTCGGCGCGGCCGAAGAAGGGCGACTCGTGCAGCAGGTCGAGCACGGCTTCCATCTGGCTGATATCCGCATCCGGCAGGCGATAGCCGATCGGCGCGGCGGCCATGGCCGGGACGCGGGGCCCCAGTGCGGCGGGCGACGTCATCAGCGTGTAGACCTCGTCGATCAGCGCACGCACCTGGGCGTCGTCGCGGTTGCGCGGGCGCGGGAACGGCACCGGCACCTCGGCGCGCACCCGTCCCGGATCGCTGGACAGGATCACGATGCGGTCGGCCATCATTACCGCTTCCTCGATGTTGTGCGACACGATCAGGATGCTCTTGATATTGGCGCGGCCCGATTCCCAGAGGTCGAGCATTTCGTCGCGCAGCGTCTCGCCGGTCAGCACGTCCAGCGCCGAAAACGCCTCGTCCATCAGCAGCAGGTCGGGTTCGGTCACCAGCGCGCGGGCGATACCCACGCGCTGGCGCATGCCGCCCGACAGCTCGCGCGGCAGCGCGCTGTTGAAGCCGGACAACCCGATCATGTCGATGGCCGCCTCGGCGCGGCGCGTGCGTTCGGCCTTGGCGACGCCCTGGGCTTCGAGCCCAAGTTCCACGTTCTGCTGCACGGTCAGCCAGGGGAACAGCGCGAACGACTGGAACACCATCGCAATGCCCTCGGCCGTGCCCGCCAGCCGCTGGCCGCGAAAATGCACCTCGCCACGGTCGGCGCCCACCAGGCCGGCCATGATGCGCAGCAGCGTCGACTTGCCCGAGCCGGACTTGCCCAGCATGGCTACGATCTCGCCCTCGCGCAGGGTCAGGTTCACGCCTTCGAGCACGGCGCGGTCGGTGTGGTCGGCGGTGCGGAACATCTTGCCCACGCCGCGCAGGTCGATCACCGGACGGGCGTTGTCTTGCAGTGCCATCGTAAATTCCTTAATTCCGGTCGTTCATGCCGGCTTTACAGCCGGGTGCGCGCCTGCGCCAGGTCGTAGAGCCGGTTCCACAGCAAGCGGTTGAAGCCCACCACGAACAGCGCCATCACGCCAATGCCCAGGGCGATGCGTGGAAAGTCGCCGCGTGCGGTCATCTCGGCGATATAGCTGCCCAGGCCCGTTGCCACCAGCGTACGGTCGCCCCAGGTCACGTATTCGGACACGATGCTCGCATTCCATGATCCGCCGGCCGCCGTGACCAGCCCGGTCAGCAGGCTCGGAAACACGGCCGGCACCAGGAAGCGCCGCCACATCAGCCAGCCCTTGAGCCCGAAATTGCGCGCCGCCAGCCGCAGTTCGGTGGGAATGCCCGACGCGCCAGCCACCACATTGAACAGGATGTACCACTGCGTGCCGAAGATCATCAGCGGACTGAGCCAGATCTCGGGGTTCAGGCCGAATTTGGCGATGGCCATCACGGCCAGCGGGAACATCAGGTTGGCCGGGAAGGCCGCCAGGAACTGGGCGATCGGCTGGGCGATCCGGGCCAGCGACGGGTTGAGCCCGATGCGGATGCCCACGGGCACCCAGACCAGCGCGGCCAGCGCGATCAGCACGATCACGCGCAGCATCGTCAGCGTGCCCAGCCACAGCACATGCGCGGCCTCGGCCCAGCCCACCTCGCTGTGCACGAAATGGAAGACGCGATACAGCGCGGCCAGTGCGATTGCGATGATGATGGCGTCGCGCAGCCGGTCCAGCCACGGCGCCCAGCGCACCGGCGCGGCCGGCAACGCCACCATATTGCGATGGCGCGCGCTCCACGCCAGCGTGCGGCCGGCCAGCGCGGCTGTCCGCTTCAGCAGCGCATGCACCCAGGCCGAGCGGCGCAGCAGGTTGAGCAGCCATGACTGCGGCACGGTGTCCTGCGCCAGCGTTTCGAAGCGGAAGCGGTCGGCCCAGGCCACCAGCGGGCGGAACAGGAACTGGTCGTAGAGCACGATGCCAACCAGCATCGCCAGGATCGCCCAGCCGATGGCGGCCAGGTTCTGCTGCTGGATCGCCAGGGCGATATACGAGCCGATGCCGGGCAGGCGGATATCGTGGCCGGACACGGCAATGGCTTCGGACGCCACCACGAAGAACCAGCCCCCCGACATCGACATCATCATGTTCCACAGCAGGCCCGGCATGGCATAGGGCACTTCGAGCCGCCAGAACCGCTGCCACGGCGACAGCCGGAACATGGCCGCCGCTTCGAGCAGGTCGCCGGGGATGGTGCGGAACGACTGGTACAGGCTGAACGCCATGTTCCAGGCCTGCGAGGTAAAGATCGCGAAGATGGCCGCGCATTCCACGCCGGCCAGGTTGCCGGGGAACAGCGCGATAAAGCCAGTGACGGTGATCGACAGGAAGCCCAGCACCGGGATCGACTGCAGGATGTCCAGCGCCGGTACCATCACTTTTTCGGCGGTGCGGCTGCGCGATGCCAGCGCGGCAAAGGCGAACGAGAACACCAGCGAGGCGCCCAGCGCGGCCAGCATGCGGATGCTCGTGCGCATCAGATAGTAGGGCAGCCACGCCACGTCGAGGTGGATTTCCAGTGACTCGCCCGGCTGGTAGGGCACGTCCATCTGGCGCGCGGCATAGGCCACGATGACGATGGCGGCCAGGATGATCGGCAGCAGCGCGAGGTCGAAGCGGTTCGGCGGGGCGGTCAGCAGCGGGCCGACGTAGCCGGGCGCTTGATTGTTTTGCGTTGGTGGCATGGGCACGGCCTCGGTGGTGTGTCATGCGCCATGCCCTCTCCCCCCCGGCTCCTGTCCCGCACGGCGGGGAAAGGAGATAACGCCACTGGCGATTCGGATGCAGCTGGCTTGCTCCCCTCTGCCACATAACGGGAGAGGGGCTGGGGGATAGGGCAAAGGCATCGTATGCTGAGGTCCTAACGCCCAACCGGGCTAGGTAGTTTACCTAGGGATGAAACGAATCATGACAGCATCGACGGAAACCTGGCAGCTGGTGGCCCACGGCCGCGTGCAGGGCGTGGGCTACCGTGGCAACTGCGCAGACCGGGCAAGGGCGCTGGGGCTGGGCGGATGGGTGCGCAATCGCATGGATGGCACGGTGGAAGTCATCGCCACGGGGTCGCGCGAGCATCTCGAAGCGCTGCGGCTGTGGATGGAGCAGGGGCCGCCGGCCGCGCAGGTGTCGCGCGTCGACGTGAAGACGGCGCCACCCGAAACCTTCGATGGTTTCGAATGGCGCCCGACCGCTTAGGTGTTTTGCCAGTCGATTCCGGGCCGGCCGTGGCGTTCCAGCCAGTCGTTGGCCTGCCTGAAATGCCCGCAGCCCAGAAAGCCGCGATGAGCCGATAGCGGCGACGGATGTGGTGCTTCCAGCACGCAATGTGTCTGGCCTTCCAGCAGGGCCCGCTTGGCCTGGGCATGGCTGCCCCACAGCATGAAAACGAGGTTGGGCCGCGACATGGCCAGTGCGTGGATCAGGCAGTCGGTCACGGCTTCCCAGCCGCGTTTGGCGTGGCTGGCCGCATTGGCCTGCTCCACGGTCAGCACCGTGTTCAGCAGCAGCACGCCCTGGCGCGCCCAGCCTTCGAGGTTGCCCGAGGCACGCACCGGCTCGCCACCATATTCGGCGGCGATCTCCTTGAAGATATTGCGCAGGCTCGGCGGCACCTTGATGCCATCGGGCACCGAGAAGGCCAGGCCATGCGCCTGCGGCCTCTCCACCCCGCCCACCGTGCCGGTGCCGTGATACGGGTCCTGTCCCAGGATGACGACCTGCACCGCGTCGGGTGGCGTCAGGTGCAGCGCGTGGAACACCGCGTGCGGGAACACCGGCTTGCCGGCGGCGCGCTCGCCATCGACGAATTTGCACAGCGACGCCCAGTCGGCATTGCCGATGCATGGCGCCAGCAGCTTGCGCCACGCGGCGGGCAGGGCGTCGACCTGGTCTTGCAGGCAGTCGATGGAAGGGGCGGGTTTTGAAGTTTCGGTGACGAAGAGGTCAGCTTGCATCGGACGCGTCGGTAAGTCGGTAGCCGCGAGCGGCCTTGCTGAGATCCATGGGAGCCAGCGGTGCCACGTGGCCCAGGCGCTGGCTGAAGGCGCGCAGCGCGGCTTCGGCGCGCGCGTCGTCCTGGTCAGACTGCGTACCCTCGCCCGGCAGCCATTCGAGTTCCAGTTCCTGGATGTGCTCCGTCTTGGCGGTGCCGGGGGCGCTGATCGTGCCGGTATCGATGGCGGCCTCGATCCGCTCGCCGTCCTGCTCCACGATCCACGTGCGGCGCACGAAGTCGGTACGGAAGACCGGCGCGAGCCGGTCGGCCAGCGGGGCCACCACGGCGCGTGCCTGGGCGTCGAAGCGATCGAGTTCGATGGCTTCTCCGCCAATTTCGGTTTCCCACTCGTGCCGCGCTGCCAGGCCGCCCCCGCTCTTGCCGGCGGTCTTCAGCGTCTGCAGCCATTGGCTGTCTTTCCGGCGCAGCCGCAGCGCGGCGCGTGCGCGGGCCAGGTCGCGTGCGGGCGTGTCCAGGTAGACGTTCAGCATCGTGACTTCGCCACGCGCCTCGCCATGGGTGTCTAGCCACGCCGCCACGGCCGCCAGCGCGGCATCGGGCAGGGCCAGCTTCAGTTCGATCTCTTTTGCCATTGCCGTGGTCAGTCGTGGTCAGTCAGTTGCGGATGAATCGTCGTTCAGCCAAACAGCCGCGCCAGTTCCACGCCCGGCTCGGGCGCGCGCATGAACGCTTCGCCCACCAGGAAGGCATTGACGTTGGCATCGCGCATGCGCTTCACGTCGGCAGGGCCCAGGATGCCCGATTCGGTCACCACCAGGCGGTTGGCCGGCATGTGCGGCAGCAGGCCCAGCGTGTTGTCGAGCGACACCTCGAACGTGCGCAGGTTGCGGTTGTTCACGCCCACCAGCGGGGTCTGCAGCTTCAGCGCGGCGTCCAGTTCGTCGTCGCCATGCACTTCCACCAGCACGTCCATGCCCAGTTCCAGCGCGCAGGCTTCCAGTTCGGCCATCAGGCCGTGGTCCAGCGCGGCCACGATCAGCAGGATGCAGTCGGCGCCCCAGGTGCGCGCTTCATAGACCTGGTACAGGTCCATCATGAAGTCCTTGCGCAGCGCCGGCAGGTCGCAGGCGGCGCGCGCGCGCTTCAGGTAGTCGGCGTGGCCCTGGAAGAAGTTCACGTCGGTCAGCACGGACAGGCAGGCCGCGCCGTGCGTGGCGTAGCTTTCGGCGATGGCTTCGGGGACGAAGTTCTCGCGCAGGACGCCCTTGGACGGCGACGCCTTCTTGACCTCGGCGATCACCCCGGCATGGCCGGCGGCAATCTTCTCGCGCAGCGCGCGTTCGAAGCCGCGCGGGGCCAGGCCGGGCTCGGCGCGCAGGCTCTCGGCCTCGGCGCGCAGGCTCGGCAGGTCGCGCTTCTTGCGCGCCGCGTTCACTTCGTCGGCCTTGACGGCCAGGATCTTTTCGAGAATGTCGGACATGGCGATTTACTTAAATTGCTGCGTGGCGCGCACGAACTGATCGAGCTTCTCGCGTGCGGCGCCGCTGGCGATGGCCTCGCGCGCGCGCTGGATGCCGTCTTCGATCGAACTGGCGACGTTGGCTGCATAGAGCGCGGTGCCGGCGTTCAGCGAAACGATCTCGCGTGGCGTACCCGGTACGTTGCCCAGTGCTTCGAGTAGCATTTCCTTTGATTCAGTGGCGTCCGCCACCTTGAGGCCACGGTTCGAGATCATCGACAGGCCAAAGTCTTCCGGATGGATCTCGTACTCGCGCACCTCGCCATCCTTCAGTTCGCCCACCAGCGTGGCGGCGCCCAGAGATACCTCGTCCATGCCGTCCTTGCCGTAGACCACGATCGCGTGCTGCGCGCCCAGGCGCTGCATCACGCGCACCTGGATACCCACCAGATCCGGGTGGAACACGCCCATCAGGATATTCGGCGCATCGGCCGGGTTGGTCAGCGGGCCCAGGATGTTGAAGATCGTGCGCACGCCCATTTCCTTGCGGATCGGCGCCACATTCTTCATGGCCGGGTGGTGCGTCGGCGCAAACATGAAGCCGATGCCGGTTTCCTCGATGCACTGGCCCACCTGCCCGGGCGTCAGCATGATGTTGACGCCCAGCGCCTCCAGCACGTCGGCGCTGCCTGATTTGGACGAAACGCCACGGTTGCCGTGCTTGGCGATCTTCGCGCCCGCAGCCGCCGCCACGAACATCGACGCGGTGGAGATATTGAACGTGTGCGAGCCGTCGCCGCCGGTGCCGACGATATCGACGAAGTTCTGGCGGTCCTTCACATCCACATGATTGGCAAACTCGCGCATCACCTGCGCGGCCGCCGAGATCTCGCCGATGGTTTCCTTCTTCACACGCAGGCCGGTCAGGATGGCGGCGGCCATCACGGGGCTGATCTGGCCCTGCATGATCTGCCGCATCAGGTGCAGCATCTCGTCATGAAAGATCTCGCGGTGTTCGATGCAGCGCGTCAGCGCTTCCTGCGGCGTGATGGACATGGCGGATTCTTCAGTATTGTGGGCGGCTGGAGGGTCGGCGGAATAGGCTGAGAAGTCGGTGCGCCTCATCGGGGCGCCTTGATGAAGTTCGCCAGCAGCGCATGGCCGTGCTCGGACAGGATCGACTCCGGGTGGAACTGCACGCCTTCCACGTTCAGCGTCTTGTGGCGCACGCCCATGATCTCGCCGTCCGGCGTCCAGGCCGTGACTTCCAGGCAGTCGGGCAGCGTTTCGCGCTCGATGGCCAGCGAATGATAGCGCGTCACGTCGAAGTGCTTCGGCAGGCCCGCGAACACGCCTTCCTGCGTGGTTTCGATCGTGCTGACCTTGCCGTGCATCACCTGCTTGGCGCGGATCACCTTGCCGCCAAACGCCTCGCCGATCGCCTGGTGGCCCAGGCACACGCCCAGCAGCGGCACCTTGCCGGCGAAGTGCTTGAGCACATCCACCGAGATGCCGGCTTCGTGCGGGCTGCACGGGCCCGGCGACACGCAGATATGGTCCGGCTTCAGGGCCTCGATCTCTTCGATCGTGATCTCGTCGTTGCGATAGGTGCGCACGTCGGCGCCCAGTTCGCCAAAGTACTGCACGAGGTTGTAGGTGAACGAATCGTAGTTGTCGATCATCAGCAGCATGTCATCTCTCCCGGGGGCTCAGAGG
>Ga0209564_1000665_pt1 | contig 50832 bp, 34 predicted proteins | sample AraplaCol_mMF_r2_FD_184272 | JGI IMG/M metagenome (GOLD analysis project Ga0209564, IMG submission 184272) | Arabidopsis root microbial communities from North Carolina, USA - plate scrape MF_Col_mMF_r2 (SPAdes) (version 3) | ecosystem: Host-associated > Plants > Roots > Endosphere | place: USA...
TCCCGCCTCCCGACGCTCAGGGCCCGGCAGGCGGCGTCGCTCAGCGTCGGCTCGGCCAGGCGAAGCAGGATCAGGCCGCGTTCGCCCGCCTGCGCGGCGCAACCATCCTCCCATGCCTGCAGCATCGCTTGAGCCAGTTTACGCGCCATCTTTCCCGCTCTCCGCCCCAAGCCGCGCCGCTACGGCTCGACGAAGCTCGGCTCCTTGGGCTCGACCACATCGGTGTCGCGTTGCCAGCCTTCGTTCTCAAGTTTGAGGGACTGGATCAGAACGGCGTTGGCGTTGGCGTCCAGATCGGCCTGGGCCTGGAACTCCGAGACCCAGCAGCGATAGATCTTGTAAGCGATCACCAACTGGCCGGCCTCGTTGTAGAGCTCGATGATGATGTCCTTGCGGAAATCCGCCAGCGACACCTCCTTGCCGAGGCCGGAACCATAGTTCCAGACCTTGTTCGCCCACTGCTCGAAGTCCTTGTCGTGGGTGACCCCACGCTCCAGCGTGATCGCCTCGAACTCGGTGCGGCCGGGCGTTTTGCGCGAACTGGAGAGGTCGCCGCCCTCGCGGTGCTTGACGACTTCGGTCGTGCGCTTGAGCGCGCTGACCTTGCTGACGCCGGCCACATACTTGTTGCCCCACTTCACGCGGAACTTGAAGTTTGCATACGGGTCGAAGCGTTGCGCGTTGACGGTGAAGGTGGCCATCGTTGTCCCCCTGTTCCTTAGACCGCGATCTGCCCGGCCATCTGTTGGATGCCGATGACGACGAATTCGGCGGGTTTGAGAGGCGCGAAACCGACCAACACATTGACGACGCCGAGGTTGATATCGGCCTGGGTGGTCGTCTCGCTGTCGCACTTGACGAAATAGGCTTCCCGCGGCGATGCGCCTTGGAAGGCCCCCTTTCGGAACAGCCCCTGCATGAAGGCCCCGACATTGAGCCGGATCTGCGCCCACAGCGGTTCGTCATTGGGCTCGAACACCACCCACTGCAGACCCCGCACCAGGCTCTCCTCCAGGTAAAGCGTGGTCCGGCGCACCGGGATGTATTTGTTCTCGTCGGCCAGCTGATCCGCGCCGCGCAGGGTCCGCGCACCCCAGACCACCTTGCCCGCCGCCGGGAACGCCCGAAGGCAGTTGACCCCCAGCTGATTGAGCTCGCCGTTCTCAGCGTCGGTGAGGCTGACGGTCAGGTCCGGCACGCCGTTCAAGGTCGCCTGGAGACCGGCGGGCGCCTTCCAGACCCCGCGGTCGCCATCGGTGCGGGCGATGACCCCGGCCACCGCGCCGCAAGCGGCGAAGGCCTCAAGCTGGTTGTCGCGCAAGGGGTTGGCTTGCCGCAGCCGTGGGAAGAAGATGGCTGCGTTGGCGCTGCGCGCGCCGACCTGGTCCGGACTGGCGGCGAAGCCGGTCTTGGCGGTGGCCTTGTCGATCCATCCGGTCGGCGCGTCGATCAACAGGAAGGCGCGCCTGGCCTCGCAATAGGAGGCCGCCGCCGAGATCAGCGAGACGTCGACGTCGTCGCTGGCGGTGTAGGGCGGGATGCAAAGCAGGTTGAAGGAATCGGCTTTCTCCAGGGCGTAGAGCCCCGTCTTGGCGGCTTGGCCGCCATTGGGGGTGAAATTGGTCTGGCTCAGAGCCAGGCCATCGTTGCCGGCCGCCGCTGTCTGGGCGTCGTTCAGCGCCTTCTGGGCGGCGGTGATCGTGGCTGGGACCTGCGGGTTGGCGGCCTGGGCCGCGGCCAGGGCGGCGGTGGCCGTGGTGATGTCGTCGTCCTTGGCGGCGACGGCCGGCGGGGCGGCGGGCCAGGCGCCGTCCCAGACCAGCAGTTGCGACTGCGCAGCCAGAACCTTGTCCAACCGGCGCGGACTGTCCTTCACTGTCAGGTTGAGGTGGCGTTCCCGCTTCAGCGTCTCGCCGCGGGCGTCGACTTCCCGCACGGTCAGGTTGAAAAGATCCGCCGTCTCCAGTCCGTAGGCCGCCGCCACGCTGGCGGAGACGTCGGTGTCCACAGTCGCCCGCAGGGCCGAGCCCCAGGCGCCCTTGGCCGCCGCCGCGAACGACAGCGCGCCGACCTTGATCTTGGCCTGGGCGGGCTTGGCGTTATTGGCGGTGTCGTTGTTGTAGAGACGCACGATGATGGCCTGACCGCCCCCATTGGCGAAGAAATCGCGCACCGCGAAGCCAAGCCGACTAGAGGCCCAGAGGCCGCCGAAGATTCGCTCGAAATCGCCGTAATTGTTGATCGTCACCGGCGTATCGACCGGCCCTCGCGCAGCGCGGCCAACGAAGGCGGTGATCGAGGTGGCCACCCCGGTTATGGTGTGCACGCCGCTGGGAATTTCCTGGACGTAGACGCCGGGATAGCTCAAGGCGACAGGCATTCGCTCCTCCATCCCTCACGATCCGAGATCGCGACGTGAATTCTTGCGGATAAGCCGGTAAACTTGGGAAAAATAAAACTATCGCGATCTCGGGCGCGGAAGCGTCGTAGACCCGGGTATTCGATCAGTAACTATCGGTCCGAATACACAAATTCATGCTTCAGGCCGCAAATCGCCTAGTGGTTGTAGCAGCCTCTTGTTAAACGCGCAAGAGCGCCTTGCGGCAAACTGGCCGAAGGCAAATGGCAAGCGGAACATGTGGTTTGCGCTCCCGGGAGTAGGATGAGGCGCAATGGGTTGGAGTATAAAGGTCAGGTAGGTGGACTAATTTCCAATCGGATCGTTATTCAATGAAATATACAATGATTTCAAAATACTGGTCTCATGCCTATTTCTAGAAGCGCGCCGATCGAGATCGGCGCGTGAGCCTTTTCATGCTTCATCGCTAAGCTTCAACGTGGCCGGACCGGGGGCGACGCCGCCGCTTCCACCCTTCTGAGACAGCGGGGACGTCCGCTCATCGACAGGGGGGCTTGGCGCGGCGCCGTCACCAGACACATGGAAGCCTAGTGGAGTGCAGTCTGGTCCGTGCGGGTCGCCTCGCGGAACCGACGCTGGAACTCGCCGAACGGAATGGTGTCACGGTCGTGGCCCAAGACCTCGATCGTCGACCTCGACACGCGGCCGCTCAGCCGCCGCAGGGCGTCCGGCGACTGCGTCTGGTAGCAGACGCGGACCGACCGGTTCCCGGCGGCGTCCACGAGGCTCACGAAGATCAGCGCGCCGCCGGGCGGGACGTCGCCTTTGGCGTAGCCCGGCGCGTCCAGTGGGACGCCGAGCGCCGCCGCCAGGGCGGTGACGTTGGTGTCATGACCCATGAACACGTCCAGTCCTCCGGCGCCGGGCGCATCGAGCGCCTCCAGCACGCGCCGCCCCAGCGGCCCGGCTTGTCGCGCCGCCATGTAGGGCGGCCGGGTGAAGACGTCGAACAGGGCCGCGTGGAGCGCGCCGAGGCGCTTGAGGGCGTCGGGCTCGACGGCGCGCCAGCTGGACCGGCCTGGCGACAGGCCCTCCGCATACTGCAGCAGCAGCACTTGCGCCGTGCCCGAGGCGTCGCGGACGGGGCCGGCCAGGTCCACGCCGCGACCGTCCGCCGAAGGGGTGAGGCGCGAAGGACGCCGCGGCGAGCAAGCCTCGGCCTCGCCGCAGCCGAGCACCCGGTCGAGCTCGTTGAGCTCCGGCTGTAGGCGGGCGGCCAGGCGATCGACGCCGCCCGTATAGGCCTGGATGGAGGCGATGGCCGCGGCCGGGTCGAAGGGCGCGACGCCGGCCCGCAGCGGCTCGAACAACGGATCGACCTCGTCCGGCGGGCGATGGCCCACGGGCAGGGCGCATCCCGGCGCCAGGCCTTCGGCGAAGGCTTGGCCGCTGGCGATCGTGCGCTGGGCGGTGTTCGTCCAGATCCGTACCTGCCCCGGAGCTGGGCATCCACGCTGGGGCAGGGCGCCCAGGCCGGCGAGCCAGCGCCGGTCCGATCGCCCCAGGACCACCAGCGCCTTTGCGCCGTGCGCCGTGAGATGCTCGGGGGGAACCGGCCAGGTCGGCCAGGGATCGCCGGTCAGCGTGCCCTCGGGCGCCTCGCCGACGATCGGCGCGCGCACGCCGTGGCGCATGACCATCACGACGCGCTCGACGCGCATCGGCCGACCCTGGCTCGCGCCCGCCCACGCCAGGGTCGCGCAGATCAGGAGGACTTGCGCCATCGGGCGCTGGTGTCGCATGCCGAACAAGGTCGGATCCTTCTCACTGGCCCCGGCCTGAACGCAGCGATGCGCCCCCGGGGAGAGGGGCGCATCGTCACTTCATGGCGCTGGGGGGGGATAGCGCCGTTAGAAGCTCTTCTTGAGCGTGAGCAGCGTGGTTCGGCCGGAGTCGACGACATCCGACAGGGCCAGGCTGTTTCGGCCGACATGCGACCAGTAGGTGTAGTTCTTCAGCAGGTTGGCGACCGAGAGGTCGAGCTTGAAGCCGTTGTCGAAGGCGTAGCCCATATGCAGGTCGACGCTGCGCAACGGGCGGACCCACAGGTTGTCCCACTCGCCGGGCTGGTCCAGCACGTCATAGCCGGACACGTAGGCGCCCGTGTAGTGGTAGATCACGTCGAAGCTGAAGCCGTCCTTCTGGTAGAACAGCTGGGCGTCGGCCAGCCAGTCGGGCGCGTTCTGGATGCGGTTGTCGACGCCGTCGCCCAGGTCGACGCTGGTCCACTGGCGGGTGACGTTCAACTCCGCGCCCAGCCCGCTCAGCAAGCCCGGCAGGTCCGAGAACTTCTGCCGCAGTTGCAGCTCCAGGCCATAGACGTCGCCGTCGCCGCCGTTGGTGGGTTGGCTGGTGGTGACCTTGCCCTCGGCGAAGGTGTCGGTGTTCACCGAGCTGGAGCCGTTGTCGTACATGTAGTCCGACAGGTGCTTGTAGAAGCCGCCGACCATGGCGTAGCCGCCCTTGGAATTGCTCCATTCGCCCGAGAGGTCGAGGTTGATCGCCTTGATCGGCTTCAGGTCGGGATTGCCGCGCGAGATCGAAACGCTGCCGTCGTCGCTGATCGAGCGGCGTTCGCCCCCGGCCAGCTGGATGAAGGCCGGACGGGTGTAGGACGTCCAGACCGAACCCCGGTAGACGGCCGCGTCGCCGGGCCGCCAGGTCACGAACACGCTGGGTAGCACTTCGTTGTATTCGGTGCGGCTCGTGGCCCAGTTCCCCGTCTGCTCGCCGGCGCTGGTGGTCGGGATCACCCAGTACAGATTGTCGATCTTCGAGTGCTCGTAGCGCAGGCCGGGCGAAACCTCGACGTCGCCGAACTGGTAGTCGGCGGTCGCGTAGATCGAGGCCACGGCCTCGTCGCCCTTCTGGGTGTTGCAGTTGAAGTTGTTGACCGCGTTGGAGCCGCAGGTGTCGAACGAGGCGGCGGTCTTGTACTTGTAGAAGTACTCGAACAGCTTTTCCTGGCTCACCTTCGGCGCGCGCCAGCCATACTTGCCGGGGAACACGGCGTCGTAATAGCCGGTGGCCAGGCCCAGGCTGTCCCAGGTCAGGCCGCCCTGGCCGATCAGGTTGGCGAAGTGGTCGTTGGTCCAGTCGCGGTTCGTCACGCGACGGTGGCTGTCGACAAACTTGCCGCCCAGCTTGACCCACTGCAGGGCGCCGCCCTCGAACACGCGCTTGGCGTCGAACTTGAAGCCGTACTTCTCCTGGCCGCTGTACTGTTCAGTGAGCTGGCCCGCGCGCCGCGCCAGCAGAGCGGTGTTGGCGTTGTTCAGGTCGTTGTAGATCGTGCTGGTGAACAGCGGATAGGGCAGGTTGTCGGCATAGCCGATCGACAGGCCGCCCAGCGGCCGGTTGGAGCCGCTATTGTACCTGTCGCTCTGATTGATCCGCGCCGAGGCTTCGATGTGGTTGGGGCGGTCATTGTCGCCCTCGCTGTAGAAGACCTGCGGCGAGAGCGTCCAGGCGCCGACGGTCTTGTCGAAGCCGGCCTGCAGCGTGGCGAGGTCGGCCTCTTCCGGATTGGTCTCGTACCAGACGCGGGTGGAGATCGCATCGACGCTCAGGGCGTAGCGGCCGCTGCCGGCGACGGCCTCCTTGTAGCTCTTGCTGGTGCTGACGAACTGGCTGAGCGTCGAGTTCTGCTGGGTCTTCGCATAGGCGTACGAGCCGCGCAGATAGGCCTCCAGGGTGTCGTCAGGACGCCAGCTCAGGGTGAAGTTTCCGCCCCAGCGCTCGGTGTAGCCGTTGGAGACGCCGACATTCAGGCCGGTCTGGGTGATGTTCTTCTCCGGGTCGAGACCCGGATAGCTGACGCCCGAGGCGTCGCGGACCAGATAGCTCCAGCCGCCGTCGTTCTGGGCGGACATGACGCCGGCCATTTCGCTGTTGGCGTAGTGGCGCTTGTCATAGAAGGCGCTGGCATAGACGCCGAAGGTCTGCTCGGCCCCGAACCTGTGGGCCCATTCGCCCGAAAGGCCGCCGCCCAGCCCTTGATCGCCATAGTCGCGGGCGCGGCTCTCGACGCGGCCGGAGGCGGTGATCGAGCCATGGAAATCGTCGTGATAGTCGAAGGCCGAGGGCGTGCGGAAATCGACCGTGCCGCCGATGGCGTCGCCGTCCATGTCGGCGGTGGAGGTCTTGTTGAGCACGATCGTGTGCAGCCCCGACGGCGGCAGCAGGCTCAACTGGACCTGACGGCTGTAGGGCATGCCCTGCGCCACGGTCACGCCGTTGATCATGTTGACGTTGAACTCGGCGTTCAGGCCGCGGATCGACACGAACATGCCTTCGCCACGCGAGGCGCCGTCGATGCCGCCGAAGAAGGAAGAGCCGGTGTTCATCACATTGACGCTGGGCATCATGCCCAGCGCCTCGGCGACATTGTGGACGGCCGTGTGCTCGAGATCTTCCGCCGACAGCACGGCGATGGCGGTCGCCGCGCGCATCTGCGTCTTGGCCGCATCGTTGCGCTTGGCGACGATCACCAGAGAGTCGATCGTGTCGGACGACTCGGCCGAAGGCGTGGCCGTCTCGGCGTGAACGCCGCCGACACAGGCCAGCCCGAAAACGCTCGCCAGAAGGACGGCCCTGATCGACTTGCCTGCTTCGCCGCGCGCACGCTGAGCGCGTCCGCCAATCCACTCGTTCATATCCACACCCTCGACTTGGTTCGCTGTTCGCGATGGCGCGGGGTCATACGTGTCGGATGAGACAGAGTTGCGACATTTATGCGTGATTCACGCGAAAACGTGCCGTTTCGCTTGATGGTTTCACATAAGTCGAACACAATTCCCACATCCGGTTCCCGTCCGGAATAGGGAGAAGCTGCGATGCTCAGGCGTCAGGACCGTCAGCGCGAAATACTGCGCAAGCTGAATCCGGGCGAAAGCCACGCCATTGGCCGCCTAGCTCAGGATCTGGCGGTTTCGGAGGAGACGGTCCGTCGGGAGCTGCGAGTCCTTGAAGCGCGGGGCGCGGTGATCTGGACGCACGGCGTTGTCCAACTGGCGGCCGCCTCCAGCGAGGGGCCCCTGGATCGGCGCATGCAGGAGAACGTCGTCGAGAAGACCCGCATCGCCGCCGCCGCCGCCGAATTTGTTCGCGAGGGCGACACCATCTTCATCGACGCCGGCACGACCGCCTGTTTCGTGGCGCGGGCGCTGGCGGGCGTCCGTCGCGAGCTGAAGGTGATCACCAACTCGTTGGTCGTGGCCGAAACCCTGGGCGGGCGGGACGGCAACAGCCTGTTCCTGGCCGGCGGGGAGCTGGATTATGATTACAAGGCGTTCTCGGATCATGTGGCCCAGGCCTATGTCGCCCAGTTCACGCCCCATCTTGCGATCCTGACCGTCGGCGGCGTCCACGCGGACCACGGCCTGACGGATCGGCATGCGCGAGAGGCGGCGATCAGCCGGATCGTCTATGAGCGAGCGGATCGGGTGCTGCTGGTCGCCGATCACACAAAGTTCGGTCGCCTGGGCCTGATCCGCACCGCCTCGCCGGAAGAGGTCGACATCCTGGTGACGGACAGGGCGCTGGACGAAACCTTCGCCCAGGTCTTCCGTCGCGCTACCGTCATCGTCGCGCCCTAGCGTCCGCCGCCATGATCACGAAAGCCCTCAAGTTCAGCCTGGCCGCGATGATCGCGGTCGCCGCGGCGTCACCGATCCAGGCTCGCGCCGAAGCGCGGCCTCTGTGGGTGATGAGCTACAACATCCGCTACGACAATCCCGACGATCGGCCCGACTGGCGGGCGCGGCGCGATCCCATGGCCCGCCAGATCGCCTTCGTCGCGCCGGACATCCTGGGCGTGCAGGAAGCGCTTCTGCCGATGGTCGAGGATCTGTCACGCGCCTTGCCCGGTTATGCACATTACGGCGTCGGTCGCGACGACGGCGCCGCGGGCGGTGAGAGCACGACGATCTTCTACCGGAGCGCCCGCTTCGAGCGGCTGCGCGCCGAGACCCGCTGGTGCTCCCCGACACCGGAGCGGCCAGGCAAGGCCTATGACGCGGCGCTCCCCCGCACCTATACCCGAATTGTGCTGCGGGACCGGTCGAGCGGCGCGCTGCTGGATGTCCGCAACGCGCACCTCGATCACGTCGGCGCGGAATCGCGGCGGCTATGCGCCCGGCAGATTCTCGACCAGGGCGTCTGGCCGGGCGCGCGCCTGATCGTCATGGGCGACTTCAACAGCGCGCCTGGCGACCCGCCTCACGCCGTGATGACCGCAGAACGGTCGCCCGTCCGTGACGCTCGGGACTCCAGCCGCATCGTCTTTGGTCCGGCGGGAACCTTCAACGACTTCTCGCCCGGCGCGCCGCCGGCGGGCCCCATCGATTACATCTTCATCGATCGCGCGTTCGAGGGGCTCCGCTTCGCGACTCTGACCGACACCGAAAACGGTCTGGCGATCTCCGACCACTTCCCGGTCGTCGCCGAGATCGCCTTGCCTCGACCAGGCTTGCCCGTTCAGGGGGCGCGGGCGGGGCGGCGACGCTGACGTCTGCAGTCGTCTCGACGGGCAACGTCGGCAGGAGGCGGCGCGGGTCTGATCGCGCGCCGGGTCCGTCCATCCTGGATCAAGACCCTCGCCCCGCCGTGCCGACATCCCATCCGCCGCCCAGGGCCTGATACAGCGTGACGGCGTTCTGCAGGCGGGACTCGCGAATCTGCGACAGCGCCAGTTCCGTCGCCAGCAGGCCGCGCTGGGCGTCCAACTCCTCCAGATAGGCGACATAGCCGGCCTGGTAGCGCTTGCGGGCGTGGTCGAGGGCGGAGGCGGCTGCTGCGCGCTGGCGGACGGCGGCGTCCTCCTGTTCGGCCAGGCGGCCGACGCCCTCCAGCGCGTTCTCCACCTCGCCGAAGGCGATGAGGGCGGTCTTGCGATAGGCGAAGGCGGCCTGGTCGCGGCGTGCGGCCGCCGCGTCCGACTGGGCGCGCAGGCGGCCGCCGTCGAAGATTGGGGCCAAGGCGCTGGCCCCCAGGCTCCATACGGTCACCGGATCCAGATGCTGGACGAAAAGACCCCCGCCGGCCGCCGACAGCCGCACCTGCGGCAGGAAGGCCGCGCGGGCGGCGGCCAGGCTTGCGTCGCTGGCGGCCAGGCTGGCCTCGGCCTGGGCGACGTCCGGTCGGCGGGTCAGCAAGGCCGAAGGCAGGGGCGCGGCGGGTTGGGGGATCGCCAAGGCGGCGAGGGTTCCGCGCGCCACCGGGCCGGGCGCGTCGCCGATCAGCAGGGTCAGGGCGTTCTCCTGCCGGCTGATGGCCAGTTCCAGGGCCGGAACGCGTTGGGCGGCCGCCTCCAGTTCGCCTTCGGCTTGGCGCAGTTCGAGGTCGGAGGTCACGCCTTCGCGGGCCCGGCGGCGGGCGCGGGCCGCCGCTTCCTGCCGGGAGGTCAGCGTCGCGCGCGTCGTGGTTAATTGGGCGTCCAGCGAGACCAGGCCGACATAAGCGCGGGCGACGGCGGCGGCGACCGACAGGCGCGCGGCGTCGCGAGCGTAGTCGCTGGCTTGCAGGTTGGCGCGCGCGGCGGCGTCGGCCTGGCGCAGGCGGCCCCAGAGATCGACCTCGTAGGCGACCTGCAGCTGGGGCTCGAACGCCGTCGTTATGCTGGGCTGGCCGAAAGCGTTGAGGTCTCGGGACTTCTGTGCGCCGGCCGTCAGATTGAGCGAGGGCAACAACGCCGCGCGGGCCAGGCGGCTCTGCGCCTCGGCTTCGCGCACGCGGGCTTCGGCGACGCCGAGATCGGTGTTGCGGACCAGAGCCGCCGCGATCAGGTCCGAGAGGCGCGGATCGCCGAAGGCCTTCCACCAGTCGGCGGCGACGGCGTCTTGACCGGCCTTGGCCGGCGCGCGCCAGCCAGCGGGCGGGGCAAGGGCCGCTTGCGGCGGCGGCGCGGTCCTGGGCCCCGGCGTCGCGCAGGCCGCCAGAAGACCGAAGCTCGCCAGGGCGGGCAGGGCGCGGCGCATCAGCGGCGGCCCTTCGTGGCCGTATCGACCTCGGCCTCAACCGACATGCCCGGACGCAGGCGGACGAGGTCGGGCTGGCCGGGGTCGAGCGCGATGCGCACCGGCAGGCGCTGGGCGATCTTGGTGAAGTTGCCGGTCGCGTTCTGGGCCGGGAGGATGCTGAACTCCGAGCCGGTGGCGGGGGAGACCTGCTCGACGCGACCGGTAAAGCGCTGGTCGCCCAGGGCGTCGACGGTGACGGTCGCCTTCTGGCCCGGGCGCATGCGGCCGGACTGACGCTCCTTGAAGTTGGCGATCACCCAGCGCTGCGGCGGCACCAGGGCGACCAACTGGCTGCCGGCGGTGACGTACTGGCCGCGGCGCACGCCAACCTGGCCCAGCTGGCCGTCGGCGGGGGCGGCGACGACGGTGTTGACCATGTCGATCTCGGCCAGGCGCAGGGCCGCCTCGGCGGCGGCGACCGCGGCTTCCAGGCCCTGGCGTGAGACGCCGACCGAGCGGACGTCCTGGCGGGCGATCTCCTGGCCGGCGCGGGCCGAGGCCAGGGTCGCCTCCGCCGCGCGCAGGGTGGCCCGGGCCTGGTCGCGCTCGCGCAGCGACACCGAGCCGTCGGTCGCCAGCTCGGCGACGCGCGCCATGTCGGCGCGGGCGCGCTCGACCTGGGCCTGGGCCGAGCCGATGTCGGCCTCGCGGCTGTGCAGGGCGGCTTCGCGCGAGGCGCGGGCCTGGACGGAGTTGGCCAGATCGGCCTCGCGGGCGGCCAGCGTCGCGCGAGCCTGATCCAAGCGCTGGGCGTAGATGCGCTGGTCGATCTCGAACAGGGGCTGACCGGCGCGCACGGTCTGGAAGTCCTGCGCCAGGACCTTGACCACATAGCCGCTGAGCTGGGGGGCGACGAGGGTGACCTGGCCGCGGACATAGGCGTTGTCGGTCCGCTGCACCGAGCCGGCGAACGGCGGCAGCTTCCAGAGGAACAGGATCACCAGCACCAGCACCACGGCGCCGCCGACCGTCAGCAGGATGGCGCGCGTCGTGGGCGGTTCGGGCCGGGCGGGCGGCGGCGCGGCGGCGGCGGCGCGGTCCTCCGGTTGAGGCGCGGACTTCGGAGCGGATTGGGGGGCGGGCGAGGGCGCGTCGGTCATGCGGTCTCTCGGGCGGGTGCGGGCGAGGGGGGCGGGGCGACGGCCGCCATGCGTCGGGCCAGGCGGAAGAACAGGAAGCCGGCGTAGAAGAACTGCAGCAAGGCGACGATCCCGATGACTAGGAAAACGTCGTTAAAGGCCAGGACATTGGCCTGCTGGGTCAATTGCTGGCTCAGCAGCGCGCTGGCGTCGGCGGCGCGGAAGGCCGGATCGGCTTGGGTAGAGGCGTAGACGCCGGCATAGCCCTGCAGCGTGGCCGCGACCGTCGGGTCGGTCCCGGTCAGGCGCTCGGCCAAGCCCACGGCGTGATATTGCGTCCGGACGGTCTGGAGCGTGCCCAACACGGCCGCGCCGAACAAGCCGCCCAGGTTCTGGGCCACCCCGAACATCACAGAGAAGGTGATGATCGAGCCCAGGCCTCGGGTCAGCAACTGGCCGATGCCGAACATGAAGGACGGGCCCAGGAACATCGCCGCGGCGAAGGCCAGCAGCGCCTGGCTGATGAACAGGTTGACCGGGCCGATCTGGGGCGTGGCGCGGGCGTCGAGGAACGAGCCGACGGCGATCAGCAGGATCGAGGCCAGGAACTGAATTGGCAGGGTCTTCTGGTTCAGGGTGAAGGCGCTGGTCACGATGCCGGCCGCGGTGGCCGCCAGGACGATGCCGTAGAGCAGGCGCTGCTGCTCCTGGGCCAGGCCCACGGCCTGCATCAGGCCGGCGGCCCCGACGCTCTGCTCCGAGAGGACGACCCGCACCAGAGCGACGTTGAACGCGAAGCGCAGGAAGGTTCCGGTGGCCACCCAGCGGGTGTCGATCAGCGGGTGAACGCGGCCGTGCTCAACCAGGGCGCCGGCCGCCAGCAGCACGACGGCGGCGGCCAGGCACCAACCCAGCCACGGCGCCTCGAACCACCAGGCCACACGGCCCAGGCCCAGTACCGCGACCAGAAGGCCCAAGCCGCCGCCCAGCAGGGCGAAGGTCAGGGCGTCGACGCCCTCGAAGACGTGGATGCGCACGCCGTGGGGCAGGCGAAACAGCATGACGGCGGCCAAGCTCGCGGCGGCCAGGCAGGCTTCCAGCGCGTAGAGGCCGTGCCAATAGGCGGCGTCCAGCAGGCCGGTCGAGATCACCCGAGCCAGGGGCGCGCCCAACTGCGACACGCCTACCCCCAGCACCAGCGCGCCCATGCGGAACGAAGCCGGGAAGGCCTGCAGCATGTAGAACATGGCCAAGGCGGTGAGCGCCGCTGCGCCCACGCCGCTGATCGCCCGCAGCGCCAGGGCCATGGGGAAGTTGTCCAGCGCCAGGTGGGCGAAGGCCGCGATCGTGTAGAGGCTCAGAAACACCAGGGCGAACCGGCGGATGCCGAATTGCTGGCGGTACTTCACCAGCAGCAGGTTCATCGAGATGTTGGTCATTACATAGATCGTGGTCAGCCAGGCGCCTTGCGTCGGCGTGAGTCCCAGCGATCCCTGGATGGCCGGCAGGTTGACCTGGATCAGGGCCGCGCCCAGCGATCCGGTCACGCCGATCAGCAGGCTGATCAGGCCGTGGACGATGCGGAAGCTGATCGGGAAGTTCGGCGTCGACGGCGAGCCCGGCAGCAGCGGGCGCTCGTGCGGAAGCCAGTCCGGCGTCTGTCCGATCTGTTCGCCGTGCTGAGGCATCGTGCGGGCTCGATTCAGCCGCGTTTGGCCGCGGCCGACCAGCGCGGCTTGAGCGGGCGCGCAGCGACTCGAGCAATCGTCGAATCCATGGAGGCTCCTTCCAATGGGTGACATTGGTTTGACGCACCGGGCGGGTCAAATCCTGGCGCGCAACTTTCGCGGCCGTCGGCCGGATGGCTTTAGTTTGTCGCGGCGCGCGCGTCTGCCTTAGCCTCGTGATCAGGTCTCGATCCGAGGGGCAGGTTTGGCTCTCGACCGTAGAGCCAGTGTCCGTAATCGAACACTTGCCTGATCTTCAGACTGTCCGATTGGAAGCCTTCGGGCCTCGGCACAGTTGTCGGAAAGCGGCCCTTCCAGGCGGAAGGCGCGGACGCATCGAACGCGCGGCAAGTGCTGGCGGCGGTGGCGTTGGCCGGCGCTGGAACCGGGAATGTGCGCCCGCCAGCCTGAAGGGCTGATCGGGCGCATCAAGAGCGTTCTTCAGGGGGATCCTAGAACTTGCGGCTCAAGCTGAATCCCCATTCGCGCGGACGACCGAAGCTGGCTTCCTTCAGTCCGAAGCCACTGGAAGCGTTGCCCGACACCATGTAGCGCTCGTCCGACAGGTTCGTGCCGAACAGCGCCGCCTGCCACGTCCGGTCCGGCGAGGCGTAGGCCAGTCGCGCGCCGAACAGGTCGTAGGCCGGCTGGGTCAGGGCGGGATCGTTGGCCACGTCGTTGTAGACAGTGCTGTAGTGCGTCCAGTCGACGCGGGCGGTCAGGCGGCCGCCGCCCGGCAGTTCGTGGCCGTATTCGACACCGCCGTTCAGCGTCCATTTCGGCGCCTTGACGAAGTGGGTGGCCAAGGTGATCGGCAGCACCTGCCCGGCGGCCAAGCCGGAGCCGACTTCGGTATACTTGGCGTCCATGTAGCCGCCGCCGAAGTTGAAGCTCCAGTTGGCGGTCGGCTTGGCCTGGAGCTCGACCTCGACGCCCTTGACCTCGCCCGCCGCGGCGTTGGCCACGAAGTTGCGCGGCGTCTGGTTCACCGTGACCTGGATGTCCTGGTAGTCGCTGAAATAGCCGGCGACGTTGAGGATCAGGCGACGGTCCAGCCAGGCCGTCTTGGCGCCGGCCTCGTAGGTGAGCAGGGTCTCGGGCTGATATTCGGTGACCTCGCTGGCGTCGTTGAGCGGCCGGGCGTTGAAGCCGCCGCTCTTGAAGCCCTTTCCGACCGACGCATAGAGCAGGACGTCGGGCGTGGCCTTGAATTCCAGGCCGACCTTGGGCGTGAACGAATTCCACGATCCGCTCGGGCTTACCTTGGCGATGACGCCGCCGTCGCGGATGCGGCGGTGGTCGAGCACATAGGCCTTCTCGTCGCGATTGTAGCGGGCGCCGACCGTGGCGCTCAGGCGGTCGGTCAGGGTAAGGCTGCCCTGGGCGAACAGGGCGTAGGTGGTGCTGGTCACCTTGGTGTAGACCGCCGCCGAGGGGCTGTAGGGCGGCGGCGAGACGCCGGGCGCCAGGCCGAGCGCCAACTTGGCGTAGCCGGAGTCCGTGCCGCGCTCGCGGAAGGCGTAGGCGCCGGTCACCCAGGTCAGGCGATCACCGAACGACTGGCCGCTCAGCTGGAATTCCTGGCTGTATTGGGCCTGGACGTCGTGGTTGAAGGTCTCGCGGAAGGTGAAGGGCGTGTTGTCGCCGTCGCGGGCGAAGGTCGCTTTCAGGCCGCGCACGGCGCTGATGCTCTTGAAGCTGACGCCGCCGAGATCCCAGTCCACGGTGGCCGAACCGCCCCACAGGTCCAGGTCGTTGATGTTCGGACCCGTGCCATAGGTCGTGAACGGACTGTTCGTCAGGAACGAAGGGTTCAGCGACTTGGCCCCGTTCGGCGCGGTGATCCCCAGGCCCGGCGCGACATAGGTGTTGAAATTGGCCATGAACGGCCCGACTGCGAATCCCGGGACCGCGCCGATCACCAGCAGCTTCTGCGGCGCCGAATGCTCCCGCGCCCGGGTGTAGTCGGCTGAAAGGCTGACCGTCACCGCGTCGGATGCTTCCCAGCGCAGCTGGGCGCGGGCGGCGGTGGCGTTGCGGTCGCCCAGGTCGTCGCCCGCCAGGAGACGCTTGCCATAGCCGTCGCGGGTCAGGCGTGCGGCCGACAGTCGGGCCGAGACCTTCTCGCTCAGCGGGATGTCGACGTGACCCTTGACGTCCAAACGGTTGTAGCTGCCCGTCACAGCCTCGATCTTGCCGCCGAGCTCGTTCTTCGGCTGGTCGGTGGTGATCAGCACCGCGCCGCCGATCGTGTTCTTGCCGAACAGCGTGCCCTGCGGTCCACGCAGCACCTCGATCCGGCTGACGTCGAAGGCGTCCAGCGTGCCGCCGATCGAGCGGGCGTAGTAGACGCCATCGACATAGACGCCCACGCCGGGGTCGCTGAAGATGGCGAAGTCGTTCTGGCCGACGCCGCGGATGAAGACGGTGGCGTTGTAGTTGCCGCCGCTCAGCGCCGCCGCGCCGTCGAAGCGAATGCTGGGCGCGAACTTGGCGATCTGGTCGACGCTGTCGACGCCCCGGCTCTCCAGCGCCTCGCCGGCCAGGGCGGTGACGGCGACGGGGGCGTCCTGCAGTCGCTCCTCGCGGCGGCGGGCGGTGACGACCACCTCCTCGATCTGAACGGCGGGCGCCTCGGACTGTCCGGAGGCGAAGGCGGGCGATGCGATCTGGGCGCCGGCGGCGGCGCAGACCAGCAGGCCTCCGGCGCGCAGGCGGCCGGAGATAGTCCCATTCCTGGGCATCTGTTTCCTCCTCGTACGTCGATGTTTTCTCAGCGAGCCCCCGAGAGTTCGCCGGCAACACGCATTTTGTTATGAGTACTAATTATTTCAGAGCATGAATGTATGCGGCGATCAATCGGCAATGCTGAAGGCGTCGATGTTCGAAGAACCTTGTTGCGCGAGTGTCACTCGACGCGGCCGGCGCGAATCCGCGCGACGTGGTACCAAGACCGCGACAACGATAGAGAAGCCGGAATGATCGACGCGGCCGAGCGCAAGGAACCGATGGGCGAGGACGTTTCGCTGGGCGGCCTGGAGACCACGGTCGGGTTTCTGCTGCGCTTGGCCCAGGTGGCGGTGTTCAAGGATCTTCTGGCGGGCCTGAAACCCTTCGACCTGCGCGTCACCGACCTGTCGGTGCTGCTCGTCATCGAGGCCACGCCTGGCCTGCAGCAGCGCGCGATCGGCGAGGTCCTGCGCATCCAGCGCCCCAACCTGGTGACCATCATCGACCAGTTGGAAGCCCGAGGACTGGTGCGGCGGGGTTCTGTTCCGGGCGACCGTCGAGCCTACGCCCTGTCCCTGACCACCGAAGGCGAAGCACTGCTGCAAAAGGCCAAGGTCGCGCACGACCAGCACGGCCGCAAGGTTCTCGACGCCCTCGGAGATTTCGAGACGGAGCGCATGTTGGCCGCTCTGAGGCGTATCGCCGCCCTCTGATTGAACGGCGGGGCGAGACGCCTGCCGTCTAACGAAACACTGCGCCTGCCGTTGACCGGGCTTTTCAAGCCAGCCGTCTTGCGAACAACGCCGCTGCTAGTGCGCCCAATACCGGCCGGCGCGGACCGACAGCCAGGAGAACAAGGTCTGGCTCAGGCCGATCACGAACTTGCGGATCATGAGGGCCTCCTGAAGTTCGCCTCATGATGGTCCCGCAAAGGCGCCCCGCAACCACGCGTCACGCGGGGATGACGGCTGAACCCTACGGGGCGCGGGATTCGGGCGCCAAGGTCCGGGCTGGCCTGCTTTTTCAGCATTTCGGGGGAATTTCAGGCGGCGTCGGGATTGCTCTCGGTATTACGATTGCGTGAAATCGTAATATGGAACTCTCTGTGGTCAGCGAACATGGAGGGAGCCGCTGATGAGTGTCCTGTTCAACCGCAAGCGTTTCATGGCGGCCATGGCCGTGTCCTGCCTGGCGCTGGCCTCGTGCGGGCCCAAGACCAGCGACAAGGCCGCCGCGCCGGCGGCCGCCCCCGCCGCAGCCAAGACCGAATACAAGATCGGTTGGACCATCTATGCCGGCTGGATGCCCTGGGCCTACGCCCAGCAGTCGGGCATCGTGAAGAAGTGGGCCGACAAGTACGGCCTGAAGATCGAGCTGGTGCAGATCAACGACTATGTGGAGTCGCTGAACCAGTACTCGGCCGGCAAGCTGGACGGCGTCACAGCCACCAATATGGACGCCCTGACCGTGCCGGCCGCCGCCGGCAAGGACACCACGGTGGTGATGATCGGCGACTATTCCGACGGCAACGACGGCGTGGTGCTGAAGAACGGCGCCAGTCTGGCGGACCTGAAGGGGCGTCCGGTCAATCTCGTCGAGCTCTCGGTTTCGCACTACCTGCTGGCCCGCGCCCTGGAGAAGGCCGGGTTGAAGATGAGCGACGTCAAGACGGTCAACACCTCGGACGCCGACATCGTCGCGGCCTTTGGCGCGGCCGACACCAAGGCCCTGGTGACCTGGAACCCGCAGCTGTCGGAAGTGAAGAAGATGCCCGGCGCGACCGAGGTCTTCGACAGCTCCAAGATCCCGGGCGAGATCCTGGACGGCCTGATGGTCAGCACCGACGCCCTCAAGGCCAATCCAAACCTCGGCAAGGCCCTGACCGGCATCTGGTACGAGACCATGGCCCTGACCGTGGCCCAGACGCCGGAAGGCAAGGCCGCGCGCGAGCAGATGGCCAAGCTGTCGGGCGCGGATCTGGCCAGCTTCGAAGGCCAGCTGAAGACGACCCATCTCTATGCTGACCCGAAGTCGGCCCTGGCCGCCACGGTCAGCCCGGATCTTGTCACCGCCAACGACCGCGTGCGCAAGTTCAGCTTCAGCATGGGCCTGTTCGGACAGGGCGCGAAGTCGGTGGACGACATCGGCATCAGCTTCCCGGGCGGCAAGACCCTGGGCGACCCGAAGAACGTCAAGCTGCGCTTCGATCCCAGCTACGTGCAGCAGGCGGTCGACGGCAAGCTCTAGGAACCGGCGCGTCTTCGCCCAGAGCGCGGACGCGCGTCCTTCATTTCTCAGCGACGAGCGATCATGCGCCTGTTGAACGTCAGACCCCGGGGCGGTCTCGCGGTCCTGCTCGGGGCCCTCCCGCTGCTGGTGGCGGCGTTGGTCTATCTGATGGCGTCGCAGGCCCGTCACGCCGACAACCCGCGCGACAAGCTGCTGCCGACGCCTCGGGCCATGGTCGAGGCCGTGCAACTGATGGCCAAGGTCGATCCGCTGACCGGTCACGCGCCGCTGCTGGTCGACACCCTGGCTAGCCTGGAGCGCATCGGCGTGGCCCTCGCCCTCGCCACGGCGATCAGCCTGGTCCTGGGGCTGAGCTTGGGACTCTTGCCGATCCTGCGGGTCAAGCTGGGACCCTTGGTGGCGGCGATCGCGGTGATCCCGCCCATCGCCGTCCTGCCGATCCTGTTTATCGTCTTTGGCCTGGGCGAGACCGCTAAGATCGCCCTGATCGTGATCGGCGTGACGCCGGTCATGGTCCGGGACCTGGCCGCCCACGTGGCCGCCATTCCCGAGGAGCAACTGGTCAAGGCCCAGACCCTGGGCTCCAGCACTTGGCAACTGGCCCTGCGCGTGGCTCTGCCGCAGGCCATGCCGCGCTTGATCGACAGTCTGCGGCTCTCCCTATGCCCGGCCTGGGTCTATCTGATCTCGGCCGAGGCGATCGCCGCCGACGTGGGCCTGGGCTACCGCATCTTCCTGGTCCGGCGGTATCTGTCGATGGACATCATCCTGCCCTACGTCGTCTGGATCTCGATCCTGGCGGTGGCGATGGATGTAGCGCTGAGGCTGGTCGCCCGCCGCGCCTATCCGTGGGCCTATCCGGCGAGGGGGCGCTGATGGCCAACCTGCTGACCTTTCGCAATGTGTGGGTGGAGTATGGCGACAAGGTCGTGCTCGAGAACATCGACCTGTCGATCACCCAGGGCAGCTTCGTCTCGATCGTCGGCCCGTCGGGCGCTGGCAAGAGCACTTTCCTGCGGCTGATCATCGGCCAGGAGGCGCCGACGCGCGGCGCGATCGACCTGGATGGCCAAAAACTGCGCGCCGAGCCGGGGCCTGATCGTGGCGTGGTGTTCCAGAAGTATTCGGTGTTTCCGCACCTGTCGGCCCGCGACAACGTCGTCTTTGGCCTGGACTGCGCCGGCTCGCCGTTCCTGGGCAAGCTGGCGGGCGCGCGTCGCCGCAGGGCGCTGGAGGAGGCTGACGCCATGCTGGCCGCCGTGGGGCTGGGCGACAGCGGCGACCTCTATCCGGCCAAGCTGTCGGGCGGCATGCAGCAGCGTCTGGCCATCGCCCAGGCCCTGATCAAGAAGCCCCGCATCCTGCTGCTGGACGAGCCGTTCGGAGCCCTGGATCCGGGCGTGCGGCTGGACATGCACGAGCTGATCACCGGCCTTTGGCGCGACAACGGCCTGACCATCATGATGGTCACCCACGACATCAAGGAGGCCTTCAAGCTGGGCACTCGCGTGCTGGCCTTCGACAAGCGCCGCCGTGACCCGCATGCACCGCACCGCTACGGGGCGACGGCGGTCTACGACTTCCCACTGGACAAGTCTGGGGCGGTGGGGCCGGAGGCGCTGGCGGGACTGGGGAAGGACTAGGTCCGAAGCGTCCGGCGTCGCAATTTGGCCCGACCGGCATGCAGTCTCGTCGTCGCTGTGCGGAGCGCGTTCAATGACCGATCTTTGCGCCTTGCTGCTGGCGCTGCTGCTGATCACCGCGGCCGTCGCCATCCACTTTCAGGCCTTGCTGGCCTTGTCGGCCTGGCAGGAGCGGTCCGCGGGCGCCTCGGGTCATTTCAAGGTTCTGATGATCATTTTCGGCCTGATCGCCGCCCACGCCGTGGAGGCCGGAGTGTTCGCCGCGGGCTATGCGCTGGGCGAGCGCTGGCTGCGCCTGGGAACCTTTGTCGGCGCGGCGCGCATGAGCGCCAGCCAGTTCTTCTATTTCTCGATCGAAGCGTTCACGACCCAGGGGGTGGGCGACGTCTATCCCATCGGGCCGCTGCGCCTAGTGGCGAGCCTGGAACCCTTGGCCGGCTTGATCCTGATCGGCTGGTCGACGACCTTCACCTTTCTGGCGATGGGGCTCGACTGGCGCTTCGCTAGAGCATTTTCAAGCGAAGTGGACGCCGGTTCGCGTGAAGAAAATACGCTAAAACAAAGATCTAGAGCGCCTGACCTGACGCCGTCAGGCCGGGAAACGCTCTAGGCGTTGAGCGACGCGATGTAGGCCCGCCAGCCGCCCAGGGCGGTGATGTCGGCGGCTCCGTTCAGGGCGCGGGGCTCGGCGACGAAGCCTTTCACCGAGGTTCCGTCCTCCAGGGTCACCGTGCCGATCGCCAGAGGGGCCGGGACCTCAGCCGTGAAGCTGCCGAACGCCTCGACGTCCAGCTCGTAGACCTCGACCAGGATCGAGGCGCCGCCGTCTCCGACGTGAACGAGCGCCGGCTTGGGCGGCGTCGAGTTGGCGATGGCGTAGAGCTTGTAGGCTGGCGCGGTCCTGGTGGCCGAGACGAGGCGGGCCTCACGCGAGGTCAACTGCCAGTGCAGGGGCATGCCGGAGAGGTGCGCGCCGACCACGGCCAGCTTCACGCCGGGCTTGTGGGGCGTCAGATCCAGCGGGGGCGTGTCGGCCATGGGGAAGGTCTCCAGATAGTGCGCGGCCAGGTCCAGCAGCGCGCGGTCGGCGAAGGCGGGGCCGACCAGGGTCACGCCGAAGCCCGTGCCGTCGGCGCGGAAGCCGGCCGGAACGGCGAGGGCGGACAGGTCCAGCAGGTTCACGAAGTTGGTGTAGAGGCCGAGATTGGCGTTCAGCGCCAGCGGCTCGGCCTTGAGTTCCTTGAGCCGGTAGATGGTCGGCGCGGTCGGCAGGAAGAGCACGTCGGCGACGTCCCAGATCGCCTCGGCTGCGCGGCGGTAGCCCTCCAGGGCGTAGAGGCCCTTGAAGGTTTCGACGCCCGTGACGGCCAGGCCGCCCTGGACGATGGCGCGGACGGTCGGCTCGATGGCGCTGGGCGCCGCCCGCAGCAGCGGCTCGACGGCGGCGGTCCGCTCGGCGACCCATGGGCCGCTGTAGAGCAGCTTGGCCGCGTCCAGCAGCGGTGCGATGTCGACCTCGACGGGGACGCCGCCGACGGCCTCCAACCGCGCGACGGCCGCCGTGTAGAGCCCCTCGGACTCGTTATCGCCGAGGAAGATGCGCTGCTCGGGACGCGGGATCGCGAACCGCAGACCGCCCATGGCCAGAACGAGCGGCGTCTCGGGCCCGCGGCGGGAATAGTCGTCTTCGGGATCGAAGGCGGCCAGAACTTCGTCCACGAGGGCCGCGCCGGCGAGGTCGGCGGCGAAGACGCTGATGCAGTCCAACGACCGGCAGGCGGGGACCAGGCCGCGCGCGCTCCAGCGCCCCTTGCTGGGCTTGAGGCCGACCAGGTGATTGAACGCTGCCGGCACCCGGCCCGAACCGGCGGTGTCGGTGCCCAGCGAAAACGCGACCAGGCCGGCGGCGACCGCGACCGCCGAACCCGAGCTGGATCCGCCGCTGACGAAGGCTTGGTTGAAAACGCAGCGCGGCGCGCCATAGGGGCTGCGCGCGCCGACTAGGCCCGTGGCGAACTGGTCGAGATTGGTCTTGCCGACGAGCACCGCCCCGGCCGCGACCAGCCGCTCGACCACGGTCGCCGAGCGGTCCGGGGTGTAGGCGAAGGCGGGGCAGGCGGCGGTGGTCGGAAAGGAGCCGACGTCGATGTTGTCCTTCACCGCGAACGGAACGCCAGCCAGCCGCAGGTTCTCGCCGGCGGCGATGCGGGCGTCGACGGCGCGGGCCTGGGCCAGGACCGCCTCGGGGGGCAGGCGCAGGGTCCAGACCTGGGGCTGGATCAGGTCATAGGCGGCGACCGCATCCAGTGCGGACCGGGCGACCTCGACGGCGCTGGCGCCGCCGGTCACGGCCTTGGCGATGGCTTCGACGGACAGGCGTTCGAAGCTCACGCGGCGACCTCCAGATCCGGAGTGACGGCGATGACCGGCGCGCCGGCGGCGATGGACTGCGAGGGTAGGGCGTAGACGGCGCTGACGACTCCGGCCACGGGGGTGGAGATGTCGCACTCGGCCTTCATGGCCTCGATGATGGCGATCACCGCCCCGGCCTCGACCCGCTGGCCAGGCTCGACCAGCACCTTCCAGACGTTGCCGCCCAGCGGGGCCTCGACGAGGTCCGCGCCCGGCGGGATCTCGACGGCGGCTGCCTCTTCCTCGGCGTCCGCGACGCCGGACAGGGCCTCGACGCGGGCGAATTCGCCCTTGGTCTCCCAGTCGGCGCGCTCGGCGTCGAAGGCGGCCTGGCGCGTGGCCTGGAAGGCGGCGATGCCGTCGGCCTCCTCGGCCAGCATCCGGCGGTAGTCGGAGAGACGGAAGGTCTCCTCCTCGATGCGGATCTGGCGGCGCCCCAGCGGGAAGTCGCGCCGCCACTCGGTCAGCTCCTCGGCGCTGACCGGGAAGAAGCGGATTTGGTCGAAGAACCGCAGCAGCCAGGGCTTGCCGTCGGTGAAGGCCTCGGTCTGACGCCAGGTGTTCCACACCTGGATCGTGCGGCCGAACAGCTGGTAGCCGCCCGGCCCTTCCATGCCGTAGATGCACATATAGGCCCCGCCGATGCCGACCACGTTGGGCGGGGTCCAGGTGCGGGCGGGGTTGTACTTGGTGGTCACCAGGCGGTGGCGCGGGTCGACCGGCGTGGCCACCGGCGCGCCCAGATAGACGTCGCCCAGACCCATCACTAGGTAGCGGGCGTCGAACACGATCCGCTTGACGTCCTCGATGCTTTCGAGCCCGTTGACCCGGCGGATGAACTCGATGTTGTCGGGGCACCACGGCGCGTCGTCACGGACGGCCTGCATGTACTTGTCGATGGTCTGGTAGATCGCCGGGTCTTTCCAGCTCAGCGGCAGATGGACGACACGCGAAGGGATCTCGAAGTCGTCCAGCCCGCCCAACCGGTCCTCGGCGGCGACCAGGATTTCCAGCAGTCGGGCCTGAGTGAGGCGGCGGCTGTCGTAGTGCACCTGCAGCGAACGGATGCCCGGCGTCAGGTCGATCACGCCCTCCGGCGCCTGCGCCTGAAGGTCCAGCAGCAGGGCGTGGATGCGCAGGCGCAGCTCAAGGTCCAGCACGATCGGGCCATACTCGACCAGCAGGTGCTGGTCGCCCTGGCGGCGGTAGAGCACCCGGGGTCGGTGGCCGTCCTGGGACAGCTCGCGGAGAATGGGACTCGCCTGATCGTCCGCTGGCGGCGGGACAGGCAAAGACGACCGCGCGCCGAGATCGGCGATCAGCGCCTCCTGGGCCTCCAACGCGGCGACGGCCGAGGCGTCGTCGACCACGGCGAAGCGGACCGTGTCGCCCGGCGCCAGCTGGCCGGCCTTCCAGAGGTCGGCCAGGATGATCACGAACGGACAGACGAAGCCGCCCAGCGACGGGCCGTCCGGACCCAGGATGATCGGCATGTCGCCGGTGAAGTCGACCGCCCCGATGGCGTAGGCGTTGTCGTGGATGTTCGAGGGGTGCAGCCCGGCCTCGCCGCCGTCGCGCCGCGCCCATTCGGGCTTGGGGCCGACCAGGCGCACGCCGGTGCGGTTGGAGTTGTAGTGCACCTTCCAGTCCGTACCGCCGATCATGGCGACGTCGGCCGGGGTGAAGAAGTCCGGCGCGCCGTGCGGGCCGGGCAGGACACGGATCGTCCAGGTCTTGGTGATTTCGGGGCGCAGATCGTTCGCCAGAGCCGGGGCGGCGTTCGCGCCGGCCGGCTCCAACACCCGCAGCGCATCGCCGGCGGTCAGGTTGCGTCCGGCATGGCCGCCGAATCCGCCCAAGGTGAAGGTCGAGCGGCTGCCTAGATAGGCGGGCACGTCGAGACCGCCCTGGAACAAAAGATAGCCCCGCAGTCCCGCCTCCAGAGCGCGGCCGATCTTCAGCACCTGGCCGGCCTGAACCGCCAAGGGCGCGTAGGACTCGACGGGCGCGCCGTCCAGGCGGGCGTCGAAGCGCGCGCCGGTCAGGCACACGATGGCGGGACGGTTGAACTTCAGGGTCGGGCCGAGGGCGGTGATTTCCAGCCCGGCGGCGTCCTCGCCATTGCCCAGCAGCCGGTTGCCCAGCCGGAACGAGACCGCGTCCATCGGACCTGACGGGGGCACGCCGACGTTCCAATAGCCCTGGCGACCCGGCCAGTCCTGCACGGTGGTGGCCGGGCCGCCGTTCAGCACCTGGATGGTGTCGGGCGTCCAGGCCACGGTCTCCAGGGCGCGTGTTGAGACCTCGCCGGTCACGAACGGCGCGCTGCGAACCACGGCGCGCAGCCAGTCGAGATTGGTCTCGATACCGGCCAGGCGCGTCTCGTCCAGCGCCTGCTGCAAGGACGTCACCGCTGTCGCGCGGTCGGGCGCGGTGACGATCAGCTTGGCCAGCATGGGGTCGTAGAAGGCGCTGACCTCGGTCCCGTCGGCCACCCAGCCGTCGGCGCGGACGCCGTTCGGGAAGGCGACCTGGGTGAGCACGCCGGAGCTGGGCCGATAGTCCTGGGCTGGATCCTCGGCATAGAGGCGCACCTGGATCGATGCGCCCTTCGGCTCGGGCGGCGGGGCGTTGAGGAAGGCGAAATCGCCGGCCGCGCCACGCACCATCCATTCCACCAGGTCGACGCCGGTGACCTGCTCGGTCACGCCATGCTCGACCTGCAGCCGGGTGTTGACCTCCAGGAAGAAGAAATCGTCACGGTCGGCGTCGTAGAGGAACTCCACCGTGCCGGCCGAACGGTAGTTGGCCGCCTGGGCCAGGCGCACGGCTGCGTCCAGCAGGGCCGCGCGCGTCGTGGCGGGCAGGCCGGGTGCGGGGGTCTCCTCGACGACTTTCTGGTTGCGGCGCTGCAGGGAGCAGTCGCGCTCGCCCAGGGCCACGACCTTGCCGGCTCCGTCGCCGAACACCTGCACCTCGACGTGCCGCGCCTTGCGCACGTAGCGCTCCAGAAAGACGCCGCTGTCGCTGAAATTGCCGGTCGCCAGGCGCTGGACGGCGGCGAAGGCCTCCTCGACCGCCTCGGCGGTTTCGCAGACCCGCATGCCGATGCCGCCGCCGCCGGCCGTGGCCTTCAGGATCACCGGGAAGCCGATGCGCTCGGCTGCTTCCAGCGCCGCCGCCGGATCGACCAGCAGATCGGTGCCTGGCGCCAGCGGCACGCCATGCGCCTGGGCCAGGTCACGGGCCGTGTGCTTGAGGCCGAAGGCGCGGATGTTGTCCGCCGTCGGGCCGATGAAGGCGACGCCGGAGTCCTCGCAGGCCTGGGCGAAGTCGGCGTTTTCGCTGAGGAAGCCGTAGCCGGGGTGGATGGCCTGGGCGCCCGTGGCCTTGGCCGCGGCCAGGACGAGGTCGGCGCGCAGATAGCTTTCGGCGGCCGGCGCGGGGCCCAGGCGCACGGCTTCGTCGGCCAGGGAGACGTGCAGCGAGCCGGCGTCGGCGTCGCTGAACACCGCCACGGACTTCACGCCCATGGCCTTCAGTGTACGGATGATGCGGCAGGCGATGGCGCCGCGGTTGGCGATCAGGACCTTGTCGAACATGGCGGCCCTTACTGCGCGATGATCATGCGCACCGGCGTCGGATCGAAGCCGTTGCAGGGGTTGTTGATCTGTGGGCAGTTGGAGACCACCACCACCACGTCCATCTCGGCGCGCAGGTCGACATAGAGGCCGGGCGCGGAGATGCCGTCGACGATGCCTAGGGCCCCGTCGGCTTCGACGGGGACGTTCATGAACCAGTTGACGTTGCTGACCATGTCGCGCTTGCCGCGCCCTTGGGCGGCGTTGGCGACCAGGAAGTTCTCGACGCAGGCGTGCTGGGCCTTGGTATGGTGGCCGTAGCGCAGGGTGTTGCTCTCGCACGAGCAGGCCCCGCCGATCGTGTCGTGATAGGCCACGGCCGTCGCCGTCACCGTCATCATCGGCGCGCCCTCGTTCGACAGCAGCACCGAGCCCTCGCGCAGGAAGATGTTCTTCTGGGCGGCGATGGTGTCCTGGGCGCTGTAGCGCTCTGCGTCGTCGGCGGCGCTGTAGGCCAGGAAGTCGACGGCCTGGTTGCCCTCCAGGTCGATGATCCGCAGGGTCTGACCGGCCTTGACCGTGTGCAGCCAGGGGGCGCGGGCTGGCACGACCTCGTCGTGGACGATGTCGGTCAGGGGAGGGGGATCGAACGCCATGACGGGGCCTCAGCGCGAGAAGTAGTCTTCGACGTTCAGGAAGGCGCGCAGGCCTTCGGGCGTCGCGTTGCGGATGGGGTCGCTTTCCGGTGTGACCGGGCCGCGCCAGGCGGTGGCGCGCAACGGGGTCACGGCGTAGTCGGCGCGGGGGTCCAGCACGTGCGGGCAGTTGGCCAGCACGACGATCAGGTCCATCTCGGCCCGCAGCGTGACGAACCGGCCTGGCGCGTAGGGGCCGACGTCGATCACGGTCTCGCCGCCCTGGCCGACGCGCACCTCCTTGAAGAGGTTCAGGCAGGGATGGATGTCCCTGCGCCCCAGGCCGAACTTGGCGACGCCCAGCGAGAAGCGGTCGCGAGCATTGGGATGGGCGCCGTGGTTGAAGCCGTCGCCATACTTGCGCGCGTTGCTGGCCTGGTTGGACGCGCCGCAGAAGGCGTCGTGCGTGCCGGCCTCGTCCTCGAGGATGCTGGCCAGCACCCGGCCCATATCGGACAGCAGCAGGCGGCCCTGGCAGAGATAGCCGTTCCACTGGACCTTCAGGGTGTCGGCGATGTTCAGGCGTTCGATTGGCCGTTCGGCGTTGAAGATCAACAGCGAGACAGCCGCGTCGCCGGCCAGGTCGGTCAGGCGCAGGCGCGCGCCGCGCGCGACCTGGCGGCTGGCGTAGCCGCCCGGCGCGATGGTCTCGTCCCAGACCACGTCAGCAGCCGCGACGCCGGGCGGCAGGTTTGCGGCGGCGCTGGCCGGCACGGTCGGCATGGCCTCGACATGGGTCCCTGCCTGGGCGCGAGCGTGGGCCTGGGCGGCGTAGGGGGTGCCCGTTTGGCTTGGGATATTGTCGCTCACGGGGACTCTCCGTCGGGCTCGTCGCCGTGGAAATGCAGCGGCGGCAGCAGGGCGGTGGTGGTGACGAGCTTGATCTGCTGGACGCCGCGCACCTTGCGCAGGTCGTCGCACAGTTGCTGGAGACGCTCGGCGGGGCCTTGGACCAGGAGGACTTCCATGGCCTGGTCATCCTCCAGGAAGACATTCTGGGCCGAGATCACCTCTTTCACGTAGCCCAGCTGGGTCTGGGCCAAGGCGTGGCGGACCCGGCCGCTTTCGGCGCGGTAGATCAAGGTGATGGTGCCGGCCAGCACGGCGTCGGGGCGCTCGCCGCTGTGTTCGGCCAGCTCGTGGCGGATCAACTCGGCGATCATCTGCGAGCGGCTGGGCAGGCCGCGCTCGGCGACCATGGCGTCGAGCTGGGTCATCAGCTCGGCCGGCAGGCTGATGCTCAGGCGCGCCAGTGTTGAGGAGGACGTATCCATGTTGCGCATCCCATCATCGATATTACGAAGGATGCAATGCGTAATACTGAGGGGCGGTTCAACCGAGCCGCGGGCGCCTCGGTTTTGAGCGGCGAGCGTGCGATCCTTGCGCATCCGGGCGGAAGGCCCGGCCGGTCAAAGTCAGGCCGGCCGCCCTTCAACGGCTGGAGAGGATGGCGACCGCGTTGGGCAATCCCTCGGCGCGGGCTTCCAGCCGGATGGTCCCGCCGGCCTTGCGCGTCTGGACGAGCGCCTGGGCCCAGCCGTTGTAGGTCGTGCGGAACGCGGCCTTGTCCGGCTCGTGGCTGTTAGGGTCGCCGTTGCCGACGCCGATCAGTCTTCCTGGGCCGGTAAGGCCGAAATCGACCCGCACGGCCGCCTTCGGCACAATCACGCCGGCCTTGTCACAGACCGAGACATTGACCACGGCCACGTCCTGGCCGTCGGCGGTCAACTGCGTGCGGTCCGGCGCGAGGACGAGGCGGGCGGGGGCGCCGGCCGTGCGGCGCTCGGCCTTGAGCACCACCTGGCCGTTCTTGAAGCCATAGGCGACAAGCCGGCCGGGCGCGTAGGGAACCGTCCATTGCGCATGCCCATCCTTGGGCGGCGTCTTCCGGCCCAGGGAGACGCCGTTGAGGAACAACTCCACGGCCTCGAGGTTCGAATAGGCCCAGACCTCGATCGGCTGGCCCTCGCGGCCCTCCCAGTTCCAATGCGGCAGGAGATGCAGAACCGGCAGGTCGTCGCGCCACCAGGCCTGGTAGTAGTAGAAGATGTCCTTGGGCAGGCCGCACAGGTCCATGATGCCGAAGTTGGAAGACACCGACGGCCACCAGTTGAACGGCGTCGGCTCGCCCCGATAGTCGAAGCCTGTCCACACGAAGCCGCCCAGCAGGTAAGGCTTGGAATTGTAGAGGCTCCACCAGGCCTGGGCCGTCTTGCCCCAGTAGGGCGCGTCGACATCGTACGACGAGACGACGGCGCGCTTGTCGTCGCGGGCGTACTCGCCGCGCGTGGAGACGGCGCTGGCGGTTTCGGTGCCGATGATTGGCATGTCCGGATATTGGACCCGGAACGGCTCGATCAGCTCTTCGTGGTAGTTGAAGCCCATCACGTCCAGGGCCTCGGTGATCCCCTGGCCCTGGCCGCGGTTCATGGCGGCGGTGATCTTGCGGGTCGGGTCCAGCGCGCGGACTTCGCGAACCATGGCCTTGGCGATCTTGGCGCCGCGCGCGGTTCCCTGCTGCGGCTCTTCGTTGCCGATCGACCACAGCATCACGCACGCATGGTTGCGGTCGCGGCGGACCAGGCGGCGCAGTTCGTCGAGCGGCTCGGGCGCGGAGCTCATCTGGCGTGTTTCGTCGATCACCAGCAGCCCCAGCGCGTCGCAGGCGTCGAGAAGCTCGGGCGTGGGCGGGTTGTGCGCGGTGCGATAGGCGTTGGCGCCCAGGGTCTTCAGTTGCTTCAGCCGCCAGACCTGCAAGGCGTCGGGGATCGCCGCGCCGACTCCGGCATGATCCTGATGGTTGTTGACGCCCTTGAGCTTCAGCGGCCGGTCGTTGAGGAAGAAGCCCTCGCGGGCGTCGAAGCGGAAGGCGCGCACGCCAAAGCGCACCTCGTAGATGTCGCGGATCGCCTCGCCTTCCCGGACGGTCACGCGCAGGACGTAGAGATTGGGCTCGTCGGTCGACCAGAGGCGGGGCGAGGCGATGGCGCAGGCCAGGCGCGCGGTCTCGGTTCGCCAGCCCGCGACGGCCTGGGCGGTCTGGGCCGAGGCGACCGGCGCGCCCGCCGGATCCAGCACCACGGCCTCGATCCTGGCCTGGGCCGGCGCATCGCGTTGGTTCGTCAGTTCGACGTCGGCCTCGACGCGGCCGTCGGGGGCGGCGCGAACGAAGACGCCCCACTGGGGCACGAACAGCGTTGAGGTCTTCACCAGCCAGACGTGGCGATAGAGGCCCGCGCCCTCGTAGAACCAGCCCTCGCCCAGGCTGGCGTCGATCCGCACGAGCAGCACGTTGGGCTTGTCGTCGGTGTTGAGGAACTCGGTGATGTCGACGCCGAACGAGGCGTAGCCGCTGTGATGCTGGGTAACGATGTAGCCGTTGACGATCACGGTGGCGTCGCGGAACGCCCCGTCGAACTCCAGGGCCACGCGCCCTTGGGCGTCGGCCGGGGCGATCGGCAGGATCGTGCGGTACCAGCCGACGGAGGTTTCGGGGAAACCCCGGCCGATCGGCCTGTAGCCGTGAGCGGCGGCGAGATCCTCGTCGTCCTTGTTGGCGGGGTTGCGGGTGAAGCGCGCGTTGTCGACGAACGGCAGCTCCACCGCCCAGTCGTGGGGCAGCGTCACGTCCCGCCAGCCGCTGTCGTCGTAGTCGGGCGCGGCGATGCGGCCGACGCCCCGCCCTTGTTTGGCGAAGGTCTGCTGGAATTCGCCGAAGCCGAAGTCGCGATCGGGATCGGCGGCGTGGCCCAGGGCGAAGCGCCAGCCATCGTCCAGACGGATCCGCTGGCGAGGAGCAGGCGCCGCCGTCGACGCCGGTTCGGCCGCCTTCGCCAAGGCCGGCGCGATCGCCGCGCCCGCGACAGGCAAGGCGCTGATCAAGGTGCGTCGATCGATCGGCAAAACAGGGCTCCCTGGAACAAGGACAGCGGTGAAAAAAGCTACCCGCCGCGCGGATGTCAGGCCGGACGCGGCGGGTAAGGGGGAAGGCGGTGCGTCGCGGATTTCAAGCCCGCGACGCTGGGTTAGGCGACATTTCGTCGATGAAGCCGGCTGGCTACATCTTGTAGACGAAGCTGATCTGGTAGCTGGGACCGAACACGCCGGTCTCCTGCCAGAGGCTCGGCGTCTTCTTGTAGGCCTCTTCCTTCTTGTTGAAGAGGTTTTGACCCGCGGCCGTGAGCGTCATGTGGTCGTTCAGGTTATAGCTGGCCGAGAAGTCCACCTGCACGCCCGACTTGATGGTGTGCCCCTCACGCGCGAAGAAGCTGTCGACGCTGCTTTGCTCGTAGGCGCTGCGATAGTTGGCCGACACCCGGGTGCTGAACTTGTCGTTCTCCCAGTAGCCGGTCAGGTTGCCCGACTTGCGAGACAGGTTCCGGAGCGAGAAGCCGGTCGTGGAATACTTCGGGTTCACATAGGTGTAGTTGGCGATGATCCCGAAGCCGTCGATCGGCAGCCAGGCGTCCAGCGACTGTTGCCAGTTGACCTCATAGCCGCGCAGCTTGATCACCGACGGATCGTTCTGGGTGACGGTGATGTCGTAGATCTTGCCGTTCGCGCCGGTGCAGTCGTTGGTCGAAGCGTTCATCGTCAGATTGACGCCGTTCCATGACGTCGGACAGACTAGCGAGGTGAAGGTGCCGTTCTTCACGTCCTTGGCGAAGGCGCCGAAGCTCAGGCCTGCGCCCTTGCCGTAGTACCACTCCAGGCTGACATCCAGGTTCTTGGCGGTCAGCGGCTTCAGCGTCGGACTGCCCTGGTCGACGAAGACCGTGGTCTGGCCGGCGCTGTCCTGGGTCTCGAACTGGGTGGTGTTGAGCTTGGAGCTGCTGTCGAGGATCGGCCGGACCAGGGTCTTGGCCGCCGCCAGCCGCAGGATCAGGCTGTCGGTGAAATCGAACACCACGTTGGCGCTGGGCAGGATGTTGTCGTACTTGCTGGTCGTCGAGATCTTGCCCAGCAGGTTCTGGATGTCGCAGTCACAGCCATCGGTCAGGTTCGAAGTGACCGTCTGCTTGGTCGACTCGTAGCGCGCCCCGATATTGGCGCGGAACGGCACTGGGCCGAGGTCGCCGCGCAGGTTCGTCATCGCGTAGAGCGAGTCGACGTTGCGCGAGAGGCCGTACGAGTCCTGAGGGTTGTAGACGGCCGGCACCGTCACGCCCTTGTCCGCCAGGGCCTTGCGATAGGCTTCGATGTCGGGCGTCAGCCAACTGTCCACGCCGGTGATCGCGCCGTCCAGGAAGTTGGTGACCTTCGGATTGCTGGCCGTATAGGTCGGAACGTACTGGAAGAAGTCGTCGAAGAAGTCGCGACGGGTGACGTTGCGGTCGAAGCCCTCCTTCTTGAGTTTGCCGCCGAACTGGACGTCGCTGACGACGCCCCAGCCCGCCTCGTACTTCACGTCGAGCTGGGCGGACTTGCTGTCGGTGACCTGATGATTCTGGGCGCCGTTCGGATAGGTCGACCAGGCCAGGTTCGAGGTCGCATAGACGCTGGGATCCGTCGCCGCGCTCGACATGGTGAACTTGATGCTGTCGGGGTTGCTGAAGTCCAGCACGCCCGAGGCGATCCTCGGCTCGATGATCGCGGCCTCTTCGCTGAGATAGCCGTCGCCCTTGGTGTAGTGCACGACGGCGTTGGCCTGCCACTTCGGCGCCAGATCCCAGCGGGCGTAGCCGGTATAGGCCTGGGTCGACAGGTCGCGCACTTCAAGCTGACGGTTGTTGTCGAACGTGAAGTTGCCGAGGTTGACGACGGTGGCCGCGCCATTGGCCACCTTCACCGGCGCGACCGAGGACTTGGCGAAGTTGCCGAACACCATCTGGTTGACGTTGTACTTGGTGGCGTCCTTCGAATAGACGCCCGTGAAGCCCAGCTTCAGATTGTCGGTCGCCTTGTACTCGACGCCGGCGTTGAACTGGGTGCGTTCCGAGGTGCGGTCGATGCGCCGATAGCGGAAGCGGCGTGGGACCAGCGTGCCCTGTGGCGTCGCGACCGAACCTGCAAACTCATTGGGGGCGCCCGAGGCCGTGTACCAGCGATCCATGAACGCGTAATCGGCGCGGTCGTCGAGTTCCTGGTAGTTCAGACCGGCGTAGACGCCCAGGCGCCCGTCCAGATACTGGTTGGCGTAGACGAGGCCGAAAGCAGGATTGACGCCGCCGCCGGCCAGCGTGGCCTTCTGGCCCTTGGCCGAGAGGATCAGTCTCTGACCGTTGATGTCGAGCGGCTTAGCCGTGCTGATGTCGATGGTGCCGGCCAGGCCGCCCATGTCCATGTCGGCCGTCGGCGACTTGTAGACCTGCACCGAACTGGCCAGTTCGGTCTGGATGATGTCGAAGCGGAAGCCGTCGATGAAGTTGGGATTGGCGAAGTCCTGACCGTTCAGGGTCACCTTCGCGTACTGCGGGCCAAGGCCACGGATGCTGATGGTGGCGCCGCGCCCGTTGACGTTCTGGATCTGGACGCCCGGGATGCGCTGAATGGCCTCGGCGATGTTGTCGCTCGGAAACTTACCCAGGTCCTCGGCGGAGATGCCGTCCGAGACGCGGATGTCGTTGCGTTTGGCCTGCAGCGCCGTCGCCAGGCTCTTGCGGAAGCCTGTGACGACGACCGCCTCGATCTCGTCGCCGGAGCCCGCAGGCGGAGCCTGTTGGGCCGATGCCACGTTCGCGAAGAAGAAGCCCGACAAGGCGGTGCTCATCATGGCGTAGTGTCGAAGTTTCATTTCCCATTCCCCTTTTGTATTGTAGAGTAGCAAATACTTCTGCATTCCTTAAGCGTTGATGCAAGCCCACTGTCGTGATGGTGTTGCTTGTATGCTTATGGTTGCTTTTATTTTGAGGCGATTACCCTTTGTATGTTTTATTTCATCTCGTGGTTGTCTGTAATGCTTAACTTGACGCGCTAAGAATTGTGAGCGCGTCTCCGTTTTCGTCTCCGACCGGATCGGGCGTGGTCCCCCTTCTCATATTTCCGCGAAGCGGCCGGTGTGTTCCCCCGTGGCCAGGAGTCGGTAGGCGTCTCTTGCATACCAATTTATGACCACCGTCAGAATGTGAACTTAATCATTCATATGATCAATATGAGTTTTCTGGAAGGTGCCTAAGAGAATGCGGTTTTCGGCGTGCGAATGGGCGCATAAGGTTATTTATTGGGCCTAAATTGGTACTGTCTCGCGCCATGGCGCCTCCGAAGGCGGCGATCCGGGTGCGCCCGAAGCTGATCGATCTGCGGGAATGGGTCAGGGGCCGTCGAGGCGCGGCTCGGGCAGATCGCCGTCCACGGGCTTGATGGCGCCTAGCGTGATCTGGCTCTTCGGACGGATGACCGGTCGGCAAGCCGTTCAAGTCCGGATTCTATCAGGACGGCGAAGCCCGCTTCTGGCGCTTCCACCGCGCTAGCAGGGCTCAGTGCGGCTCTGCAGCTTTCGGACCGGCCAAAGGCGAAAGGCGCGGGCGCGGTGGGAGCGTGCTGGATCCTGCCGCGCGCGCCTGGCGGCTTGGGCGCCGGCCAGGCGCGCGCGGCGCCTCAATGAGCTTTGGTCGGGAGGTGTCGCCAGGCCGCCATGTTTCCGATGGCGGCCTGGTCGCTGAACTAGAAGCGGAAGCGGACGCCCCCGCGATAGATGCGCCCGACGATGTCGTAGAGGGCGGGATTGGCGTAGGCGGGCGACTTGGCCGGGTCATGATCGAAGACGTTGTCGACCTTGAAATAGGCCGTCACGTCCTGGCGGATGTTATACGTGCCGCCGATGTCCAGGTAGAACGCGCCCGGCATGAAGTTCTTGTCGATCGTGGGCGCGATCGCCGTCGAGACGGGACAGCTTCCCGCGGCGCAGACGACATACTGGTTGCCGTAGTTGCCGTCGCTGAACCAGCGCTCCTGGACTGTCAGGCTGAAGCGATCGTTCTCGTAGGTTTGGATCGCCAGCCACTTCCAGTCCGGCGTCGCCCCGGTGTTCACGCCCGCTGAGTCGGTCGGCGCGGTGCCCGGCAGGCCCGTGTCGGTGATGAACTCCCGGATATGCGTGGCCAGGGCTCGCAGGGTGAAGTTGCCGTCCAGGCCCAGAGGTCGTTGCCAGCGATAGCTGGCTTCGATGTCGAAGCCGCTGGTCTTCCACGAGGCCAGGTTGAACGACTGGACGTTGATGTAGTTGGGGCCGCTGGTGTTGTTGAGATTATAGGTCCCGCAGGTCTCGGGCAGGATGTTTCGAAAGCACAGGTCGACGATCTGGGCCGCGCCCAAGCTTGAGATGACGTCGTCGATCTTGATCTTGTAATAGTCGAACGAGGCGCTGAAGCCGGGCAGCCACGAAGGGTTGGCCAAAACCACCCCGAGCTCGGTGTTGCGGGCGATCTCGGGGGTCAGGTTGGGGTTGCCCACGGCGTTCTGGATCGCCACCACGTTCACGTTGCGCACCGGGTCCAGGAAGTTGGGCAGGGTGGTCGTGACCGGCGCGGCGAACAATTCCGAAAGATTGGGCGCGCGTACGTCGCGGGAGGTGACTCCGCGCAGGCGCAAGCCCTTGAGGGGTGTGTCCCAGGTGCCGCCGGCTTTCCAGGTCCAGACGGTTCCCGAGGTGCTGTAGTCGGTCACCCGCGCCGCGGCGTTGAAGTTGGCGCGCCCTAGGGGCTCGGAGTTGATCAGGGGGACGTCCACTTCGAGATAGGCTTCCTCGACGTGGTAGGCGCCGTTGCCGTTCTTGTAGTTGCCCGCGTACCAATTGTTGCCGACGGTCGACAGCACGGGGTCGGCCGGGAACTCGGCCGTGTTGGGGCTGCGGTCCGAGACGCCCGCGCCATAGGCGTCGGCGCGGACGGTATAGAACTCCCGGCGATATTCGGCGCCGAACGCCACCGACAGCGGCCCGGCCCACAGATTGAGCGGGGCGCCCGAGAAGTTCAGGCTGACCACGTCCTGGGTCATGCGTAGGCGCTGAAACGGGCCGTTCTCGGGTTGGACATAGGCCAGCGCCGCCGCCGAAGGCGTCTTGCCGCCGATGATGTTGAGCGGCTGGCAGCCGTTGGCCCGCGCCACGGGATCGGCGCAGACGATCGCGCCGTTCAAGGTGACCGCCTGGATGGCTTGGTTGTAATGTGGCGTGAGCAGGATGTGGTCGACGTCGATCGCCGTCTTGTTCACCCCGTGCTCGTAATAGGCGTCATAGCTCCAATCGGAATTGAAGGCCGCGAACTTGCCCTTCAGGCCGGCGACGGTGCGATACTGACGGCGGTCGGTGTGAACCTCGGTGTTGGGCAGCAGTGCGTTGCTGGTGCCGAACTGGAAGCTGGTGACGCCCGCGGTGGCGCACGCGGCCTGCACCGAAGCGGGCACGTACGGATTGGCGCACTGCAGGGTCAAGCCTGGGCGATTTTCCCCGTTCACCGGCTGGTTGTGGGTTTTGACCTGGCCAAGGTTGAACGACAGATAGACCTCGTTGTTGTCGGCGAAGTCGTAGCCCACGCGGCCATAGGCGACCTTGCGTTCGATCGCCGACTGGAGCGTGCGGCCGGTGTCGACATTGCCCGACAGGTCGCCGCCGACGCAGAATCCGGGGAAGCAGCCGATGACCGCCCCGTTGGCGGCCTTGGACGGCACGCCGTTGGAGCCGTATTGGAACTGGAACGGCTGGCCGTTCTGGTCGAAGGCCGTGCCTTGCAGCGGGCCCGCGGAGATCAGGCCGTACTTGGTGTAGTTGTAGGGCTGGGCGAAGTCCCGCATCACATACTGCGGCGAGCCGTCATTAGTGACGTTGCGGTTGATCATCGTCGTCTGGGTGAACCAGTCGCGATCCCCGGCTAGGTCCAGACCGAAGTCGCCCGGGCCCACGCCGTCCTCCTTGGCCCATTCGCCGCTGGCGACCACGCGAAGGCGATCATTGAGGAAGCTGCGGCCCGCGGCCAGTTGCACCAGGCCCTGCTCATCGTCGCCGTAGGTGGTGACGCCGGCCTGGACGTTGCCTTTGAGCCCGTTGAAGTGGGTGTCGGTGATGAAGTTGACGACGCCGCCCACAGCGTCCGACCCATAGGAGGCCGAGGCGCCGCCGTTCACGACATCCACGCGCTTGATCAGCAGTTGCGGGAACAGGCTGACGTCGGTGACGCCTGTGTAGTAGGCCCCGACCACGCGCTGTCCGTCGAGCAGGGTCAGGGTGCGGATGGTGCCCAAGCCGCGAAGCGAGAACGAGCTGAGGCCCTGCTGGCCGCTAGAGGTGCTGAAGGTGTTGGTCGTCGATCCGCTGGAGCCCTGCAAGGACGGCAGTTGGACGATGGTGGCGAAGACGTTGGGCTGGGCGTTGTTCTGGATCTGGGCCTCGCCGATCATCGACGTGGGCGTGGGCGCGGTGAAGCCCGTGGTCTGAATGCGTGTTCCGGTCACGACGATCTCGCTGACCGTGGCGGTCTCCGGCGTGGGCGCGGTGGTCTGCGCCAGGGCCGGGGAGGCGATCAGGCTAGCGAGCAGGGCGGCCGCGCCGGCCGAGCTGAAAGTCATGCGCTTCATTTGCCGGACTAAACGTCCGTTTATCGCCGCGTTCGCCGCGGCGCCCAAATTGGAATTCCCGGTGCTCCCGGCGCGGGCGCGCGAAAGCTCTCTGTCCGTCGAGACCATATCCATCCCTCCCTAAAGCGCCGTTGGCCGGCGCGTTTGACGCTTCCTGCGGGCGTTCGCCCGGTCGATGGTAGCGTTATCGTAAAATTTGGTATGTCCGCTGTCTCGGCATGTCAATACTCCGACATAACGACGCTCAAGAGGGATCCTCTGTTCGCTGCTAGGACGAAATGTGCCACCTTCTTGTGAAAATTGGCGCAAAATGCGGGATGTGGATGCGTCAAGAGGGCGGGTCTTCCATATGGTAACGTTACCTGTGACGGGCTGCGGCGGTTGCGGACACCCGCGATGAGACCTTCAGCCGGAGAGAGGCCGGACTCTTTGGGTCTCGTGGTCGCGAAACCGTGGGTAGAACTTAGTCGCGCGACTGGACTTCGAACTCGCGGACTTTTCTTCGCTATGAGGCGGGAAGGGGATTAGACGCTTCGCCCCTAGAGGCGTGATGCTGACAGCCGGGTGACGATCTCATGGTCGAGCACGCGATCGCCGCCTGCGCCCGGCGGTTCGACGCCCGCGATGCGGGCGGTCAGCAGGCCAAGCGCCTCGGCCGCCAGTTTGCGCACGGGCTGGCGGACCGTCGTGAGCGGCGGCCAAAGGGTGACCGCGGCCGAAGTGTCGTCAAATCCGGCGACGGTCAGTTCACCCGGGACGTCAAGATGGCGGCGATGGGCGACGGAGACGACGGCGGCGGCCATGTCGTCGTTGCTGGCGAAGATCGCCGTCGGTGGCTGGGCGGCGTCGAGCAGTTGTTCGGCCGCCGCCAATCCCGAGGTGAAGCTGAAATCGCCTTGAGCGATCGCCGTCGTCACGCCATCGGTCTCGCGCACGGCGGCATGGAAGCCCGCCAAGCGTTCGGCGCTTGCCGCCTGGTCCGGATTGCCCAGGATGAATCCCAGGCGGCGATGGCCGAGATCGATCAATTCGCGCGTCATTTCATAGGCGGCGCGGCGATCGTCGATGCGCACGCAGATCGCGCCCTCGACGTCATAGGCGCCCACGGCCGCCATCGGCAGCCGGGCCTTGCGAAGCGCCTCCAGCAGGCCGGGGGATTCGCCAAGCGGCGGGGCGAGGATCACGCCCAGGACGCCTGACGCGATCAGGCTTCCAAGCGCGGCGGGCTCAAGCGCGCGTCCGCCCTGTTCGCCCTTGAGCAGGATCAGGTGGGCCCCGCGCGCCGAGGCCTCCTCGTAGACGCCCGTCAGGAAGTCGCTCATGAAGGCCGCGCTGGGATTGGAGTAGATCACTCCGATCCTCAGCTCGGTGGAGGTCACCAGGCTGCGCGCTGCGACGTTGGGGGTGTAGCCCAGGATCTCGATTGCCGCCGCAACCGCCTTGCGTGTGTCGGGGCCAACGCCTGTGCGGCCGTTGATCACGCGTGAAACCGTCATCGGCGACACGCCCGCTTTGGCCGCGACGTCGATAATCGTCGGACGACCACCCCCTGCGTTTCTCGCCAATCGCTCCCCCGTCGCCGTCGTTCTACATGCTACCTAGTCCATTGCGTCCCGGACGCAATCCGTGATCGTCGCGACAGGTCGCCGTCGCGCAATTTCGACGCGATGTTCGGCGCGACCTGGCAGACCTCGCGTGTGGCCAGCGTTCCAGCGACGGGAACCCAGATCGGGCCTGAGTTCTTCCCCGGGGCCCTGGACGCCCAGTACTGCAAGAACCAGGGCGGCTTCTTCGTCTGCGACTTCCCGCAGAAGAACATTTGTCGGGGCCAAGTTCCCCAACGCGCCGCGCTACAGCTTCAACTATCTGCTCCGCTACAATGTCGACGTGGCGCGGGGCAATCTGGCCGCCCAGGTCGACGGGGTCTGGTACGACGACCAGTATCTGGAAGTGACCAACGGCCTGTCGTCCAAGCAGAAGGCCTGCAACGCCAGCAACGCCTCGCTGACCTACACCCATGACGCCAGTGGCGAATCGCTGAGCCTGTGGGGCAAGAACGTCTTCAGCAAGGCCTATCGCGTCGCGGTTCTGGGCGGGGGCGTCATCGGCATCACCAACGCCTATTATCTGGCCAAGGCCGGGCATGAGGTCGTGCTGGTCGATCGCCGCGAGGGGCCGGCCCTCGAGACCAGTTTCGCCAACGCCGATCCGCACCGACGACCTGTCGATCGCCCGCTACGCCTGACCTTTCCGTTTTTCGAAGAACCTGCTTTCGGAGATTTTCTATGATTACCCGCCTGCACCCCGGTCCGCGCATGAGCCAGGCCGTCATCCACAACGAGACCGTCTATCTGGCCGGGCAGGTCGGCGCGCCCGGCGCCGGCGTCGCCGATCAGACTCGGCAGATCCTCGGCCAGATCGAAGCGCTTCTGGCCGAAGCCGGCTCGAGCAAGGCCGAGATCCTGTCGGCCACGATCTGGCTGGCCGACATGGCCGATTTCGGCGCGATGAACGCGGTCTGGGACGCCTGGGTCGACGGAGCCAACCCGCCGGCCCGCGCGACGGGCGAGGCCCGGTTGGCGACGCCCGACTACAAGGTCGAGATCATCGTCGTCGCCGCGCGCTCACCGGGGTAGCGACGGAGCTCCGCAAGCGATGTGAGCGCTGCGGTCGCCGCCGCCGGGGCGCTCCCACGCCGCGCATGGAGCGGCGGGTGGCGGACTATGTGTCGCCATGGCTGGTGCGCGTCGCGCAAACTGTCATCAAGGCGTGCTAGGCGCCGGCCATGGTTTGCAGAGACTCGCCCGTTCCTGTCCGTCTCGCCCGCGCCGAAGGCGGACGGGGATGAGCGACCTCGCCAGCCTGCGCGCCCAGCGTCACGACCTCTATCACTTCATCGTCCGCCGCACGCGCGATCCGGCCGCTGCCGATGATCTGGTGCAGGAGACCCTGCTGCGCCTGGTGACCTACGAGCGGGCGCGGACCGTGGTCGACCGGGCGGCCCTGGGTTATCGGATCGCGCTGAATCTGGTCCGCGACCACTTTCGTCTTCGGAGCCGCCGAGCGGTTGAAGCGCTGGACGACGACCTTCCCTGCGAGGCCCCCGCACCGGAGCAGATCCTGATGCACCGCCAGAAGGTCGAGGTGTTCGGAAAGGCGCTGGACGCCATGCCGCCGTTGCGGCGCGACGTGTTCATCCGGCGGCGGCTGTACGGCCATTCCACCCGCCAGATCGCCGCCGAGCTGAAGATGAACGAGCCGGCCGTCGAGAAGCACGTGGTGCGGGCGCTGGAGCAGTTGCATCGCGAAATGGCCAAGGCCGAGCGCCGCACGAGAGGCCGGTCATGAACCGGACCCGACAAAAGGCGGCGATGTGGGTGGCGCGCCGCCTGGACCGCGAGGACGGTGACGACCAGGACTTCGACGCTTGGCGGGCGGCGGATCCGGCGAACGGAGCGGCCTTCGACCGGCTGTGGGCCACGGCCCAGGATGCGGCCTTGACCGAGGCCATGGCCCTCAACGTCCAGCGGCGTTCGGTGCGTCGGCCCGGATGGACGACGATCGCGACGCTGGCGGGTGGGCTGACGGCCTGCGCGGTCGTCCTGGCTGTCGCCTGGCCCCAGCTGCAGTTGATGGTCGTGGATCCGGCGCGATTCGAGACCGCACCGGGAGAGATCCGGACGGTGGCTCTGGCCGACGGCTCGCGGGTGACGCTGGACGGCGCCACCCGGCTGGAGGCCCGGATCGGCGCGCACCGACGCGAGGCGCGCTTGGTGACCGGCGAGGCCTTCTTCGACATCGCCCACGACGCCGCGCGCCCCTTCACGATCAGCGCGCCGGAGGGCTCGGCGCGGGTCCTAGGCACGGCCTTCGACCTGGAGCGCGGCGACGGCAGGCTGGAGCTGTCTGTGCATCGCGGCAAGGTGCGCCTGGCGCCCGGGGGACTGATCCGCCGCACCACCGACCTGACGGCGGGCCAGCGAGCCTTCGCTAAGGATGGCCGCCTTTCCCGTCCGCGCGCCTTTGATCCGTCAGCGGACGATTGGCGCTCGGGCTGGCTGGAGACCGACGGCGTGACGCTGGCGCGGCTGGTCGAGCGTCTCAATCGCGCCTCCAAGACGCCGATCGTCATCGACGACGCCGCCCTGGGCCGCCGACGCGTAGCTGGGAGGTTCCGTTTGGACGAGTCTGAAGCCCTGGTCCGCAATCTGGCCCTGGTCCATGGCTTCCAGGTTCGCAAACAGGCGGGAAGCCTGGTGTTGTCGCGCTGACCGCCCCGCAGTTCGTCTGGGGCGTCGCGGAAACTTCACAAAATTCCCTGTCCGGGATCGAGGACGGCCAACGTCTTCCTCGCCGAAGCCGGCGAATGCGCCGCGCGAATTCGGGGATGATGCGATGATTTCCAAAACCTTTGCCTGGCTTGGCGCGGCGTCCGCCGCGGCCCTGCTGACCGCCGCGCCAGCCGTGGCCGCCCCGGCGACCAAGCCCGTCCTGGCCATTCCGGCGGGCGACCTGGCTTCGGCTCTGCCGGCCTTCTCGCGCGCCACGGGTCTGCAGGTCCTGGCCGACCCGGCCCTGCTGGCAGGCAAGCGCACGGGCGGGGTCACGGGTTCGCTGAATGTCGAGAGCGGTCTGACCCAACTGCTGCGCGGCACCGGCCTGACCTTCGTGCGCAGCGGCGGCGCGGCTATCCTTCGCCCGGTCGTCCAGAAGATCTCGACCGCGGCGGCGCCCCGCGCCTCGGACCCCGCCGCGCCGATCGCCGATGCGCCGCAGGAGGCGTCCAGCACCGTCGAGGAGATCGTGGTGACCGGCGGCTTCGCCAACTCGCTGGCCCGAGCTCTGTCGGAGAAGCGCAAGGCCGTGAACGTGGTCGACGGCATCTCGGCCGAGGACATCGGCAAGTTCCCGTCCAACAACATCGCCGAGGCCCTGCAGCGGGTGCCGGGCGTGGCCATCACCCGCGACCGGGGTGAGGGCCTGTTCGTGCGTGTCCGTGGGCTGGGACCCAATTTCCAGATCGTCACCCTCAACGGCCGTAGCGCGGCGGTGAACGAGAACATGCGCGACAGCGGCCAGAGCGGTCGCCAGTTCCGCTTCGACACCCTGCCGTCCGAGCTGGTGGCCGGCGTCGAAGTGGGCAAGACGCCGCTCGCCTCGTTGGACGAAGGCGCGATCGGCGGGGTGGTCGACATCAAGACCTTCCGCCCCCTGGACCTGGGCCGCAGCACCTTGGCCTTGTCGGCCACGGCCAGCAGGCCGGAGCTGGCCGGCAAGACCGACCCGCGCGTTTCGGGCCTGGCCAGCTGGACGAACCAGGCCGGGACCTTCGGGGTGTTGGCCGCGGGGGTCTACGACCAGCGCACCCTGCGCCAGGACCGCATCACCGGCGTGGGCTGGAGCTATTCGGATCCGGCCACGACCCTGGGCAAGAGCCTGATCGCCCAGGGGATCTACCTTTTTCCCACCGCCATCCGCCCGACCCTCGAGCGCGAGGATCGCGAGCGCAAGGGCGTCGTATTGTCGGTCCAGTATCGGCCGACGGACAAGACCGAGGTGATCTTCGACGCCAGCTACACCAAGCTGGACGATCACTACGACGAGCTGACCTATTCGGCCGACCAGCCCGCAGCGACACTGGTTCCGGGCACGGCCGTGATCAAGGACAACACCCTGGTCGGCGGGACTGTGACTTCGACCTCGCAGATCGGCCGGGAGGTCAGCGACCTCGCCCATGACAACCTGATGGTCGCCGGCAAGATCCGCCAGAAGCTGGAAGACTGGACCCTGACCGCCGATCTCGCCTACGCCAGAGCCTTCTCGGAGACGTCCAACCCGATCACCCGCACGCGCCTGCAGGGGGCGATCGGCCAGACGACGTTCTCGATGACGCGGGCCGGCGACGCCATCCCGAGCGTCAAGCTGCTGACTACCGACTTTAGCAACCCGTCGCTGCTGCCGTTCCGTCGCATCGAGTGGCGCGTCAACGACTCGACCGACGACGAGACCGCCATCCAGTTCGACGCCGAGCGCCCGATCACCCGGGGGCCGTTCAGCCGCGTCCAATTCGGCGTGAAATACCGGGAGCGTTCGCGCGAGTACAACCGCGCCGACATTAACTACACCACCAACCTGGCCAACAAGAAGTTCGGCGCCGAGTATTTCGACGCCTTCCCGGTCAGCGACTTCCTGGGCGACGTCGACGGAACCCTGCCGACCACCTGGGTAATGCCCGACCCGGCCGCGTTCTGGGCCCTGGCGGATAAAACCCAGAAGGGCACGCTGCGCGCCGACCAGCGCAACTCGTACCATGTGTCGGAGGATATCGCCGCGGGCTACGGCCTGACCGAGCTCGACACCAGCCTGTTCGGCGCGCCGCTGCGGGGCCAGGTGGGAGCCCGCGTGGCCCACACCAAGCAGGTCTCGGCCGGCCATGCCGACAACGGTTCGGCGGCGCTGCCGGTGCGCTACGTGAAGACCTACAGCGACGTGCTGCCCACAGCCAACTTCGTGCTGGAGCTGTCCGACACCCTGCAGGTCCACGTCGCGGCCGCCAAGGTGATCACCCGGCCGTCGCTGGCCGATCTCGCCCCGCGCCTGACGCTGAACTCCTCGGGCGTGCAACTGACGGCGGTGGGCGGCAACCCGCAGCTCAAACCTTTCGAGGCCTGGCAGTACGACGCGACGCTGGAGTGGTACTTCGCCCCCGGCAGCGCCCTGATCGCCGGCGCTTTCTACAAGGACATCACCACCTTTGTTTACAGCCAGACGACCAACATCGTGGTCGACGGCCAGACCTATCAGCTGACCTCGCCGACCAATGGCGGCCAGGCGACCATCAAGGGCGTCGAGCTGGCCTACCAGCATCTGTTCAAGGCCCTGCCGGCCCCGTTCGACGGCCTCGGCTTCCTGGCCAACTACACCTACACCGATACCGAGGCGACCTACTCGCCGATGCTGAAGGACGCGATGGTCAATGTCGGCAAGAACAGTTTCAACGTCACCGGCTTCTATGAGAAGGACCGCTTCGCCGCCCGGGCCAGCTACAGCTGGGTCGACGATGTCCTGCAGGACGTCGGCGGCGCCGGCCTTTCAGCCCTGAACGATTCCGCGTTCGGCTCCCTGGACGCGAGCGTCAGCTACAAGATCACGCCGCGGATCACCGCCGCGATCGAAGCCCAGAACCTGACCGACGCGGCCCAATGGCAGTTCGTCAAGGGCGGTTGGTTCGGCGGCTACACCAAGTACGGCCGCACGGTCAGCTTCGGCCTGCGGGCCAAGTTCTAGGCGGGTTGTTCAGATGGTTCCCTGACTAGGCCCGCGCGTGCCTCGCGCTGGCCTAGTCAGGAGTCGCCCAATGCGCTCGCCGATCTTCATTCCTGACCGTGCTCAGGCGGCGGGTTATCTAGGAGGCGCGAACGAACGAGCCTCCTCGCCTGAGACACCCCGTAGTGTTTCGGAGCGGCTCAGGCCCTGAAAGCCGTAGTGTGGATCGCCCGTGACCTCCGCACCCAGCCAGATCGGGCGAACGAAAAGCTCGTCCTCGGCGTCCAGCTCGATTTCCGCCAGGACCAGGCCATGATGGGCGCCGTTGTAGACGTCGACTTCCCAGACATGATCGGCGACGACGACCTCGAAGCGGGTCTTGTCGATGAGGGGCCTCAGGCAAAGGTGAGTCAGGAGCTGGTCGGCCTCGGCGAGAGGGATCTCGTACTCGTGCTCTCGCCGGGACAAGCCGGACCGAGGGCCCTTGATGGTCAGGATGGCGCGATCCTCGGTGCGCCGAACTCGCACGGTGTTGCCGTCTCGCGCCAGATAACCCTGTCGGATCTTTCGCCCGGCGGTCGCGTGATCGCGCCAGGTCTCGCTGATCACCAGGAACTTGCGTTCGATTTCGACGCCCATCACTTGCCCTGTCGCTAGCGCACCTGCGAGACGGCCACCGCGCCGCCATCCGTGCCCGGCCGCCGGCCAAGGACGCGACAGCGATCTTTGCTGAGGTCGAAGGCGAGATCTGGGACCAAAGAAGGAAGGTTCGAGGTCGGACGGAGCGGCGTTAGAATCCGGACCAGCCCGACGCTCATGGACCTCTCCGGGGCGGGGCTGGACTAGCCTGAGATCCTAGCAAGGCCTCTGGCTCATCGCCAGAGCGACCGGTCGTGCGGGCGAGGTTGTGCGGTCTGCCATTCCAGATAGAGCGGCCGCCTGAAGGCGAACCGATCAGCCAGCGCGCAATAGTCCGGCGCGTCCGGCTTGATGAGGGGGCGGCGGCTGGAGGGGCGGGGGGGGGCTCCCGCAGGTTGGAAGATTCGGAAAAGAGGGTTGGCGGCCGTGCCGCGCCAGATTCTCCGCTCCAGGGAAATATCGCCTGTCAGGAGAGTTTTTGGGATTCATGCTTAATAGAGAAATAGTTAGAATGTAGTATTTATCGACAATGTCTGGCCGAAGATTCGAAATTTATTCAATAATGATCCTGAAATACCCGGTATTGGGTATTTCGAGCCGGGTTAATATCGGTAAATCATGAACCACTCGCCGCTGGTGTGGCGGGAGTGGGCGGAAAATTTCCACGTTTGCAGGATCAATACGGAGACACACATGAAGATGCTTGTCGGCGCCACCGCGGCGCTCGCCCTGACGGCCCTGGCCGTTCCGGCTTTCGCTCAGAGCACCGCCTCGGCCTCGGGCTCCGGCACGGCCACCATCATCCGGGGCCTTTCGGTGACCAACAACGCCAACCTGGCCTTCGGCACCATTGTCCGGCCGTCGACCGGCAGCAACTCGGTGGTCGTCAGCACCGCCGGCGCCCGTTCGATCACCGGCGGCGGCGACGCCGTGGCCCTGGGCTCGACCAGTTCGTCGGCCGCCCAGTTCACGGTGGCCGGCGAAGGCGGCCAATCGATCTCCGTCGGCGTGCCGGCGTCCTTCAGCATCGTCAACGGCGCCAACAGCCTGCTGGTGACCACCAGCAACGACATGGTCGGTTCGGCCAGCGCCCAATTGCTGAGCGGCTCGCTCGGCGGTTCGGGCTCGCTGGTCGTCAACGTCGGCGGCTCCTTCCCGGTGGCGACGTCCACCGCCACCGGCACCTACACCGGCAGCTTCACGGTCAGCTCTAACTACAATTAACCTTTGGATCGTCCCCCGCCGAAACTCGCGGTTTTCAGGAAAACCGCGAGTTTTCATTCGCTGCGGACGGCGAGGGTGGGACAATTCGCGCCGTTGCGCGGGCAAGTAATTTCGTGAACGCTTCGATCAAAGAATAGAGTGACTTTTTATGGGGGGTGCATGTTTTCGCGAAGACTGTTGGGTCTCGCCGCGATCTCGATGATCGCCGCGACGGCCGTCGGCTCGCCGTCGTTCGTCAGGGCGCAGGTCGGCGCCGATCTCAGCATTTCTCCCAAGCGCGTGACCTTCGACGAGGCGGGGCGCAGCGCCACGGTCTACATCTTCAACCGCGGCTCCCAGGCGGCGACCTACAGCCTGGGTCTCGTCGACCGGGTCATGACCCCCGACGGCCAGATTCGCACGGTCGCGGAATCGGCGAACGCGCCGGAAGGGGCCGCGGCCAACGCCCGGCTGAAGTCCGCGGCGGCGTTGCTGACCTTCGCGCCTCGGCGGGTGACCCTGCGGCCGGGCGAGAGTCAGACGGTGCGCATCCGCGTGCTGCGCCCCGCCGATCTGGCGGTCGGCGAATATCGTACTCACCTGACCGTGACCGACGTGCCGCCCGAGACCGCCGGTCTCACCGCCGAGGAGGCCGCGGCCCCCGGCGCGGGAGAGCTGGCCGTCCGTATCGTCGCCCTGTTCAGCGTCAGCATTCCGGTCATCGTCCGCCAGGGCCCGGCGGACGTCCAGGCAGGGATCGACGCCGTCCGGTTCGCGGTCAAGGACCCGCAGACCGCTTCAGGCGCGGCCCCCTCAAAACAGACGGCCTTCCTGACGATCGACCTGGTCCGCCAGGGCGCCAGTTCGCTGTTCGGCGATATCGAGATCCGCGCCGTCAAGGCCGGCAAACCGGGCGAGGTCGTCGGCGGAGCCAAGGGGGTCGCCGTTTACGGCGAGATCGACCGTCGCACCCTGGCCCTGCCGCTGACCCGGATTCCAGCCAGGGGCGAGACCCTCAGCATCGTCTTCCGCGACGACGACACGCGCGCGGGGACGCCGCTGGCCACGGCTGATTTCACGGTCCCATGAACCGCCGGACCCCGGTGATCCTGGCGACGGCGCTGTTGGTGGCCGGCGGCGCCCGGGCCGCGACCATGGCGCCGCCGGCCGGACCGAGCGGCGAAGCGCCGGCGGTCGCCGCCGGGGCCCCGAACGACGCCGCTGCCAACGCCCTTCAAGGGCCGATCGTCGATCGGCCGCCGCTGTTTTCCCCCGACGACCTGCTGCTGTTCGAGGTCCACGCCGGGGGCGAGACGCTGAGCGACGGCCTGGGGGCCTATTCCTCGCGCGCCGGGGTGTTCGTGCCGCTGGGCGAGCTGTCGCGTCTGTTGGACCTGGCGATCGTGGTCGACCCTTCCCGGCGCCGCGCCGAGGGCTGGGTGGCTTCTGAGGACAACCGATTCCGCCTCGACCTCGACAGCCATCAGGTGCGGGCGGAGGGCAAGGATTTCAGCCTGTCGGCCACCGACGCGGCGTTCCAGGGCGACGAGATCTATGTCCGCCTGGACATGCTGCAGCGAATCCTGCCGCTGGACGCCAAGGCGGACCTGGCCGACCTGACCCTGACCCTGACGCCGCGAATCTCGCTGCCGTTCCAGGACCGCCTGGCGCGCGCACGCCGCCGCATCGGACCGGCCGGCGGCGCGGGTCAGGAGGCGGTCACCACCCTGGTCACCCCCTATGAGGCGTTCACCGCGCCCTCGATCGACATCAACCTCTCCACCGGGGCCGGCAACCATCAGCCGCGCCGCACCGGCGTCTACGAGCTCCGGGCGGCCGGCGATCTGGCCTGGACCGGGCTGCAGGTCTTCGCCGGGTCCGACAGCGACTGGCGGCTCAATACCCTGCGCGTGCTGGCGACCCGCAAGGACCCCGACGGCAAGATCGCCGGGCCGTTCGGCGCCACCCTCGCCAGCGTCGGCGACACCTTCTCGCCCACGCTGGCGCTGGGCGCGCGCAGTGTCGGCGGACGCGGCGTGGCGATCACCTCCGCGCCCCTCGAACAGCTCAATGTCTTCGACCGGGTCGATCTGCGGGGCGAACTGCCGCTTGGCTTCGAGGTTGAGCTCTATGTCAACGAAGTGCTGCGCGCGGCCCAGGCGCAGCCGATCCAGGGCCGCTACGAATTTCTCCAGGTCAGCCTGGCCTACGGCCAGAACGTCATCCGCCTGGTGTTCTACGGCCCGCACGGCGAGCGGCGCGAAGAGGTGCGGCGGGTCAATGTCGGCGGCGGCCAGCTGGCCAAGGGCCAGACCGTCTACAGCTTCGGCGCCGTCCAGGAAGGCGCGCCGCTGTTCGACGTCGACGGCGCGGTCGCGCCGGCGAAGGTCGCCGGCCAGGGGCAGTGGCGGATCGCCGGCAGCCTTTCGCACGGGATCAGCGCTTCCACGACCCTCTCGGCCGGCGTTTCGCAGTACACGCCGCGCCTGGACGACACCCGGCGGGTCGCGACCCTGGGCGTGGCGACGTCCCTGGGCGCCTATGCCCTACAGCTCGACACCGCGGGAGACGACGCCGGCGGCGGGGCGGCGGCGATCGGCCTGGCCGGAAGGGTGGGCGACGCCTCGCTGGTCGTGCGCCACAGCGAATATGTCGGCGGGTTCATCGACGAGGTGCAGCCGGCGGCCCTGGGCGCGGCGATCGCCTTGCGCCGCAACACCAGTCTCTACGCCGACCTCGTCGCGCGGTTGGGCAAGACGGATCTGCCGCTATCTCTGCGGCTGGGCCGCGACGAGTTCGTCGATGGCGAGCGGCGGATCCAGGCCAATGCGCGCCTGAGCCGGGTGCTGGGCCGCTACCTGATCTCCTCGGCCTGGGACTATCAGCGGGTGTCCGGCGGCGCGGCGGCCAGGAACGAGATGTTCACTGGCGCGCTCGACGCTTCGGTCCTGACGGGCGGCGCCTGGCAGGTGCGCGGCGGCCTGGCCTATGAACTGGCGCCGACCGCCCGGCTGAAAGCCGTCGTGGTGTCGGCCGACCGCCAGACCGCTGAACGCAGCGCCCTGCATCTGAGCCTGGGCCACGGGTTCGAGGACGGCCAGACCACCGTTCAGGCCGCCCAGACCTGGCGGCTGCGGCCGATGGACCTGTCCCTGGCCGCCAGCTACACCTCGGGAATCGACGACTTTCGGGTCGGGCTGCAGATCAATCTGGGCCTGACTTTCGATCCGCTGCGTCGCCGCTACCGGGCCCTGGGTCCCGGAGCGGCCTCGGGCGGGGCGGTTGCGGTCGAGTCGTTCGTCGACACCAACGGCGATGGCCGGCGCCAAGCCGGGGAGCAGGCTCTGCCCGGGGTCTCGGTCCTGGGCGGCCGCCGCCCGGCGGTCACCGACGCCGCGGGCGAGGCCGTGGCCAACGGTCTGGGCGACGGCGCCTGGACCCAGGTCCAGATCGACGCCGACTCCATCGACGATCCCTATCTGGCCATGCCGCCGCGGACCCTCCGGCTGACGCCGCGTCCCGGCCGGGTGGCGGTCGCGCGCTTTCCGCTGACCGTGACCGGCGAGGTCGAGCTGCACGTGCTCTTCCAGCGTCCCGGCCAGGCGCCGCGCGGACTCTCGGCGGTCCAGGTTCAGCTGATCGACGCGGCCGGCCGGGTCGCCGCCGAGGGGCGGAGCGAATATGACGGGACCCTGATCCTGGAGGCCTTGAGGCCCGGCGTCTACGCCGTCCGGCTGGACCCCGAGCAGGCCCGACGCCTGAAACTGGTCATGACCGCGCCGGTCGACCTGACCGTCCCCGCGACGGGTGGGTTCGCGGGCAGGGCGACCATCAACCTGGAGCTTGGCGCGCCATGACCCATCCCCACCACGCGACCATCGATCTCTGCGTCGCCGCCCGCGTCGCGACGAATAAGCTCAGTGGAAGATATCCCCGCCCGAAACGGGCGATATACCCAGTATGGGGGATTGAAGAGCGCTCCCTTTGTCCGCAACAGTTTCCTATGGTCGGGGCATTTCGCAAAACAATTCTGGGATTCGGACTGACGCTTGTTTTGGGTGTCGGCGTATCGCACGCGGAAAATATTTCCATTTCGGCGATCCCGGGGCTCGGGATCGGCAAGGTGGTGGCGGATTCTTCGGTGTCGCGCTTCCATGTGGATGCGGCGACCGGCGCGGTCACCCGGGTCAGCGGCACGGCGATCCGGTTGACCGCCACCGACGCCACCGTGCCGACGGTGACGATCACCTGCACCCAGTCGTCCGGCAACTGCAAGAAGACCTATACGGTGACGATCACCAACGGGACCACCACCTCGGGCCGTTCGACCACCATTCCGGCCTTCAACGTCTCCAACCTGTCGACCCAGACCGGCGTCACCTTCTCGCCGGCCGCGCCCGGCCCGGCCGCGCCCCTGGTGTTTTCGATCGTCAGCACCAACAACAGCTTCACCGCCAGCTTCAAGCTGGCCTTCGACGCGACCTTCAACTCCAGCGCCGTCACCGGCTCCACGGCCTGGACCTATTCCGTGGTGGTGAACTAGATGCGCGGCTCCCTTTCCGGCTGGGCGACATGGCGGATCTGCGGCGTGATCGGCGCGGCGGTGCTGATGGCCACCGCCGCCTACGCCGCCCAGCGCACCGTCGCAGGAACCGCGACGA
>Ga0209564_1000667_pt1 | contig 50734 bp, 57 predicted proteins | sample AraplaCol_mMF_r2_FD_184272 | JGI IMG/M metagenome (GOLD analysis project Ga0209564, IMG submission 184272) | Arabidopsis root microbial communities from North Carolina, USA - plate scrape MF_Col_mMF_r2 (SPAdes) (version 3) | ecosystem: Host-associated > Plants > Roots > Endosphere | place: USA...
GCCGCGCGCGGTACGACTACTTCATCGAGGAGACCGTCGAGGCCGGGCTGATGCTGACCGGCACCGAGGTGAAGTCGTTGCGCGTGGGCCGGGCGAACATCGCCGAGTCCTACGCCTCGGTGGAAGGGCGCGAGATCAAGCTGATCAACGCCGACATCCCGCCCTACGGCCACGCCAATCGCTTCAACCACGAGCCCCGTCGGCACCGGAAGCTGCTGCTGCACCGCAAGCAGATCGACAAGCTGATCGGCGCGGTCCAGCGCGACGGCCGCACCCTGATCCCGCTCAAGCTCTACTGGAATGAAAAGGGCCTGGCCAAGCTGGAGATCGGCCTGGCCAAGGGCAAGAAGAACCACGACAAGCGCGAAACCGAAGCCGCCCGCGACTGGCAGCGCGACAAGGCGCGGCTGATGAAGGGCGACCGGGGGGACTGAGGCGGGGGACGCCGAAGCGAGCAGGCGACCGGGGGCTTTCACGGACATGGTCTCTCGTTCTCACGCGGAAAGCCGCTGAGGGGAGTGGGGAGGCGCGGAGCGGTCCGGGCCGAGCCCGGATGACCGTGGGTGTTGTGTGTGCGTTTCGGCTAGACCTGACCGCTCCGCGAAACCGTTCTTCTGGAGGGACGGCGACTGAGGGCCTGTTTCATCCCGGTCGACGTTTCCCCTCTGGCGGGCAGGATCAAAGTCGCCCGGAAGGGGCCGTCGACGACTCCGACTGATCCTGGAACAGGCCGGTTTGAACCTCCCGGCCCCGTCGACCCGCCTGTCCCGCCATCGTTCCCGGCTGACCTTGGAGCCTTCTGAGCCCCGCCGCCCGCCGCGGTCCGATCGCCAGGCCCAGGCGGCCCCGCTCGGTTCCATCCCCATCGCCTGCCTGGGCCGGTACCAAGAGCCCTCCCCGCGATGGTGACGGCTATGATTATGCGCGCGGTCCGAACGCGGCGGGGATTGTGACGCTGCTTTTCTTGCAGGGCGCTGGAAAGGTTGAGGTTCGTTCCAGCGTTCGCGGGGATGGACGACGCTCGATCCCCGCGCCGGGCACGCGCGCTCACGACGAAGACCCGCACTCACCCCGGACGCCGAGCGAAGTCGGAAGCGCCCCGCCGCATCACCTTGTACGGCTGCGGGCAGGTGGCTGTCGGATACTGGGATCAGACAGTCTACACCTCAGAGCCCCGCAAGGGAGGGGCTTGGCGAGAAGACAGTGGCGGCCCGCTCGGCTTTGAGCCAGAAGAGTGGGTCGACTACGGGAACTAGTAGCTTCGCCCGCGGACAGAGGCGCGCGCAATCTTTTCCTCGTCTCATTCCAAGCCGCTCTATCCCCTGACCGCCATCCAGATCACATGCCGCGCGCCGCGTCCCTTGTGGGCGCGGACGCCGATCTCTTCCACCGCGAATCCCGCGCGTTTCAGGCGCTGGGTGAAGGCGGTGTCGCGGGTCGAGGACCAGACCTCCAGCACGCCGCCCGAACGCAAGGCGCGCTTGGCGGCGGCCAGGCCGGCCGGGCTGTAGAGGCCGTCGTTTTCCTTGCGGCTGAGGCCGCCGGGACCGTTGTCGACGTCCAGCAGGATGGCGTCGAAGGCTGCGTCGCCGGCGCGGATCGGCTCGCCGACATCGCCCAGGTGGATGCTGACGCGGGGATCGTCGAGGCTGGCGCCATGAAGTTCGCCCAGCGGTCCGCGCGCCCAGGCGACGACGCCAGGCACGAGCTCGGCGACGACGATCCTCGCATCAGCGCCGAAAGCGGCGAGGGCGGCGCGCAGGGTGAAGCCCATGCCCAGGCCGCCGATCAGCACCCGCGCCTTGGGACGCGCGCCGACCCGCTCGAAGGCCAGGGCGGCCATGGCCTCTTCCGAGCCGCTGAGCCGGCTGTTCATCAGCTCGATGCCGCCGGTCATGATCGAATATTCGGCCCCGCGCCGCATCAGCCGCAGGTCTTCACCGTCGCCGGGCACCTGGGCGGTGTCGAGATGCTGCCACGGGATCATGCGGAACTCGCTTGAGACTGATCGGAGGATAAGCGCGTGTCCCTCTCCCGAACGGCCGCTTGACGCAAGGACCGAGCGGCGCGACCCTCAAACCTAACAACGATAACCTACGGAGGATCCGCTCATGGCCGACGGTGCATCGCCCATCGCCGCGTCGCTCAGGGACAAGGTCAGCGAGGCCGAATGGAAGGCCCGCGTCGATCTGGCCGCGCTCTATCGCCTGGTCGCCGTCCACGGCTGGGACGACATGATCTTCACCCATATCTCGGCCCGCATTCCGGGGCCGGAGCACCACTTCCTGATCAACCCCTACGGAATGTTCTTCGGCGAGATGACCGCTTCGTGCCTGGTCAAGGTCGACCTGGACGGCAACCTCATCGACAAGACGCCGTACTTCATCAATCCGGCCGGCTTCACGATCCATTCGGCGATCCACGCCGCCCGCGAGGACGCCCATTTCGTCATGCACCTCCACACCGACCAGGGCGTCGGAGTGTCGGCCAACAAGGAAGGTCTGCTGCCGCTTTCGCAGCAGTCGTTAATTGTCTTGCCTCAACTCGCCTATCACGACTATGAAGGCATTGCGCTCAACCTTGACGAACGGGAACGCCTGGTGGCCGACCTCGGCGAGAAAAAGCTGATGATGCTGCGCAACCACGGGACCTTGTCCGTGGGAACGACGGCGGCCGAATGCTGGCTGGGCATGTTCTTCCTGGAGCGGGCCTGCGCCCAGCAGGTAATGGCCCTGAGCGCGGGTCGCGAGAACGTGCTCGATGCGCCGGAAACCGCCCAGGCCGAGGTCCGCAGCCAGACCGGCATGGGCATGGGCATGATCGCCGGCCTGGCTTGGCCCGGCTGCCTGCGCAAACTCGACCGGGAGTCCCCCGGCTACGCCGATTGACGCCGAAACGGCGAAAATGCAGCGCCGCCGCGATCTTCGGGGTCGCGGCGGCTTTCTTTTGCGCGCTATGCGGCGTCTCCGATCTCGCCTGGGCCGGCGCTTGGCCGATGAAGGACGGCGAGGGGCTGGCCATCCTCAAGTATGAGAGCCAGAAGGCCGAGACCGGGTTCGATCCGGACGGCGTGGAGGTGGCGATCGCGCCGCATCGCGACCAGACCTTGTCGCTCTATGCCGAATACGGCCTGACCGGCCGTTTGACCTTGCAGTCCAAGGTGGCGGCGACTCGCGGCCATGACGATTTCGTCGATTACGAGGGCCTGGGCGCCGTCGAGCTGGGTCTGAGGTACGCGTTGCTGCACACGGATCGATCAGCGGTCAGCCTTTATCTGGGCGCCGCTCGGGACGGGGTGGGACGCAATGCGGGCTATGCGGCGCCGGGGCAGGGCGACGCGGACCTGGAGGCGCGCCTGCTGGCGGGGACCTCGGGCCGGTGGCGCGCCATGCAGGGCTTCGCCGAACTGCAGGTGGCCCGCCTCAAGCGCAGCGGCCTGGCCGACGAGACGCGGGTCGACGCCACGGCGGGCCTAAGACCCTCGCCCCGCTGGCTGTTGATGGTCCAGACCTATGCCGGCCAGGCGGATTCTCACCCCGTCAGATCACGCTGGTGCAAGAGCGAGATATCCCTGACGCGCGATCTTGGCGCCTGGAGCGTGCAGGCCGGATGGCGTCAGGCGGTGCTAGGACGCGAGACGCCCGCCGACCGCGGGCCCGTCCTGGCCGTGTGGCGGCGATTCTGATATTTCAGAACTGTAATATTTGGTCATCCGTGTGTCACTGGACGCAGGCTAGGGCTGGCGGTTATGAGCCGCGATGTACTAGCTGAGCCGTTCTTTCCCGGCGCTCGGAGCTTTTCGTGATCCGCAGACACTTCTTCCTCGTCGCGGCCGTCGTCGCTGTGCTGCTGATGCTGGTGGCCGGCGGCGTAAAACTGGCCTTTGGCGGCAAGGCGTCGGGGCAGGGCGGCCCCGGCGGCGGTCGCGCGACACCGGTGTCGCAGGTCATCGCCCAGCCACGCGCCTTCACGGACCGGATCGAAGTGCTCGGCGTCGCCAAGGGCCGTCAGTCGGTCACCTTGACCTCGAACACGGCCGAACTGATCACCGCCGTCCATTTCAGCGACGGGCAGGCGGTCTCCAAGGGGCAGGTGCTGGTCGAGCTGAAGGCTGACCAGGAAGCCGCCGGCATCGCCGAGGCCCAGGCTCAGCTGGCCCAGGCAGAACGCGAATATACGCGCTGGAAGACCCTGGCCGATCGTGGCGTCGCTCCGCGCGCCTCGGCCGAGCAGTACATGGCCGCCCGCGACACCGCCCGCGCCGCCCTGGCGTCGGCCAGCGCCCAGAAGCTGGACAAGGTGATCCGCGCCCCGTTCTCCGGCCGGGTGGGTATTTCGGACATCGCCCCGGGCGCGCTGATCAGCCCCGGAACGGCCATCGTCAGCCTGGACGACGTTTCGCTGATCCGCGTCGACTTCTCGGTGCCCGACCGTTACCTGCCGATCCTCCGCGAGGGCCTGACCATCACCGCCAAGCCCGATGCTTTGCCGGGCGAGATGTTCACCGGCCGCATCGCCCAGATCGACACGCGCATTGATCCGGCCACCCGCGCCCTGAAAGCCCGGGCCGAATTTCCCAACGCCGACGGTCGGCTCAAGCCCGGCATGCTGATCAAGGTCGGCATCGACCAGGGGCGCCACCAGGGCGTGGCCGTGCCCGAGGCCGCCGTTCAGTTCGAAGGCTCCCAGGCCTCGGTGTTCTTGATCACCAAGGGACCCAAGGGCCTGGTCGCCCGCCGCGCCTCGGTGCAGACCGGGATTAGCGCGGACGGCTTCATCGAAATCACCTCGGGCCTGAAAGCAGGCGACAAGATCGTCGGCGACGGTCTCAACCGCGTGCAGGACGGCGCGCCGGTCAATGTCGGCGGTGGAAAGCCCCAAGGGGGGGCTCAGGGCGGGACCCAAGCCGGTCAGGGTGATCGCAAGCAGAAGGCCGGCTGATGCTTTCCGACCTTTCCGTTCGCCGCCCGGTTTTCGCCGCGGTCGCCGCGATCATCCTCTGCGTCATCGGCCTGGCCGCCTTCAAGAGCCTGCCAATCCGCGAACTGCCGAGCGTCGATCCGCCCGTGGTGTCGATCTCGACGGCCTATCGCGGCGCCTCGGCCGAGGTCATCGAGGAGCGGATCACCCAGATCATCGAGCGCCAGGTCGCCGGGATCCAGGGCATCGACCGCGTCAACAGCTCCTCGCGCGACGGTCGTTCGCAGATCACCATCACCTTCACCCTGGACCGCGATCTCGATGCGGCCGCCAACGACGTGCGCGACGCGGTCAGCCGGGTGGCGGCGAACCTGCCCGACCAGGCCGACCCGCCGCAGATCGCCAAGGCCAACGCCGATAGCTCGCCGATCATCGTCCTGAACCTGACCTCCAGCACGCTCAGCACCTTGGAGCTGGCCGACTACGCCGACCGCTATCTGGTCGAACGGATGTCGACGATCCCCGGCGTGGCCCAGGCCAACCTCTATGGCGCGCCGCTCTACGCCATGCGCATCTGGCTGGACGCCGACGCCATGGCCGCGCGCGGCGTGACGGTCGACGATGTCGAGAACGCGCTGAACGCCCAGAACGTGGAACTGCCCGCCGGCGCGCTGGAAGGCGCCACCAAGGACTTCACCATCCGCGTCAGCCGCGCCTATTCCAAGCCCGAGGACTTCCTGAAGCTGCCCCTGCGCGGCGGCGACGCCAGCGGCTTCGTGGTCCGGCTGGGCGACGTGGCGCGGGTCGAGGAGGGCGCGGACGAACGTCGCAAGCTGTTCCGCGGCAACGGCGTCAACCAGGTCGGCATCGCCCTGACCCGTCAGTCGCAGGCCAATGACGTGGCGATCTCGGAAGCGGTCCGCAAGGAAGTCGAGACGATCAACCAGACGCTTCCGGCCGGGACAAAGATGATCGTGGCGATCGACAACTCGGTGTTCACCGCCGAGGCGATCCACGAGGTGTGGATCACCATGGGCATCTCGATCGCCCTGGTGGCCCTGGTCAACCTGCTGTTCCTGGGCAGCTGGCGCTCGGCCCTGATCCCGTCGATCGTCGCGCCGATCTGCATCCTGTCGACCTTCATCGTCCTGGCCCCGCTGGGCTTCTCGCTGAACCTGCTGACCCTCCTGGCCCTGGTGCTGGCTGTCGGCCTGGTGGTCGACGACGCCATCGTCGTGGTCGAGAACATCCAGCGCCGCGTCGACGAGGGCGAGCCGCCGACCGTGGCGGCCCTGCGCGGCACCCGCCAGGTGTTCTTCGCGGTCGTGGCCACCACCATCGTGCTGATCTCGGTGTTCGCGCCGCTGATGTTCCTGCCCGGCTATATCGGCCGGCTGTTCGTCGAGCTGGCCGTGGCCATCGCCGCCGCCGTGGGCTTCTCGGCGCTTCTGGCTTTGAGCCTGTCGCCGATGATGGCGTCCAAGCTGCTCAAGCCGGCCAGCACCAACTGGCTGTCGCGCCAGGTCGACCGGGCCATGGATGCGCTGAAGGACAGCTATCGCCACTCGCTGGAAGGCTTGCTGGGAAAGGGCTCGGCCACCCTGGTCACCGGCTTGTCGGTGCTGGTCCTGGCGGTGTGCGCCGGCGGCCTGTTCGCCGTGCTGCCGCAGGAGCTGGTGCCCGCCGAGGACCGCGGCCGCGTCGACGTGTCGATCAACGGCCCCGAGGGCAGCGGCTTCGACGCGACCGTGAAGGTCGCCGACCGGATCGAGAAGATCCTCGACCAGTATCGCCGCGACGGCGTGGCCGAGCGCACGATCATCACCGTGCCGCGCTTTGGCCAGAACCAGTTCAACACCGGCAACGCGGTCATCGCGCTCAAGCCCTGGGGCGAGCGCGACAAGTCGGCCGACCAGGTCGCCGCCGAACTCAACAAGAGCCTGTCGAGGATCACCAGCGTCCGGGCCGTGGCCTCGGTGCGCGGCGCCTTCCAGCGCGGCGGGGGCGGCGGCGGGGGGGGCGGAACCAACGTCGACCTGATCGCGGTCGGCAACGACTACGTCCAGCTGGCCAACTGGCTCAAGCCCATCCTCAGCGCCTCCCAGGCCAATCCGGGCCTGTCGCGGCCGCGCCTCGACTACGAGCCGACCGCGCCGCGCCTGTCGGTGCAGATCGACCGCGACAAGGCCGCGACCCTGGGCGTTTCGGCCCAGTCGATCGGCCGGGCGCTGGAAACCATGTTCGGCTCGCGCCAGGTGACGACCTACATCAAGAGCGGCCAGGAATACGACGTCATCCTGCAGACGGCGCTGGAGCAGCGCCGAGGCATCGAGGACCTCAACCGCCTGCAGGTGCGGACCCTGTCGGGCGCCCTGGTGCCGCTGTCGACCGTGGTCACCACCGAGCTGCGCGGCGACACGCCCGACCGCCCGCGCGTCGACCGTCTGCGATCGGTGACCCTGACGACCCAGCTGAATCCCGGCTATACGGTCGCCGACGCGGTCAAGTTCTTCCAGGACCAGGCCGCCGCCCATCCCACGCCCGGCGTCAGCGTCAAGTGGGGCGGCCAGGCCAAGGACTATCTGGAAGCCTCCGGCGCGGTGGGCCTGGCGTTCGGCCTGGCGCTGTTGCTGGTGTTCCTGGTGCTGGCGGCGCAGTTCGAGAGCTGGATCCACCCGGCCGTGATCATGCTGACCGTGCCGCTGGCGGCCCTGGGCGGCCTGTTCGGCCTGCTGATGACCGGCTCGACGATCAACACCTACAGCCAGATCGGCCTGATCATCCTGGTCGGCATCGCCGCCAAGAACGGGATCCTGATCGTCGAGTTCGCCAACCAGCTACGCGACGAGGGGCTGAAGGTTCGCGAGGCGGTGATCGAGGCGGCGGCCCTGCGCCTGCGCCCGATCATCATGACCTCGATCTCGGCCGCCATGGGCGCCCTGCCGCTGATGCTGTGGGCCGGCGCCGGCGCGGGCAGCCGCAAGACGATCGGGGCGGTGATCTTCACCGGCGCGATCTTCGCGACCCTGCTGACGCTGTTCGTGGTGCCGGTGTTCTACAACCTGCTGGCCCGTTTCACGAAGTCTCCGGAGTGGACTTCGCGGCAGATCGAGGACTATGAAGCCCGCGAGAAGAGCGGAGAGGGGCACGCCTCACCCGCCTGAACCGGGTGAGGAAGCATGGCTGAAGCCATTCTGGCGGCGAAGCGGCAGGAGCTTGCGCTCCTGCGTCGCATCGAAGAACGCATTCTCTGGCTGGCATCGTGGACGATCCACAACGCCAACCATCTGCGTGAAAGCCGCGATGGGCTGAAGGTCGGCGGCCACCAGGCGTCCTGCGCCTCGATGACCACCCTGATGACGGCGCTCTACATGAAGGCGCTGCGGCCGCAGGACCGCGTCGCTGTCAAGCCGCACGCCAGCCCGGTGTTCCACGCCATCCAGCACCTGTTCGGCCGCCAGAGCCTGGAGAAGCTGAAGGCCTTCCGCGCCCTGGGCGGCGCCCAGTCCTACCCCTCGCGGACAAAGGACACCGACGACGTCGACTTTTCGACCGGCTCGGTCGGCCTGGGCGTGGCCATGACCGCCTTCGCCTCGCTGACCCAGGACTACCTGGCGGCGCGCGGCGCGGTGAAGCCCGAGCGGATGGGGCGGATGATCTCGCTGCTGGGCGACGCCGAGTTGGACGAGGGCAACATCTACGAGGCCCTGATCGAGGCCTGCAAGCACGACATCCGCAACACCTGGTGGATCGTCGACTACAATCGCCAGAGCCTGGACGCGACCACTCAGGACCGGATGTTCACCCGGTACGGCGAGATCTTCGAGGCCGCCGGCTGGACGGTGGAGACGCTGAAATGGTCCAGGCGCCAGCGCGAAGCCTTCGCCAAGCCCGGAGGCGCGGCGCTGCGGCAATGGATCGAGACCGCCCCCAACGACCTCTACGCGGCGCTCAGCTACCAAGGCGGCGCGGCCTGGCGCGAGCGGCTGAACACCGATCTGGCCGGCGACGCCGACGCCCTGAAGCTGATCGCGGCCTACAAGGATGTCGATCTCGGCGAACTGATGACCGAGCTGGGCGGCCACTGCATGGAGACCATCCTGGAGGCCTTCGAACGGGCCAGCCAGGACGACGCGCCTCGGTTCTTCATCGCCTACACGGTCAAGGGCCTGCGCCTGCCGTTCCAGGGCCACAAGGACAACCATGCCGGCCTGATGACCGAGGCCCAGATCGCCGAGCTGCGCGCGCGGCTGGGCGTGGTCGAGGGCGAGGAGTGGGACGCGTTCTCGGGTCTGTCGGCGGCCGAGCATACGGCGCTGAAGGGCTTGGTCGCGCGCGCGCCCTTCGCCGCCAATGTCGAGCGCGATCATGTCGCGCCGGCCATTGTCATTCCCACCGCCGACGAACTGCTGGCTCCCCTCGCCGGCGCCGGGGGCGGCGAGCAGTCCACCCAGGCGGCGTTCGGCAAGGTGATGTTCGAGATCGCCCGTCGCGACGACGAGTTCGCCGGCCGGGTGGTGACGACATCGCCGGACGTCACGGTCTCGACCAATCTCGGCGGCTTCGTGAACCGTCGGGGCGTGTTCCAGCGGCGGGCGCACGAGGACGTCTTCAAGCGCCGGCGGATCCCCTCGGCCCAGGTGTGGTCCAAGGCCGAGACCGGCCAGCATGTCGAACTGGGCATCGCCGAGAACAATCTGTTCATCGCCCTGGCGGCTCTGGGCCTGACCGCGCCGTTGTTCGGTGAGCGACTGTTCCCGGTCGGCACGCTCTACGACCCCTTCATCGCCCGCGGCCTCGATGCGCTGAACTACGCCTGCTACCAGGACGCCCGCTTCCTGCTGGTCGCCACGCCGTCGGGTCTGACGCTCGCCCCTGAAGGCGGCGCGCACCAGTCGATCGGTTCGCCGCTGATCGGCATGAGCCAGCCGGGCCTGGACAGCTATGAGCCGGCCTTCGCCGACGAGACGGCGGTGCTGATGGCCCACGCCTTTGGCCAGATCCAGGCCGAGCACGGAGCCTCGACCTATCTGCGGCTGTCGACCCGGGTGATCGCCCAGCCGGAGCGCGCGGACGACGCCTGGCGTCAGGGCGTGGTCGACGGCGCCTATTGGCTGCGTCCGCCGGCGCCCGGCGCGCGCCTGACTATCGCCTATGCCGGCGCTTTGGCCCCGGAGGCGCTGGCGGCGTTCGAGGCGGTGCTGGAGGACGAGCCGGGCGCCGGCCTGCTGGCGGTGACCTCGGCCGACGTCCTGCATCGTGACTGGACCGCCGCCGGCCGTTCGCGCTGGACCAACGGCGGGCCGCGCGTCTCGACCATCGAAACGCTGCTGGCGCCGCTGTCCCGTGACGCGGGCCTGGTGACGGTGATCGACGGCGCGCCCCCGACCCTGTCCTGGCTGGGCTCCGTGCGCGGCATGCGGCTGCGGGCGCTGGGGCTGGAGGCGTTCGGCCAGTCGGGCGACCTGCCCGACCTCTACGCCAAGCACCGCCTGGACGCCGATGCGATCCTCGACGCCTGCGCCGATTTGTTGTTGTAGGCCGGCGGCCTACAGCCCGTGCACGATCGTCATGCGGCGGATCAGGCCGTCCTCGAAGCTGAAGCGCAGGCGCACCTGGGTGTCCGACCACAGCCCGCCCTGGGCGTCGCGGACGGCGTACTGCACGTGGACGATCGCCTGATCCTCGCCGACCGGCGTGATGTCGATGATCCGGGCGTCGGCTCGCATCAAGGCGAACTGACGGCGGAAATAGTCGACCACCGTCTGGCGGCCGTGCAGCGCGCCGCCGTCCAGCAGGTCGGGCCATTCGACTTGGGCATGGAAGGCCTGACCCAGGCCCTCGAGATCCCGCGCGTTGAAGGCGTCATAGACCTGGACCAGCAGGCGGCGGCGGGCGGGCATCGGCTAGCCGATCCAGCCAGAGTCGCGTCCGCCTTCGGCGTTCCAGGTCTTGGTCGGCGGAAAGGGCGACTCCATCATCCGATCAGCTCCCGGGTTTGTAGCCCGTCTCGACCTTAAGATAGGCGATCAGGTCGACGCGGTCCTTGGGATCGTGCAGGCCCGCGAAGGTCATCTTGGTCCCCGGCATGAAGCCGCGTGGATTGTCCAGCCACTTGTCGAGGTGCTCGGCGTCCCAATCGAAGCCGGCGCTCGCGACGACGGGCGAATATTTGTAGTCGGGCTTGCTGCCCGCCTTGCGCCCGAACACGCCATAGAGATTGGGACCGGTCATGTTCGGTCCGTTTTCGGTAATCGTGTGGCAGGACCGGCAGAGGGCGAACTTGCTCTGGCCGTTCATCAGGTCGCCGGTGTTGTACGGCGCGGGGAGGGCGGCCAGCAGGGCCTGCTTCTCCGCGTCGGTCGGCGCGGGAGCGGGCGCGGCGTCCGCCGACGGCGTCGAACTCGCCGATCCGCTGTCGGAGCCCCCCGCGCCGGGCTTCGAGCAACCGGCCAAAAGGACACAAACGACCGCCGCGGCGGCGACGTGAAACTGACGCATGTACTGATCCCTGACTGACATTATGCCGCAAGCTGTGCGGCGCGGCGCCGCATTCATTTTCTGGCCCAACTGTGGGTTTCGCATCCAATATATAACGTCGTTATCCGGTCAAGGTCTCGCCACGTTTCAAAGAACGCCCTGCGACAACGCGCGTTATCCCACAGAATGTAAAAGCAAAATGCCCGATTACAAACCGTGGGTATGCACATAAAAAATTGACCAGAATTAACCATAAACGTACCCAGGAAGGCGCCGGAGGGGCTGCTCCGGCGACCGGGTAGGAAAATAACATCATGGACTGGAACGAAGAGCGCACCGCCACGCTTCGCAAGCTGTGGCTCGAGGGCATGAGCGCCAGCCAAGTGGCGCGCCAACTTGGGGGCGTCAGCCGCAGCGCGGTGATCGGCAAGGTGCACCGTCTGGGCATCACCGTCCGCGACGTCCCCGTCCGTCAGCGCACGGCGGTGCGGACCGCCGTTCGAGCCCAGCCCCGCGCCCGCGTGGTCGGCGAGGCGGCTCCCGCCCAACGCTCGGCTCTTCGCCTGCTTGAGATCGCCGAGATGGCGCCGACCGCGGACATCCTGGGCCTGGAGACCCATTCCTGCCGCTGGCCGATCGGCAATCCTGACTCCCACGACTTCGGCTTCTGCGGTCGCGAGAAGACCGCCCGCGGCTCCTACTGCGACGATCACGCCCGCGGCGCCTTCCGCAAGCTGGTCTCGCCGTCCGAGGTCAAGGCCTGGGCCCGCCAGCCGGCCGCCCTCGAGTTTCACACCGCCTGACGCCCAGCGCCGAACCCAAGCACCAGGACACCCCCATGAACATGGTCTTGATCGAAAACACCGCCGGCAGCAGCCAGGTGATCACCATCATCGAAGAGTTCGCCGGCCATTCGGTGTCGCGCGACCTCAATCCCGGCGAGCACACCCGCATCCCCGTCGGGCAGTTCAAGTCGATCGTGGTGCGCGAGACCTATCCCGACGACTGGTTGAGCCGGGCCCGCGCGCGCAACGCCACGATCCCGGACGCGATCGCCAGCTACGCCGCCTGATCCGACAACTAGACCCTTCCAAGGGTGAGAAAATGCACGGCCCCCGCGAACCTGTTCGCGGGGGCCGTCTCGTCTGGAACCGTATGGTTAGCGTGACGTTAGCCACGATCGAACAATGTTCGCCGTCGTTCACGCCAAGCGGACCGGCGCGGCGTTTCAAATGCATGCAGATGCGCGCACCCGCGCGTGAACAAGCGGAGCCGTGATTGTGTATGGCTTCCGCGTGTGACATGAAGGCGCGCCATTTGGCGTGGGGGGAACCATGTCAGAGCAGGAACAAGGGGAGGACCGCGGTTTGCCGTTGCCGACCTATGTCAGCTATCTGATGTACCAGACCGAGCAGCACCGGCGCGCCCTGGCGGCCGACTGCATCGCGCAGCACGGCTTGAGCTTCGCCAAGTGGGTGGCGCTGGCGTCGCTGGCGCGGTTCGGCGAGTGCTCGATGACGCGCCTGGCGCGGCTGTCGGCCGCCGACCGCACGACCTTGACCCGTTCGATAGACGGCCTGATCCGCGACGGCCTGGTCGAGCGCGGAACCCAGGCCTCGGACCGTCGCAAGGTGGTGGTTCGCCTGACCGTGGAAGGCCGGGAAATCCTGGGACGGATCCGCGAGGACATCCACCCGATCAACCAGGAAGTCTGCGCCGAGCTCACGGAGGAGGAGCAGGCCAACCTCGCGACCTATCTCCAGAAGATCCTCGGCGGATTGATCACCGAGCCAGAGTGGAAGCACGAGGTGCTGTCGTATGGACCCACCCCGGTGGAGCCGATCTGGAATTGGGGCTAGGCGACCAGCCCCCGGTTTAATCGTCGCCCTTCGGACGGCCGCGCAACGCCTTGACGCCAGCCCGCTTGCCTTTGGTCTCCAGCCGCTTGAGCTTGCTGGAATAGGTGGGCTTGGTCGGACGACGGGGCTTGGGCTTCTCCGTCGCGCGGCGGAGAAGCTCGACCAGCCGGTCGCGGGCCTCCTGGCGGTTCATCTCCTGAGACCGGCTGCCCTGGGCGAACAGGACGAGCACGCCGTCCTGGGTCAGCCGACTGCCGGCCAAGGCCTCCAGCCGCGTCTTCACGTCCTCGGGCAGGGTGGGGGAGTTGCGCACGTCGAAGCGCAGCTCGATCGCCGTGCTGGTCTTGTTGACATGCTGCCCGCCGGGACCCGATGCGCGCGCGGCCTTCTCGACGATCTCGTCGTCCTCGATCCGCAGCCACGAGGTGATCTCGATCATCGGACCACGCGCCTGGCCTTGACCACCGCGGTGTCCAGCGCCTGCAGGAACTTGGAGCGATCGGCGGGTCCGAAGGCCTTGGGACCGCTGGTGGTTTCGCCCATCGAGCGCAGGTGCTCGCCGATCATTCGCGAGGCCAGGGCCGAACCGATGGTGTCGACGGTGAACAGGCGACCCGTCGTGCCCAGCGCCTGGCCGCCGGCCTTCAGCACCCGGTCGGCCAGCGGAATGTCGTTGGTGATCACCACGTCGCCGGGGCCGGCCCGCTCGGCGATCCAGTCGTCGGCGACGTCGGGACCGGCGTCGACCACGATCTGCTCGATCGCGGGCGTCAGCGGGACGCGGATCCAGCTGTTGGAGACCACGAAGGTCTTGAGGCCATAGCGGGCGGCGACCTTGTAGACTTCGTCCTTCACCGGGCAGGCGTCGGCGTCGATGTAGAGGGTCGTTTTATGAGGGACGGAGGTCATGCGCCGTCTCGTAGCGCCTTCCCCAGCCGCTCGCCAAGCGCCGCGACGGCCTCGACCGCCACGGGCAGCACATGGGTGAAGTTGACGAAGCCGTGGGCCTGGCCCGGATAGGCCTTCAGTTCGACGGGCACGCCCGCCGCCTCCAGGGCCTTGGCGTAGGCCACCGCGTCCGGGTGGACGGGGTCGAGCAGGGCGCCGCTGACCAGGAAGGTCGGCGGCGTGGCCGGGCCGACGGCGTCCAGCAGGGAAGGCGCGCGGGCGTCGGCCAGCTGAGCGTTGATGTAGGCGACGGCCAGCCGACCGATCAGCCGGGCGTCCCGCAGCAGGGTCTGGGCCCAGATCTCGTCGTCCAGATGGACCAGCGGATAGAACAGGCCCTGGGCCTTCACCGCCCTGGTCTGGCGGGCGTTGGCCTCGCTCGCCACCGTGGCGGCCAGATAGGCCCCGGCGCTATCGCCGGCCACCGCTAGGCGATCGACGTCGATCCCCAGGTCGGCGGCTTGGTCCAGCATCCAGGCGAAGGCCGCCCGGGCGTCCTCGATCTGCGAAGGAAAGGGATGCTCGGGCGCCAGGCCGTAGGCCGCCGACAGGACGCGGACCCCAGCGGCGTCGGCCAGGCGCTGGCAGAGGGCGTCGTGGGTCTCGATGTCCGAGATCACGAAGCCGCCGCCGTGGAAGAACAGGACCGCCGGACCCACCACGGCGGCGTGCAGAGGCACATAGAGTCGGGCGGCGCGCTTTCCGCTGGCGGCCGGATAGTCGAGGTTGCGGATCTGGGCCAGGCGCGGAAGCTTGCGGTCACGATGGGCGACGGCGAAGCGCACGGCCCGACGGACCCGTTCCAGGCCGAAGCGATGGGCGCCGGCCACGCGTTCGGCGAAGACGCTGGTCAGGGGCGCGTTCATCGGTCTTCACCTTGGCCGTCGAGCGGTGGGAGGCTTAGCCGGCCCGGGGCAGACTGTCCATGTCGGCGCCCGGCGAGGTCGAATCAACCCGTGGCGGGACTGATCCGCGGCGTTCGGTTCACTCCTCGATCCAAACGCCGTCGCCCAGGGTTTGGGCGCCGATCGCCCGGATGCTTGCTTTGCGTGCAGCCGGGCGTTCTCCACAGCTTCACCGCAGGAGGCGACGCCCTTGCCCTTGATTGGCCATCCCGCCGCACTAGTTATCAACCCGTGGAGCCGCCCTTGGCGCTCCTGCCCTTCCTGGGCGTTTCCTCCCTAATGACTGCCCGGCCTTCGCGCCGGGCATTTTTTTGGCCGTTTCACGACCTGCGCGGTCGCGCGGTCCGACGGCCTCGAAACACGCCGCAACATCGCGACAACACGGTGGTGGGACGGTGCGTGCGACCGCCCTCGGTCGCAGCCTCCAGGAGGATGAGACGCACATGACTTTCGCCAAACTGTTCGGAACCGCCACCCTCGCCGTCGCGGCCTTGAGCCTGGCCGCCGCGGCGCCCGCCTCGGCGCACGGCCGTGATCCGCATCACCGTCATGAGCACAAGGTCTGCAAGTGGGAGCGCCATCACGGCCACAGGCAGAAGGTCTGCCGCTGGGTGCGCAACTAGGGCCTGGCCTGATCCGGGCGGGACGGGCGCCCGGATGCTCCTGTCAGCCATAGTTTGATCGACGCGCCCCGGCGCGCGCCGTAAACTCGGACTTCAAGCCACTTGGCCGCCGGCGAACCGGCGGCCCCTGAAGACCGGGTACGGAGACCGAGTATGGACAAGGCCGAAATCAATCGCGTTGTCGAGCGACACAAGGCCGAGCAGGAGGCCCTCGATCAGCGCCTGGAAGCCCTGCGCAGCGGCAAGCTGCAGGTCGGTGCGCGCACCGAGGACGGCGAGGTTCAGGACGAGACCCCCGTCCACATCAGCGAACTGGAACGGCTGCGTCAGTGGTTGGCGGAGAACATCGCCCGCTACGAGGCGCTGCTGGGCGCCTAGCGCGGCTTCTCTAGGTCCTGCAGGCCGTCAGCGGCCGGTCGATCGTCACATCCCGCGACGGTGGCCACTTGGCTAGCCCTTCGGTCCCTTGGCGGGGCGGTGGCTTCCTTTGGGGCCGCAGGGGAAGGTGTGGTGCCGGTTGAGGGGATTGAACCCCCGACCTTCGGTTTACAAAACCGCTGCTCTACCGCTGAGCTAAACCGGCCCGGTCCGCCGGAGCCCGGCGGGGCGTTCTCCTTAGCCGCAACCGGCAGACCCGGGCAAGGCCGGTCGTCTCGCACATTGCCGTGTCGTCAAACCGAGCTAAGGTGACCTCAAACGATCGTTCGAGGGGTGGCGAGTGCGAATCCGGTTGACGATGGCGGCGGCGATGGCCGCCCTGGTTTTCGTCGGCGCGCCGGCATGGAGCGCGTCCAAGGCCGCGCCGGTTGCGAGCCTGACGGCCTCCGCGCCCGAAACGGCGGGCTTTTCGCCCGAACGTCTCGAGCGCCTGGACGCCTACATGCAGGGCCTGGTCGACCAGGGCCACCTGCCGGGCGCGATCACCCTGGTCGCGCGCCACGGCAAGATCGTCAGCTACGAAACCTTCGGCAAGACGGCGATCGACGGCGCGCCGATGACCAAGGACACGATCTTCCGGATCTATTCCCAGACCAAGCCGGTGACTGGCGTGGCCATGATGATCCTGTTCGAGGAGGGCAAGTGGCGCCTCGACGATCCGGTCACCAAGTTCGTGCCCGAACTGGCCCATCTCCAGGTCTACAAGGGCCAGAACCCGGACGGGACCTTCATCACCGAGCCGGCGGCGCGGGCGCCGACCATGCGCGAGATCATGAGCCACACCGGCGGCTTCGCCTACGGCCTGCGCACGGACCAGCCGGTCGAGAAAGCCTATCGCGACAGCGGCCTGTTGGGCTCCAAGACCCAGGCGGAGTTCCTGACCACTCTGGCCAAGCTGCCGTTGGCCAGCCAGCCCGGGACGGAATGGCGCTACAGCGTCTCGGTCGACATCCAGGGGCTGATCGTCGAGCGGCTGTCGGGCATGAGCCTGGCCGATTTCATGAAGAGCCGGATCTTCGATCCGCTGAAGATGACCGACACCGCGTTCTGGGTGCCGCCCGACAAGCAGGGTCGCCTGGCCGCGCTCTATATTCCCGATCCCAAGACCCGCAAGCTGACCCTTGCCGACAACTTCATGGTGCTGGACGTCAGCAAGTCGCCGACGATCGCCTCGGGCGGGGGCGGCCTGGTCTCGACCACGGCCGACTACGCCCGGTTCGCCCAGATGCTGTTGAACGGCGGCGAGCTGGACGGGGCGCGCATCCTGTCGCCGGGCACGATCCGGCTGATGGCCTCCAATCATCTGAGCGACATCGTGATGGCCGCGCCCGGCGCTTCGTTCTCGTCCGCCAAGGGGGTGGGCTTCGGCCTCGACTTCGCGGTGGTCACCGACCCGGCCCGGGACGGCACGCTGCAGGGCGAGGGGACCTACAGCTGGGGCGGGGCGGCCGGGACGTGGTTCTGGATCGATCCCAAGAACGACCTCTTCATGCTCGGGATGATCCACATCCTGGCCCGGGAGATCGACCCGGCCCTGGCCAAGATCAACGATGACGCCGCCACCCTGGTCTATCAGGCCCTGGTCGATCCGGCGCAGTAACCGCCCCGCGAAGGGCCAAGAACAAAGCTTAGGGAGCCCGCCATGAAGGCCGCCGTCTATTATGAGACCGGTTCGCCGGACGTGCTGAAGTACGAGGACGTCGCCGATCCGCCTTGCTATCCCGGCGGCGTGGTCATCCGCGTCGAGGCGGTCAGCATCGAGGGCGGCGACACCCTCAATCGCGGCGGCGGGCCGATGGCCGGCAGTCCCCACATCGTCGGCTATCAGGCGGCCGGCGAGATCGTCGAGGTCGGCGCCGAGGTCACGCACCTGAGAGTCGGCCAGAAGGTGGTCACCGTGAACGCCTTCGGCTCGCACGCCGAGCTGCGCAGCGTGCCGGCCCGCAACGCCTGGCCGATCCCCGACGGATTCGACATCCAGAAGGCTTCGGCCATTCCGGTGCCGTTCGGTACGGCGCACGAATGCCTGTTCGGGGCCGGCCATCTGAAGACGGGCGAGACGGTGCTGGTCCAGGCCGGCGCCGGGGCCGTGGGCGTCGCCGCGATCCAGCTGGCCAAGCGGGCCGGCGCGACGGTGCTGGCCACCGCCTCCAGCGACGCCCGCCTGGAGCGCCTCAAGCCCTTCGGCCTGGACCACGGGATCAATTACGGCCGCGACGACGTGGTCGAGCAGGTGATGAAGCTGACCGGCGGCAAGGGCGTGGACCTGGTGGTCGATCCGGTCGGCGGCCCGACCCTGCAGGCCAGCATCCTGGCCCTGGGCTATCGCGGCCGCATCTCGCTGGTCGGCCAGGCCGGACGCGAGCCGACCAAGGTCGACGTGTCGTCGCTGATGGGCGGCAACCGTAGCCTGACCGGCGTCTTCCTGGGCGCGGAGATCACGACCGACCGGGTGCACGACATGATCCAGCAGCTGATCGACGAGGCCGCGCGTGGCGAGCTGCAGGTGCTGATCGACCGGACCTTCCCGCTGTCGGAAGCCGCCGCCGCCCACGCCTATATCGAAAGCCGTCAGGCCGTCGGCCGGGTGCTGCTGATCCCATGAGCGGCAACCGAGTTCCGGCCCATACGGTCAAGCCGGCGGCCCGGATCATCGACGAGACCGTCGCGCAGTTTTCCGACATCACCAGCGGCTGGGCGCGCCCCGCGCCGGCCGCCATTTCTGAAAGACCTGAACCATGATGCAGAACCTGTTTTCCCTGAAGGGCCGCGTGGCCCTGGTCACCGGCGGCTCGCGCGGCATCGGCAAGATGATCGCCGAGGGCTTCCTGACCTACGGCGCGCGCCGGGTCTATGTCTCGGCCCGCAAGGCCGCCGCCTGCGACGCGACCGCCGAGGAGCTGTCGGCGATCGGCGAGTGCGTCTCGCTGCCCGCCGACGTCTCGACCCTGGAGGGGATCAACGGCCTGGTGGCGCGGATCGCCGAACGCGAGGACAAGCTGGACATCCTGGTCAATAACGCCGGCGCGGCCTGGGGGGCGGCGTTCGACGAGTTCCCGGAGAGCGGCTGGGACAAGGTCGTGGACCTGAACATGAAGACGCCGTTCTTCCTGACCCAGGCGCTGATCGGCCACTTGCGGGCGGCCGGCAAGGACCACGTGGCCAAGGTGATCAACATCGCCTCGATCGACGGCCAGTCGGTGACCACGGACGAGACCTATCCCTATGGCGCGTCCAAGGCTGGCCTGCTGCACATGACCAAGCGCATGGCCCTGCGCCTGGCGGCCGACAACATCGCCGTCAGCTGCATCGCGCCGGGGGCCTTCGCCTCGGACATGAACAAGGTCGCCCGCGACCATGCCGACGCGGTGTCGCAGCGCATTCCCGCCGGCCGGATCGGCACGACCGAGGACATGGCGGGCGCGGCGATCTACCTGGCCTCGCGGGCCGGGGACTATGTGATGGGCTCGGCCGTCACCGTGGACGGCGGGGTGAGCTTCGCGCGCTAGGGCTTGCCCGGGCTGGGGAAGCCCCCCAGCTCGGCCGGCTCGGCGTCGCTGAGCTCGACCCCGGCGTTGGAGCCGCAGCCGACCGGCTTGGGCGGACGGGCGCCGCGTTCGCGGGCCGACATCAGGGCCCAACCGCCGGGCTTGAGGATCTCCAGCGGCGAGAAGCGGGCCTTGTAGGCCATCTTCTCGCTGCCAGGCACCCAGTAGCCCAGATAGACGTAGGGCAGGCCGTTCAGCTGGGCCTGCAGGATATGGTCCAGGATGATGAACGAGCCCAGGCTGCGCTTGGTCAGGCTGGGATCGTAGAAGCTGTAGACCAGCGACAGGCCGTCGGCGAGCACGTCGACCAGCACGCAGGCGATCAGGTCGCCGGGGCCGCGGTCCTGCGGGCGCAGGCGGTATTCGATCAGGTGGGTGCGGACCGCCGTGTCCTCGACCATGGCCACGTAGTCGGGCCAGGTCATCTCGGCCATGCCGCCGTCGGCATGGCGGGTCAGCAGGTAGCGGCGCAGCAGCTCGAACTGCTCCAGCGTGGCCTCGGCCTCGACCAGGTGGCGCTCCAGGTCGGTGTTGCGGGTCAGGACCTTGCGTTCCGACCGCGAGAAGACGTAGTCGGCGGCCGGGGCGCGGGCCGACTGGCAGGCGCGGCAGGTCTCGCAGGCGGGCCGGTAGGCGATGTTCTGCGAGCGGCGGAAGCCGACCTGGGTCAGGCTGTCATTGACGGTGGGGCCGTCGGACAGCGGCAGGTGGGCGAAGACCTTGCGCTCCTCGCGGCCGGGCAGGTAGGGGCAAGGCGTGGGCGCCGTGAGGAAGAAGCGCAGCTGTCGCGTCGGGAAATGCTGCGTCACGGAAAGCGTCCGATCCCTCTAGTGGCCTAACCCGCGATACCGGGCCGATAAGGGATTAGGCGGCATCCGCGGCGGTTGCGCAAGCTCTGCGACGCCGCCGAGCGTCATCGCGCCGCAGGTCGCCTCAGAGGCCATCGGGAAGCACCGGCTTCTCGCGCAGCAGCACGATCGAGATGCGGCGGTTGCCGGCCAGGGTGGGATCGTCCGCGTACAGCGGCTCGGAATTGGCCTTGCCCGAGACCTGGTAGATGCGGTCCTCGTCGACCCCGGCCCCGCGCAGCACCTGGCGCGAGGCGTCGGCGCGCTCGGCCGACAGGGCCCAGTCGCTGTCGGCGCGCTTGCCCGCGGCGCTGGCGCTGGTGTGGCCCGAGATGGTGATGCGGTTGGGCAGCTGGTTGATCACCTTGGCCACGGCGCGCAGCAGGATGCGGGCGCGGTCGTTGGGCTCGCGCGAGTTCTCCTTGAACATCGAGCGGCCGTCCTGGTCGATCAGCTGGATGCGCAGGCCCTCGGGGGTCTGGTCGATCATGATCTGCTTGGACAGCTCGGCCAGTTCCGGCATGTCCTGCAGCGACTGGCGCAGCGACTGGGCGGCCGAGGCGAAGCTGTCCTGCTCCTTCTTGGCCAGGGCGTCGCGCAGGGCCTGCTCGCTGGCGGAGTCGAGGCTGGCCGAGGTCGAGCTCTGGCCGTCCTTGTCGGTTTCGGTGGGAGCCTCGGGAGCCATCTGCTGGATGACCGACATCTTGCCGTCGGCCTTGGCGCCGTCGTCGCCCAGCGATGTGCCGCCCAGGATGCCGCCCGAGCCGCTGGTGCTGGACGAGATCGAGGCCGGGGCGAAATAGTCGGCGATGCCCTGCTTCTGCTCGGGGCTGGTGGTGTTCAGCAGCCACATCAGCAGGAAGAAGGCCATCATCGCGGTCACGAAGTCGGCATAGGCGACCTTCCAGGCGCCGCCGTGGTGACCCCCGCCGACGACCTTCTTGACCTTCTTGATGACGATCGGCTGTTCGCCGCTGACGGCCATTGCGCTTAAGCCTGCTTAACCCTGTTCGATCGAACCTGACGGGTGGACGTTAAAATGCCGTTGCGATCGGGGCCGCGAAGGGCGATGGACGGCCGCTGCCAAAAGGAGTTTCGCGGATGAAGACGGCGTTTATCGGCCTGGGCGTGATGGGCTTTCCGATGGCCGGCCACCTGCGGGCCGCGGGCCACGCGGTGACCGTGTTCAACCGCAGTCCCGACAAGGCCGCGCGCTGGGTCGAGACGCACGGCGGCGCCAGCAAGCCGACCATCGCCGAAGCGGTGGCGGGCGCCGAGCTGGCGTGCCTGTGCGTGGGCAATGACGACGACGTGCGCGACGTCGTGGCGCAGGCGCTGCCGGCCATGGCGGAGGGCGGGGTGATCGTCGACCACACGACCACCTCGGCGACGGTGGCCCGCGAGATGGACGCCGCGGCGCGCGCGCTCGGCCGCTGGTTCGTCGACGCCCCGGTGTCGGGCGGCCAGGCCGGGGCGGAGGCCGGCCAGCTGACGATTATGGCCGGCGGCGACGAAGCCGCCTACGCCCGGGTCGAGCCGGTGCTGGCGGCCTACGCCAAGGCCATTCGCCGGATGGGACCGTCGGGCGCGGGCCAGCTGACCAAGATGTGCAACCAGATCGCCATCGCCGGCGTGGTCCAGGGCGTGGCCGAGGCGCTGCATTTCGCCAAGCGCGCCGGCCTGCCGACCGACGACGTGCTGGCCGCCATCTCCAAGGGCGCGGCCCAGTCGTGGCAGATGGAGAACCGCTGGAAGACCATGTCGGAGGGCCGGTTCGACTTCGGCTTCGCGGTGGACTGGATGCGCAAGGACCTGGGCATCGCCCTGGCCGAGGCGGCCGCCAACGGCGCCAACCTGCAGGCCACAGCGCTGATCGACGGCTTCTACGGCGAGGTGCAGGCGATGGGTGGTCATCGGTGGGACACCTCCAGCCTCGTGGCGCGGTTGGAGAAGTAGGGGGCGCATGTCACTTGCCCCCTACGGGTCGCTTCGCGGTCGTCTTCCCCCAGAGGGGGAAGAGCGCTCCGCCCCCTGTGGGGGCGGACAGACCGCGAAGCGGTCAGGTGGGGGCAAGTGCTCGCGGGCACAGTCTCTCGTCCTCACGCGGATCACCGCTGAGCTATCGGAAAGGGTCGCGGAGCGCCGGACGCCGTCCGGAGTGTTTGAGTAGTAACCGTTTCGACGAAGCCCGAACGCTCCGCGCGACCGTTATCCGCAAGGCCGGGGCGCGCGGGCCTTTTCCGCCCTTCACCCCACCCGGTGGTTCCTGCTGGATCTGTGCACCGCTTGATTTCAGAGGCGGGAGTGAGCCGAACCAGGACCGGAGCGAACCCCAAGACGGGCGGGACCTTCCAGCGAGAAGACCCCGATGGGCGAGCTTACGTCCCTCGCCCTCTGTTTCAGTCGCTTCCCAGCCAAAGCCGCAAAGGACCCCGCTCGATCGCCCCCCGCCGCCGCATCGGTCGCTGGCCATGCGCCCTTTCCCTGCGACGAGGTGAGACCAGGATACGGCCGGTCCGAGAGGGTGCGGGGATTAAAGTTTTAGGTCAGGGATTCCAGCGGCTTGGCCGCCGCAATGACGGGGAGATGCCCTTGCGGCGCGTCCCCGACCGCCTGGCTCCGTGCGAAACCGGGGGACACGCCGCGAGGGCGTGTCCCCGGCGGCGGGCGACTTTGGGGATGCACGGCCGTGAGTGCGCGTCCCCGCCGTCTACCGCCCCTCGACCCACAGGCTCAGCGGCTGCTTCTCCTCGCGGCGCACCAGGATGGCGTAGCCGACCGCGAACACCACGATCCCGATAACCAGCCCGCCCAGGAAGCCGGCCGGGGTGGCGAACCACAGGGTCAGGGTCGAGATGGCGGTGGCCAGGCCCAGCATGCACCATCGCAGGAGGATGCTGAATCCGTGATAGGTCTGCTCGTGGGCGAGCAGTTCGGGTCTTCCGGCGTCGTTGAAATCGGCGTCCATGCGTCACCTCCGCTATTATCGAGGTCGGACCCGGGCCGTCGTACGCGGCCCTGGGCCGAACACTCAAGAACACCCTAAGCCCGTTCCGGGTTTCGCGCGAGGGTCTCGACCTTGACGGGAGGATCGGGGCCGGCCCCTATGTCGGCGCGAGGGCGGGGCGCGACCATGGCGACGAACGGCAATCTGACGGGCATCTGGCAGGGGCTCTACGCCTATCCCGGGGCGCGCGCGCCGGTCAGCTTCACCGCCACCCTGATCGAGAGCGGTGCCTGGCTCAGCGGCTCGATCCACGAGACGGCCCAGGACGAATGGGGCGACTGGTGCGAGGTGTTCGCCACGCTGCTGGGCAAGCGGGCCGGCCAGGCGGTGGCGTTCACCAAGACCTATGACGGCACGAACGGCTGGACCCACGCCGTGGCCTATGACGGTGCGCTGAACGCCGACGCCACCGAGATCGGCGGGCGGTGGTCCATTCCCGCGGCCTGGTCGGGCAAGTTCCTGATGATCAGGCCGGAAGGGCGGCGGGCGCCGCTCCTGCGCGAGGCCTTCGAGCGGATCTAGGATCCGCTCACCGCGGGCTCGAGGAGGCGGAGGATCGAAGCTCCGTTTGAATTGTCATCCCGGACAAGCGCGCAGCGCGAAGATCCGGGACCGACGCCTGAACTCAGCGCTTCCGGCGGTCCCGGATCCGCGGCCGGCTTCGCCGCCCTTGTCCGGGATGACAACCGTTAGGAGGGCAGGGCGGAAATCACCGTCCGCATCAGCGGGGCCAGCACGATGTCGCCCGGCGCGGCCGGGTCGATCCAGGCCAGGTCCTCGATCTCGGCGCGGGCGGCGACCTGGCCCTCGACCGTCACCAGATAGGCCGCCGCCCGCACGGTGAAGCCGGGCTCGTTGGCGGCCGGGGCCTCGAAGGCGCCCAGCAAGGTTGCGTCGACCAGCCGGCAGCCGATCTCTTCGTCCAGTTCACGCGCCAGGGTGGTCAGGTCGTCCTCGCCGGGCTCGCGCTTGCCGCCGGGCTTCATGAAGATCGCCGTGCCGCGCTTGCGGACCACCAGCATGCGGCCGGCCTCGTCGCGGATCACGGCGGTGACGATGTCGATGGTTCGGGTCATTGCGTAAAGGGCTTCGTCAGCTTCTTTCCGCCAACGCCCTGGTAGGTGGTCCTATCCGACCGTCCCCTGGCATCGGATACACTCACGGTGAAGTGGGGGCCGTAGACCCTGTCCACGGCAAAGCGGACCGTCAGCTGTGTGAAATAAGATAGCTCGGCGCCGTGCTTGGCGACCAACGTGGGCAGCCAATGTTTATACTGGCGGAGCGCCTCGGTGAGGACACGCGAGGTGGCCCCGCCGTAAACCCGGCTGGCGATGAAGTCGATCTCGATATAGCCGTCCGCGGAGGCCTGGGCTTCTTCGAAGATATCGTAGCCGTAGATGCCGATCGGTAGGCCGACGCCGCTCGAGATCGAGTCCGCGAAGTTGTGCGCGATCGACTTGAGCTCGCCGAACCGCATCAGCCCAGCTTCTCCGCCGCCCAGGGCGCGAAATAGGTGATGATCCCGGCCGCGCCGGCCCGCTTGAAGGCGGTCAGGCTTTCCAGGATCGCCCGCTCCTCGTCGATCCAGCCGTTCTGGCCGGCGGCCTTGATCATCGCGTACTCGCCCGACACCTGGAAGGCGTAGGTGGGCATGCGGAACTCGTCGACCAGGCGGCGCAGGATGTCCAGATAGGGCAGGCCCGGCTTGACCATGACCATGTCGGCGCCCTCGGCGATGTCGAGCGCGACCTCGCGGATCGCCTCCTCGCTGTTGGCCGGGTCCATCTGGTAGGTCTTCTTATCGCCCTGGCCCGCGGAAAGCTTGGCCGAGCCGATGGCGTCGCGGTAAGGGCCGTAGAAGGCCGAGGCGTACTTGGCGGCGTAGGACATGATCATGGTGTCCTGGAAGTTGGCGCCCTCCAGGGCCGCCCGCAGCTTGCCGACACGGCCGTCCATCATGTCGGACGGGGCCAGGATGTCGGCGCCGGCTTCCGCCTGCATCAGCCCCTGTTCGATCAGGCGCTCGATGGTCGGGTCGTTGAGGATCTTGCCTCCCTCGACCACCCCGTCGTGGCCGTGGTCGGTGAACGGGTCGAGCGCCACGTCGCACAGGATCCCGACCTCGGGGGCGGCGTCCTTCATGGCCTTGACGGCGCGGGGGATGACGCCGTCCGGGTCGGCGGCGATCGAACCGACCGCGTCCTTCCGGGCCCCGTCGATGTGCGGGAAGATGGCGATGGCCGGGATGCCCAGGTCGCGGGCCCGCACGGCGGCCCTGGCGGCGTCCTTGACGCTCAGGCGCTCGACGCCCGGCATCGAGGCGACCGGAACCGTTCCTTCGCCCTCGTGCACCACCATCGACCAGATCAGGTCGGAAGGCTCCAGCGTGGTCTCGCGGACCAGGCGGCGGGTCCAGTCGGCCTGGCGCAGGCGGCGCAGGCGGGTGGCGGGGTAGGGGGCGAGGGGCGGCGTGGTCATGGCCTAGGGTTTCGCGCGGCGGGCGGCGCGAGGCAAGGCGGTTGGTTGCTTAAGGGCGCTTGTCGAACGCGCGGGGCTGGCCAATGCTCGCGTCCAAGCTGATCGAGGGACGATGGGATGAAGCGGTTTGTGATGGCGGTCGCGGCGCTGGCGCTGCTGGCGACGTCCTTCTTCGCGACAGGGGCCTTGGCGCGGCAGGCCCCGCCGACCGGCTACTATGACCCCAAGGCCCCGGACGCCTGGTCCGGCGGGATCCGGATGGTCGACATCGACACGCCGTCGGGCAAGTTCCGCGTCTGGACCAAGCGGGTCGGCTCCAATCCCAAGCTCAAGGTGCTGCTGCTGCACGGCGGCCCCGGCGCGACCCACGACTATTTCGAGGCCTTCGACAGCTACTTCCCGGCCCAGGGCATCGAATACATCTATTACGACCAGCTGGGCTCGGGGCGCTCGGACAAGCCGACGGACACCAAGCTGTGGACCATCGACCGCTTCGTCGACGAGGTGGAGCAGGTGCGCAGGGCGCTGAACCTGGACTCCAGCAACTTCTGCGTCTTGGGCCACAGCTGGGGCGGCGTGCTGGCGATCGAGTACGCGCTGAAACACCAGGCCAACCTGAAGTGCGTGGTGATCTCGAACATGATGGCCTCGATCCCGGCCTACAACGACTACGCCAGCAAGGTGCTGATGCCGCAGATGGACCCGGCGCAGCTGGCCAAGGTCAAGGCGCTGGAAGCGGCGGGCAAGACCTCGGACCCTGACTACATGGGCACGCTGATGCCGATGCACTACGAAAAGCACATCCTGCGTCGGCCGGCCGACCAGTGGCCCGAGCCGGTGACCTACGCGTTCTCGCAGCTGAACGGCGAACTCTACACCCTGATCCAGGGGCCCAGCGAGCTGGGCGCCAGCGGGCTGCTGGCCCATTGGGACCGCTTCGCCGACCTCAAGCGCATCAGCGTGCCGACCCTGGTGATCGGCGCCAGGTACGACACCATGGACCCGGCCTATATGGAGAAGATGTCGAAGGAGCTGCCCAAGGGCCGCTATCTCTACATGGCCAATGGCAGCCACATGGCGATGTACGACGACCAGGCGAACTATTTCGCCGGGCTCACCGCATTCCTGAAGGGGCTGAATTAGCCCGGATTACGGAGCGTAGTTGACGTTGTCGACGCGGACCTGCTGCACGCCGTCGATGCGCCGCCAGACCTGGGCCTTGCAGATCAGCCCACCCAGGACGCAGCCCTTGGCCTTCATGGTGCGGGCGTCGATGAATTCGGCCGTGCCGACTAGGGTGACCTTCAGAGTCGGCACGAAGACTTTGCCGCGCATGTTTCCGTTGCGGGTCGGCTCGAAGTCGCGCAGCAGCTGCTGGCCGACCAGGGTGGTCAGGCCGCTCTTGCGCGCATCGGCCTCGGCCTTGGGGCTGGCATAGACCACGGTGCCGCAGGTGCTGGTCCCGCAGCTCTTGATCGCCACCCGGACATTGTCCTTCGGGCCGGTCCAGACGCCCAGGTCGGCGGCCTGAACCGACGACACGCTGGCGAGCGCCGCGAGGGCGGCGAAAACGGCAGTGAACTTACGCATGACAGAAAGACGACGCCTCCAGTGGCCGCGATTTGATACTGGAGGACGGTCGGATCAAGGGCGGTGCGACACTTGGCTTTCGCTTTTTGCGCGCTGCGGCATTCAAAGTCACCAAGTGAGATATGATTGACACAGTCGTCGGCGCGCGGCACGTCAGCGGCCAAGAAGGCGAGGGGATCACTCTGCCCCGCTTGGGAGGATATCGCGCATGGATTTCGCGCTCAACGACGATCAACGCGCTATCTGGGACATGGCTTCGGGCTTTGCGGCGGAACGCCTTGCCCCGCATTCCGCCGAGTGGGACGAGAAGAAGCACTTCCCGGTCGACGTGCTGCGCGAGGCTGCGTCCCTGGGTTTCGCGGGAATCTATGTCCAGGACGACGTCGGCGGCAGCGGCCTTTCGCGCCTCGACGCCTCGATCATCTTCGAGGCGCTGAGCTACGGCGACGTGCCGACGGCGGCCTATCTGACCATCCACAACATGGCTTCGTGGATGATCGACCGGTTCGGCTCCGACGAGCTGCGCCGGCGCTACCTGCCGCGCCTGACGACCATGGAGCTGATCGCCAGCTACTGCCTGACCGAGCCGGGCTCGGGCTCGGACGCCGCGGCCCTGCGCACCACCGCGCGGCTGGACGGCGACCACTATGTGCTGAACGGCGGCAAGGCCTTCATCTCGGGCGGCGGGGTGTCGGACGTCTATGTGGTCATGGCCCGCACGGGCGTCGACGGCGCCAAGGGCGTTTCGGCCTTCGTGGTCGAGAAGGGGACGCCGGGCCTCTCGTTCGGCGCCAAGGAGCGCAAGATGGGCTGGAACGCCCAGCCGACCGCGCAGGTGAACTTCGACGACTGCCGCGTGCCGGCCGCCAACCGCATCGGCCAGGAGGGCGAGGGGTTCCGCTTCGCCATGATGGGCTTGGACGGCGGGCGGCTGAACATCGCCTCGTGCTCGCTGGGCGGGGCCCAGTTCGCCCTCGACACCGCCAAGGCCTATCTCGAGACCCGCAAGCAGTTCGGCAAGCCGCTCAAGGACTTCCAGGCCCTGCAGTTCAAGCTGGCCGACATGGCCACCGAGCTGGAGGCCGCCCGCCTGATGGTGCGCCGCGCCGCCCACGCCCTGGACAACCGCGACCCGCAGGCCACCAAGCTGTGCGCCATGGCCAAGCGGTTCGCCACCGACGCCGGCTTCCAGGTCGCCAACGACGCCCTGCAGCTGCACGGCGGCTACGGCTACCTACAGGACTATCCCCTGGAGCGCATCGTCCGCGACCTGCGGGTGCACCAGATCCTGGAGGGCACAAACGAGATCATGCGGGTGATCATCGCGCGCGAGATGTTCCGCCAGTGAGCGAGCCCGAGGTTCCTTTGGCCGAGGGCGTGGTTTGCGAGCGGACCTATCAGGTCGTCGTCGACGGCCAGCCCCAGCCATTGCTCTGCCGTTGGTTCGTCCCCACGCCGCATCCGCAAGGCGGCTGGGACTGCCAGGTGAAGCTGGTTTGGCCAGGCGGGCGCGTCCAGAAGGCCTATTCGGGCGGCGTCGATTCCGCCCAGGCTCTGGTCTTGGCGCTGGAGACCGTGCACTCCCGGATCCTCGCGGACGACAGGCCAATCCACTGGTTCGAAGAGCATGACGATCTGGGCTTGCCCTACAGAGACCATCTCGACGAAGATCTCGCCGAGCGGAAAGCGCGGTTCGACGCCCGCACGCGCAGCCACCCGCTTTGGGCCCCGGTTTACGCGACCCTGTCCGCCGGCTGGGACCCGTTCGTCCGCTCGTCGGTTCGGGAAAAATATGACCCGTACCTGCGTGAGCTGATCGGCAGGCTGCAAGAGCGGGAGCCAGCTGAGCGGATAGCGGCGTTCCTTGGCGAGCTCAGAAGCTATATCGACGGCAGTGAAGCCTTCGAAAGCGACGCCGCGACGGATCTGGTCGTCGTCGGCAAGCTCAGAGCACTGGTCGAAGAAGCCAAATGATCTATCTCTGCCGCCACGGCCAGACCGAGTGGAACCGCGCGCATCGCCTGCAGGGCCAGTGCGAGTCCGACCTCACACCGCTGGGGCGGGTCCAGGCCGGGGCGATGGGCGACCTGCTGCATGACCTGGTCCGGCGCGACGCCGACCGCCCCTGGCGCATCGTCGCCAGTCCGCTGCGGCGGACGCGGGACACGGCCGGGATCATCGGCGCGAAGCTGGGTCTGCCCGTCGAGTTCGACGACCGGCTGATGGAACTGACGGTCGGCGAATGGGAAGGACGCCTGCGAGCCGACGTTCAGCGTGACCATCCCGAACTGTTCACCGACCGGACCTGGTTCTTCGCCGCGCCAGGCGGCGAGACCTACGACCAGGTGATGGCGCGGGTTTTCGGCTGGCTGACCGAACAGGCCGCCGAGCCCGAGCGCCGGCTGATCGTGGTCAGCCATGGCATCGCCGGCCGGCTGCTGCGCGGCGCCTATGCGGGCCTGTCGCAGGTCGAGACCCTGGAGCTGGACGTGCCCCAGGACGCCGTCTACCGACTGCACGCCGGCCAGATCGACCGCTTCGACTGCGAACCGGTCGAAGATCCCGAACGCGTCAAGGACACCGCCAAGGAAGCCGTATGAACGACCAGCCCGAAGTCCTTGTTCGCGTTCAGAAAAACGTCGGTCGGCTGACCCTGAACCGGCCCCAGGCGCTGCACGCCCTGACCCAGACCATGTGCGAGACCATGATCGCCGCCCTGCTGGATTGGCGAGACGATCCGGAGATCTACATGGTCGTCATCGACCATGCCGGCGAGCGGGGATTCTGCGCCGGCGGCGACATCCGCATGCTGGCCCGCAGCGGGGCGGGCGACGCGGTCGAGGCGCGGGCCTTCTTCCACACCGAGTACCAGTTGAACCACCTGCTGTTCACCTACGACACCCCGGTGGTCGCCCTTCTGGACGGGGTGGTGATGGGCGGCGGCGTCGGAATCTCGATGCCTGCCCACTACCGGATCGCCACCGAGCGTACGACCTTCGCCATGCCCGAGACCGGCATCGGCCTGTTCCCCGACGTCGGCGGCGGCTGGTACCTGCCGCGCCTGCCGGGCAAGGCGGGGCTGTGGCTGGCCCTGACCGGGGCGCGGATCAAGGGCGCGGACTGCCTGCGGCTGGGGATCGCCACCCACTTCGTCGAGTTCGGCGCCGTCGAGGGGCTGAAGAAGGCCATCGTCGCCGACCCGCGCCGCATCGAGGAGACGCTGAGGAAATACCGCGCCGACGCCGGCAAGGCTCCGCTGGTCAGCTTCGAGCAGGACCTGAACCGCCTGTTCGTCGGCGACAGCGTCGAGCAGATCTTCGAGTTCCTGGAGGCCGACAGCAGCGACTGGGGCAAGGCCCAGCTGGCGACGATGAAGACCAAGTCGCCCCAGACCCTGAAGGTGGCCTTCCGCCAGCTGGAGGCGGGGGCGGTGATGACCGACTTCGCCGACAACATGGCCATGGAATACCGGATCGGCTCGCGCGTGGTCCGTCGCCACGATTTCATCGAGGGCGTCCGCGCGGTGATCGTCGACAAGGACAACGCGCCGAAATGGGATCCGGCCACGCTTGAAGAGGTCACCGACGCCATGTTGGATGAGATTTTCGCGCCGCTGCCGGCGGATCAGGAATGGTCGCCGCTGACGTAGCGAGATTGCTGCGCTAGCTTGCGCCTAACGAGAAGACGCCGTCGGAAGGAACACCCATGCGTAAGCCGCTAATCAGCCTCGTCGCCGTGCTCGCCCTGGCGGGCTGCGCCACGACTCCGATGGGCCCCGCGGCGCCGCCTCCGCCGCCGCCGGCCGACGCGCCCGCCGCGATCCCCGCCAACATCGCCGCGGCCCTGTCCGATTCGAACCGCCCCGCCGCCGACATGGTCCGCGACGAGAACCGCCTGCCGGGCCAGACCCTGGCGTTCGCCGGCGTCAAGCCAGGCGCCAAGGTCGCCGACCTGATCCCCGGCGGCGGCTATTTCACCCGCATCCTGTCGAAAGCCGTCGGGCCGCGCGGCCACGTCTACGCCTATGTGCCGGACGAACTGACCAAGCTGGCCAAGCGCGAGCCGGCCGTGACGGCCATCGCCCGGGATCCGGCCTACAAGAACGTGTCGGTGATCCTCAACACCCTGCCCAACTTCGCCACGCCGGAGAAGCTGGACCTGGTGTTCACCGCCCAGAACTACCACGACATGCACGACAAGTTCATGGGACCGGCCGACCTGTCGGTGGTCAACCGCCAGATCTTCAGGGCCCTGAAGCCGGGCGGCGTCTACCTGGTCGTCGACCATTCGGCCGAGCCCGGCTCGGGCCTGCGCGACACCGAGACCCTGCACCGCATCGACGCCGAGGCGGTCAAGCGCGAGGTCACCGCCGCCGGCTTCATCTTCGAGGGCGAAAGCCGGGTGCTGCGCGACCGGGCCGACACCCGCAAGCTCAGCGTCTTCGACCCGTCGATCCGCGGCAAGACCGACCAGTTCATCTACAAGTTCCGCAAGCCGGCCGGGGCGCGGTAAGTTCCTGGCGTTGTCATCCCGGACGAGCGCGTAGCGCGAAGATCCGGGACCGACGCCTGAACTCAGCGCTTCCGGCGGTCCCGGGTCTACGCTTCGCTTCGCCCGGGATGACAGTGATTTAGAACCATAAGAACCGCGCCCATGAGGCGCGGTTCACATTTGGGAGCAAACCACATGACCCGCATCGCCTTCATCGGCCTGGGCAACATGGGCGGCGGCATGGCCGCCAACCAGGCCAAGGCCCGGCATCAGGTCCGCGCCTTCGACCTGTCGGCGGCGGCGCTGGAGAAGGCGGCGGCGGCCGGCTGCCACGCGGCGGGCTCGGCGGCCGAGGCGGTGGCGGACGCCGAGGTGGTGATCACCATGCTGCCGGCCGGGCCGCACGTGCGCGCGGTCTATGGCGAGCAGGTGCTGGCCCATGCGCCGAAGACGGCCCTGTTGATCGACTGCTCGACGATCGACGTCGACAGCGCCCGGGCGGTGGCCGGGCAGGCGGCCGAGGCCGGCTTCCGCTTCGCTGACGCCCCGGTGTCGGGCGGGATCATGGCCGCCGAGGCCGGGAGCCTGGCCTTCATGGTCGGCTGCGACACGGCCGACTTCGCGGCCGTCGAGGCGGCCCTGGCCCCGATGGCCCGGGTGACCATCCACGCCGGCGACCATGGGGCCGGCCAGGCGGCCAAGATCTGCAACAACATGCTGCTGGGCGTGTCGATGCTGGGGACCTGCGAGGCCTTCGCCCTGGCCGAGAAGCTGGGCCTGGCCGCCGACCGGTTCTTCGAGATCGCCAGCAAGTCGTCGGGTCAGTGCTGGTCGGTGTCGACCTATTGCCCGGTCCCGGGCGTGGGTCCCTCGACCCCGGCCGACCGCCACTACGAGGGCGGCTTCGCCACGGCGATGATGCTCAAGGACCTGAAGCTGGCCCAGGAGGCCGCCGCCAAGGCCGGCGCCTCGACCCCGATGGGCGCCCAGGCCGAGGCTCTCTACGCCCTGTTCGACGCCAACGGCTTCGGCGGCAAGGACTTCTCGGCCGTGCTGCAGATGCTGCGGGGCAAGCTGGGCGACCTGAACTGAGCGCCTTCGCGGCGCCGCGCCAAAGGGTGTTCATTGACGCGGTCTATGCGTCCAATCGCGTAATTCAATTGGCTAGGTAAACGCACTTATGTGGACACTGAGCCGGCTCGGTGCGAAAAGCCGAGCCTTGAGAAGGGACCGGTCGGACTCGTCGAAGTCCGTCGGATGAGAAGACCATGGACTACAAAGCCGCGTTCCGCAGCGTCGTCGACCAGATCCGCGACGAAGGCCGCTACCGGGTGTTCGCCGATGTGAAGCGTCACCGCGGCGCCTTCCCGCGCGCCACCTGGACCCGTCCGGACGGCGGCGAGAGCGAGATCGTGGTCTGGTGCTCGAACGACTATCTGGGCCAGGGCCAGAACCCCGTGGTGCTGGACGCCATGCACGCGGCGATCGACGACCACGGCTCGGGCTCGGGCGGCACCCGCAACATCTCGGGCACCAATCATCACCATGTCGAGCTGGAGGCCGAGCTGGCCGACCTGCACGGCAAGGAAGCGGCGCTGCTGTTCACCTCGGGCTATGTCTCGAACGAGGCCAGCCTGTCGGCGCTGCAGAAGATCCTGCCGGGCCTGATCATCTTCTCCGACGCCCAGAACCACGCTTCGATGATCGCCGGCATCCGCAACGGCGGCTGCCAGCGGCACATCTTCCGCCACAACGATCTGGCGCACCTCGAGCAACTGCTGGCCGCCGCGCCGGCCGCCGCGCCCAAGCTGATCGCCTTCGAGAGCGTCTATTCGATGGACGGCGACATCGCCGACATGGCCGGCACCGTGGCCCTGGCCAAGAAATACGGCGCCATGACCTATCTCGACGAGGTCCATGCCGTGGGCATGTATGGCCCGCGCGGCGGCGGCGTCGCCGAGCGCGACGGCCTGATGGACCAGATCGACATCATCGAGGGCACCCTGGGCAAGGCCTTCGGGGTGATGGGCGGCTACATCACCGGCGACGCCGTGGTGGTGGACGCCATCCGCCTGGTCGCCGCAGGCTTTATCTTCACCACCTCGCTGCCGCCGGCCCTGACCGCTGGGGCCCTGGCCAGCGTGAAATACCTCAAGCAGCACCCGGAGGTCCGCGAGGCCCACCAGGAACGCGCCAAGACCCTGAAGGCGATGTTCAAGGCCGCAGGCCTGCCGGTGATGGACAACGACAGCCACATCGTCCCGGTGCTGGTGGGCGATCCCGTGCACTGCAAGATGATCAGCGACATGCTGCTGGCCGACCACGGCGTTTATGTGCAGCCGATCAACTACCCCACCGTGCCGCGCGGCACCGAGCGCCTGCGCTTCACGCCGACGCCGTTCCACACCGACGACATGATGCGTAAGCTGGTCGGGGCGATGGAAAAGCTGTGGGCCCACTGCAACGTCGCCCGCATGGGCGGCCACGCGGCGTAGGTTCGGCAAACACCTGCCCCCACCTGGCGGCTTCGCCGCCTGTCCGCCCCCATAGGGGGCGGGGCGCTCTTCCCCCTCTGGGGGAAGACGATCGCGAAGCGATCCGTAGGGGGCAAGTGACCAGTCGCCTACCGCCCCCGCATCTTCCCCTTGCCCAGGCCGATCGACTTGGCGAAGTCGGAGCGGCGCTCGGCATAGGCCGGGGCGACCATCGGATAGTCGCCGGGCAGCGACCATTTGCGGCGGTAGTCCTCGGGGCTCATGTCGTAGTGGGTGCGCAGGTAGCGCTTGAGCATCTTCAGCTTCTTGCCGTCTTCCAGGCAGACGATGTAGTCGCGCTGGACCGAGCGCGAGACCGGCACCGCCGGCTTGTTGCGCTCGGCCGGCTGCTGTTCGGCCTGGGACGAGCCCAGGGCCGACAAGGCGCCGTGGACGGAGCGGATCAGGTCGGGGATCGCCGTGCGGGCCACCGTGTTCTGGGCCACGTAGGCGGCTACGATTCCCGCACTCAGGCCCAGAATATCGACGTCGTCGCCATGAGTTTCCGCCTCGCCGTACGCCGTCGCCATACTGTTTCCGCCCTGTCTTCGATCTGCTTGGAAGTCGCCAAAACGCCCGCCCGCCAGCTTCACTGGCGCCGGTTCCTTCGCAACGCTTCGGCTTGGGATGAGGTTCCCGGATTGATCGCGGCGCGAAGGGGGGTAAAGAGAGCGCGACCGAACTCCGCCCGAGTCCGATATGTCGACATCCTTCCAGTCTCCCAGCCCCAGGAGAGCGTCCATGACCGCACCGGCCAGCAACATCACCGCCGACAAGAGCGCCTTCTTCGGCGCCGACCTGGCCGCCGCCGACCGCGACATCTTCGACCGCATCGGCCTGGAGCTGAACCGCCAGCAGAACCAGATCGAGCTGATCGCGTCCGAGAACATCGTCTCGCGCGCCGTGCTGGAGGCCCAGGGCTCGATCCTGACCAACAAGTACGCCGAGGGCTATCCGGGCAAGCGCTACTACGGCGGCTGCGAATATGTCGACGAGATCGAGACCATCGCCATCGAGCGGGCCAAGGCCCTGTTCGGCGCCGGCTTCGCCAACGTCCAGCCGCATTCGGGCTCGCAGGCCAACCAGTCGGTGTTCATGTCGCTGCTGCAGCCGGGCGACACCTTCCTGGGCATGGACCTGGCGGCCGGCGGCCACCTGACCCACGGCAGCCCGGCCAATCAGTCGGGCAAGTGGTTCAAGCCGGTGTCCTACACCGTGCGCCAACAGGACCAGCTGATCGACTACGACGCCGTCGAAGAGGTGGCCAAGGCCAACAAGCCCAAGCTGATCATCGCCGGCGGCAGCGCCTACAGCCGCCACATCGACTTCGCCCGCTTCCGCCAGATCGCCGACGCGGTCGGCGCCTATCTGATGGTCGACATGGCCCACTTCGCGGGCCTGGTGGCCGGCGGCGTGTTCCCCAGCCCGATCCCGCACGCCCATGTGGTCACCACCACCACCCACAAGACCCTGCGCGGTCCGCGCGGCGGCATGGTGCTGACCAATGACGAGGCGATCATCAAGAAGGTCAACTCGGCGGTGTTCCCCGGCCTGCAGGGCGGCCCGCTGGAGCACGTGATCGCCGCCAAGGCCGTGGCTTTCGGCGAGGCGCTGCAGCCGTCGTTCAAGGTCTACGCCCAACAGGTGGTCGACAACGCCAAGGCCCTGGCCGAGGCGCTGCAGACCCAAGGCGTCAACATCGTCTCGGGCGGCACCGACAGCCACCTGATGCTGGTCGACCTGCGGCCCAAGGGCGTGACCGGCCGCGACGCCGAGCACAGCCTCGAGCGCGCCCACATGACCTGCAACAAGAACGGCGTGCCGTTCGACACCGCGCCGTTCACGGTGACCTCGGGCATCCGCCTGGGCACCCCGGCCGGCACCACCCGTGGGTTCGGGACGGCCGAGTTCACCCGCGTGGGCCAACTGATCGGCGAGGTCGTCAACGGCCTGGCCGCCAACGGCGCCGACGGGAACGGCGAGGTCGAGGCCAAGGTGCGCGAGGAAGTCCTGGCCTTGACGGCTCGGTTCCCGATCTACAACTAATAGGCCTGCATCAGGCGGGAGGGCCTAGATCATGCGCTGCCCGTTTTGCGGCCATATGGAAAGCCAGGTGAAGGACAGCCGCCCGTCGGAAGACGGGGCGGCGATCCGCCGTCGCCGGCTGTGCCCGGAGTGCGGCGGCCGCTTCACCACCTTCGAGCGGGTGCAACTGCGCGAGCTGACCATCGTCAAGCGGTCGGGGCGGCGCTCGCCGTTCGACCGCGAGAAGCTGGTGCGCTCGATCTCGATCGCCACCCGCAAGCGGCCGGTCGATCCCGAGCGGGTCGAGCGCATGGTCAACGGCATCGTCCGCCAGCTGGAAAGCCAGGGCGAGACCGAGCTGCCGTCCTCGGCGGTGGGCGAAATGGTCATGAAGGCGCTGAAGTCGCTCGATGACGTCGCCTATGTGCGCTACGCCTCGGTCTATCGCGATTTCCGGGAAACCAGCGATTTCGCGAAGTTTCTGGGCCAGGAAGGCCTGAGCGACGTCGCCGAGGACGAGCTATAGGCGCATTCTACGATTCGGCTTCGGCGCCGGAAGCGCCCAGGCTACGATTCGATTTGGCGACGGCGCCGTTTGGTGCGAAGTGACCTGCCCCGTCGAGGAGAACTCAAAGGACTATGGTGGAAGACAAGATTCGCCTGCTGATCGTGGAGGCCCGGCGCTATTCGGGGCTTTCCGACGCGTTGCTGCAAGGTGCGGCGCAGGCGATCGACGCCCAGGGCGCCGAGTACGACGTGATCACCGTGTCCGAGGCGATGCAGATCCCCGCCGCCATCGCCCTGGCCGAGGAGGCCGGTCATCGGCCCGTCGGCGTGCGGTATGACGGCTTCGTGGCGCTGGGCGTCATCATCCGGGGCGAGACCTATCATTCCGAGGTCATGGCCAACGAGACCGCCCGCGGGCTCAACGACCTGTCGTTCGGCAAGCGCCTGGCCATCGGCTACGGCGTGGTCAATGTCGACGAGGAAGACCAGGCCTGGACCCGGGCCCGCGCCTCGGAAGGCGACCGCGGCGGCAAGGCCGCCCAGCAATGCCTGGAGATCGTCGGCCTGAAGCGCCAGCTGCTGGGGCTGGGCCGATGAGCCGGGGCGACCGCATCCAGCCGCGCTCGGTGGCCCGCCTGGCCGCCGTCCAGGCCCTGTACCAGATGGAAGTGTCCGGCGTCGGCGTCGACGCGGTGGTCCGCGAGTTTTCCGAGCACCGCTTTGACCGCGACGTCGACGGACCGGACGGCGATCGCCTGGCCCAGGCCGACGAGGCCTTCTTCGCCGAGCTGGCCAAGGGCGTCGTCGCCCACCAAGCCGCCGTAGACCAGGCCATCGTCCGCCGCCTGGCCTCGGGCTGGAAGCTGGAGCGCCTGGACGCCACGGCCCGCGCGGTCCTGCGTTCGGGGGCCTATGAGCTGATGCACCGCCCCGACGTGCCGAAGGAGGTCGTGATCGACGAATATGTCGAGATCGCCAAATCGTTCTTCGAGGGGCCGGAATCCGGTTTCATCAACGGCGCCCTGGACGCCATCGCGCGTGACGCCAGAAGCTGACGACGACTGGTTCGACGCGCCGACGCCGGAAGCGGCGGCGGTCGACGACGCATGGTTCGACGAGGCCGCCGCGCCCGCCGCCGCGCCGCCGGTCGACGAATTCGGGCTGATCGAGCAGTTGCTGCGGCCCTTGACCCGCGGCGACCCGGCGGCGCTCAGCCTGCTGGACGACGCGGCCGTGCTGCCCTCGCGTCCCGGCTACGACCTGGTGATCACCAAGGACGCCATGGTGGCCGGGGTGCACTTCCTGGCCGGCGAGGACTTGGACGTGGTGGCCAAGCGGCTGCTGCGCACCAATCTCTCGGACCTGGCGGCCAAGGGTGCGGTTCCCTACGGCTATTTCCTGGCGGTGGGCTGGCCCTCGGGCACCACCCTGACCGACCGCGAGACCTTCGCCCGCGGCCTGACCGAGGACGGCGAGCTCTACGACATCAACCTGCTGGGCGGCGACACGGTCACCACCTCGGGCCCGATGGTGGTGTCGGCCACCTTCCTGGGCTGGGTGCCCAGCGGCGACGCGGTGCTGCGCAAGGGCGCCCGGATCGGCGACCGGCTGATGGTCAGCGGCACCATCGGCGACGGCTGGCTGGGCCTGCTGGCCCACTGGGGCGAGGTCGAGGATCCCGACGGCGGTCTGGTGCGCCGCTATCGCCTGCCGCCGCCGCGCCTGGCCATCCGCGACGCCCTGCGGGCCTATGCCCGCGCCGCGGCCGACGTCTCCGACGGCCTGCTGGCCGACGCCGCCCACGTGGCCAAGGCCAGCGGCCTGCGGGTCAAGGTCGACCTGGACCGCCTGCCGCTGTCGCCCGGAGCCCGCAACTGGCTGGGCTCCCAGCCGGAAGCCGGCGAGGCGCGGATGTCTCTGGCCTCGGGCGGCGACGACTACGAGATCGTCTGCGCCGTCGACCCCACCGACGTGGCCGCTTTCCAGGCCGCGGCCATGGCCGCCGGCGTTCCCGTGCGCGACATCGGCGAGTTCGTGGAAGGCGAGGGGATCTGCGCCCTGTTCAAGGGCAAGGACATCACCCCCGAGCGGCTGGGCTGGCTGCACGGGTAGCTTTCGACGTGCTGGCGAAGGTGGTCTTCTTCGGGCCCGACAAGGGCGGCCGCCATTCCCCGCCCAAGCCCGGCTGTCGTCCGCAACTGAATTTCGGTGATGTCCAGACTTCCTGCGTCATCGGCGAAGGGGAAGCGGTCGACCAGTATGATTTCGACGTCGAGCACCTGGTTTCCCTGAGGCTCATATTCGCCGACGTATACGGCGACAGGGTTTATTCGGGAGCCAGCTTTTCCCTGTGCGAAGGCTCACGGCTGGTCGGCACGGCGACGATTGCCTGAAATTTTCGGCAGATCAGGGCGAGCGGTTGAGCCGGCTGGCCGTCCATGTCGTCTGGTTCGGTGACCACTTTTCTCCGCTATTAAAATAGTTTTTATTAGTGGGAATGGATGGCCGTCGCGGTGACCACGTCGCCGCGAACATGGGGGACATCTGACGGTCATTGGGAGGGCTGGGGGTGCGGCTGCAGGAAAACGGACCTGGCGGGGGGGAAGGCGCAGCCGCGGCGCCGCAGGTCGTCAGCGACGACGAGGGACCTGCCGAGCCGGCGTCGATCGCGTCGGCGCGCTATTACCGGCCCGAACTGGACGTGCTGCGCTTTATCGCGTTCATGTTCGTCTTCATCACGCACCGCAACGATCTGGCTCCGATCGATCCGGCGGCGCATCCCTGGTTTCACGCCCTTACCCTGACCGGGGTCTATGGTGTTCCGGTGTTCTTCCTCCTGAGCGCGTTCCTGATCACGGAACTGCTGGAGCGGGAGCGGGAGCTGACCGGCGGGATCAACGCCCGCGCCTTCTATGTCAGGCGCATACTGCGGATCTGGCCGCTCTATTTTCTGGTTTTCTTCGGCCTGGTGTTTCTGAACCAGGTCTTGCCCGGAGCCGGCGCCAATTCGCCCGCCAAATGGCTGTCGTTCATGCTGTTTTCGGGAAACTGGTACATCACGTTCAAGGGCTGGATCGAATATCCGGTCAATCCGATGTGGAGCCTGTCGGTCGAAGAGCAGTTCTATATCGCCATACCGTTTCTCGCCATGCTGGGCCGCCGGACGCTGATCGGCGTCAACCTCGCCGTCCTCGCCGTCGCCTATGGCGTCATCGTCCATTACGCGCGCGGCTTCACCCCCACCGCCTGGTTCAGCGGTCAGTGGACCAACAGCTTCGTCCAGTTCCAATTCTTCGCGGGCGGCATGCTGTTGGCGCTCCTGCTGCGAGGCTGGCGGCCCAATTGGCCCATCGTCGTCCGGATCGCCTTGTTCGCCTGCGCCGTCGGTCTGTGGCTGGTCGCCTACACGGTCTTCGGGATCAAGGCCGACAATCCGCAATCGACCGTGCTGGAGAGCCTGGCGGGGTGGCCCCTGGTGCTGGGGGGCGCGGCGCTCATGCTGGTCAGCCTGCTCGGCACGCCACGGCGCTTCCTGCCCGCACCGCTGATCTACCTCGGGCGGATCTCCTATGGACTATATCTGACCCATATTTTCTTCTTCTGGCTGGTCTACGATAAATTCCGGCCATGGCTGACGCAGGTCACCGAAAGCGCCGGAATTGCCGGGTGGCGGGATAATATCGGCCAGCTGATCGCTTTTGTGGCGACCGTCTGCTTAGCGTCGTTGCTCTATCGGTTCTACGAAACGCCATTTCTGCGACTGAAGCGGCGCTTTACCTTGGTTCCGTCCCGCGATTGACGGAGCGGGCTCGGCGGAGACCGAGGAAACCAAACCTCAAGTCTTCAGGGTTAAGCCGGACGGCATGATCCGCCCTTCGCCCGTCGCCCGCCGCGCCGTCCTGGCCGCCTCGCTCGCCCTGCTGGCGAGCCCGGCCTTCGCGCGTTCGGCCAAGAAGGAGAAGAAAGGGGCTAAGGAAGGGGAGGGCGAGGAAGCGGCCGATCCGGTGATCAAGCTGCAGTCGATGGCCCTGCCGATCATCGCCGGCGGCAAGCTGGTCAACTACGTCTTCGTGCAGATGACCCTCACCCTGAAGCCCGGCGTGCTGGTCACGATCTTCGAGGGCAAGGAGCCGCTGCTGCGCGACGCCATCGTCCGCGAGGCCCACGACAGGCCGTTCCTACGCCCCGACAGCTATGTCGCCCTCGACGAGGCCCGGCTGAAGGCCTCGGTCCTGCGCGAGGTCAACGGCCTGATCGGGCCGGGCAAGGTGGCGCTGGTGACGGTGGTCAAGCAGACGCCCCGCAACTTCGTCGCGCCGCCGGCCAAGCCGGGGACGCAGGCCAAGCCGGCGCCGCGCCCCGCGCCGGCTGGGGACTCCGATCTGGTTCCGTAGGGCGCCGCGCGACGGCGACGGCCCGCCAGTCCGGCTGAACGCTGTTCCCGCAAGCGGTTGACACCCGCCGGCCATTTGGCACTGTCCTGCCCTTGGCGTCGCGACGACGCCATCAGGGAGCATCGAGGGGGCATGAGGCCATAGGCCCGCCCGTCGCGTGCGGCCGGGGGCGGTCTCTTCGATCGTGATCCTGTCGAGGCGGCGACCCCTCGTGATTGAAACGCGAAGAGGGCGACTGACCGATGAGTTCTTGGCTTTACGTGGCCATAGGGGCCGGGCTGCTGGCGGTGCTGTACGGCGCCGTGCAGACGGCGTCTCTGATGCGGGCTTCGCCCGGCAATGCGAAGATGCAGGAGATCGCCGCGGCGATCCAGGAAGGGGCCCAGGCCTATCTGAACCGCCAGTATACGACGATCGCCATCGTCGGCGTGGTGGTCATCGCCCTGCTGGCGTTCTTCTTCAAGTCCTGGGAACAGCCTGTCGGCTTCGCCCTGGGCGCGTCCCTGTCGGGCGCGGCCGGTTTCGCGGGCATGCTGATCTCGGTGCGGGCCAACGTCCGCACCGCCCAGGCCTCGTCCGAAAGCCTGGCCAAGGGGCTGTCGATGGCCTTCACCTCCGGCGCCGTGACCGGCATGCTGGTGGCGGGCTTCGCCCTGATCGGCGTGGCGGGTTATTTCGCCGTGCTGCTGGCCACCGGCCATGCCGGCACCGACCGCGTGGTGGTCGACTCCTTGGTCTCGCTCGGCTTCGGCGCCAGCCTGATCTCGATCTTCGCCCGCCTGGGCGGGGGGATCTTCACCAAGGGCGCCGACGTCGGTGGCGATCTGGTGGGCAAGGTCGAGGCCGGCATCCCGGAGGACGATCCGCGCAACGCCGCGACCATCGCCGACAACGTGGGCGACAATGTCGGCGACTGCGCAGGCATGGCCGCCGACCTGTTCGAGACCTATGCGGTGACCACGGTCGCCACCATGGTGCTGGCGGCGATCTTCTTCCGCGGCACGGAAGCCGTGTCGTCGATGATGCTGCTGCCCCTGGCCATCTGCGCGGTCTGCATCGTCACCTCGATCATCGGCTCGTTCGCCGTGCGCCTGGGCAAGAAGCAGAACATCATGGGGGCCCTCTACCAGGGCCTGATCGTGACGGGCATGCTGTCGATCCCGGCGGTCGGCTGGGTGATCTTCCAACTGGTGCCCGAGGCGGTCATGGTCGGCGGCAAGAGCGTCAGCGCGGGCGATCTGTTCCACTGCGGACTGGTGGGCCTGGCGGTCACCGCGGCCATCGTGGTGATCACCGAATACTACACCGGCACCAACTTCCGCCCGGTGAAGTCGGTGGCCCAGGCCAGCGTCTCCGGTCACGGCACCAACGTGATCCAGGGCCTGGCCATGTCTCTGGAATCCACGGCCCTGCCGGCCCTGACCATCATCGTCGGCATCCTGGTGACCTACAACCTGGCGGGCCTGTTCGGCATCGCCATCGCCACCACCACCATGCTGTCCCTGGCCGGCTTCATCGTCGCCCTGGACGCCTTCGGGCCGGTCACCGACAACGCCGGCGGCATCGCCGAGATGGCCGGCCTGCCGCCGGAGGTCCGGGTCACGACCGACGCCCTGGACGCCGTGGGCAACACCACCAAGGCCGTCACCAAGGGCTACGCCATCGGTTCGGCCGGCCTGGGCGCCCTGGTGCTGTTCGCCGCCTATACCGAGGATCTGAAGTTCTTCTCGGCCCACGCCGAGGCGGGAAGCTTCTTCGACGGCATGGGTCCGGTGACCTTCGACCTGTCCAACCCCTATGTGGTGGTCGGCCTGCTGTTCGGGGGGCTGCTGCCCTTCCTGTTCGGCGGCATGTCGATGACCGCCGTGGGGCGGGCGGCCGAGTCGGTCGTGGCCGAGGTGCGCCGCCAGTTCCGCGAAAACCCCGGCATCATGACCTATGAGACCAAGCCGGAATACGGCCGGGCCGTGGACATCCTGACCAAGGCGGCGATCCGCGAGATGATCGTGCCCTCGCTGTTGCCGGTGGTCTCGCCGGTGGCGCTGTTCTTCGTGATCCAGGCCATCGCCGGCAAGGTCGACGCGTTCGCCGCGCTCGGCGCCATGCTGATGGGCGTGATCGTCACCGGCCTGTTCGTCGCCGTCTCGATGACCAGCGGCGGCGGCGCCTGGGACAACGCCAAGAAGGTGATCGAGGAAGGCTTCACCGACAAGGACGGCGTGCTGCACAAGAAGGGCGGCGACACCCACAAGGCCGCCGTCACCGGCGACACGGTCGGCGACCCCTACAAGGACACCTCGGGTCCGGCCGTGAACCCGATGATCAAGATCACCAACATCGTGGCCCTGCTGCTGCTGGCGGTGCTGGCCCACGGCGTCTGATCGAACTCGAGCATCCTGACGCGACGACGCCCCGGAGGTTCCCCTCCGGGGCGTTTTCATGGGCGGTGGAGCGAGCGGAATTCGCCGCGCTGGCGCCGGGGCGGTGATCAGTACACGTCTTCCGGATCGAGGATTGGCTCGGGGTCGGCCTGGCCATAGGCGTCGGTGAAGGCCGGAAGACTGTCCGCCGCCGCGGCGCCGCGCCGCTCCTGGCCGACATAGTCGTGGTCGATCTTGCGGCGGCGGCAGGGGCCGAAATAGGCGCCGGCCCGGACGAAGTCGCGGGGGTTGTTGATCACCTCGTTGACCCGGTGCAGCACGCCGCGCGCGGTCAGCGGCTTGGCCAGGAACTCGGTGACGCCGGCCATGCGGGCCTCGTCCAGGCTGGCGCGGGTGGCGTGGCCGGTGACCATGATGATCGGCGTGTAGGGATTGCTGCTGGCCGGCGAGGTGCGCACCCAGCGGATGAAGGCCAGGCCGTCGACGGGCTGCATCATCAGGTCGGTGAAGATGATGTCGACTTCGCGCTCGGTGACGACCTTCAGCGCCTCGACGCCGTCGCAGGCCGCGAAGATCTTGCGGACGCCCAGCGACTTGAGGATCGTGGCGATGATCTCGCGCATCGGCGCGCTGTCGTCGATGATGAGCACCGTCAACGGGCGCAGATCGGGCGCGCTCAAGATTCATCCCCCAGAAGCTGCGGCGCGGCCATGGGCCGCCGCGATCCTGCTTTGGGAGATTGCCCGGATCGTCGTTTAGAAACCGTTGATGGATTGGAAAATTGTTGCGGTTTTTCAGCCGCTTATGCTTAACGGTCCGTACAGCGAAACTTGTTTTGGAAAGACGCCTAGCGGCGGTCCTGCGGACGGTTGCCGGGGTTGTCGTCGTCCTGCGGCAGCATGCCGCCGCGGCCGACGTTGCCCAGCAGCTGCTCGAGGATCGTCATCTCGCGGCCGCGGGTCGGAGTCTCGTGGCCGTTGTAGGCGATGACCTTGCCGTCCTTCAGCGTATAGGTGTCGACCGAGGCGACCTTCTCGTCCGCCGGATTGAACTTGATCGCCACCACGTCGCGCTTGATCACCCGCGGCTTGTAGAACGCCACGCGGTCGGTGGTCTGCGAGATGTAGTACCAGGCGTTCTGGTCGAAGGTCGAGGTGGCCGAGGGCGAGCCCAGCTTTTCGGTGACCGTCGACTTGCTGTCCTCGCCGACCTTCATGTCGGCGGGCTTGGCCTCGATGGCCTGGAAGCCCGAATAGCTCGTCAGCGGCGTACAGCCCCCGGCGACGGCGGCGAGGCCGATGACGGCGGCGGCGAGAACGGCGGGACGAAACATTGAGGCTCCGGAACCTAGGCAGGCTGACTTTGACCTATCGCCCGCGCGGGCTTAGTTCAATGGTCCGCGTGGATCGAACGGCTAAGTAGTTCCGTGTCGCGGCGAAATCGAGGCGAAGTGATGTTTCTGGACCGGCTGCTCAAACCCAGGCCCGCCAAGGCGGCGGGGGGTAAACTGTATGCCTCGGCGGCGGCCCAGGCGCGTTCGCCGGCGTTCTACGCCCAGATGGGCGTGCACGACTCGATGGAGGGCCGGTTCGAGCTTTTCACCCTGCACGTGGCCCTGCTGCTGGAGCGGCTGAAGGGCCAGGGCGAGTCGGCGGCCGAGGTTTCGCAGGAGACTTTCAACGCCTATACGCGCGGCCTGGACGACGCCTTCCGCGAGATCGGGGTGTCCGACACCGCCGTGGGCAAGAAGATGAAGAAGCTGGTCGGCGCCGCCTATGGCCGCCTGAAGGCGTTCGACGAGGCGGCGAACGCCTTGCCCGACCGCTCGGTGCTGAGCGCCGCCTTGGCCCGCACGGCCTTCGAGGAGCGTGGCGAGGGCGACCTGGCGGCCCTGACCGACTATGTGGTCGCCGCGCGCGACCGGCTGGCGGCCCTGCCGCTGGAGACCCTGCTGCAAGGAGAGGCCCAATGGCCGAAGGCGTGATCGATCCCTGGCCCAGCACCGTCGCCCTGGGACGCGTGAGCCGCGGCGGCGTCGACCTGCGCTTCGCGCCGGACGAAGCCGCGCGCCATGAGATCGCCAAGACCCTGGGCCTGGTGTCGCTGGAATCCCTGACCGCCGAGGTCTTCCTGCGGCCATGGATGGACGGCGCCGAGGTCTCGGGCCTGATCCGCGCCCGCGTCACCCAGGTCTGCAGCGTCTCGGCGGACGAGTTCGAGGAGCCGGTCGAATCGCGGTTCAGCGTCCACGTCTTGCCGGCCGACAGCGAATACGCGCCCCAGGACGAGGAAAGCGGCGGCGAACTGGGCATCGACCCGGAGGGCGATGATCCGCCCGACGTGCTGGAGGGCGAGACCATCGACGTCTCGGCCTATGTGATCGAGCACCTGGCCCTGGAGCTGGACCCGTTCCCACGCAAGCCGGGTGCGGTCTTTCAACCGCCGGCTGAACCCGTGGATCTTTCGCCCTTCGCCGCGCTGAAAAAGCTGAAGACCGATCCCGACGCCGGGGGGGAAGGGGGCTGAATGGCCGGTTCCTTCCGCTTGCGTGATATTCTCGCGGCTGTATCGTCCGGCCGCCTTGCGAATACCCTTGAATGGGCGGTGCGCCGCTCCAGGAGCCGATAGCGCCTCGTGCCTCACCCCGTAGTCATTTCGATCGACGCCATGGGCGGGGATCACGGCCCGTCCGTGATCGTGCCCGCCGTGGCGCTGGCCGCCAGAAGCCTTCCCGACGTCCGTTTCCTGCTGCACGGCGACGAAGCTCAGCTGAACGCCCAACTGGCCAAGACCCCCGGCGCGCGCGCCGTCAGCGAGGTGCGCCACACCGACAAGGCCATCTCGATGGAGGAAAAGCCCGCCCAGGCCATGCGCCGGGGCAAGGGCACCAGCCTGTGGAACGCCGTCGAGGCGATCCGGGCCGGCGAGGCCGCCGCCTGCGTCTCGGCCGGCAACACCGGCGCCCTGATGGCGATCTCCAAGCTGATCCTGCGCATGGGCGCCAACCTGGAGCGCCCGGCGATCGTGGCCAGCTGGCCGACGATGCGGGGCGTCTCGGCGGTGCTGGACGTCGGCGCCAATGTCGAGAGCGACGCCAAGCAGCTGATCGAGTTTGCGATCATGGGCGCGGCCTTCCATCACGCCGTGCACGGCTCCGAGCGCCCGACCGTGGGCCTGCTCAATGTCGGCTCCGAGGACCAGAAGGGCCATGAGGACGTGCGCGAGGCGCACGCCATCCTCAAGGCGACCAAGCTGGACTTCGACTATCGCGGCTTCGTCGAGGGCACCGACATCGCCAAGGGCACGGTCGACGTGGTCGTCACCGACGGCTTCACCGGCAATGTCGCCCTGAAGACCGCCGAAGGCCTGGCCCGGTTCTTCGGGGCCGAGGTCCGCACCACCCTGACGTCGGGCCCGCTGGCCATGCTGGGGGCGCTGATCGCCTCGGGCGCGCTGAAGAAGATGCGCCGGCGGCTGGACCCCGGCCGCGTCAACGGCGGCCCGCTGCTGGGCCTCAACGGCATCGTGGTCAAGAGCCACGGCGGGGCCGACGCCCTCGGCTACGCCTCGGCGATCCGCGTGGCGGTCGACCTGGCCCGCAGCGACTTCTCGGCCGAGATCGACCGCAACCTGAAACGCCTGACCGAGACCGGCCTCAAGTCCGGGGCCGAAGAAGAGAAGGCTGGAGGCGTGTCGGGCGCCGAACGCCAGGGAGCTTCCGAGTGAGCGTAATTCGTAGCGCCGTCACCGGCGTCGGGGCCTATCTGCCGGACAACATCGTCACCAACGACCAGCTGGCCGAGATCGTCGACACCAGCGACGCCTGGATCGTCGAGCGCACCGGCATCCGCCAGCGCCACAAGGTGGCCGACGACCAGCCGGTCTCGGACCTGGCCTTCCGCGCCGCCCAGCAGGCGCTGGAGCGGGCCGGCCGGACGGCGGCCGAGGTCGACCTGATCATCGTGGCCACCACCACGCCGGACCTGACCTTCCCGGCCGTCGCCACCATCGTCCAGCGCAAGCTGGGCGCGCCGGTCGGCATCGCCTTCGACGTCCAGGCCGTCTGCTCGGGCTTCGTCTACGCGCTCAGCGTCGCCGACGGCTTCGTGGCCCGCGGCCACGCCAAGTGCGCCCTGGTGATCGGGGCCGAGGCCATGACCCGCCTGATGGACTGGACCGACCGCGGCACCTGCGTGCTGTTCGGCGACGGGGCCGGGGCGGTGGTGCTGGAGCCGCGCGAAGGGCAGGGGACCACCGCCGACCAGGGCGTGCTGGGCTTCGCCCTGCGGGCCGACGGCACCAAGCAGGAGCTGCTCTATGTCGACGGCGGCCCGTCGACCACGGGCACGGTCGGCAAGCTGCGCATGCTGGGCAACCAGGTGTTCAAGCACGCGGTGATCAACATCTCCGAGGCGATCCACGCCGCCGCCGAGGCGGCGCACGTGTCGATCGCCGAGGTCGACTGGTTCATCCCGCACCAGGCCAACCAGCGCATCCTGGCCGGCGTCGCCCATCGGGTCGGCATCGACGAGGACAAGGTGATCTCGACGGTCGCCCTGCACGCCAACACCTCGGCCGCCTCGATCCCCCTGGCCTTCGCCCAGGGAATCGCCGACGGCCGCATCAAGCCGGGCCAGCTGCTGCTGCTCGAGGCGATGGGCGGCGGGCTGACCTGGGGCGCCTGTGTTCTGCGACTTTAGGCTCGAGCTTGGCCGTTTTGGGCCGCCGGCTTGCGCTATCGTCTCAAGTCCTGGCGCTCAGCCTTTGACTCCATGCGATAATCACGGCATGCAGGCTTGAGTTGATGAGAGCGCGTTGCAGAAACACGGGGCTCGACCCTGTCCGAAGCGTGCGCTCTGGGGTTTGTCAATCCAGCGTAAGGGGGCGTCATGAAAGGCGCGACATTGACCCGGGCCGATCTCTGCGAGGCGGTCCATGAGGAAGTCGGTCTGACCCGGCAGGACTGCGCGGGTTTGGTCGAACGCACCCTGGATCTGGTCGCCGAGGCGCTGGAGAAGGGCGAGACGGTCAAGCTTTCCGGCTTCGGCGTCTTCCAGGTGCGCGACAAGCGGGCCCGCATGGGCCGCAATCCCAAGACCGGCGAGCCCGCCGAGATCGAGCCCCGCCGGGTGATCGGTTTCCGGGCCTCGCAAGTCATGAAGGCGCGAATCGACCGCGCCCTCGGCGGCTAAGAAGGATTCGATGCGGTGGCGAAGGGGCCCAACGCCTTCCGCACGATTTCCGAAGCCGCCGAAGAGCTGGGCGTGCCGCAGCACGTCCTGCGCTTCTGGGAAACCAAGTTCTCGTTCATCCGCCCGATGAAGCGGGCCGGCGGGCGGCGGTTCTACCGCCCGCAGGACATCGCCGTGCTGAGCGGCGTGCGCGCCCTGCTGCACGCCGAGGGCTACACCATCAAGGGCGTGCAGAAGCTGCACCGCGAGCAGGGCCTGACCCATGTGATCGCCGCGGGCCTGGGCGACAACGGCTCGGCCTCGCTGGACGCCCTGGCCGCGGCCGCCGCCGATTCGCCGCGGAGCGAATTGGCCGACGAGGCGCGCGATCGGCTGGTGACGGCGCTGGACGACCTGCGGGCCGTCAAAGCCCGCCTGGACGGGCTTTTGCGGGGCGCCTGAAGCCCGCTTCAAATCCCTGGGAATTGACCGAGAAATCCCATTGCTCCCGGCAAGGCTCGCACCTATAAGGGCGCTCCTTCCGGATCGGAGCGTGGCGCAGCCTGGTAGCGCACTTGACTGGGGGTCAAGGGGTCGCAGGTTCAAATCCTGTCGCTCCGACCATTCCTCACTCGTGAGGAATGAGACCGGAAGAATGAAGGCCGCCCGAAAGGGCGGCCTTTTTCGTTTGGCCTCCAGCGGGGCGCAGCGACCACCTACCCCCTACGGATCGCTTCGCGACCGTCTTCCCCCAGAGGGGGAAGAGCCTCAAGCGCGAAGGCTCCGCCCCCTATGGGGGCGGACAGACCGCGAAGCGGTCAGGTGGGGGCAAGTCCGTGAGCCTCACATCCGCTTGTCCGCCTTGCCCATCCACGACATCAGCGGCATCAGCGGCAGACCCCAGCCCATGCCGGCGATCACGAAATAGATCAGGTGCACCGCGCGATTGCTGGGCAGGTAGTCGTAGAGGCTCGTGAAGGCCCAGATCCAGAAGGCCAGGAACGCCATGATGCCGATCCCGCCGATAAGCTTACGCAGGCGGGCGGGGATGAGAGGAGCGCTCAAGCGGGTCTCCGGAAGACGCTGGATACGATGCCGAGGACGGCCAGGAAGAAGATCGCGCCCACGCTGGAGACCAGCAGGCTGCCAAGGAAGCCGTCGAACCTCAGGTCCAGCCGCTGGGCGATGAAGGTCCCGATGAACGAACCGACGACGCCGATCAAGAGCTTGGTGAACAGCCCGTGCCGGCGAGCCAGCACCAGGTCGGCGATCCAGCCGGCCAGGATGCCGATCACCACGGCCACGAAAACGCCAACCCCGCTCATTCAAGTCTCCGATCCAGCACAAGGCATCATCGCATGTGAGGCCTTAAGCGTCATGAGGCCATGGACGGCCGCGCGCGTCAGGCGTACGGCAAGGCTTCGCCGTATTTCGGCCCCTAACTGGCGTTCTTTCCGGCTGTCATGACGTCCTTCCTGCGTTCCGATCGTTCAAGGCCCGTGGCCGTCTGGCTGTTCGTCGTGGCCGTCCTGGTGTTTGGCATGGTGGTGGTCGGGGGCGCGACGCGCCTGACCGACTCCGGCCTGT
>Ga0209564_1000670_pt1 | contig 50564 bp, 37 predicted proteins | sample AraplaCol_mMF_r2_FD_184272 | JGI IMG/M metagenome (GOLD analysis project Ga0209564, IMG submission 184272) | Arabidopsis root microbial communities from North Carolina, USA - plate scrape MF_Col_mMF_r2 (SPAdes) (version 3) | ecosystem: Host-associated > Plants > Roots > Endosphere | place: USA...
GCAAGCAACCGATCGTGGTGAAGGACGTCGCCGGCTTCGCGGTCAACCGGATGCTGCACGCGATGCTGATCGAGGCCGTGAAGCTGGTCGAGGAAGGCGTCGCGACGCCGGAGGATCTCGATACCGCCTGCCGGCTGGGGCTTGGCCACCCAATCGGACCGTTCGCGCTGATGGACAATGTGACATCGAGCCTATGCCTGCAGGTGCAGGAGCTGCTGCAGGACAGCTATGGCGAGCGCTTCCGTCCGCCTGCCCTGCTGAAGCAGCGCGTCGCCGCGGGCTATGCGGGCGGGCGCGGCAAGCCGGGCTGGCTGGGCGCGCCTGAAAGGATATCGGAGAGGTGAGCGTGGAAAAACTGTCGACAACCAGCGGCGATGGCGCCCCCCCGGCGCCCGGCCGCGGCGCGCGGATCACGCTTGCGATGCTGTGCTTCGTCTATGTGCTCAATTTCCTCGATCGCCAGCTCATCTCGATCCTCGCCAAGCCGATCCAAGACAGCCTGCACATCACCGATGGCCAGCTGGGCCGGCTCACCGGCTTCTATTTCGCGCTCTTCTATTGCTTCATCGCCATCCCGATCGGCTGGCTGGCGGACCACATGAACCGGGTGAAGGTCCTGTCGGTCGCCTGTGCGCTGTGGAGCGCCGCGACCGCGGCCTGCGGCATGGTCGGCAGCTACGGCCAGCTGGTCGTCGCGCGGATGATGGTCGGCGTCGGCGAGGCGGGCGGCGTGCCTCCTTCCTATGCGATCATCTCCGATTCCTTCCCGCGCGAGCGGCGGACCACGGCGATGGCGATCTTCAATCTCGGCCCGCCGATCGGGTCCGCTCTGGGGGTCGCCTTCGGCGCGTCGCTGGCCGCAGCGTTCAGCTGGCGCATTCCCTTCTACGTCATCGGCGCGATCGGCGTGGGGACGGCACTGGCGGTCTATCTGATCGTGCGCGAACCGGACCGCGGGCAGACGGACACGCCGGCGACGGCGGTGCGCGTCGATGAAAGGACCATCGGGTTCGGCGCCACGATCGCCCAGTTCTTCCGCAACCCGGTGCTGCTGATAGCCTCGCTGGCAAGCGGCGCCGGTAATTTCATCACCTATGGGCTGCTCAACTTCACGACGCTGTTCCTGATGCGCGAAAAGGGCATGACGCTGGACGAGGTCGCGATCTGGTATGCGCTGGTCGTCGGGATCGGGATGAGCGCCGGCATCTATGTCTCGGGGCGTGTGGTCGACCGGTTCAGCCGCCGCGACAAGGCGGCCTATGCCACAATCCCGGCGATTTCGCTGCTGCTCGCCCTGCCCTTCTTCCTGGGCTTCGCCTGGGCGCCGGGTTGGCAGCTGGCGCTCGCCTTCCTCAGCGTGCCGATGTTCCTGAACTCGTTCTTCCTCTCGGCCACGGTGACCTTCGTGCAGGGGGAGGTGCCGCCCGAACGGCGGGTGATCTCGGGCGCGCTGCTGCTGCTGGTGATGAACTTCATCGGGCTCGGGCTCGGGCCGACCTATGTCGGCATGGCGAGCGATTTCTTCCGCCCCACCCACGGCCCGCATGCCTTGCAGGCCGCCTATTACGCGCTGGCGCCGATGTATCTGGTCGGGGCCGCGCTGTTCCTGCTCCTCGCGCGGCTGATCCGCCGCAGCGAAACTCGCCACGAAGGAAGCCTGTGATGAAGACTCTGTCGCGCCTGCTGGTCGCCACTGCCCTTGCATGCGGAATGCCGGCCGGACTGGCCCACGCCTATCAGGCGACGCCCGACCAGGCGCCGGTGGCGAACGCGCCCGCGGGATCGGTGAAGGGCCTGCGCGAGGGGAATGCGGAGGTCTTCCGGGCGATCCCCTATGCGCTTCCGCCGGTCGGGGAGCGCCGCTGGCGCCCGCCCGCGCCGATGCCGCGCTGGAACGGCGTGCGTGCGGCGCAGGCGATGGGGGTCGCCTGCATGCAGCCGCCGATGGCCGCCGGTCCCTATAATCGCGGCAAGGTGTCGATGGCGGAGGATTGCCTGACGCTCGACGTCACTGCGCCCGCCGATGCGCACAATGCGCCGGTGATGGTCTGGATCCATGGCGGCACGCTGATCTGGGGATCGGGGCATTCGCGGATGTATGACGGCCGGGAGTTCGCCAAACGCGGCGTCATCCTGGTGTCGATAAACTATCGCCTCGGCGTGCTCGGCTATCTCGCGCATCCTGAGCTGAGCAAGGAGTCACCCGATGGGGTCTCCGGCAATTACGGGCTGCTCGACCAGATCCAGGCGCTGCACTGGGTGCGGGACAATATCGCGGCGTTTGGCGGCGATCCGCACAACGTGACGGTCTTCGGCGAATCCGCCGGGGCGCTGAGCGTCGAATATCTGCTCGCCTCGCCGCGGGCGCGGGGCCTGTTCGACCGGGCGATCGTGGAGAGCGGCTATCTCTTCACCATGCCCGAGCTGCGCAGCAAGCGCGGGGAGGAATTCCCGGCGGAGGATATCGGCGCCTGGCTCGGGGGCAAGCTCGAGGCGCCGAACCTGGCGGCGCTCCGGGCGATGGACGCCGGCAAGCTGGTCGAGGCATCCGCCAAGACCGGATATGTCCCCTATGGCACCATCGACGGCAAGATCCTCCCGCGCCAGCTGGTCGACACCTTCGAGCGCGGCGAGCAGGCGAAGGTGCCGCTGATTGCCGGGTTCAACAGCGGCGAGATCCGCTCGCTCAGCTTCCTGGCGCCGCCGGTTCCGCCGAGCCGCGACGACTATGTGAAGGGTATCCGGGCGCAATATGGCGATCTCGCGGACGACTATCTCCGCCTCTATCCGGCGGAGCGCGACCTTGCGCGCAACGGGTTCGACAGCACGCGCGACGCGGTCTTCGGCTGGACGTCCGAGCGGCTGGTGCGCAACCAGGCGGCGCTCGGCCAGCCTTCGTTCCTCTATTATTTCAGCCACAGCTATCCGAGTGCCGACGCCGCCGGCCTGACCGGGTTCCACGCCAGCGAAGTGCCCTTCGTGTTCGGAACGATCGCCGCGACGCCGCCCGCCTGGCCCGCAATCCCGGACACGCCGGCGGAACACCGACTCTCTGCCGCAATGCTCGACTATTGGACCAGCTTCGCCCGCGGCGGAAAGCCGGCTTCAACTAATGGCCCCGCCTGGCGCAGCTTCGGCACCGACAGCGCCTTCATGGAGTTCGCGGAGGCGCCGCGGGCATCCAGCGGGTTCATGCCCGGCATGTACGCCCTGCACGAGCAGGCGGTGTGCCGGCGCCGGGCCGGGGGCACCCAGTCCTGGAACTGGCAGACCGGCAGCACCGCCCCGGTGCTGCCCGCGCCGGCCCCGGGTTGCGCGCCCGCTTCTCCCGCCAAACAGGGTTCGTGACCATGCCGCATTCGGCCCTCTCCCGACGCCTGGCGGGCGGCGCAGCGATGATCCTGTCGCTCGCACTGCCGTCGCTTGCCGCGGCGCAGGCTCGCGCAAGCACGCCCGCCGGCCCTTCCGGATGCGAGGCGCTCTCGAGCCTCCGCCTGCCGGATACGACCATCATCAGCGCCACGATGGTCCCGAAGGGCACGGCCGCGGCCGCGCTCAACCTCCCCGTTGGAGGCGATTTGCCGACCTTTTGCCGGGTAGTCGCGCAGGTGCGGTCCGCGCCTGATTCCGCTATCGGCGTCGAGATCTGGCTGCCTGTCGAGGGATGGACGGGCATCTTCCACGGCAACGGCAATGGCGGCTTCGCCGGCACGCTGCAGGCCGGCTATGGCGGGATGCTGAATGGCCTGCGGCGCGGCTTCGCCACGGCGACGACCGACACCGGGACGGCGCCGGCGACGATGCTCGACGGCGATGCGCTGATCGGCCATCCCCGGAAATGGAAGGACTGGGGCCGGCTCTCCACCCATGTGATGACGGTCACCGGCAAGGCCGTGGCCAGGGCCTTTTACGGCCGCGGGGCCCGGCGTTCCTATTATACGGGCTGCTCGACCGGCGGGCAGCAGGGCCTGATCGAGGCACTGTATTATCCCGCCGATTATGACGGCATCCTGGTCGGCGCGCCGGTCATCAACCGGACCTGGGGACACGCCGCCGTCGCGTGGGACTTCGCCGCCGCGAACCGCCCGCCGGGGAGCCGGCTGTCCGACGCCAAGCTCGGCCTGCTCAACCGCGCCGCCGTCGCCGAGTGCCGCCGCCAGGGTGCCGCCCTCGCCGGCGATCCCTTCGTCACCGATCCCCTCGGCTGCAGCTTCGATCCCGCGACGCTCCTCTGCCGCGGCGCCGACAACGACCAGTGCCTCACCGCCGCCGAAGTGGCCACGGCGCGCGCATTCTATGCCGGCCCCACCACGCGCGACGGTACGCCGGCCTTTTTCGGCTGGCTGCCGGGCAGCGAAGGGCCCGGCCGGTTCGGCTGGTCGTTCCTCCAGAGCGCGAGCAACGGGCAACCGCAATTCGCCAGCCTGTTCAAATGGGTGTTCGGCAGCGGCTGGGACTGGCGCGGCTTCGACCTGGACCGCGACATGCCGATCGTGGACGCAGCGCTGGCCGCCGACGTCAACGACGCCACGCGCGGCAGCCTGCGCGCGTTCCGGGCCCGGGGCGGCAAGCTTATCCTCTATCACGGCCTGGCGGACACGCTCGTCCCGCCCGGCCAGACCGTGGCCTTCTATGACCGTCAGGCGCGCCAGTTGGGCGGCCTATCGCGTCTGCGCGGCACGGCGCGGCTCTACCTTGCACCCGGCGTGATGCACTGCGGCGGCGGCGCGGGCCCCGATTCGTTCAATTCTGTATCCGCCGGCGTACCCCCGCCCCCTGAAGCCAGCGCGCGCGACGATCTCTTCCAGTCCCTGATCGCATGGACCGAGCAGGGAAAAGCCCCGGAGCGCGTCATCGCCACCAAGTTCGAAAGCGCGGATCCCAAGAGGATCGCGTTCCAAAGGCCGATCTGCGCCTATCCCAGGCAGGCTATCTATCGCGGAAGCGGCGCAAGACATGTCGCCGACAATTTCGTGTGTGGGAGGCGATAGGAGGTCACAATGCGCCGGAATCGCGACAGCATCCCACGATCAGGCGCGCCGGTCCTCGATCGAAACGATCAACCCGTCGGCGAGCCATTGCCCGAGCATCGCGCCGGCACGCGACACGCCCGCTTCCTCTCCAAGCATCTCGGCCAGCGCTGTGCACAGCCCAGCGAAGGAAAGGCCCGCCCGGACGTGGAGCAGCGCCTGGCGCTCGATCTGGTCAATCGCGCGAAAGCGGGGTGTCTCGCCCTCGCGCCAGACCAGGATCGCCCCAGTCTCGGGTAGGAAAGCGACGGCCGGCGGATCCATGCCCTCGGCCAGTGCCGACCAGATCGCCGGCGCGTTGGTGGTGAGATCGGCCAGGTCGAGCGTCGGTGCGAGGCCCAGCACTGCATTGTCCCAGTCGATCTCGCCCAGATCGGCCGGATTGAGTGCATTGTCGTCCGGGCCGACAAAGGCCTCGCCCAACATCAGGTCTATCCAGGCAAGCTCGGCGATCTCGGGATCGTCGGGATGGAGCAGCGCCAGCGTCGCCGGAAAATCGCGCGGATAGGCATCGAGCGTCCAGCTGCTCGGACCCACGCGCTCGATATGGGCGACCACGGCGTGGTGGAAGGCTTCGCCGCCGATCCAGTCGCGGGTGCGCGCGAAGCTCTCCTCCAGGCAGCCGGCGAGCTGGACCCGGAAATTATTCTGATGGACGCGCAGGCCCGGTGTGACACTCTCGCCACCCAGCCGATCCGCGGCTGTGGCGTCCGCATGCTGCAGCCAGGCATGCATATCGCGCTGCAGGTCGAGCAGGCTCATGCCGCAGCCCGAATCTCGCCACCGGCGATGCGGCGGGCCATACCCAGCTCGGCGAGCAACGTGTGAAGTGGCGGGATCGCGTCGTCCCGCTCTATCATCGTCGCCACTGGGCCAAGCCGGGGCAGGATATGGGCGTAGAGCTTCCACACCGGGTCCGGCACCGGCTGATCATGCGTGTCGATCAGCAGTTCGGCACCCTGGCTATACCCCGCAAGATGGATTTGGCGCACTCTCCCGTGCGGCAGTCCATCGAGATAGGCGAGCGGGTCGAAGCCATGGTTGCTGGCGCTCACGAAGACATTGTTGACGTCGAGGAGCAATCCGCAGCCGGTGCGTGCGCAGAGCCGGTCCAGAAACTCCCATTCGGTCATCTGGGCGTCCGCGAAGTCGATATAGGTCGAAGGGTTCTCGATGAGCATTGCTCGGCCCAGCGCATCCTGCGCGCGTTCGACATTGTCCGCCACGACGTCGAGCGCCTCCCCGGTATAAGGCAGCGGCAACAGGTCGTGGGAATTGAAGCCCTGGATACGCGACCAGCTCAAATGGTCCGAGACGAACAGCGGCTCGATTTCATCGACCAGCGCACGCAGCCGGGCGAGATAGGCACCGTCCAGCCCGTCGGCCGAGCCCAGTGACATCGACACGCCGTGCAGCGCGACCGGATAACGCCCGCGCACCTCACGCAGGATGCGGCGCGGCCGCCCGCCCTCGACCATGAAATTCTCCGAGATCACCTCGACGAAATCGACTGCGACCCGGGTCTCTAGGAATTCGGCATGGTGCGGCTTGCGCAGGCCCAGGCCGAAGCCGGCGAATGGAGCGATCATCGAAGGGATCTCCACGGTTGCAGGAAGCCGGCCCGGCGCTGGGGACGCCGGGCCGGGACGCGCTCACTTCGGCGCGGTCAGGCTGCCGCCGGCGGCCTTGCAGGCCTTGGCGGTGACTTCCTTGAAGCCCTGGCCCTTGCAGTCATTCTGGCCCTTGCAGTCGTTCTTCGCGGTCTTGCAGTCCGAGGTGCCCTTGCAGGTATTGATGCCGTAGCAGTGAACGACCTTGGCGGAAGCGGCGCCGGACTTGGCGATCGCGGCGGTCGGCGCGGCGGCGGTGATGGCGATGACGGCGGCGGAAGCGGCGAGGCTGACGCCGGTGCGGACGATGGTCATTCGGGGATACTCCAGAAGGGGTTCAGCCGGATTGGCATCCCCTATTCGCGTCGCCCCGGGGCGCGGTTACACGGCCCCGCGAAATTACCAGCGCAGCAACCGCGGACCGAGCAGCGCACCGAGCGAAGCGGCGAGCAGGATGCCGAGCGAATACCAGGTCAGCACGAAGATCGCCGAGACCTCGGGACAATGGATGCAATAGACGGTGGCGGCAAAGGCACCCGCCGCCAGGCCGGCGGCGGCGCCGGCGGCGCGCAGCCTGGTCGGCGCGAGCCGGCGAAACGACCAGAGCAAGCCGACGAAGATCGGCATCGCCAGCGCAAGCACCAGCCAGGGGCAGATCATCCAGCTGTGCCCCAGCCACATCGCCAGCCATTCGCCCGGCGGCGTGCGCGCCAGCTCGGTGACGCCCAGGATGCCGAGCACGGTCACGGGCGCCGCCAACAGCCAAGTCCAGCGCAGCCGGACGCTGTCCGGCCTGGCCAGTTGCACGACCATCACCACCGCAGCGATCGCCAGCGAGAAAGTGTAGCTCCATTTCATCCAGAAGGTAGGACCGCGCATGGCGAGCCCTAGATCGGGGCGAATGCCGAGGACCAGCACCACCAGCGCCGCCGATACGACGCCACCGAACGCGATACCGATCGCCAGTCGCCGGCCGACCGCGCGCCGCGGCACCGGGGGCACGTCCTGCGAAAGGCGGGAGATGAGGTCGTCGGTGTTCATCGCCCCCCTCCCTGGATGCGCGCCACCAACGCCTTCAGCCCGCGATGCACCGAGACCTTCACGTCCGATTCGCCGATGCCGCCGGCCTCCGCCGCCTCGGCGACGCTGAGGCCATCGAGCCGCGTCGCGCGGATCATCCGCGCCTGCTTGGCCGGCAGGATCGCGAGCAGTTCCTCGACGTCGAGCCTTGCCTGGGTGGCCGGCTCGAAATCTTCCGCGAGCAGCACGTCTTCCAAGCCGTCGATAGGCTGGAGGCGACGCACGCGCCGGAAATGGTCCACCATCTTGTAGCGGGCGATCGCGAACACCCACGCGGTGAAGGCGCGCTCGCGATCATAACTGGCGCGGCGGCCATGCACGGCGATCAGCGTTTCCTGCACAAGATCCTCGATATCGTCTTCGGAGCCGTTGGCGCGACGCCGGTAGAAGCCACGCAGCACAGGCACGAGCAGGCGCAGCAATGCCGCATGCGCCGCAGCGTCACCGCCAAGCCCATCGATCATCAATCTGCGCAGCACGTCCTCGTCCGCTCGCATTCCACCTCCTTGAAGGTGAGTTCGGCGTAGCCGGCACGAAGGTTACACGGACCTTCGAATCTTTTTCGCACATCCTTTGTAACGAGCCGGACGCCGGCTGCGAACTGGCAACGTGACCGGGAACTTTCGCCTTCCCTCTCCGGTCATGGCGCGGCCCGGCTGCCCCCTGGCCGAAGCCGCGCCCCTGAGGCTGGCTTCACAAAAGGACTCTTCATCATGCGTTCGACCAACGCCACCATCGCCGCAACCCTCGCCCTTGCCGTCGCCGGGGCCGCACTCGCCCCCACCGCTTCGGCCCAGACCGGGCCTGCCATGGAGAAATGCTATGGCGTGGCACTTGCCGGAAAGAACGACTGCAAGGCCGGCGCCGGCACCAGTTGCGCGGGAACGTCCAAGGCGAACTACCAGGGCAACGCCTGGAAGCTGGTCAAGGCCGGCACCTGCACCTCGATCCGGACGCCCAAGGGCAATGGTTCGCTGACCCCCAAGGTCTGACCTCGCGCCGGGTGCGCCCTCCGCACCCGGCCACCTCTTTCCGGAGCCTTTCCCATGACCTCGCTGCCCGCGCATTACATGCGCATTGTCCGCGGCATCTCGGAGCTGGTGCCCGATGCTCCGCTACTGCTCGTCGCCCGGCTGGGCATTGCCGGTGTCTTCTTCATGTCCGGCCGCACCAAGGTGGACGGCATCCTTCACATCACCGACGGCACCTACGAACTGTTCCGCACCGAATATGCCCTGCCGCTGATCCCGCCCGAAATCGCCGCAGTGGCCGCGACCTGGTCCGAACATATCTTTTCGATCCTGCTCGTGCTGGGCCTCTTCACACGCTTCTCGGCGTTGGCGCTGCTCATGATGACGCTGGTGATCGAGCTCTTCGTCTATCCCGATGCCTGGCCGACGCATTTGAGCTGGGCGGCAATCCTGCTGCCCCTGATCGCGAGAGGCGGCGGAAACTGGTCGTTCGATCGTTTCTTGGCCGATGCGACGGTGCGACACGATCCGGTACGATGAGAGCATGTGCGTCGCGCGAAATCGCAGCGCTACAAGATAGTGCCCCAGGTTTCGGGCAAGTCAGAGCAGTTCGCCGATAGCGGAGAACCACTCTGACTTGCCCGCCTTGCCCTATCGCTGTTCGGCCGTCACCGCCATCGCGGCCTTGGCGGCGAGGATATAGGCCGTGGTGGTGCTCACCGTATATTCGCTCTCGAACCACAGGAACGGCCAGTCGGCCTTCAGTTCGGGGAAATCGGGCTTGATGATCAACACGCCCGGCACCATCCCGCCGGCGATGAAGCCGTAATCGGCGCGGTTATGGCCGTAGCCGATCAGCTTCGAGCGCGTGCCGACGGTCGACACCAGCGACAGGTTGTTCGCCGGGTGGCGACCGAGCATGTAGTCGAGCGCACGGAGCGTGTATTCCGATCCGATCAGGTCCGGGAAGGCGCGGTGCATCAGATACATGTTGCTGCCGAAGCTGGCGACTTCTCCTGATCCCGCCCAGGAGCCCATGGCGACCGGCACGCCGAAGGGATTCTTCAGCTCGGCATCGATCTTCGGCTTGGCGGCACGCACCAGCGCCTTGATCCGATCGCGATAGGCCGCATCCATATAGGGAAGCGCGAGGATTGCAGCGCCGCTGATCCGGTCGAAATTCGCCTCGATCGCCGGGATCAGGGTGCGCAGGCGATCGGTATAGACGGCTTCGCCCTTGGTGGTGAGGATCAGCTCCACGGTCGCGGAGACCTTGGCGAGATCGAGGAAGCGCGCCATGAAGCCGTTGTCGTCGCGACCGTCGCTGGCATTGGCAGTCTGGCCCTGCCGCGCAGTCCAGAGCGCCTTGGCGGCGGCCAGCGCCTCGGCAGCCATGGCCGGATCGGAGTCCTTGAGCGCGCGGCTCGCCGCCGCGAGGCTTCCGGCCACCCTCAGGTCGTTCGCCGGATAAGCAGTGGTGAATGCCCAGCGATCGTCGTCGATGCCTGAGCGGCCCGCATCGCTCTGGTCCGGCGCCATCGCAGGGTCGTAGAGCTTGCCGTCGGTCTGCGAGCCGGCGTCGCCGAGATGCGCATATTGGCGCAGCTTCGGATCGACGATGCCGACGATCGCGTGGCCGAAGACCTTGTACTGGGCGAGCAACTGCAACGTGCCGTGGCGGATCTGCTGGATCGCGTCGGGAACGCCGTCGGGCTTGCGGATCTCCACTTCGCGCGCCTTCTCGTCGACGCTGGTTTCGTCCCAGTCGAGGCCGAAGAGCTCGCGCGTCCAGACCAGGTCGCGGACCACATCGGCGTTCTGCGGCGTCTGGATGTCATAGTCGCCAGCGTCCTGGAAACCGCCGACCGCCAGGCCCGGGATGTGCTCGCCTGGCTTGAAGGGAGAATCGAGGTTCGGCCCCATGCGATAGCCGTCGAAGTGAGTGATATTGGGCGGCGCCTGGCGCGCGTCGTCGAGGTGCGAGGCACGCTGCCACACGCGATACTGCTCGCGGACGGTCATGTGGTCCATCTGCACCGGCAGATAGGTATCGAGCGACGGCTGCCAGATCCGCGCATAGGCGTCGGCGGCGATGGGGAACGGATTGGTCGTCTGGCCGGCGTAGGAGATGGCGTAGATGCCGGGCTCACGCACACTCGAGAAATCGAACGCGGCATAGTTGTAGCGCAGCCATTTGCCGCGCTGCTGGACCGGTGCGCGGAACACGGGCTTCTCGCCATCGGCGGTGAGCTTGACCAGCGTCGCCTCACCCGGTGCCTTGAAGGCCGGATCGAGCTCGATCAGCGCCACCTTGTCGCGCGCGGGCGTGTAGCCGGCCTGGTTGAACGACACGACCGGCGCGCGCGTCCAGCCGGGGATCACATTCGGGCGGACGTGCCAGACAATGGCATCCTCCTTCGCGCCCTCGGTGATGAGCGAACGCACGACGAACCATCCGTTCTGCGCCCGGTTGCGCGCGTCATAGAGCGCGAGCGGCGTATTGGCGGAAATGGTGACGCGGGTGGCGGGATCCTCGGGCGACAGGGTGACGCTCTGCGCGCCGGAAGCCAGCGGCTGGGGATCTCCCGATCCGTCGGTTGCCATGGGCCCGCTCGCATTGCGCGGAAACAGGCCCGGGCGGTCGCCCATCAGATAGGTCTTGCCGAAATAGGCGGTCGGCAGGAAATCGAGATTGAACCCTGCCTTGCCCACCAGTTCCTTCGGCAGCGGCGCGTCGAGATCGACCGCGATCCGGAACCCGCCCTCCTCGGCGGTCACCTTCACGCGATATTTCAGATTGGCCTTGGGGTAGCTCGAGCGCACGACGATCTGGCCGGGCTCCCCGAGCGTGCGGTCACCGAAGGTCGGCACCGGATCCCATTGCTCGGGCGTGGGGTTGAGGCGGATTTCGCCATCGGTCGCGATCCGCTCGCCGTGCAGGACGATCTGGATGCCCGCATTCTTCTCGTCGAAGAAGATCGGACTGAACTGGTTCTGCTCCACGATCACGCTCAACCCCTGGGTCTCGAGCGTCTGATCGGGACTGACCCGTAGCGTCTGCGCCTGCGCGCCGGCGACGGCCAGGGTCGAACAGGTGGCCAAGAATAGTCCGATGCCGCGAATCTCGTGCATGCAACTCCCCTCCTATTGGAAGCCAAGATAATTATTTAATGAAAACAGTGCCCTATCGATTTATCCTAAGCACTGGCGCAGCCATATAGACTGACAAGATCATTTATGGTAGCGCTATCATAGACTGGAAGAATGCGGGTTGCTTGGCAAGCCCATTAGGCACGCAGTCGCAAGTTTTCGCGCCTGCAGGCAGGGGCGTCCCAGCGCTGAATCAGGCGGGCGTGACCAAAGCTCACTCCGGCGAGGCTTCAGTTTTTCGTTGAAAAATAGACTGACAATTCATCCAAAGTTATGCGCAATATCATTGGCATTTCCTCTCCTAGATATGGCATGAAGCCCCGCGTCCGAGTCAATATTTAGTATGACAATTAGATTTGGACGAAGAGAAGAATGAAAGGGAGAGTTGCAATGAAGCTTTTCACGGAGGCTCTGAAACCGGCGCGTCTGGGCCTGGCCATGGCCAGCATCGCCGCCGGTCTTGCGCTGGCTGCACCGGCTCAGGCGCAGAACGACAAGATGACCCCCATCCCGGTCCCGGCCCAGCCGAAGGCCATCACCCTCGACACCGGCCCCCTGCCCGGCGCGACCGCGCCCGAGGCGTGGCACAGCCAATATGGCAGCGTCTTCGCGCGCAACGTCACCGTCGCGACGCTCACGCCGTTCCTGCCCGATCCCGCCAAGGCGACCGGCGCCGCGGTGATCGTGGCGCCCGGCGGCGGCTTCCGCACCCTGTCGATGGAGAATGAAGGCTGGGACGTCGCCAAGGCGCTCGCCGCCAGGGGCGTGGCCGCCTTCGTCCTCAAATATCGCCTGAACCCGACGCCGCAGGAAATGCCTGCCTTCGAACAGTCGATGCGCGAGATGTTCTCGGGCGTGGCGCGCACCGCGCCGCGGATGGATCCGCAACAGGCGATGGCTGGTATCGCGCCGCAGATCGCCGACGCCCGCGCTGCCTTCGCGCTGGTCCGCAAGCGCGCCGGCGAATGGCACGTGGATGCCGACCGGGTCGGCATGGTCGGCTTCTCGGCCGGCGCGATGCTCACCCTGGCGACCACGCTCGCCGGAGAGGACGCGAAGCCTGCCTTTATCGGCCTGATCTATGGCCCGCTCGCCTCGGTGACGGTGCCCGCCGACGCGCCGCCCGCCTTTGTCGCGCTGGCGGCCGACGATCCCTTCTTCGCCAACAGCGGCTTCGGGCTGATCGAGAGCTGGAAGGCGGCCAAGCGGCCGGTGGAATTCCATCTCTACGAACAGGGCGGGCACGGCTTCGGCATGTACCCGAAGGAAACCACCAGCACCGGCTGGTTCGATGCCTATGCCAGCTGGCTCCGCATGCACGGCCTGCTCAAGCGCGCGCACTGAGCGAGGCCCCGTCCGTGCCCTGGCCTTAGGTCAGGGCACGGATATCTCGAAGCTTCCGACCGGCAATCCGTCCCGGTCGAACAGATTGACGGTCGGGCTGTCCGCCCAGGCATAACGGACGCGGGTCACTGGACGACCATCCGCCGCGAGGACTACCTCGCCGCCATGCACCCGGGCATCGGCATAGCGACAGCTTGCCGCCTCGGCGCCGCACAGTTCGAACCCGATCCCGCGATCAGCACCCCGGGTCTCGAGGGCACCAGCCACATCCGCAAAGCCGAGCGTGATTGAACCGTCCGCGCCCTTGCTCGCCCGCACGACGCGTGGGCCCGAAGGCCCCGCTGCCTCGCCATAAGCCAGGTTGCGCATCGCCCGGGCCAGCCGGCGGCCGACCTCACGCTTCTCGCCGGGATGAATGTCCAGCGGATCGCCCAGGTCGAGCGTGACTGCCACGGCGGCATGCCCGTCCTTCTCGGCTACCCGACGCTGGATGTCGCGCAACCCGGCCCAGCCGCTCTCGCGCGACCGCGACGCCGTGTCGCCATAAGCGGAGAGCTGGACGATCGCGAAGGGCAGTTCGGGCAGGCCGAACTGGCGGCGCCAGTCCCGCATCATCGCGGCAAGGCGCTTGTCATATCCGGCCAGATCGGTGTCGGACTCGCCTTGATACCAGGCGACGCCGGCCAGTGCGATCGGGCCGAGCGGTGCGATCATCGCATTGTAGAGCGTGCCGGCGCCATTGATGTCGTCCCAGGGCGCGCGCGGGGCATTGGTGCGCGGCTTGCCGGCAATGGCATAGCGCCAGCCCGTATCGAGCGGAATGCTGGTGCCGTCGGCGAAGCTGAGCCGCATCGCCTCGACCGGGCCGATCATGCCGCCTTCCGCCCAGACATTGTCGTCGTTTATCGTGATCACATTGCTGCCCGCGACCAGCGTGCCCACCGGCAGCAGATAGTTGCGCGGCGTGGTACTGCTCCCACCCACCGGCTTGCCGTTGACCCAGGTGACGTCCGCGTCGTCGACCGCGCCGATCGAAAGCACCGCTTCCTGGCGCGCCTGCTCGGCGGTTAGCGTCACGTCCTTGCGGAACCACAGCATGCCGACATAGTCGGCGAGCGCGGGGATACCCCAGCGGTTGAATGCCGAGATCCGCGGCACCGGTTGCCAGTCGAGCGCAGCCTGAGACTGCCAGGGCTCGGCGCCCGAGCGGTTCCCCGACTGGTCGCGCCACCATTGCTCCCATTTTGCGCTGGTCAGGGCGACTGCCGCGGGAACATCGCGAGCATAGAGGCGCAGCGCATCGACGCCGTCGCCCATGTCGGCGGCGCGCAGCCCCGGCTCGTCCATCCAGGCGGAGATGCGCGAGCCGCCCCAACTCGAATGGATCGCGCCGATCGGCACCTTCGCCGATTTGCGCAGCGCTTGCGCCATGTAGAAGCAGGCGGCCGAGAAAGGGCTGGCCGTTGCCGGAGTAGCCGCTGCCCAAGCAGGCTGTGCGGCAAAGCCGGCCTGCGGCGTGAAGGCAGTCGCCTTGGGCACGGTGAGCAGGCGCAGCTGGTCGTCAGCCGCGGCATAGACGGAATAGCTGTCCTGCGAGCGCTCGACCGACATCTCCATGTTGCTCTGCCCCGAGCAGAGGAACACGTCGCCGACCAGCAGGTCGCGGACAATGGCGAGGCCGCTGCGCGCGCTGACCTGCATCTCATACGGGCCGCCGGCGGGAAGCGGCGCCAGCGTCGCGCTGAAGCGGCCCGCCCGGTCCGCCTTCACGGCAACCGACTGGCTGGCCAGGCCGATGCGCACCCACTCGCCCGGCTCGGCGGTGCCGGAAATGCGGATCGGCTTGCCGCGCTGGATCACCGCATGATCCGTCAGCACCCCATCGAGCCGGGGCGCCGCCAGCGCGGGCGTCACCGGCAGGGCGGCAAACGCCAGCAGCATCCATTTGGTCATGATCATCCCTCTCCCGACGCGCCGCTTATATGACGTTTTTACGGTCATTGACCTCTGTATCCAGGTTAAATAGTCAGACTAGAAAGCAAAGAGCAACCCGCTCGATATGCGGGAATCGGAGAGGGATCGGGAATGGCCTTGTCGGACGGCTTGCATATTACGCGGCGACAGATTCTCCAGGGTTCGGCCGCGGCGGCTGCAAGCGTTTCGCTGCCTGCCATGGGTCAGGCGCAAGCACAGGCGACGGGCGCGCATCGCCTCTGGTACCGCAAGCCGGCGCGGGAATGGGTGGAGGCTTTGCCGGTGGGCAATGGCCGCATCGGCGCAATGGTGTTCGGCGGCATCTCCAGCGAAACGCTGCAGCTCAACGAGGACACGCTATGGACCGGCGGCCCCTATGAACCGGTGAACCCGGCGGCACGTGCGGCGCTGCCCGAGGTCCGCCGGCTGGTATTCGCGGGCCGTTATGCCGAAGCGCAGAAGCTGGCCGACGCGACGCTGATGGCAAAGCCGCTGTCGCAGATGAGCTACCAGGCGTTCGGCGAGCTGCTGATCGACATGCCCGAGATCCCGGATTTCTGGGCGCGTGAGTATCGGCGCGAGCTCGATCTCGACTCCGCCATCGCGACGACGGTCTTCACCGTGGGCGGCGCGACCTTCCGCCGGGAGGTGATCGCCTGCCCCGTGCATCAGGTGATCGCCGTCCGGATCAGCGCCGACAAGCCGGGGCGCATCGACTGCGGGATCGCGCTGCGCTCGCCGCAGCCGGCCTCGCTCGCGGTGGAGCGCGACGCGCTGGTCGTCACGGGGACCAATCGCGACGAGCATGGCGTTGCTGCAGCACTCCGCTTCGCCGGGCGCGTGCAGGTGCTGAACGAGGGCGGCGCGATCGAGCAGCGCGCCGGCGGCATCGGCGTGCGGGATGCGGATTCGGTGACGATACTGGTCGCGATGGCCACCAACTATCGCCGCTATGACGATCTGCGTGGCGATCCGCTGGCGATCACTGAAGCCCAGATCGACGCCGCGGCGAAGATTGGCTTTGCGGGTATCGCTGCGGCGGCCACCACAGAACACCGGCGCCTCTACCGCGCCGTCTCGCTCGACCTCGGCACCAGCCCGGCGGCGGAACAGCCGACCGACGCGCGCATCGCCGCGACCGGGACGGCCGAGGATCCGGCGCTCGCGACGCTCTATTTCAACTATGGCCGCTATCTGCTGATCGGCTCGTCCCGGCCCGGCAGCCAGCCGAGCAATCTGCAGGGCCTGTGGAACGACAGCGGCCAGCCGCCCTGGGGCAGCAAGTACACGATCAATATCAACACCGAGATGAACTACTGGCCCGCCGAGCCGACCGGCCTTGCCGAGTGCACCGCGCCGTTGATCGCGCTGGTCCGCGATCTCGCCGAAACGGGCACGCGGACGGCGCGCGAGATGTACGGCGCGCGCGGCTGGGTGGCGCATCACAATACCGATCTGTGGCGCGCGACCGCCCCGATCGACGGCGCGCAATGGGGCATGTGGGCGATGGGCGGGGCGTGGCTCTGCACGCATCTGTGGGCGCGCTACGATTATGGCCGCGACCTCGCCTATCTGCGCAGCGTCTACCCGCTCATGCGCGGTGCGGCGCTGTTCTTCCTCGACACGCTGCAAGCCGATCCGAACACCGGCCATCTCGTCACCAACCCGTCGATGTCGCCCGAGAATTCGCACTCAGGCGGCCTCAACGGACCGACCATCTGCGCCGGACCGGCGATGGACATGGAGTTGCTGCGCGACCTGTTCGCGCAGACAGCCCAGGCGGCGAAGACCCTAGGTCTCGACGCGGATTTCGCGCGCGAACTGCTCGCGACCCGCGCGAAGCTGGCGCCGAACCAGATCGGCGCGCAGGGGCAATTGCAGGAATGGCAGGCGGATTGGGACGCCGCCGCGCCCGAGCAGAATCACCGCCACGTCTCGCATCTCTACGGCCTGTTCCCGAGCCACCAGATCGATCTCGACGAGACACCGGCGCTGGCCGCGGCGGCGCGGCGCTCGCTCGAAAGGCGCGGCGACGATACCGGCGGCTGGGGCACCGCCTGGCGGGCCAATCTCTGGGCAAGGCTGCGCGACGGCGACCGCGCGCACCGCCAGCTCATGCTGCTGCTGGGCAGCGCGCGGGTCTATCCCGACCTGCTTAACGCCAACCCCTTCCAGATCGACGGGAATTTCGGCGGCACCTCGGCAATCGCCGAGATGCTGCTGCAGAGCCATGACGACCAGATCCTGCTGTTGCCCGCCCTGCCTCGCGCCTGGCCGACCGGATCGGTGCGCGGCCTGCGCGCGCCCGGGGCCTGCACGATCGATCTGGAATGGCGGGACGGCCAGCTGGTTCAGGCCACGCTGGCGAGCCCGCTGGGCGGCAAGCGCATCGTGCGGCTCGGCGCGCAGCGCGTCGCCGTGACGCTGAAGGCAGGTCAGCCTTTGCGTCTTACCGGCCCGGCACTGAAGCCAGGCCGGTAAGGGCTTATTTCGGCAGCACCACCGCAGCCGGAACCGCGAAGCCGGCGCTCTGGCCCGGCACGCCGGTTCCCGGCTGGCCGGAGCCGACTGTGACGCGGTAGTCGCCGGCCAGCACCTTGCGCACGCCGTCCACCGTCACGGCGCTCAGGTCGCGCGGCGAGAGGTCGAAGCGGATCGTGCGCGCCTCGCCCGGCTTCAGCGACACGCGCTGGAAGCCGCGCAGCGCAACGCGCGGCGCGCCGGGGTCGCCGGGGAAGTTCAGGTAGAGCTGCGCCACCTCGTCACCCTCGCGGCCGCCGGTGTTGCGCAGGGTGGTGGTGACGCGGACGCCCTTGGCCGCATTGCCGCCGACGGGAGTCACTTCGACCGGCGCATAATCGAAGCTGGTGTAGCTGAGCCCATAGCCGAACGGATAGACCGGCGTACCCGCGAAGTAGCGATAGGTGCGCCCCTGCATCGAATAGTCACCGAAGGAAGGCAGGTCGTCGATGCTGCGATAGAAGGTCAGCGGCAGGCGGCCCGAGGGATTGGTCTTGCCCGACAGGACATTGCCGACCGCAAGGCCGCCGGACTGGCCGGGATACCAGGCCTCGACCACCGCCGCGGCATTGTCCTTCGCCCAGGCGAGGTTGATCGGACTTCCGTTCATCGCGACCAAGACGATCGGCTTGCCGGTCGCCCTCGCCTGTTCGAGCAACGCCTGCTGGTCGGGCGCCAGGTCGAGCGTGGTCTTGTCGCCGCCCTTGAAACCCGGGATCTGCGCCGGCGATTCCTCCGCCTCGAGATCGGAGGTCAGGCCAACCACGGCAACGAGCACGTCCGCGCTGGCGGCGGCAGCCTTGAGATCGCGCTCCGGCGTCGCGGTGACGCGCTTCCACACCAGCCCGACACCGGCGGTGCCGGTATGCGCATCGCCGCTCACCTCGACCGGATAGCGCTTGCCCTTCTCCAGGCGCACCGTCTTCATCGTCGGCAGGCTGCCCCAGGGGGCATCCTTGAGGTCGACAAAGGGCTTGCCCTCGAACTTCATCGTCCCGCTCATGAAGCCCGAAAGGCCAAGCCGATAGCTGCCGCTCTCCGGCGGCACGATGAAGCCGGTCCAGACGACGCGGTGATGATCCGAGACCTGCGCGAGATCGAGGCTGCGGCCGTCGACGCTCGTCTCGATCCGGCTCGCGGCGGGCGTGTCGGCGAACTTGGCGGTGCGCACATAATCGGCCAGCGCGCCCGGCGCGAAACGCGCCGGCGGCGTGCCAAGCACATTGTAGTAACGCGCCAGCAGGCCCGGGCGGCCATCGGGCGAGCGCAGCGCGCTGGTCGGGATCGGATCGCCATCGGTATAGGTCTCGCCGAACGGCACATAGTCGACCCGCGCGCCCGGCATCGCGCGGCGCAGGCCGTCCACCACCGAGATCGGCGGTGCGGAGAGCGAGGAGGAGTAGTTGCCGCGCAGCACGCGCGTCGCATCGCCGAGCGGCCCGATCACCGCGACGCGCAGGCCGGGCTTGAGCGGCAGGATGCCGTCATTCTTGAGCAGCACCAGGCTCTTCTCGGCCGCCGACAGCGCCAGCGCGCCATGCGCCGGCGCGCCCACCGCAGCCGGATCGCCCTGCGCCTTGCGCACCCCGGACAGGTCGCCATTGCGATAGCGGGCGGAGAACAGGCGGACGAGCGTCCGGTCGATGTCCCCTTCGGTGATCAGCCCACGCTTCAGCGCCTCGCGATAGCGATCGCCCAGCCCGTCGGTGTCGGAGAGCGTCGCGGTATGGCATTCATTGTCCACGCCCGCCCGCAGCGCCGCCGCGACCGCCGAGGCCGGATCGGGCGCATAATGATGGTTGTCGCTGATGTCCTTCACCGCGTCGCAGTCCGAGACGACATAGCCGTCGAAACCCCAGGCGCCGCGCAGATGCTCCTTGAGCAGTTCGTCGCTCGCGCAGGCAGGCTGGCCGTCGATGCGGTTATAGGCGCACATCACCGATCCCGCCTTGCCCTCGACGATCGCCGCGCGGAACGCGGGGAGATAAGTGTCCTCCAGGTCGTGGCGCGAGACGAAGACATTGGCACTGTGGCGCGTCGATTCCGGCCCGCTATGCACCGCGAAATGCTTGGGCGTGGCGACCACCGCGGGCAGGTCCGGGTTCGGCCCCTGCATGCCGGTGACGAAGGCCACGCCCATGTGCGCGGTCAGGAACGGATCCTCGCCATAGGTCTCCTGACCCCGTCCCCAGCGCGGATCGCGGAAGATGTTGATGTTGGGCGACCAGGTGTCGAGCCCGGTGCCGATCCGCCCCATGCGGCCGGTCTGACGGGCCAGCGCGTGCAGCCCCTGCACCTCGGTGCTGATCGATCCGGCGACCTGCTTGACCAGCGGCGCATCGAACGTCGCCGCGAGCCCGATCGGCTCGGGGAAATTGGTGGTCGGCAGCGAACCCAGCGCGCCGTGCAGCGACTCCGTCCACCAGTTGTACGCCGGAACCTGGAGCCGCGGGATCGCCGGCGCGGTGTTGAGCAGCTGGTCGATCTTCTCGTCGATCGTCATCCTGCCGACCAGCTCGCCCGCCAGCTTGTCCGCCTGCGCGACCACCGGCGACGGGCCGCTGTCCTGGGCCATGGCAGGAAGCGAGATGCAGGCGGTGCCCGCAAGCAGGAGCGCGCCGAAAGCAGCCGCGGAACGGGTCATTGTCGTGCCTTTCCTAGTTTTTCAGTTCGCGAACCGGTCAGACCGGCTGGAGGCCATGTTCCTGGATCTTGCGGATCAGGTCGCGATGCCGGGGAAGCCCCGCGCGCAGCCGCTCGGTCTGCGCCGCATTCTCGCGCATCGCACGCTCGGCCAGGCGCGCGTCGCCGGCGAGCGCCTCGGCCTCCACTTCGGTGCGGAAGCCCATGCCGTAGAGGACATATTGATAGCTGGCCGGCGGGAAGACTTCCTCCACCCGGTCGAACTCGTCATGGAACCACGGCGACTGGTATTTCCACAGCAGCATGAGTTCCTGCAGCCGATCGGGGATCGTCTCGGGCTGCACATTGTCGCGCCAGAAGGCGCTGTCGGTGCGCTTCGTCAGGACATAATGGAGCTTGAGGAAGTCGATGATCCGGCCCCAGCGATAATGGGTCGTCGCGTTGAAGCGCGAAGCGACCACGTCCATCACCTCGCGGCAGCGCGGCATCTGCTCGGCGATCAGCTTGGCCGACAGTTCGATGAGCACGATCGCCGATGCCTCGAGCGGCTCGAGGAAACCCGCGGCAAGGCCGACGGCGACGCAGTTGCGCTTCCAGAAGGTCTCGCGGTGACCCGACCGGATCTTGATCTTGCGGACGTCCAGTCCCTTGCCCGCCGGGCCGAGATAGGCGCGCAGCTCGCGCTCGGCCTCGTCGTCCGAGATATGGTTGCTGGAGAAGACATGGCCGGTGCCGCGCCGTGTCGGCAGCCCGATGTCCCAGATCCATCCCGCCGATTGCGCGGTGGAGATGGTGTGCGAGGCGATCGGGCTGTCCTCATGCTCATAGGGAATCTGCACGGCGAGCGCGGTGTCGCAGAACAACACGTCGCTACAGTCCTTGAACGGTACGCCCAGTGCCTCGCCGAGCAGCAGCGAGCGGAAGCCGGTGCAGTCGACGAACAGATCGCCTTCGATCTCGCCCGCCTGTTCGGTATCGATCGCGCGGATGTCGCCATCCTCGGCGAGCAGGACCTGGCGCACATCGGCGAGCACATGGCGCACGCCCAGCTTCTCGCAGCAATGGCGCTGCAGGAAGGGCGCGAACTTCCCCGCATCGAGATGATAGGCATAGTTGGCGACCGCGTCATATTCGGGCGTCGCGATCGTCTTGGGCGCGAGCCCGTCGTCGCAGATCCGGCCCTGCGGGGTCACCGTGTCACAGAAGCTACGCGCGCCGCCATCGGATAGCCAGTGCGGCACCAGGTTGAGCTGGTGGAAGCCCTGCGGCAGCATCAGCGGGTGGTAATAGGCGTCGTCTTCGGCGCCCGTGGTCCAGCGTGCGAACTTGGCGCCCTGCTTGAAGGCCGCATCGCATTCGCGGAAGAAATCCGTCTCGGAAACGCCGATCTTGGCCAGCGTCGTGCGCAGCGTCGGCCAGGTACCCTCGCCGACGCCGATGATCGGCGTGTTGGGGGATTCAACCAGGGTAACGGTGAAGCCCGCCGCCATCCGGCTGCGATGCTTCGCCGCGATCACGCCGGCCGTCAGCCACCCTGCGGTGCCGCCGCCGACGATCACGATGTTTTTGACCGGGCGCATCATTTCCGATTTTCAGCAAAAAAGGACTGGGGATGTCAAAGATGACATCCCCAGGTGAGGAGGAAGATCAGAAGCGGTAGCGGATACCCGCGGTGAAGCGCCGGCCATAGCCATAGACGTCGAGCAGCTGGTTCTTGAACCGGCCACGGGTGCTCATCGTCGCGTTGTTGACGTTGAGCGCTTCGCCGAAGACGTTGAACTCCTTGGTGATCTGGTAGCTCGCGCTCAGATCGACCTGGGTGCTCGCATTGACGAAGGTCGGCTCCGAACCAAAGGCGCCGGTGTTCTGCACCTGGCCGAACTGGAGCAGATATTCGTCACGCCAGTTGACCGCGGCACGGAATTCGAACCCGTACTTGTCGAAGAAGCCGACGAAGTTGGCCGAATTGGCGAGGCCGGTGACGGCGAAGCCGCTCGTGCTGATGTCCTTCGGATCATAGGGCTTGTTGGTACCCACGATCGTGCCGTTGGCGATGAAGCCGAAGCCGGTATTGCCGAAGGTGTGCTGCAGCGCGACTTCGACACCGCGGACGGTCGCATCCGGACCGTTGATCCGCTGCGACACCGCGAACTGCGCCGCCTGCCCCGTCGAGGGATCGGTCACGTTGTTGATCGTCTGGCGCTGCGTGCCCTGCACGATGAAGTTGGAGACGTTCTTCAGGAAGAAGTTCACCGCCAGATAGGAGTTGCGCTGATAATACCATTCGGCGGCGATATCGAAATTGTCCGCCAGGTACGGCTTCAGTGCAGGGTTGCCGCCGTCCGCCGTCAGCGCGCCGACGCGCTGACCGCTGCCGATGTTGAGCACCGGGGTCAGCAGGTTGAGCGTCGGACGGGTGAGCGTGCGCGACGCGTCGAAGCGCAGGATCAGGTTCTTGGTCAGCTCCAGCTTGGCGTCCACCGCGGGCAGCAGGAAGCTGTAATTGCTCTTGGTGGTAACCTGCTGCGACGGACCGAAATTCACCGTGAGCAGCGTCGGGTCGGTCAGGCTCGGGGTGATCGACGTCGGCAGACGACCGATGCCGGTCGAAGAGATGTCGGTCGATTCCTGACGGACGCCGGCGTTGAAGTGGAAGGGCATGCCCGCCACTTCGGTCTTGAACTGCGCCGACAAATAGAGCGCCCAGGTCTTCTCGCTGATGTTCCGATAGCTGCCGACATCGTTCATCACGTCGAACGTGCCGGTGAAGCCGGTGCAGCAGCCGGTGTTGTAGCCCGGGATCACCGCGGTCTGGGGATTGCCCAGGCCGGTCAGATAGTTCTGATAGTCGATCGCCGAGAAGTTGATCAGCGTCGGCGGCAGCGCCCCGGTGTAACCCGGGATGAAGTTGGCCGTGCTCACCATGCCCTTGTACAGGCTGGCCGGGATCGCCACGCCGCCGCTGGTGCCGGACGCCGGACCATAGCCGGAATAGGCCTGCCAGTAATTGTTGGCGAAGGTGTTCGCGCTGCGGAACTTGAAATTGTCGTCGAGATAGGTGCCGCCGACGGTGAGCGTCAGGTCATCCTGCGACCACTTCGCCTGCAGCTTGCCCTGCTTGATCGAGTCGGTGTTCCGGTTGGCGATGTTGACGGTCACGTGCGATCCGATGACCGAGGTGTCCGCCCAGCGGCTGGCGTTGCCGCCCGCGCCATAGTTCACGAGCGACGGAAGCACCTTGTCGCTGTCGCCGTTGATCTGGATGCCGAGCGACGGGCCGATGCCGAAGCCATAGCCGATATCGGCGCCGCGCGAATTGACGCGGCCGTCCGGGTTCAGCCAGCTGGTCGAGATGCTGCCGTCCGCCTCGATCTCGAGATGCTCGGTGGCATTCCACTTCACGTTGAGGCCGGTCTGATTGGTCTTGCGCCAGTTGCTGTCGCGCGCCGCCGTGAAGTCGGTCTGCGAACCGGCCTGGGTGAAGTCGAGCGGCACGCCATTGGCGTCCAGCTTCACATTGCGCAGCGAGCCCTGGTTGAACCAGATGCCGAAGCCGAAGGTGTCGGCGTTGATGCGCTGGTCGGAATAATTGTTGTCGAGGGTGAGCAGCAGGCCGTCGGTCGGCTTCCACTGAAGCGCGATGCGGCCGTCGATGCGCTCGTCCTTGGTGTAGGACTGCTGCGCGCCATATTGCTGCTCGAAGAAGCCGACCACGCTCTGGCGGTTGTTCACGTCGGCCCAGGCGGCGCTGGTCGGGTCGCTGGTCGGCGAGCAGGTCGCGGCCGATGCGTTACCGGCCTGCTGGCACGGCGCGTAGCGGCCGCCCGGGAAGCCGTGCACGAAGACGTTGTTCACGCGCGTATCGTGGCGGGTGTAGATCACGTCCGCGAGGATGCCGAAGGTATCGTCGGCGAAGGTGTGGCTGATCAGCAGGCCGCCGGTCGGCACGACGCGCTTGGATTCGTCCTGGTACGAGCCGGAGGCAGAGGCCGCGATGTGGAAGCCCGGCCGGTCGAGCGGCTTGGGATAGGAGATGTTGATCGTGGCACCGATCGAGTTGGCGCCCACCGAGACGTCCGGCGTCTTGTAGACGGTCAGCGCGCCGACGAAGTCGGAACCGACGGTGCTGAAGTCGATGGAGCGGCCACCGGTCGCGGTCGACAGGCGGCGGCCGTCGATCAGCGTCTCGTTGAAGTCGCCGCCGAAGCCGCGGATGGTGACGCCATTGGCCTCGCCGCGCGTACCGTCGCGCTGGATCGAGACGCCGGGCAGGCGCTGCAGCGACGCAGCGACGTTCGAATCCGGGAACTTGCCGATGTCTTCCGACGAGATCACGTCGACGACGCCCGAGGCTTCACGCTTGGCATCGAGGTTGCGCTGGAGCGAGCCGCGGATACCGGTGACGATGATCTCCTGGCCCTGGGCCTCGCTGATCTCGCCCGTCTGCGCGGCGCCGCCCTGGTCCTGCGCAAAGGCAGGCGAAGCGACTGTGAGCGCTACCAAACTCGTCGCGCCGACAAGCGCGAGCTTGGCCACGCCACGCGCCTTGTTAACATTTGTCTGCTTATTAAACGCCTTCATTTCGATACCCCCTCCAGAGTATGGGCTCGTTGCCGCGCCGGGCTTTCCGACACGCGATCCGCAGTCAGGCGGTTGAAATACCGCAAGTTTTTCCGGAACAGGGCACAACGACCTCTGGCTTGCGCCAAGGCGGCATGGCTATCCTCCCCGATTCATCTTCAGCGAATCTGGGTATAACTAATCACAGAAAGTTAGCGCTATCAAGAATATTTTGTCGGTGTAATTATCGAGTGAACATGGCGGCTTGACCTGCGGACGTACGCGGCATCGAATGCGGCGGCGCAGGCAGGCTTTAGGTGGGGATTGGAATGGCACGCGAACTGGAATTGCTCGACGCGGAAGCGCATCGCACGCTGCGAGTGCGGACCAAGGGGCTGGAGGCGCCGCATTTCGTGCAGGTCGTCGCAGCGGAATTCTCGACGGCGGCGACGCGCTCCCCGATCCTGCTGACCAAGAGCGCAGAGACCGGGCAATTCTATGCCGGCGCGATGTACGGCTTCCGCCCCGGCGAGAATCTGCTGGAGGGGCCGGACGGCCCTGCCCCGTATCGGCCGCTCGACCTGGAGCGCCTGGGCTTCTTCATTTCGGGCGAGAACATTGCGATAGACCGTGAAAATCCGCGCTTCGACGAGCGGGAAGGCCAGCCGCTCTTCGAAGCCGATGGCCAGCCGGCGGAGCGGCTTCGCTACATCCAGAAGGTGCTCGGGCAGCTCAAGAACGGCGTCGAGGAGACCGACCGCTTCATCAAGGCGATGCTCGACCATCGCCTGGTCGAGCCGATCGACATCTCGCTGCGCTTCGATGACGGCGAGACCGTCACGCTGCAGGGGCTGTACACACTCAGCCTGGACAGCCTCGGCGAGCTCGACGACGGCGCCGCGCTCGCACTGTTCCGCCGCGGCTATCTGCAGCTCGCCTATTGCATGATCGATTCCCTCAAGCAGGTCTCGGCGCTGGCGCATTTGCGCAACCGGCGCTTGACGATAAACTCGGACTAATGCCCGCAAGCGTTCCTGAGATAGGCCCGGCCAGCTCGCTCGATGCCGAAGCCTTCGCCCGCACCGTCGCGCAACCCTGCGCACCGCTGGTCCTTCGCGGCCTCGCAAGGGATTGGCCCGCCGCCGCAGCGGCGCGCGAGTCGCGACAGGCGCTCTTCGCCTATCTGCGCCGCTTCGACAGCGGACGCACCGCCCAGGCCTTTGTCGGCGCGCCTGCGATCGGCGGCCGCTACGACTATGGCGACGGCACCGGCGGGTTCAATTTCGACCGGGAGACGCTGAGCCTGCCGGAGGCGCTGGCACGCATCGCCGCCGCCGCGGACCGGCCCGATCTCCCCTCGCTTTACATGGGTTCCGTGCCCGCAGAGCTGCATTTCCCCGGCTTCGCGGAGGAGAACCGCATCCCGCCCCTCCCCGGCGCCCAGCCACGCATCTGGCTCGGCAATGCCTCGCGGGTGGCCTGCCACTACGATACCTATGACAATCTGGCGCTGGTCGTTGCCGGCAGGCGCCGCTTCACCCTCTACCCACCCGATGCGATCGGCGACCTCTATGTCGGCCCGATCGACCATACCATGGCGGGGCAACCGACCAGCCTCGCCGCCGGATCCGAACCCGGCGATCCGCGCTATCCGCGCTTCGAGGCGGCACGCGATCGCGCACTGTTGGTCGAACTCGAGCCGGGCGACGCGCTCTACCTCCCCAAGCTGTGGTGGCATCAGGTCGAGGCGACCGAACCGGTCAACCTGCTCGTCAACTATTGGTGGGACGGGTTCAGCGCGGGGCCGGACGCGCCCTATACGACGATGCTGCTCGCGATGATCGCCATCGCCGAGCGGCCTGCCGCCGAACGAGCCGCGTGGCGGGCGTTCTTCGACCATTATGTGTTCCGTCCCGACGGACACCCGCTCGCCCACCTGCCGGAAGAGCGCCACGGCATCCTCGGGCCGCTGCGCGCCAATTACGGTCGGATCCGCGCGGCGGTCATGCAGATCCTGCGCGGCGGCTGACTCCACCCATTTACTCGGATTTATTTCCAACCCAAAGGGAGCGGGCTGCGGGGCTTGGCTACAGGCAAATGTCTCGCGAAATTCGATGCCCCGCCGGGTTTCCGGCAATTGACTCGCGCACAATTAAGCTGACTAATAAGCAAAAGCGGACAACGGGCCGCGTGTGGAGGGGATTCCGGATCATGGCAAGAATATCGGCCTATGCAGCGGCAGTTTTGGTAGCGCTAACGGCAATGAGCGCCGCGCTGCCCGCATCGGCACAGGTCACCACCAACGCGCCGGCACCGGTGCCGGGCGCGCTTCCGGCAACTGCCAAATGGATCAAGGTCCACTCCCCCGCGATCGCGGGCAACCTGGAAGGCGAATCGGCCGATCGGGACGTGCTGGTGCTGCTCCCGCCCGGCTATGCGAAGAACCCGCGCAAGCGCTATCCGGTGCTCTACGCGCTGCACGGCTATTCGATCGGCGCGGAGCAGTGGACCAGGGAAATCCACGTGCCGCAGACCGTGGAGGGCGGCTTCGCCAAGGGCGCCCGCGAGATGATCGTCGTCTTCCCGGACAGCAAGACCGTGCACAACGGCTCGATGTACTCGAGCTCGGTCACCACCGGCGATTTCGAGAGCTTCGTGGCGCGTGACCTGGTCCGCTATATCGACGCGCATTACCGCACGCTGCCGGTGCGCGAGAGCCGCGGCCTGGCCGGCCATTCGATGGGGGGATACGGTACCTCGCGGATCGGAATGAAGCATCCGGACGTGTTCGGCGCCATCTACATGATGAGCCCCTGCTGCCTGTCGCCGCGCGATCCTTCCCAGTTCAATGCGGCAAGCGGCGCGGCGCTGGAGAAGCTGAAATCGATCGAGGAGGCGACGAAGCTCGGCTGGGGCGAGCGCGCCCAGCTCGCCAGCGCAGCCGCCTGGTCGCCCAATCCGCAGAACCCGCCGCTCTTCCTCGACCTGCCGGTGAAGGACGGCGCCGTGCAACCGCAGGTGCTGGCGAAATGGGCGGCGAACGCCCCGCTTGCCTTTGTCGACCAATATATCGGCAACCTGCGGCGCTACCGCGCGATCGCCATCGATGTCGGCGACCGGGACGGACTGAAGGACGATGCCCGCAAGCTGCATGAAGCGCTCGATCGCTACGGCATCGCCAACAGCTTCGAGATCTATTCGGGCGACCATGTCAGCGGGGTGGCGATGCGCTTCCAGGATTATGTGATCCCGTTCTTCAGCCAGAACCTCAAGTTCGAGGCCAGCAAGTGAAGCGCGCCGCTGCCACCGCGCTGATCGCGCTCGCCGCGCTCTGGACGCCGCCCCTCGCCGCCCAGTCCGATCCGCTGGCGCCCGCCGGCCGCTGGAGCGCCTATACGCGCGGCGCCGCCCAGCTGCCACCGATGGGCTGGAACAGCTGGAACGCGTTCGCGCTCGACATCAGCGAGGCGAAGCTGCTCGGCTCCGCCCAGATCATCGCCTCGTCGGGTCTGGCCGCCAAGGGCTATCGCTATATCGACCTGGACGAAGGCTGGTGGGCACGCCGCGCCGCCGATGGCCGGATGGTGATCCGCACCGACAAATTCCCCTCCGCCCTGCTGCCCGACGGCCGGACCAGCTTCCGCCCGCTCACCGACAAGCTGCACGGCATGGGCTTCAAGGCCGGCATCTATTCGGACATCGGCCGCAACAGCTGCGGCCAGATCCACAGCGACGACATCCCCAACAAGCCGAGCGGCACCGTCGCCGAGCGCGAGGTCGGCCTGTACGGCCATGTCGATCAGGACATCGCGCTCTATTTCGGCGAATGGGGCTTCGACCTGATCAAGGTTGATGGCTGCGGCATTCGTGGCCTCTGGCCCGACTCGCCCAAGGTGCTGTCGGGCGAGTTCCGCGCGCTCACCCCGCTGGTCGACAGCGGCTCGCTGGGCCGGACGGACATAGCCGCGACCAAAGCGCTCTACGACAAGGTCCGCCAGGCGCTGGAGCGCAACAATCCGGACAACGACTTCATCTTCTCGCTCTGCCTGTGGGGCGCGGCGGACGTGCGCTCCTGGGCACGGCAGATGGCCAGCATCTCGCGGACCAGCGAGGACATCTTCCCGATCTGGGGCCGCATGCTCCACAACATGGACACCTCGATCCGCCGTCCGCTCTACGCGCATCCCGGCTCGTGGAACGATCCCGACATGCTCTATATCGGCACGGGCGATTTCGACGCGAAGCACCTGACCGAGGCGCGCTCGCATTTCAGCCTCTGGGCGATGCTCAACGCGCCGCTGATGATCGGCTACGATCTGCGAAGCGCAGACCCGGCGCTGATGGCGATCCTCGGCAAGAGCGAAGTCATCGCGCTCGATCAGGATCCCGCCGGCAACCAGGCGGTGCTCGCCTATGATTCCGACGATGTCAGCATCCTGGTGAAGACGCTCGCCAATGGCGACAAGGCGGTGGCGGTGCTCAACCGCACCTCCGATCCGGTCACCGCCTCGCTGATGGCGTCGCACCTGAAATATGCGGCGGACGCCGACATTTCGCTCACCGACATCTGGACCGGCGCCCAGTCGAAGTTCCGCGACCGGCAGGACCTGACGCTGGCGCCGCGCGAGACCCTGCTGTTCCGCGCCACCGGCAAGCGGGTGCTGCCCGACGGGCTCTATCTCTCCGAGATGCCGGGAAGCGTGAACCCGGCGATCGACGGGGTGGTCGCACCCGAAGTCGATCCGCTCGTCCACCGCGCGATCCTGCCCTGGGCCGGCACGCGCATCTCACGCGAGCCGCCGCGCTATGGCGGCTGGGGCGGCGCGCAGCCGGACAGCACCCCCTGGTCCGAGCAGATCGGCGTCGCCGGCAAGCGCTTCGACACCGGGATCGGCATCCTCGCCAATTCGCGGCTCGAAGTGCGCAACAAGGGCTATGCGCGCTTCACGACCCTGGTGGGCGTCGACGATTCCGCGCGCGATCGCGGGCAGCCGGTGACTTTCGAGATCTATGGCGACGGCAAGCTGCTCGCGCGCTCACGCTCGATGCGCTTCGGTGAACCCGCCGCACCGCTCGAAGCGAATGTCGCCGGCAAGGCGCTGATCGAACTGGTCGCGCGGACCCCGGGCAAGCCGCGCTTCCCGGATCCGGTGGCCTGGGCGGAGGCAGCGCTGCGGCGCTGACCTCCTTCCGGTCACATCGACGAGCGCGTGTCCTCGAGCGCGAGATCGACAAGGACGCGCATCGCCACGCTCGCTCCCTCGGCATCGCCCGCGGCGATCGCATCGAACACGCGCACATGGTCCGGCAACGGATCGCGCGGCAGCGCTCGCGCCCGCTGCTTGAACTGGGTCGTCCAGTTCACAGCGGCGCCGATGCTGGCGCTCAACGCGACGAGCGCGCTGTTGTGGGTGGCCTGGAGCAGCGCGTCGTGGAAATCGCGATCGGCGGCACGGCCTGCCTCGGTTGCGAGCGTATGCCGCCGCATCAGCGCCAGTGCATCCTTCATCGCCTTGATGTCCGCCTTTTCGCGGCGCTCGGCGGCCAGGCGCGCCGCATTGGGCTCGACGATTGCGCGCAGCTCGAACAGGTCGCGGACGAAATCGAGGTCCGGCTCTCCCGAGAAGGCCCAGGCAAGGACCGCGGGATCGAGGATGTTCCAGCGGCTGCGCGGCAGCACCCGGGTGCCCGCCTTGGGCCGGCTCTCGACCAGCCCCTTGGCGGTCAGCACCTGCACGGCTTCGCGATAGGCACTGCGCGAGACGTCGAGCGCCTCGGAATTGGCGATCTCGCCGGTCAGCCGCTCACCCGGCGCGATCTCGCCCGAGACGATCGCGGTGCCGAGATAATGCGCGACAGCGCCGCGCAGGCGCCTGCCGGTACCTCTGGGAGAGGAGGTCAATCGTTCCGCGACGCCCGTCGCGTGCATTGAAGCCTTCTCTTTCCCTGATCCCATCCCATGACCGCCCCTGTCTGAGTTAAGGATCCTTATCCGCGCACGGGACCGCGCTTGCAAGTTGCGTTTGACGCAAGTGTGGGCCGGGCGGGAACGGGTCCCCGCCCGGCCGCCCGTTCAGAGGTCGATCTGCACCATCGCCACGGACTTGCCCGGCAGCTCCAGCGTCACGCCGTCCTTGCCGGCCTTGCCCGCAAACGGCTTGGGCACCACGGCGTTGGGCGCCTCGAAGCTGTTCACCGAGTCCACCCGCGGCGCAGTCAGCAGCTCGCCGCGCGCGGCGCGTGCCTGCACGCCGGAGAAGCGGGCGACGATCTTGGCAGGCCGGTTGGGATCGAGATTGGTCACCGCCAGCCACAGCTTGCCCGCCGTATCGCGCACCGCCACCGCATCGACGCGGGGCAGCTTGATGTCGCCCTGCGTGTAGGTGCCGCCGTCGAACTTCACCGGCACATAGGTCGCGTCCTGGAACGGCAGGTACATCTTGTAGATGTGGTAGGTCGGGGTGAGGACCATCTTTTCCTTGTCGGTGAGGATCATCGCCTGGAGCACGTTGATCATCTGGGCGATGTTGGTGATCCGCACCCGGTCCGCATGGCGCGCGAAGATGTTGAGGTTGAGCGCCGCCAGGATCGCATCGCGCATCGAGTTCTGCTGCTGCAGGAAGCCGGGATTGCTGCCCGGATTGGGAGCCAGCCAGGCGCCCCATTCGTCGACCGCGATCGCCACCTTCTTCTCGGGATCGTACTTGTCCATGATCGCGGCGTTCTTCGCGATGGTCTCGTCCATGCCCAGCGTTTCCTTGAGCATGAGCGCATAGCGGCCCTCGTCGAAGCCGGTGCTCGGCTGGGTCACCGGCCAGCCGCCGCCGGTGGTGTAGCGGTGGAGCGAGAGGCCCTCGATGCTCCACGCCCAGTCATGCGCCTTCCACGCCTTCATCACGCTTTCAGTGTAGGACAGGTTCTCGTCGCCCGGGCCCACGGCGATGCGCTGCATCGCGCCGGGGCTGTCGGCGGCCTGGGTCGGGTTGTAGTTGCGCACGAAGCGGGCGAAGGGCTTCATGACATCGGCATAATGGTCCGCAGTCATCGCGCCGCCGCACGACCAGCTCTCGTTGCCGATGCCGAGATACTTCACCTTGTACGGCGCCTTGTGGCCGTTCGCGGCGCGCTCCTTGCCGGCGGTGGTCTCGGGGTCGGCGGTCATGTACTCCAGCCACTCGGCGGCCTCCGCCACGGTGCCCGAGCCGATATTGACCGAGATATAGGCGTCGCTGCCGATCTGGTCGGCAAAGTCCATGAATTCGTCGGTTCCGAAGCTGTTCGGCTCGGTGGCGCCACCCCAGTTGGAGTTGATCGACACCCTGCGGTCCTTCGCGGGGCCGATGCCGTGGCGCCAGTGATATTCGTCGGCGAAGCAGCCGCCCGGCCAGCGCACGTTCGGCACGCGGATCGCGCGGAGCGCCGCGACCACGTCCTTGCGGATGCCGCGCACGTTCGGGATCGGCGAATCCTTGCCGACCCAGACGCCGCCATAGATGCCCGTGCCAAGATGCTCGGCGAACTGGCCGAAGATGTTGCGGTCGATCTTGCTGCCGGGCCTGGCGGTATCCACCACCACTTCCACCGGCGCGGACGCGTCGTTCTGGGCGAGCGCCGGCGACGCGGAGGCGAGCAGGAGCGCAAGGGCTGCGCCCGGACGGACGAGGTCGATCATTAATCCTCCCTGTTCTGATCTGTTTTCAGGCAGAAGTTGGACGCTGGACGAAGTGCTCAGCGCACTGCCTCTTTCAAAATTCTAGTCCGACAAAATCAGCGGTCAAGCCAGAGTCGCCATGCGCAATGCCATTAAGTGCGAAAGGAAATATATGGACGAAGGTCGCACTTGAAACTAGTTTCAATAGTCCTACAATATCACCAGCGAGGGTGATGCCCGCCCTTCATCGAGGAAATGCGCGTTGAACCGACTGGCCAGGACGGATGCATTGGCCGCGGCGCAGGTACGCGCCCAATGAACCTCGACCTCGACAACAAGGTGGTCATCGTCTCCGGCGGTGCCAGCGGCATCGGCGCCGCAGTGGTGAGCGTTCTCGCCAGCGAAGGCGCGATACCGTTCATCCTGGACAGCATTCTTCCCCCCGCCGAGCTGCTCGCGCGCACCGGCGCTCCGGCGCAGATCGTCGACTTTGCGGATTCTGCCGCTTGCACCGCAGCGGTCCAGCGGGTCGCAAGCCGGTTCGGTCGCATCGACGCCCTGGTGAACGGTGCCCGCGGCGACCCGGAAGCGGAAGAGATGGAACCAGCCTTCGCTTCGGTCACCCGCAACCTGGCGCACCATCATCTGATGACCCAGGCCTGCCTGCCACACCTGCGCCGGACGCGCGGCTCCATCGTGAGCATCGCGAACCAAGCCAGCCTCGAGATCGAGGAATCGGCCGGCTACGTCGCCGCCAAGGCGGGCATCGTCGGGCTTACCCGGGAATGGGCCGCCCTGCTCACAAAGGACGGCATCCGCGTCAACGCCGTGATCCCGGCCGGAGCGGCGACTGCCTCCGGCCCCCGCCCCCTCCGGTCACGGCCACCTCAGCCGACCGACGCCGATGAAGTCGCCAATGTCACTGCATTCCTGCTCTCCGAACGTGCAGGACCAACCACCGGCCAATGGCTATGCATCGACAGTGCCTACCAGTCCTCGGTGCATAGCCTGGTCTGAGCCGGATCCGACGGCCGGGCCGCCGCTCAGCTGATATGGACGGCCTTGGTGATCATATGGCCCTCGACGCCCTCGGGGCCGTCTTCCGATCCGAAGCCGCTTTCCTTGATCCCGCCGAACGGCGCGTCGGGCCAGGAGGTGCGGACATTGTTGATCACGACCATGCCTGATTCGACCGAGTCCGCGAGCAGGTTCTGCCGGCGGCCATTCTCGGTGAAGCAATAGGCGGCGAGGCCGTAGGGCAAGCGGTTGGCATGGCCGATCGCATCCTCGACGCTGCCGAAGCGGGCAAGCAGCGCTAGCGGACCGAAGGGCTCGTCGTTCATCGCCGCCGCCTCGATCGGCACGTCACCGAGCACGGTCGGCTGGAAGAAGAAGCCATCGCCCTCCCCGCGCCCGCCGCCGGCAAGCAGCTTGGCGCCGACGCTGCGGGCATTCTCCACCAGCGCCTCGATCGTGCCGGGGCGGCGCGGATTGGCGGTCGGGCCCATATTGATGCCGGCCTCACGCCCGTCACCCATCTTGATCCGCCCGGTGCGCTCGGCAAAGCCGGCGGCGAAGCGGTCGTAGATTCCTTCCTGCACATAGAAGCGGGTCGGCGAGACGCAGACCTGGCCCGCATTGCGGAACTTGTGCGCGACCAGCGTGTCGAGCGTCTTCTCCAGGTCGCAATCGTCGAACACCAGCACCGGCGAGTGACCGCCCAGCTCCATCGTCATCCGCATCACCGTGTCGGAGGCAAGCTTCATCAGATGCTTGCCGATCGGCACCGAGCCGGTGAAGCTGAGCTTGCGGGTGACCGGCGAGGCGAGCAGCGTGCGCGAGACGGTGTCGGGCACGCCGAACACGATCTGGCAGACGTCACCCGGAAGCCCCGCATCCTGGAAGCACTTCATCACCGCGATCGCGCTGGCAGGGGTTTCCTCGCTAGGCTTCAGGATCACCGAGCAGCCGGCGGCGAGCGCCGGCGAGATCTTGCGGACCGGATTGATCACCGGGAAGTTCCAGGCGCAGAACGCCGCCACGGGGCCGACCGGCTGCTTGAGCACCAGCGAGCGCTGGCCCGGCGCGCGCGGCAGCACCTTGCCATAATTGCGCAGCGCTTCGCCCGCGTGAAACTCCAGGAGCGCGGCGGAATAGAGCGCCTCGCCGCGCGACTCGGTCAGCGGCTTGCCCTGTTCGAGCGTAGCGATCTGGGCGAGTTCCTCGGCACGCTCGCGCAGCAGCGCTGCGGCGCGGAGCAGCACGGCGGCGCGCTGCTCCGGCGGCGTCGCGCGCCAGGTCGCGAAGCCGCGCTCGGCGGTCTCGAGCGCATCGGCCAGATCCTGGCCGGTTGCCAGCGGCAGCGCGCCGATCGTCTCGCCGGTCGCGGGGTTGAGCACCGGCTGGGTCTCGCGCCCCGCCGGGCCGCGCCACTCGCCGCCGATATAGAGGTTCAGATCGGGGAGCACTCCAGCGGTCATCTCAAAGCCTTTCGCCAACGCCCGGGAACTGATTCCGGCATGCCCCCATCCGCTTTACCGACGGCCTTGTCGAGAGCGGCGGATGTGGCGAGCCGGCGGAAATGGGCGATCAGCCAGCGGCATCGCTCGCAGCACCTCGCTGGCGCGCGCGGTGCGCGGTTACCTTGGCGCGATTGCCGCATACCGCCATGCTGCACCAGCGCCGCGCCCGGCTGCGGGTATGGTCGGCAAAGATCAGGGTGCAGTCATGCCCCTGGCACGCCTTCACCTGGGCGAAATCCTCCGACACGACGGTCTCCGCGATCGCCTCGCCGATCGGCAGGAGCAGCGATTCGGGCGAGCGCCAGCGCCGCGCCGCCTCCAGTGCCACCCGGCCATCCAGCATCACGATGCGGCGATAGGTTTCGTCGCGCTCCAGCAGGCGATTGACCGGCGCCAGCGCGTCCAGGGCGCCCTCACCCAGGGGCCGGCCCATATGGCGCTTCACGAAACCCCGAAACCATTCGCGGAGATCACGCGCCTGATCGGCCACCCGGTCCAGCTCACCCGGCATCGCCCGCGCGACAATTTCCTCCAGCTGCGCCTCGGGCACCAGCCCCGACTGCTTCAGCCAGTCGACCAGACCCCGGCCATCACCGATCCAATCGACCGGGACATCGACCGGCGTGGCCACCGAATTGAGGAAATCGAGTCCCTTCGCATCGGCGAGGAACATGGCAGGCGTACCGAGCTGCATTGCGATTGTGATCCGTTGTTGATCTGCGACCGGATACGTAACCTCTTAAATCGCCGTTGACAAGTTACCAATGCTCATTGTAACCATCATACATCCACCTGAGAGGTTTCAAAACAGCGGTCATTATGACTAGTCATAATAGCAGACACCTGAGGCCAACGCCGCTCATATAGCATATCAAGGAAACGCCGCATGCCGAGGCAGCCAGTGAATCTTCCCCAAAATCTGTAACCTGATAAATTCATTTTTAAAGGTTACATTAGTTTAGACAGGAGCGATTATCATGACCAGGATTTCGAACCGCACCGTCGACGTGGACGGGCTCAACATCTTCTACCGCGAGGCCGGCACGGCGGGGCAGCCCAAGCTGTTGCTGCTGCACGGCTTCCCGTCGTCGAGCCACATGTTCCGCGACCTCATCCCGTTGCTGGCGGACCGCTTCCACATCGTCGCGCCCGACCTGCCGGGCTTCGGCCAGTCCGACGATCCCCGGGCGAACAGCTTCGATTCCATCGCGGACACGATCGAGCGCTTCACCGAGATCGTCGGCTTCGACCGCTTCATCGTCTATGTCTTCGACTATGGCGCCCCGACGGGATTCCGCCTCGCGATCCGCCATCCGGAACGTATCGCCGGGATCATCTCGCAGAACGGCAATGCCTATCTCGAGGGGCTGAGCGAAGGGTGGAATCCGATCCGGGCCTATTGGGAGGACGCGTCGGACGCCAATCGGGACGCGCTGCGCAACATGTTGCAGCCCGAGGCCACCTATTGGCAGTACAGCCACGGCGTGGCCGACCCCACTGTCCTGTCACCCGACGGCTATACGCTCGACAATCACTATCTCGGCCGCCCGGACGCGGACCAGGTCCAGCTCGACCTGTTCGGCGACTATAAGAGCAATGTCGCGCTCTACCCGACCTTCCAGGACTATTTCCGCACGCACAAGCCGCGCTTCCTCGCCGTGTGGGGACAGAATGATCCGTTCTTCCTGCCGCCTGGCGCCGAAGCGTTCCGGCGCGACATCCCGGAAGCGCGCGTGACGTTCTTCGATACCGGACACTTCGCACTCGAGACGCATGCCAAGGAGATCGCCGCGGAAATCCGCGACTTCTTCGCCTGAACGGCCATGGAGCGGACGGGCCTGCCCCGTCCGCTCTTCGCCAAGGAAATTTCGCCAGGGAAATTTCGAACGGGCCCTTGAAAGCGTAAGCCGCCAATATATCTGCCTGTGCAGATACTGCTTGGCGAGATTTATGGCTGTTTTCACTATCGAGGATTGCGCGGCGAGTCGTTCGCCCGGGCGGCTGCTGCGACGGCTGGACAAGATCATGTCCGGCCAGATCGAGGCCAAGTTCGACGGGTTCGACCTGAGCTTCCAGCAATGGATCGCACTGAAGGTCGTGCGGGACGGAATCGTCGGCAATGCCGGCGAGCTCTCGCACGAGCTGGGCATCACCACCGGCGCCACGACGCGGATGATCGACCTGCTGGAGGGGCGCGACCTGCTGGCACGCGACCGCACGGCCGACGATCGTCGCGTGGTGCGCCTCGCGATCACGCCGGAGGGCCGGGCGACCGTCGCGAAGCTGCAGGATCATGTCGTGTCGACCTGGAACGAAGTCGTTGCCGACTTCTCCCAGCAGGAGGCCGAAGTGCTCGTCACCTTGCTGGCCAAGCTGCTGGCCGCCGCGGAACGCGTCGCCGGCGCAGGCAAGGAGGCCGGGGAATGAACCGCTCGATTGGCCTTGCCGCGCTGACCGCGTTCCTGCTGGCCGGGTGCGCGACCGTACCGCACGATCCGCCTCAGGTGGCGCAGCTCCAGCCGGCGACGCTCGGACTGGACGCGCAGGCCCCCGCGATCGATGCGGCATGGTGGACCGCGTTCGGCGACCCGCAGCTCGATCGGCTGGTGGCAATGGGCCTGGCCGGCAATCCGACCCTGGATGGCGCGCTTGCCCGTGTCCGCGCGGCCGAGGCGACGGTGGATGTGCGCCATGCCGACCAGCTCCCGCAGGTAACCGCCGATGGCCAATCGACCTATCAGCGCTTCCCCGAGAAATTCATCTACCCGCCGCCCTATGCCGGCGCCGCGTGGCCGATCACGCAGGTGCAGGCCAACCTCACCTATAATCTCGACCTGTTCGGCCGGCAGAAGGCGATGGTCGCGGGCGCCCGGGCCAATGCCCAGGCGGCACGGCTCGATGCGGCGGCGGCGCGGCTCGTGATCTCCACCTCGATCGCACAAGCCTATGTCGGTCTGGCACGTTCCGACCAATTGATCCGCATCGCAGACGGCTTCGTCGCCACCCGCCAGCAGGCGCTGCGCTACGTCCAGTCCCGTATCAAGAACCAGCTCGCCAGCCAGTTCGAGCTGCGCCAGGCCGAGACGCTGCTCGCCGAAGCCGAGCAGGCGAAGACCCGGGCCGAGGGACAGCGCGATCTGCTCGTCCACGCTCTGGCGGCGCTCGCCGGGCGCGGTGCCGATTTCTATCCCGAGATCACCGCGCCGACCCTGGCGCTCGACACTCCGCCGGCCGTGCCCGATGCCCTGCCCGCCGACCTGCTCGGCCGCCGTCCGGACCTGCTTGCCGGCCAGGCGCGGATAGACGCGGCGCTGGCGGGGCGTCAGGTAGTGCGCACCGATTTCCTGCCGAACGTCAACATCACTGCGCTGGCCGGTTTCGCTGCGCTCGGCCTCGGCAATTTCTTCGATCCGGGCGCCCGCACCTATGGCGCCGGCCCTGCGATCCACCTGCCGATCTTCGAGGGCGGCAAGCTCAAGGCCCAGTATCGCGGCGCTACCGCCGATCTCGATGCCGCGGTGGCCGCGTACAACGGCGCCGTGCTCGGTGCGATCCGCGATGCGTCCGACGCGCTGACCCTGGTCCGCACCGCCGACAAGGATCTGGGCGACCAGCGCCGCATCGTCGCCGGTCTGCGCGAGACGGCACGGCTCGATCAGGTCCGTGTCTCGACCGGGCTTGGCTCGCGACTCGACATGATCGAGTCCGGCTTCCGCCTGCTTGAGGCCGAACAGGCGCTCGCCGCGCTCGAATCCGACGCACTCACGCGCCGCATCCAGCTCATCGCCGCCCTGGGCGGCGGCTTCGATCCCAACCAGCCGCAGGCCGCGGCGACAGCGGAAACCCACTGATGACCGACAAGACCGAAACCGCCGTGAAGCCGCGCAACGAAACCACCTCGCCGGTCGCCCCCAAGGCGGAGCCGGAGGCGACGCGTGCCGCTCCCACGCCACCGCCGCCCCCGCCCGCCCCGCCCCAGACCAAGACGCGCGCGCGCCGCATCGGCCTGCTCGCCCTCGGTGCGGTCGTGCTGATCGGCCTCGTCGTCTATGCCGTGATGGTCTTCACCGCCCCATCGAGCGAGGAGACCGACGATGCCTATGTCGGCGGCAACATCGTCGCCGTCACGGCGCGCGACGGCGGCACCGTGCTGGCGCTCCATGCCGACAACACCCAGCAGGTAACGCAGGGCGCGCCGCTGATCGATCTCGATCCCGCCACCACCGATGTCCAGCTCTCCGCCGCCGAGGCGGCGCTGGGCCGGGCAGTCCGCGCGGTCCGCTCCAACGATGCCCAGGTCGATGAGGCAGGCGCCGAGATCGCCCAGGCCCAGGCCGAGCTGAGCAAGGCGCAGAATGACTACACCCGCCGCCGCGGCGCGGCTGCCGATGGCGCGGTCTCCGGCGAAGAGGTCAGCCACGCCGCCGATGCCGTCGCCACTGCCCGTGCCGCGCTCAATCTCGCACGCGCCAGACAGGCTCAGGCTTCGAGCACCGTCGCCGGCACCTCGGTCTACAACAATCCCCAGGTGCTGGCCGCCATCGCCGACGTCCGCCAGGCGGCGATCAACTCCAGCCACATGCGCGTCGTCGCCCCGGTCTCGGGCGTGATCGCCCAGCGCACCGTGCAGCTCGGCCAGAAGGTCGCCGCCGGGACGCCGCTGATGGCCGTGGTACCGCTCGACAGCCTGTGGATCGACGCCAATTTCCGCGAGACCCAGCTCCAGCACCTGCGCGTCGGCCAGCCGGTGACGATCCATGCGGACGTCTATGGCAATGACGTGACCTATCACGGCAAGGTGCTCGGCCTCGGCGCCGGCAGCGGCAGCGCCTTCTCGCTGCTGCCGCCGCAGAACGCCTCGGGCAACTGGATCAAGATCGTCCAGCGCGTGCCCGTGCGCATCGCGCTCGATCCCTCCGAGCTGAAGAAGAACCCGCTGCGCGTCGGCCTGTCGGTGGACGTGAAGGTGGCGACCGCCGATCGCTCGGGTCCGATGGTCGCGGGCAGCTCGCCGCCCGCCGGCGCGGTGCAGCGGAGCCTTGACGGCGGTCCGCAGATCGAGGCGCGCATTCGCCAGATCATCGCCGAGAATCTGGGACGCGGCCGGTGAGCAACGGCGCGGGCGCCCAGCCGGCGCCGCTGACGGGCATGGCGCTGGGGATCACCTCGGTGGCGCTGGCGCTCGGCACCTTCATGCAGGTGCTCGACGGCACCATCGCCAACGTCTCCCTACCGACGATCGCCGGCAATCTGGGCGTGTCGACCGACAACGGCACCTGGGTGATCACCTCGTTCGCGGTGGCCAACGGGGTGACCGTGCCGCTCACCGGCTGGTTCATGCAGCGCGCGGGCGTGGTGCGGACCTTCACCATCTCGGTGATTCTCTTCACCATTGCCTCACTTCTCTGCGGTCTCGCCTGGAACCTCGAATCCCTCATCGCCTTCCGCATCCTGCAGGGTGCAGTGTCGGGACCGATGATCCCGGGCAGCCAAGCGCTGCTGATCGCGATCTTCCCGCCGCACAAGCGCGGGACGGCGCTAAGCATCTGGGCGATGACCACGCTGGTCGCACCCGTGCTCGGGCCTGTGCTCGGCGGCTATATCTCCGACAATTATCACTGGGGCTGGATCTTCCTGATCAACGTCCCGGTCGGCATTGCCGCCGCCGCGATCAGCTGGCGCCAGCTCGCCAGCCGCGAGACGCCCACGCGCAAGCTGCCGATCGATACCGGCGGGCTCATCCTGCTCGCCTTCTGGGTTTTCAGCCTCCAGACCATGCTGGATCTCGGCAAGGACCGTGACTGGTTCCACAATTCGCTGATCGTGGTGCTCGCGGTCTGCGCGGTGGTCGGCTTCATCGCCTGGGTGATCTGGGAACTGACCGACCGCGCGCCGGCGGTGGACCTCAGCCTGTTCAAGCGCCGCAACTTCGCCTTCGGCACGCTGGCGCTCTGCCTCGGTTATGCGCTGTTCTTCGCCAACAACCTGCTGCTGCCGCTCTGGCTGCAGGAACAGATGGGCTATACGGCGACCTGGGCCGGCTTCGTCGCGGCGCCGAGTGGCATCGTGGCGGTGCTGCTCACCCCGATCGTGGCACGGCTGAAGCTCGACATGCGCTGGCTCGCGACGATCGCCTTCCTTGCCTTTGCCGGCTCCTATTTCATGCGCGCCAACTATACGCCCGACGCCAGCTTCGTCACCCTGATGCTGCCGTTGCTGCTCCAGGGCGTGGCGATGAGCATGTTCTTCGTGCCGCTGGTCAGCATCTCGCTCGATCGGCTGCCACCCGAGCGCGTGCCGTCGGCCAGCGGCATCTCGAACTTCGCGCGCATCACCGCGGGCAGCTTCGCCGCTTCGATCATCACCACCTTCTGGGACCGGCGCGCGGCGCTCCACCAGACGCGGCTGACGGAAGTGGGGAACGACTATTCGCCGGTCTATCGCCAGGCGACCGAGCAGCTCCAGGCACATGGCATGAGCCCGCTGCAGGCGGCGGGCTCGATCATGCGGCAGATCGCCAACCAATCCTATCTGCTCTCGTCGCTCGAGCTGTTCTGGATCTGCGGCTGGATGGCCCTGGTGACGATCGTGGTGATCTGGATGGCGAGGAAGCCGGCCCCGAGCCAGCACGCGGTCGCGGCGGACTGAAGCAGGGAGTCGATCGGTTAGCGGGGCCGGCTGCGTCCTGAAAACTGCAGCCGGATTTCCAGAACTGTCACGAAAATGATAATTATGACTATCATAGGCGCCCCGACATTCCGAAGGGGACCTGCAGATGATTCGTTACGCCGCTTCCAGAATTGCACTTGCTTGCGCGCTCGCCACGGGCGTCGCCGCCTCGCCGGCATTCGCCCAGTCGGCGGGCGGTGCACCGGATAACCAGACGGAAGGCGACGACATCGTCGTCACCGGCCGCGCGGGCACCACTGACCAGAAGAAGGTCGACACCAGCTACGCCATCTCGACGGTCAGCTCGCAGGAACTGCAGATGCGCTCGCCACTCGGCGTCGTGGAAGCGCTGAAGCAGGTACCGGGCTTCTTCATCACCAACACCTCGGGCGAAGCATCCAGCGGCGTCAGCGTCCGCGGCATCCCGAGCGACGGCTTCCAGTCGGTCGCGCTGCTCGAGGACGGTATTCCAGTCCAGTCGGATCCGGGCCTGGGCTGGCTGAACGGCGACCAGTCGATGCGCGTCGACCAGACGATCGACCGGATCGAAGTGGTGCGCGGTGGCCCCTCGTCGATCTTCTATTCCAACGCGCCGGGCGCGGCGATCAACTTCATCACCCGCAAGGGCGGCGACCAGATGCAGGGCATGGTCCGCTATGAAGCGGCCGACTGGGGCTCGCACCGCGTCGATGCCTGGGTGAGCGGCCCGATCGGCAACAGCGACTGGCGCTTCTTCGCCGGCGGCTATTACCGCATCGACCAGGGCAAGCGCGATCCCGGCTTCCGCCAGGGCCAGGGCGGCCAGTTCCGCGTCAACATCTCGCGCGATTTCGACCATGGCTCGGTCAGCTTCGGGGTGAAGCGCATCGACGAGCGCATCCCGAACTGGGGCGGCGGCATCTACACCACCGACAAGGATGGCAACCCGATCGGGGTCAACGGCTTCAACCCCAGGCAGGACACGATCGAGAGCAGCGACAATCGCCGCTTCACGTTCAAGACCGGTCGCGGGGCATATGCGTTCGACGACGGGATCGGCACCACCGTGAAGCTCACCCAGCTCAGCTTCACCGGCAAGCGCGAGCTGAGCGACAACATCCGGATCGAAGAGAATGTCCGGTATCGCGAGAGCTACACCCGCCGCGATAGCGTCACCCCGTACAAGATCTTCGCGTCGGGGAAGGAATTCCTCTCCTCGACCTTCGGTGCGGCGCTCGCGCCGGGCCTGGGCCTGTTCTACCGCGATACCGGCGCCGCGTTCGCGGCGAACCAGAATGGCAACGGCCTGCCGCTGATCGATCTGGCGCGCTCGCACGTCGTGCCGCTCGACGAGGTGATCAGCGACACCAAGCTGCTCGCCAAGGCCGATTTCCTCGGCCATCACGATCTGGCGTTCGGCGTCTACTACGCCCATGCCAAGGAAGGCTATCGGGCCGATAGCGCCGCGGTGCTGACCGACGTCCGCGACAATGCGCAGGTGCTCGACGTCTCGCTTCTTGGAACGGGCGGCACGCGCGGCGCGAACCTCACCGATGGCGGCGTCCTGCAATATGGCGCCGAGTTCGCCAACGGCACCGGCAAGTCCGACAACATCGCCGTCTATGCCAGCGACGAGTGGCAGATCACCCCGAAGCTGCGCCTCGATGCCGGCCTTCGCTGGGAGCAGATCAAGACGAGCGGACAGGTCGAGGGCACGCAGAGCCTCAATCTGAAGCTGCTCAATCCCGGCATCGCCGACGACAAGGTGCTGAGCGGCACCGGCAAGTTCACCCCGTTCGACCGCACCTTCGACCATATGTCGTGGACGGCTGGCGTAAACTACCAGTTCCTGCCCGATTTCGGCGCGTTCGTGCGCTACACCGACGCGTTCCGCCTGCCCAACATCTCGAGCTTCATCACCAACCCGACCTCGCAACCGGTCGTGCAGACGATGAACTTCGCGGAAGCCGGCCTGAAATTCTCGCGCCGGCACTTCTCGGTCTATCTGACCGGATTCCGCACCCAGTATAACAGCTTCGAGATCGCCGATGTGCGTCAGGACGCCAATGGTGCGCTGGTCCCGTTCCGCGTCTTCGGTGACACGCGTACCTGGGGCACGGAGCTGGAGGCGACCTGGCGCCCGGTGCAGTGGTTCGACCTGCACGGCGCCTGGACCTGGCAGGACGCCCGCTACACCAACTTCGTGTTCAACCAGCAGGCAGTCGATGCAGCCGGCAAGCCCGTCGTCGATACGAACGGAAAGCCGGTGCTGAAGAAGGTCGACTATTCGAACAATCGCCAGAACCCGCTGCCGCACAACAGCTTCCGCATCACCCCGGCAATCAACCTGTTCAACCAGGCCTTCCGGGTGGAGACCGACGTCAACTATATCGGTCAGCGCTTCACCGACGTCGCCAATCAGATCAGCCTGCAGCCGATGTGGACGATGGACCTCACCGCCCGCTACCAGGTCACCCCGCAGCTGCAGCTCAACCTGATCGTCAACAACCTCACCGACACGCTGGGCCTGGTGAACGGCAACCCGCGCGCCGGAACGATCAACAATACGGAGGCCGGACAGGCGATCTTCATCGGCAGCTCGCAATATCGGCGCAGCTTCCGCGGCGCGATCACCTATCGCTTCTGATCTCGCCGCCGCATCTTTCCTTCCCCCCAACGATAGCGATAGATAGCATAATCGTTTGGGGAGAGAGGCGATCAAGCCTCGACCGGGGAGGATGCATGACGAGAATTCCGGCCTATCGCGAGCCACAGCAGGAGCGGTCCAGGCGGACCTTCGATGCGCTACTGGACGCGACAGGAGTCTTGTTGGGGGAGGTGGGGATCGAGCGGATCTCCACCAACCTCATTTGCGAACGGGCGCGATTGTCCCCACCCGCGCTCTATCGATATTTCGACGACAAGTACGCGATCATCTTCGCGCTGGCCGAGCGGCTGCTGCGCCGACAGAATATCGCGCTCGAAGCATGGATCGAGCGCTACAAGGATGCCGGGATTCTTGTGCTGTCCGAAAAGCTGCTCGAGCTGCTCAAGACCATGCACGAGATCACCAGCAGCCAGCCGGGCGCGATCTGGATCATGCGGGCATTGCGCTCCGTGCCCTCGATGACCCCCATACGGCTCCATTCGCACAACTATGTCGCCGATCGGCTGACCGACACCTACCAACCCTATCTACCGAATGTGGACCGAGAGGTGATCCGCCGCCGCAACCGCATGTCGGTGGAAATGGCCTATTCGATCGACGAGATGCTCAAGGAGGAGGATATCGACCAGGAGCGGCTGCTCGAGGACGCGGCATTCGTGTTCCGATCGATGCTGCATTTTCCCGACTATGGCCTCGTCCTCGACCGGCCGGCCTGAAGCGGATTTTTTCGCTCGCTACCTTCCATTGTCATAAAAGTGATAGCCATAGCTATCATATCGGCCGCGATTTCAATCATGAGGACTCGCGACAATGGAACGGAAGCAATGGCTGGGCATGGGGATCGGTCTTCTTGCAGTCGCGCCCCTGCTCGCCATGGTGCCGGCCGCGGCGCGCGACGGCGACGGCCCGACCATCCCGCCCGTCGCCAGTCTCAGCGACGGTGTCTGGATGAAGGGCGACCTGCACCTCCATTCGCGGCACAGCAAGGAATCGACCAACAACCCCGAATCCAAGATCATCGGCTTCGCCGAGAAGACCGGGTTCGACTTCCTCGCCATCACCGACCATGACAATCACGTGCTGGGCGACGTCGCGCACCACACCTGGTCCGATCCCGAGTTCAAGTCGGACAAGGTGGTGTTGCTCTATGGGGCCGAGTGGACCACCGATCGCGGGCATGGCAACGTATTCTCGGCGGTACCCTACGACCATCAGCGGCTCTTCGACGTTCGCGACGCGCGCGACGCGAAGATCCTCGCGGTCAAGAAATCCCTCGGAATCCACCTGTCGGCCAACCACCCGATCGGCAAGGACCATTTCGGCTTCTCCTACGACATCGTCGATTCGATCGAAGTCTGGAACTCCGCGATGGCGGCGAAGAACCGGCCGGCGATCATGGTCTGGGACGACATGATGCGCTCCGGCCGCAAGCTGACCGGCCGCGGCGGCAGTGACGCGCATCACGGCACACCGGACACGCCGGACAAGACCAGCAAGGGGAGCGCCGAGCGGCCCTACAACTATGTCGGCACGCCGACGACCTGGGTGTTCGCAACCGCCCGGACCCGCAAGGCCGTCGTCGACGCGCTCACCAATGGCCGCGTGTCGATCAGCGCCAATCCCTATGATCCGCGGGTCGAACTCACTGCCGATCTCGACCAGGACGGCCGGCCCGACATGATGATGGGCGACAACGTCAGGTCGACCGGCAAGCCGGTCACCTTCCAGGTACGCCTGGCAGGGAGCATGGAAGCGGCCAGCGCCTACAAGATCCATGTCGTGCGCAACGGCGAGGACTTCGGGACCTATGACGCGACCGGCGCCAATCCGGTCGTGACCTTCACGGATACGCCCGAACTGGCCAGGCGCGCCTATTATCGTGTCGAGGTCGAGGGACCCCAGAACCCGTATCCGGAGGTTCCAAATTCGGTAAAGCTCAGCGGCACCATGGTAGCGTTGTCGAACCCCGTCTTCTTCAATTTCGACCCGAATTTCTGACCTGAGGGAGGCGGTCCGATCTTTCACGATCGGACCGCTGCCGGGCAAGCCCGGGCGGTTGTCGCCAATCTGAAATGATCAGGCCGTACCGGCAGCGATAGGTATGGGCTCAGGCCTCCCCGCCCCGCATCCGAAAGACGCCGCCGATCGCGAACATCGCCACAGAAAGCCGGATGCTCGCCTATTCGTCGGGCAATTTCGGCAAGGCGCTGGTGTTCGGCGGCGCGGATCTGACGATCCTGTTCCTGCTGACCGACGTGCTGGGGCTGAGCGGCGCCCAGGCCGCAGGGCTGATGCTGTTCGCGGTGCTGGGCGACCTGGTGTTCGATCTGCTCGCCGCCCGGCTCGCCCTGCATTGGCGGGCGGCGGGACGCGGCTATCGCTGGACGATCGCCCTGGCCGCGCTGCCTTGCGGAGCGGCCTTCGGGCTGATCTACGCGATGCCGGCGCTGGGCCTGCACCGCGCCTGGATGCTCGCGGCGGCAATCCTCGTCTTCCGCGGCGCCTATGCGGTGGTCGACGTGCCGCACAATGCGCTGATGGCGCAGGTCAGCCGGGACAGCCGGGCGCGCGGGCGCATCTCGGGCTACCGGCTGTTCTTCAGCACGGCGAGCGCATTGGCCATCGCCGTCATACTCACGCCGCTGGTGCAGCAAGCGGGGCGGGCGCGGCATTTCGATGCGCTGGCGTTCACCGGGATCGGCGCGGGCCTGGTCTTCGCGCTGACCATGTTGCTGTGCGTCTGGGCTTCGGGCACGCGCGGCGAAGGCGGCACGGCATCCGCGCTGCGCGGCGATCGCATCGCGGTTCCGCTGCGCGACCCGATGGTGCTGGCAATGGGCGCGCTGGCCCTGCTCACCGGCTTCGCGATGCCCTGTTTCGGCCGGATGCTGATGTATCTGGGCACCTATGTCGTCGATCGGCCGGGCGCGGTCACCCTGCTGCTTGCCGCCATGACCGCGGGGCAATTCGCCGGCGTCCTCGCCTGGACCGCCCTCACCCACCGCTTCAGCAAGAGCCGCCTGCTCGGTGCAGGGCATGCGGCGAGCGCGCTGGGCCTTCTCTTCTTCGCCCTGAGCATGGCGTGGCCTGTCGGGCAGGTAGCGGCCGCCGCGCTGATCGGCTTCGGTTTCGCGAGCGTGTTCATGCTGCCCTGGGGCCTGCTTGCCGACGCGGTCGACGTCGTCGAATGGCGGCACGGCCGGCGGTTCGAGACCGGGCTGTTCGCCTTCTACCTGGTGCTGGTGAAGGCCAGCGGCGCCGGGGCGACCGCGATGATCGGCTGGGTGCTGAACGCGCTCGGTTACGTCCCCGGCGCCGTCCAGCCGAGCGGGGTGCGCCTCGGCATGCTCGGCCTCGGCCTGGGCGTGCCGCTTGCAGGCGCACTGCTGGCGGTGCTGGTGCTCCGGCGCTTCACGCTCGACCATGGTCGCCATGCGCGGCTGCTGCGCGCGCTGGCCTGGCGTCAGGCGGGGACGGAACCCGTCTCCGGATTGAACCGGGGGTTGGAGAAATCGAGGGGCGAAGGCGTCACCCTGGCAGGCGGCGCCGCGCTTTCCGCCCAGGCACGGCAGAGCATGTCGCGCAGCATCGCCGCGCCCGCGGCGGTGCGCTCGTAGATCAGCGCGCGGACCTCCTTGTCGGCCGTGTTGCTGAAGCCGTCGCGCTTCTCGAGCTTGTAGACCGTCTCCATCCGATCGCCGGACTGGTCGAGAAAGGCGAGCACCGCGTCGAACATGTCGTCGTGGAGATGCGCCGGCGCGCCGATCCGGGGCACGATGTCCGCCGCGGTGAGCCCCATGCCGTCGACGAAGCGGCTCTCGAACCGTCCGTGGATGCTGCGGTCGCGGGTATAGCCGTTCGGGTTGGGACCCAGCCAGCCGTCCGAGTTCACCGAGATGTGCAGCGGCTGCGAGCCGTCGCCGACATAATGGCCGAGCCGGATCGCCTGGAACGCGCAATGCTGCTCGGGAACCGATGCATCGCCGCCCTTCGCCTGTGCCGCACGGATCGCCCGCATGCAGACGATCAGCCGCTCATAGGCTTCCATCGCCGCGTAGGGCAGCGTGCCGGTCCAGCGGACATTGGTGCGCGCCGCGGTGGCCGGATCGCTCTGCCTGATCGTCTCGTAATGCTTGTAGAGCGCGAGGATGAACTCGTAGCGCGAGCGCGGGATCGGCGTCAGGAAGGCGAACTGCTCGCGGAACCAGCCATGGTTCGGGTCTTCCTCGATCTTCGAGAAGCCTTCCGAATCCCCGCGCCAGCTGTCCGGCAGCGAAGCCGAGGCCGAGATGTAGTCGGCGTAGCGGCGCAGGAAGACCGGGCCGCCATCGGGTATCGTCTGGATCGCCGCGCGGTCGATCACCGCATGCCCCGTGCCGCCCCAGGCATGGGCAACGGCAGGACACAGCATGAGGGCGGCGGCCAAGGCGAAGCGGCGCATGACGGTTCCTTTCAGGGGTCGAGGGGATCGCGCGGATCGACGCGCTCGGACGCCCGCGAGGGGCGGAACACCAGCTCGGTGGGCGAGACGCGGCGGACGACCGTGCCGGGCTGATAGCCGAGCTCGGCGGCGTTGCGCTCGGTGAACTTCGCGCTTTCGATATAGGCGCTCTGCAGCGGGTTGCAGACGGTCACCGTCTCCGCCTCCGGCGGCGCGCCGATCCGCGCAAGCAGCCGGCTGGCGTTGCGCAGGTTGGTGGTGGTGTGGCGGGCATAGGGCTCGACGAGGATCGCCTCGGCGGGGACGCCATAGCGCTCGATCAGCGCCTTGCGCATCTCGTCGGCCTCGGTGAATGGCGTCGCGCGCGGATGCGCCCGGCCACCGGTGACCAGGATGAAGGCGATGTCCCCCTGCGCGAAGCGGCGCGCGGCGAGGCGCAGGTGATATTTGCCGAACGGGCTGAGCGGTTCGCCCTCGATCTCGGGCCCGACGCCCGTGACGATCATCGCGCTGTAGCGATAGCGGCGCCAGTCGAGCGCCTTCGCCCGGGCCAGCGCCGCGGCGTTGGCGCCGCCGGTCAGCGGTTCGTGGCCGATCGCATCGGTGCGGTCGCTTACGTCCAGCAGCGCAAGCGCATAGTCGATGCTTGGGTCGAGCCGTTGCGCCGATCCGTTACGGGGCGTCTCGGCGATCCAGTCGGCGGCCTGGAGGCGCGTCTGATGATCCTGGGGCGAGACCGTGCCGGGGCCATCGATCGCGGTGGTGGGGATCGCCCCCAGTGCATAGGTCCGCACGATCATGTTGATGCCGGCGATCTCGCGGTCCACCTGCGCGGCGGCGCCATCGTCCGCGACGGGAAGACCCGGCGCCTGCGCAACGGCACGACGCATCGCATCGGCCTCGCGGTCGTTCCAGAGCAGCGCCTGCGCGCGGCAGACGAGGTCGGCTCCGCACGCGGCACGCCGCTCCCGCCGGATACGCAGCACGTTCTCCATGCCGGGCGCCCGGGCGATCCGCTCGAGCGCCGCCGGATCGTGCCCGGCCGCGTCGAGCAACGGGAAGAGCCGCGCGGAAAGCGTCGCCATCACCCCGTCGCCCACCGCCGCCTCGGCCGAAGCCGGGGCGGCGAGCACCGTCACCGCAAGCGCGGCGGCGGAGAGCAGGGCGCGCATCACCAGCTGCGGCTGACGATGAGGCGGAAGTTCCGGCCGAAGAGCGGGCGGCCGTAGATCGCCTGGCTGGAGCCCTGACCGGAGAACTGGTCGGTACGCGTGTTGCCCTCGGTAAGGCCATGGGCATTGAACAGATTGTCGCCAACGACCTGGAAGTGCCAAGCGCCCCAGTCGAGCGACGCGCCTGCGCCGGTCGTCTGATAGCCCGGCATCGCCGTGCGGTTGAATAGATCGACGTAGCGCCTGCCGACCCATTCGAAGCGTCCGAAGATCGAGAGTTTCTGTTCGCCGAGGTCAAAGTCGAAACTCGGGCGGAGATTGCCGAAGAACTTCGCCTCGCGGATGATCTGGTTGCCGTTCACCGCACTCGGATCGGCACCCGAGGTGTTCTGGAGATTGGCATATTCCGGGTTCTGCCAGGTCACCGAGCCGTCGAGCGAGAACCAGCGGACCGGCGCGACCCGGCCATCGACCTCGACGCCCTTGACCGAGGCCTCGCCGATGAACGGCAGCGTCTGGTCGTTGCGGCCGGTCAGCGGGTTGAACGCCGCGAACGAGGCGTTGAACGGATCGAACTTGG
>Ga0209564_1000671_pt1 | contig 50518 bp, 49 predicted proteins | sample AraplaCol_mMF_r2_FD_184272 | JGI IMG/M metagenome (GOLD analysis project Ga0209564, IMG submission 184272) | Arabidopsis root microbial communities from North Carolina, USA - plate scrape MF_Col_mMF_r2 (SPAdes) (version 3) | ecosystem: Host-associated > Plants > Roots > Endosphere | place: USA...
CTCGTCGACGGCAACCGCATCACCGGCCTTCTTGAACCAGCGGCCGATGGTGGCTTCGGTTACGGATTCACCGAGCGTGGGAACGCGAATTTCAGTCATGGTCTGCTTCCTGTTGCGGCCGGATGATCCGATCCGATGGCTTTCTGGATCGATCTGGCCTGAAGAAATCGAAATCTAGATTTCAAATAAGACGGGTGTGCGAATGCCCCGCGTGTCGCGGGGCACCGCAGTGATCGTGAATGCTTAGCCGAGCGCCTCGTCGAGGAACGCCTTGAGCTGGGCGAGATGCTTGGACATCAAACCGGTCGCGGTCGCGGCCGAGGCGGCACGGCCGGCGTAACGCGGACGCTTGTGGGTGGCGTTGATCTGGTTGAGCACCCATTCGAGATACGGCTCGATGAAGTGCCAGCCGCCCATGTTGCGCGGTTCTTCCTGGCACCAGACGAATTCCGCACCCTTGAAGCGGGTGAGCTCCTGTACCAGCGTCTTCAGCGGCACCGGATAGAGCTGCTCGATGCGCAGCAGATAGACGTCGTCGATACCGCGCTTCTCGCGCTCCTCGAACAGGTCGTAATAGACCTTGCCCGAGCACAGCACGACGCGACGGATCTTGTTGTCGGGCTGCAGCTTGTCGGCATCGTCGAACAGCACGCGATGGAACGTGGAGCCGGCGCCGAGTTCGTCGAGCTTCGACACTGCGCGCTTGTGGCGCAGCAGCGACTTCGGCGTCATCACGATCAGCGGCTTGCGGATCTCGCGCTTCAGCTGGCGGCGCAGCATGTGGAAGTAGTTCGCCGGGGTCGTCGGGTTGACCACCTGCATATTGTCTTCCGCACACATCTGCAGGAAGCGCTCGAGGCGGGCCGAGGAGTGCTCGGGGCCCTGGCCTTCATAGCCATGCGGCAACAGGCAGACGAGGCCCGACATGCGCAGCCACTTGCGTTCGCCCGACGAGATGAACTGGTCGAACACCACCTGGGCGCCATTGGCGAAATCGCCGAACTGGGCTTCCCAAAGGGTGAGCGTGTTCGGTTCGGCAAGCGTATAGCCGTATTCGAAGCCGAGCACCGCTTCTTCCGACAGCAGCGAGTTGATGACCTCGTAGCGGCCCTGCTTCTCGTCGAGATGGTTGAACGGCGTGTAGCGGCTCTCGTCTTCCTGGTCGAACCAGACCGAGTGGCGCTGCGAGAAGGTGCCGCGCTCGGAGTCCTGGCCGGACAGGCGAATCGGGTGGCCTTCGTCCATCAGCGAGCAGAAGGCGAGCGCTTCGCCGGTCGCCCAGTCGATGCCTTCGCCATTGTCGATGGCCTTGGCGCGGGCGTCGAGGAAACGCTGCACCGTGCGGTGGATGCGGAAACCTTCCGGCACCTTGGTGATCTTGGTGCCGATCGCGCGCAGCTTCTCGACGTCGACGCCGGTGACGCCGCGACGCGGCTCTTCGTCTTCGCCTGCGATCTTGAGGCCGGACCACTTGCCGTCCATCCAGTCGGCCTTGTTCGGCTTGTAGCTGGTGCCGGCTTCGAGCTCGGTGTCGAGCTTCGAGCGCCAGTCGGCCTTCGCCTTGTCGAAATCGGCCTGGCTGATCACGTTTTCGGCGATCAGGCGCTTGGAATAGAGATCCAGCGTGGTCTGGTGTCCGCCGATCTTCTTGTACATCACCGGCTGGGTGAATGCCGGCTCGTCGCCTTCGTTATGGCCGTGGCGGCGATAGCAGAACATGTCGATGACGACAGGCTTGCGGAACTTCTGCCGGAATTCGATGGCGATCTTGGCCGCGAACACGACGGCTTCCGGATCGTCGCCGTTTACATGGAAGATCGGCGCATCGATCATCTTCGCCACATCCGACGGATAGGGCGACGAGCGCGAATAGCGCGGATAGGTCGTGAAGCCGATCTGGTTGTTGACGATGAAGTGGATCGAACCGCCGGTGCGGTAGCCCTTCAGGTCTGACAGCGCGAAACATTCCGCAACGACGCCCTGACCCGCGAAGGCCGCGTCGCCATGCATCAGCACCGGCAGCACCGAGACGCGCTCTTCCGGCGGATCACCATGCTGGTCCTGCTTCGCGCGCACCTTGCCGAGCACCACGGGATCGACGATCTCGAGATGCGACGGGTTGGCGGTGAGCGACAGATGGATCTTGTTGCTGTCGAATTCGCGGTCCGACGATGCACCGAGATGGTACTTCACGTCGCCCGAACCTTCGACTTCGTCCGGATTGGCCGAGCCGCCCTTGAATTCGTGGAACAAGGCGCGATGCGGCTTGCCCATCACCTGGGTCAGCACGTTGAGGCGGCCGCGATGCGGCATGCCGAGCACGATTTCCTTCACGCCGAGGCTGCCGCCACGCTTGATGATCTGTTCGAGCGCAGGGATCAGCGATTCGCCGCCATCGAGGCCGAAGCGCTTGGTGCCGGTGAACTTGACGTCGCAGAACTTCTCGAAGCCGTCGGCCTCGATCAGCTTCATCAAAATGGCGCGACGGCCTTCCGGCGTGAACGAGATTTCCTTGTCCGGACCTTCGATGCGTTCCTGGATCCAGGCCTTCTGGGCCGGATTCGAGATGTGCATGAATTCGACGCCAAGGGTCTGGCAGTAGGTGCGCTGGAGGATCGCGGTGATCTCGCGCAGCGTGCCGTATTCGAGGCCGATGACGTTATCGATGAAGATCTTGCGGTCCAGATCTGCGTCGGTGAAGCCGTAGGACTTCGGATCGAGCTCTTCGTGGTCCTTGACGCCTTCGATGCCGAGCGGATCGAGATTGGCGTGGAAGTGGCCGCGCATGCGGTAGGCGCGGATCAGCATGAGGGCGCGAACCGAATCGCGGGTGGCCTGGATCAGATCGCCGACCGGAACCTTGTCGCCCTTCTCGGCCTTGGCGGCGAGCTTGGCGCCGACGGCCTTCTCGACCTTGGCCCAGTTGCCATCCAGCGCATGGGTCAGGTCGTCATTCGGCGTGACCGGCCAGTTGGTCTTCTCCCAGGACGGGCCGGCGGCATTCTGCTGCACGTCGGCGGAGTTGTCCTTCAGGCTCTTGAAGAACTCCTGCCACTCGGCGTCGACCGAGGAGGGGTCCTTTTCGAACCGGGCGTAGAGATCGTCGATGTAGGTGGCATTGGCGCCCTGGAGGAAGGAAGAGAGGGCAAAGGCGGCGTTCGCGTCCTGGCGAGACATTCTGGCGTCCTGAATTGTTCTAGTCGCGCGGCATTTCGGGCGAGGATTTGGCCCTTATACGGACCGAACCTTATGCGGCGACCTTCTAACCTATCTAGTTTGAAAGATCGCGTTAAAAACACGAAGAACTGAACAATTCGTCAATTCTATGTGCCCCGTGATTTCGCTGAGTAAACCTCAACTATTCGACGACACTAAGGTCTTCCTTCGCCAATGCCGCAGCGCCGCCCTGGAGAACGACCGTTCTCTTGCGCTTCGGCTTGGCAGGGCCGCAGGCGCCGTCCAGAAGGGCGGTGGCGGCTTGGCCGGCGGCATCCGCCACCTCGGGATCGCGCGTGACCATGGCGGCGACGATGGCGCCGTCCATGAGCAGGCCGATCTGATGCGCGAGGGCATCCGGCCGGGCCGCGCCCGCAGCGCCGGCCAGCTCGCCTATGTGCTTGAGAACAAACGTCTTATGCTGGATCGTGAGATCGCGCAGCCGGGTCTCGTCCTTGGGATGTTCGCCCACGGCATTGATGAAGACACAGCCGGTATAGCTCTCCTCGCCGAACCACTTTTTCAGCGCCGGGAAGATCGCGTCGAGTTTTTCGCGCGGCGTCGCCGGCGTCTCGATGGCCGCAAGAAACCAGGCGCGCCAGCTCCGGCCCTCGGTCTCGAGCACGGCTTCGACCAGATCTCCCTTTGATTTGAAGATCTTGTAGAGCGTCGTCTTGGCCGTTCCGGCCTCGGCCACGATGGCGTCGATGCCGGTGGCGTTGATGCCGTTCTTGCAGAACAGCCGCGTCGCCGCGTCCATCAATCGGTCGCGCGGCGTGATTTTCTCGGCGTCCTGGGGCATCGGATCGGTCATTGCCGCGTCAATATGACATGCGCCGACGCCGGTGCAAGCGAGCCCCCGGCAATCTGACCAAGATTCGAGCGTTTGGCTGGCGAATCGGCAGGGGTGATCGCCATTTGGGCGCTCCTGTAATCAACCGTCCCCGCGTAACTGTCTGAAATCATTGATGGTGGCCTTCCTCGTCCGTCTGGCACGCGCCCTGCATAGATACAGACCGTTCTGTATCTTTTCTGAAGGGAGACGTCCATGACCGCTGTTGCCGCCAAGACCGCTCTGACCGGCTGCCTGGCACCGATCGACAAAGGGGGCCTCGAACAGCTGATCGCCAACGGCAAGGCCAATCCGAACGTCATCAAGACGCTCAAGTGCAAGACCGTCGCCGAAGGCAAGTTCCGCCACGCCAACTACATCCGCAGCCTGCCACCCTACATTGTCGATGAGCCGCCGGCGCTGCTCGGTGATGACACCGCGCCAAATCCGTCGGAAGCCTCATTGGCGGCGCTCGGCTCCTGCCTCGCCGTCGGCCTGCATGCCAATGCCGTGCATCGCGGCTGGACCGTCAACAAGCTCGAACTGCAGCTCGAAGGCGATCTCAACATCACCGCCGTCTGGGGCACCGGCGATATCAGCGAGAAGCCCGTCGGCTTCACCGATGTCCGCGTCAAGGTCGACATGGAATGCGAAGGCGTTCCGCAGTCGGACGTCGACGCACTCATCGACCATGTGAAGAAGTGGTCGCCCGTCGCCAACACGTTCACGCGCCCGGTCAATCTCGAAGTCACTGCGTGATTTCTCAATCGTCATTGCGAGCGTAGCGAAGCAATCCAGACTTTCTGGAAGCAAGCGCTGGATTGCTTCGTCGCAAAGGCTCCTCGCAATGACGAACTTGATCGCTTCCATGCGGGGAGATCGAGATGACTGCATCTGCAGTGCTGTTGAAGTCCGACGAAGTCATCGATGAAGCCGAAACTCTCGTTGATCGCATCAATGCCGTCGCCCGGCGCGAACTCACGCCGATCGCATTGGAGATCGACGAGGGCACGATCTATCCCGATCAGGCGCTGCGCCATCTCGGCGACATCGGCGCGTGGTCCGCACACGCCGACCTGCGCGACACCATCGCTGGCATCTCCGCCATCGGCGAGACCTGCGGCTCCACCGCCTTCATGGCGTGGTGCCAGAACACGCTGGTCTGGTACATACTCAATTCCGACAACGCGGCGCTGAAGGCGAAATATCTGAGTGCCACGGCAAGCGGAAAGACGCTCGGCGGGACCGGCCTCTCCAACCCGATGAAGAGCTTCTTCGGCATCGAGAAGCTGAAGCTGAAAGGCAAACGCGTCGATGGTGGCTATATCGTGCGCGGCGCATTGCCCTGGGTCTCCAATCTCGGACCCGATCACCTGTTCGGCACGATCTTCGAGCTCGACGACACCGGCGAGAAGGTGATGTTCATCGCCGATTGCGCCGATGAAAATCTCTCGCTCACACCTTGCAAGCCGTTCCTCGCCATGGATGGCACCGGTACCTATGCCGTGCAGTTCCGCGACGTCTTCATTCCGGACGATCAGGTGCTCGCGGCGCCGGCGATGCCGCTCGTGAAGAAGATTCGTGCCGGCTTCATCCTGATGCAGATGGGCATGGGGCTCGGCCTCATCAGGGACTGCGTCGCCATCATGGACAGCGTTAAACCGTCGCTCGCCCATGTGAACTGCTTCCTGCCGCAGCAGCCCGAGGATTTTGCCGGCGTGCTGGCGAAGATGGAAGCCGAGACGATGATGCTGGCCGCAACACCTTACGAGACCAGCAACGATTACTGGCGTGCCGTTGTCGATCTGCGCCTGCGCGCAGGCGATGCGGCGGTCGCAGCAGCCCATGCCGCGATGCTGCATTGTGGCGCGCGCGGCTATCTCAAATCGCATCGCGCGCAGCGTCGCCTGCGCGAGGCCTACTTCGTGGCGATCGTCACTCCCGCCACCAAACAGCTCCGCAAGATGCTCGCGGACAATGCCCGTGAACAGCAGGGAGGAAGCGTCAGTTGATTTAAGTCAGGGCGCAACGACAGACGGCTCTTCTACATCAGGTTCAACAATGGTGTTCAACTCAGTGGAGGCTTGCAATGGCAGATGTTCTCATTTCCGCAGACGACCTCGCGACGTTCATGAAGTCGGAACCTTGTGTCATCATCGACACGCGCAATCCCGATGCCTATGCGGCCGGGCACATTCCCGGCGCCGTCAATCTCCATGAGATTTTCACGTTTCTCGCGACATCCACGCCGGAAGGCATGGATGAGCTGAAGAAGAAATTTGCCGAGGCCTTCGGTGGCGCGGGCCTCTCAGGCGCAGAGACCGCGGTGATCTACGAACAGTCGATGAATTCCGGCTTCGGCCAATCCTGCCGCGGTTACTTCCTGCTCGAATTCCTCGGCTATCCCAGGATCAAGGTGCTGCATGGCGGCTTCGATGCCTGGACCATGAAGGGCCTGCCGACCACCACCGATGTGCCGACGCCCACACCGGCCTCCTTCGCCATCAAGCCGGAAGCCGGCTCGATCCTGATCGACGCCGCCACCATGCAGGCCGCGCTGGGCAATCCTGCCATCGCCATTCTCGATGTGCGCGATGTCGATGAATGGATCGGCGAAAGCTCGTCGCCCTATGGCAAGGATTTCTGCCCGCGCATGGGCCGCATCCCCGGCGCGGTCTGGATCGAGTGGTACCGCATGATGAAGCCGACCGGTGAAGGTCCGCGATTCAAGTCCAAGAACGAGATCCTCGCCGAATGCGCGACGGTGGGCATCACGCCGTCGACCACGGTCTATCTCTATTGCTTCAAGGGCGCCCGCGCCTCGAACACGTTCCTCGCGCTGAAGAATGCCGGCGTTGCGGATGTGCGGATGTATTTCGGTTCGTGGAACGAATGGAGCCGCGACGTGAAATATCCGATCGAGGAGGGATTACCGGTGGTCGGCGAGAAGCAGGCGGTGGCGGCTTAGGCCGTCATTGCGAGCGTAGCGAAGCAATCCAGAGCAACAAGCGAAGTCTGGATTGCTTCGTCGCTTCGCTCCTCGCAATGACGAGCGATGGTCAGCCCACTTTTCCGCGCTCCAGCCAACCCAGCGCGCGCTGGAACAGCTTGATGCATGACCGATGCAATCGGTCTCCCGTTGCAGGCGCGGCGAGCCCGGCGCAGGCGCGCGCGTAAGTGCCTTCCAGAATAAGCCCGAGCTTGTAGCAGCCAAGCACGCCATACCATTCGAGTTGCGTGCAATCGCGCGGCGAGTTTGCCGCGTAATGCGCCATCAATTCCTCGATCCGCGCAAAGCCATCCCATGGCTTGATGCCGATCTCGGACGTCGTGTGTCCCTGCTCGTCCGGCCAGGTCGCCATGATCCAGCCCATGTCGAGCAGGGGATCGCCGATGGTGCACAGCTCCCAATCGACGATGGCCGCCAGCTCCGCGCTGTCCGGGCGGAACATCACATTGGCGAGATGATAGTCGCCATGCAGGATGCCCGGCGTGAACTGCTTGGGCCGATGGGCCGTCAGCCAGTCTGCCACCGCATCGATGCCGGGGATCGCAGCCGGGCCGGGCCATTCCTTGTAGTCGTGATAGCTCTCCAGCAGCGCGCGCCAGCGCGGCACCTGGCGTTCGAGAAAGCCGTCGCTCTTGCCGAAGTCCGACAGTCCCGCCGCGACATGATCCACCCGCGCCAGCGCGAGTGCGCCATCGACCAGCGCAAAGCCCATGCGGCGACGGATCGCAGCATCTCCGGCATGCAGCGCCGGCAATGCGACGGTGGCGTTAAAACCGTCGATCGGCTCCATCAGATAGAAGGCCGCACCGATCACATCGGTCTCGCTGCAGGCGGCGATCAGGCGCGGATGCGGCACGTCGGTCTTTCCCAGCGCGCCGAGCACCCGGGCTTCGCGTCGATTGGTGGCATTGCCGTCGCCGCGCGGATGCGCCGGCGAACGGCGCAGCACATAACTGCGGCCGTCGCGGGTGAAGCGGAGCAACACGTTCTGCGTGCCGCCCGCGAGAGGCGTCACGGCTTCAAGCGATCCGCGGCCAAGCCCCTGCGCATCCATCCAGTCGCGCAGAGCATCGAGATCGACGAGCTGTTGCCAGGCTTCCTCGCTCATGCGCTATGCTCCGTGCGTGCCGCCGATCGGCACGATGTCCGGATAATGCTCGCGGGCGCGTTCGCGCACCTGTGGCAGGTGATAGGCCGGGAACAGCGCGTTGGTCGGCGTATAGCCGCGCAGCACCTGTTTTGCGACCGTGACCTTGTGCACCTCGGTCGGGCCATCGGCGAGGCCGAGGAAATAGGAATCGATCACCTGCTGCGCGAACGGCATCTCACGCGACAGGCCGATCGACCCGTGCAGATGCAGCGCGCGGCCGGCGATATTATGCAGCACCATCGGCATCGCCGCCTTCACTGCCGCGATATCCTTCAGCACTTTCTTGTAGTCCTGATGCTTGTCGATCAGCCAGGCCGTGCGCAGCACCAGCAGGTGGAACTGTTCCAGCTCGATCCAGGAATCGGCGATCTTCTCCTGCACAGTCTGTTTCTCGGCCAGCACCTCGCCCTTGGTCCGTCGCGACAGCACGCGCTGGCACATGGCGTCAAAGGCCGAACGTGCCGAGGCGATGGTGCGCATGGCGTGATGAATGCGGCCGCCGCCGAGCCGCACCTGCGAGACGAGGAAGCCGCCGCCTTCGGTGCCGAGCATGGCATCTTCCGGCACCTCGACATTCTCGAAGCGCAGATAGGCGTGGGAGTCGATGTGGTCGCCATAGCCGGCATTGCGGACGATGGAGAGGCCCTCCGTCCCCGCCGGCACGATGAACATCGAGCAGCGCGAGGCCAGCGGCGCTTCCGGATTGGTCACCACCATCACGATGAAAAAGGCCGCGAAGCGTGCATTGGACGCGAACCATTTTTCGCCGTCGATGCGCCAGCCGGTCCTGGTGCGCGTCGCGCGCGTCGTGAACACGCCGGGATCGGCGCCGCCTTGCGGTTCGGTCATCGCGAAGCAGGAGACGATCTCGTTGTTCAGCAATGGCTGCAGATACTGTTTCTTCTGCGCCGCCGTGCCGTAATGCGCGAGAATTTCGGCGTTGCCGGAATCCGGCGCCTGGCAGCCGAACACGGTGGGACCATAGGCGGAACGACCGATGATCTCGTTGAGCAGCGCAAGCTTCACCTGCCCATAGCCCTGGCCGCCGAGTTCGGGGCCGAGATGACAGCCCCACAATTTCTGCGCTTTCACTTTCGCCTGCAGCGGACGCACCGCCTTGTTGCGGGCTTCGTTTTGCGTGTCATAGGGGCTGCCGAGCAGATGATCGAGCGGCATCACCTCCGTCTCGATGAAATGCGAGACCCAGTCGAGCTGCTTCTGATAGTCCGGATCGGTTTCGAAATCCCAGGCCATGGCGGTTCTCGCTCTTGTGTGGGGTTAAAGGATCAGGCCACCATCGACGATCAGGCTCTGGCCGACGATGTAGGACGACAGCGGCGATGCGAGGAACAGCGCGGCGCCGGCCATGTCGGCCGGTGTGCCCAATCGCTTCACCGGAATGCGTTCGAGCGCGCCTTCCAGTCGCTTGGGGTTGTTGGTCGTCACTTTGGTGAGCTTGGTGTCGACCAGGCCCGGCGCGATGCCGTTGACGCGGATGCCGTCCTCGGCCCAGGCAACGCCCAGCGTGCGCACAAGGCCGACGGCGCCGGTCTTCGACGCATTGTATGAGGGGTTGCCCTTGGTGGCATGAAACGCCGCCGTGGACGAGACGATGATGAAGCTGCCGCTGCTTGCCTTCAGCATCGGGTGAAACTTTGCGCCGCAAGCCATCAGGCTCATCAGGTTCACTTCCATCACCTTGCGGAAGCCATCCATCGCGAATTCGGCACGTTTGTAGAGCACGGTGCCTTGCGCGAGCACGAGAACATCCAGTTTGCTGAAGGCGGGTTTGATCGCCTCGATCTCGGCCGCGTTGCTCACATCGAGCTTGGCATAGTGCAGGCCGGTCAGATCCGAGCCTTCCTCTCCCTTGTAGTCCGCAGCCGTCGCACGCGTACCATAGACATGGACTTCGGCGCCCTTCTGGCGAAAGCCATGCGCGATGCCGTTGCCGATGCCGCTCGATCCCCCGACCACGAGGACGGTCTTGCCGCTGAAATCCAGCTCGTTCATGGCGCTCTCCCTTGTGCACTGCGAGACTAGGTCGCTCGCTTAAAGCAATTGACCTAATTTGAACCCTGTGACAGCGTTGTCAATATGGCGGAGACGAGCACCAGGGATTTGCTGAAGATCGCGGCGCGGCGCCTGTTCGCGCATCGCGGCTATGACGGCGTTAGCGTGCGCGACATCGTGCTCGCGGCGGGGCAGCGCAATTCCGGTTCGCTGCATTATTATTTCGGCAGCAAGGATGAACTGGCGCGCGAACTCGTTGCCGATGGCGCCAGGCTGATTGACGATCGCCGCAACGCCATGCTGGATGCGATCGAGGCCCGCGGCGGTCCGCGCAACTTGCGCGAAATCATCGAATGCCTGGTCTGGCCGTCCACCGATCTCGCGGGCGACGGCAGCCAGCCGCCCCGGGAAGACACCTATATCCGCTTCATCACCATGCTGCAGATGAGCCATCGGCAGATGTTCATGGATGCGCTGGAGGGCAAATGGGCGTCGGGCTATGACCGTGCGCTCACGCATATCCGTGATTTCCTGAAAGACATCGATCCTGATCTCGTCAATCAGCGTCTGATGCTGATGTCGCTTTATCTGCGCGCGGCGATGTCGTCGCGCGAGGCGGCGCTGGAAGGCGGCGCATCGCATCGCGTCTGGAGCGCGGAGGCGACGATGCAGAATTTCATCGACACCATCGAAGGCATGCTGAAGCCGAAGTCGTCAAAGGGCACGCAAGATGCCATGGCGCGCCGCAAGCGCAGCGCTGCGCCGTCACGACGCAGCCGCATGACCGACAGAGAGGATTTGCAAGTGATCTGATCCATCTGCAACGGCACGCAACACAGAGTGCGGCCAATCAAAGGGGAGATACGCCATGACGATACGAGTTGCTCTCGCGGCAGCCGGCGCCTTGCTGCTGGTCACCACCCACTCCGCTTTGGCCCAGAATAAATACGGGCCAGGCGTCACCGACACAGAGATCAAGATCGGGCAGACCATGCCCTATAGCGGCCCGGCTTCGGCCTATGGCACCCAGGGTCGCATCGAAGAAGCCTATTACGAAATGATCAACGCCAAAGGCGGCGTCAACGGGCGCAAGATCAAGACGATCTCGCTGGACGATGCCTACTCGCCGCCGAAGACGGTGGAGCAGACGCGGCGCTTGGTGGAGCAGGATGAGGTGCTGGCGATCATCGGCACCATCGGCACGCCCACCAATTCGGCGATCCAGAAATATCTCAACCAGAAGAAAGTGCCGCACCTGTTCATCTCGACAGGTGCCGCGAAATGGGACGATCCCAAGAACTTCCCATGGACCACGCAGCTTTACCCGCCCTACCAGATGGAGGGCATGATCTTCGCGAAATATCTGCTGAAGAACAGACCGAATGCGAAGCTCGGCGTGTTCTCGCAGAATGACGATGCCGGCAAGGACTATGTAAAGGGCCTGAAGGACGGTCTCGGCGATAAGGCCAGGAGCATGATCGTCAAGGAGGTCACCTATGAGGTCTCCGATCCGACGGTGGATTCGCAGATCGTCGCGCTGAAGGCATCGGGGGCCGATACGCTATTCACCATGGCAACGCCGAAATTCGGCGCGCAGGCGATCCGCAAGGTGCATGAACTCGGCTGGAAGCCGCTGAATTTCGTGGTCAGCGTGTCGTCCTCGATCAAGGGCGCCATGGAGCCGGCAGGGCTCGAAGCCTCCACCGGCGTGCTGACGGCGCTGGCCTTCAAGGGGCCGACCGATCCGAGCTGGGATGCGGCGCCCGATATGAAGGAATTCAAGGAGTTTATCGCCAAATGGTATCCGCGGGGCGATATCGCCGATGGCAGCAATGTCACCGGTTATATCTCGGCCTATATGACCGTGAAAATCATCGAGATGTGCGGCAATGATCTCACACGCGAAAACCTGCTGAAGCAGGCGACCAATCTGAACAAGGTCGTGGCACCGCTGCTGTTGCCCGGCATCTCGATCACCACCCGCCCGGATCGCTACGCGCCCTATACACAGATGCAGATCGCGAAATTCGACGGCAAGAGCTGGGTTCCGGAGGGCGAGGTGTTCAATACGGATGCAGCGGCGGGGCAGTAAAGCACATCACCATTGCGAGCAGCGTCAGCGACGAAACGATCCAGCCGTCGGGGCGAGCTCCTTGGATCACTTCGCTTCGCTCGCAATGGCGACCCTCCTCGTTATCCCGCATATGACAAGACGATGCTTCTGTGCTAGCCTGCAGCTGTGAGGATGCGGATCATGCGCAGCAGCAAGTCCATTACAGTGACCCTCGATCAGCACCAGACCAGCGGCATCGATCGTCGATTGGCTTCAGGGCAGTATGATTCCGCCAGTGAGGTTATTCAGGCCGGTCTTCGTGCTCTTGATCGCGAGGAAGAAGCTCTTAGCCAGATCATGGGCGAGAAGATTCGTGCAGCCTTTGCCAGTTCGGGTCCGGACATCGCGGCCGAGGATGTGTTTGCGCGGCTACGTGCTCATCATGCCCAACAGGCGAAAGCCAAGCCGTGACATACAAAGTCAGCTTCCGTCCTGAGGCAGAAGCTGATGTGTTTGCGCTCTATCAATATATCGCTGGTGAAGCCGGTCATAAACGTGCCGGCGATTATATCGATCGTATCGAAGCCGCGTGCATGAAGCTCGCAATCTTTCCGATGCGCGGCATTGCGCGCGACGATCTCGAGCCAGGTGTACGCATGCTCAGTTTCGAGAGCAGGGTCGTGATCCTTTACCGCGTCGAGGACGATCGGGTGCGTATTGCGCGCCTGTTCTACGCTGGGCGCGACTACAAGGCCTTGTTCAAGCGCGACGATCGGAAATAGGCGCTCGAAAACGAAAGGCCCGCTCTTTCGAACGGGCCCTTCTCATTCGGTCCAATACTTCGCGGCTTACTTGCCGGCGAGCACGTCCACCAGCGTGGTGCCGAGACGCGCCGGCGACGGCGAGACGCGGATGCCCGCGGCTTCCATCGCTGCGATCTTCGACTGGGCATCGCCCTTGCCGCCCGAGACGATGGCGCCGGCATGGCCCATGCGGCGGCCGGGAGGAGCGGTGACGCCGCCGATGAAGCCGACCATCGGCTTCTTGCGGCCGCGCTTGGCTTCGTCCTTGATGAACTGCGCCGCGTCTTCCTCGGCCGAACCACCGATCTCGCCGATCATGATGATCGACTCGGTCTTGTCGTCGGCTAGGAACATCTCGAGCACGTCGATGAACTCGGTGCCCTTGACCGGATCGCCGCCGATGCCGACCGCCGAGGTCTGGCCGAGGCCGGCCTGGGTGGTCTGGAACACGGCTTCATAGGTCAGCGTGCCGGAGCGCGACAGGATGCCGACCTTGCCGGGCTTGAAGATGTTGGCCGGCATGATGCCGATCTTCGATTCGCCGGCGGTGACGACGCCGGGGCAGTTCGGCCCGATCAGGCGCGACTTCGAGCCGATCAGCGACCGCTTCACGCGCACCATGTCGAGCACCGGAATGCCCTCGGTGATGCAGACGATCAGCGGGATTTCCGCATCGATGGCTTCGCAGATCGCATCCGCTGCGCCCGGCGGCGGCACGTAGATGACCGATGCATCGGCGCCGGTCTTGTCGCGCGCTTCCGCCACGGTATCGAATACGGGCAGGCCGATATGGGTCGAGCCGCCCTTGCCCGGCGAGGTGCCGCCGACAACCTTGGTCCCGTAGGCGATCGCCTGTTCGGAATGGAAGGTGCCGTTCTTGCCGGTGAAGCCCTGGGTGATGACCTTGGTGTTCTTGTCGATCAAGACTGACATGAGCTTACTTTCCCTTCACCGCGTTGACGATTTTTTGCGCGGCGTCGTCGAGATCGTCCGCAGGCAGAACGTTCAAGCCGCTCTCGCGGATGATCTTCTTGCCTTCCTCGACATTGGTGCCTTCGAGGCGAACCACCAGTGGCACCTTGAGACCGACGGCCTTCACCGCGCCGACAACGCCGGCGGCGATGACGTCGCACTTCATGATGCCGCCGAAGATGTTGACCAGGATGCCCTTCACGTTCGGATCGGCGGTGATGATCTTGAACGCAGCGGTCACCTTCTCCTCCGAAGCGCCGCCACCGACGTCCAGGAAGTTGGCCGGGCTTTCGCCATAGAGCTTGATGATGTCGAGCGTGGCCATCGCGAGGCCGGCGCCGTTGACCATGCAGCCGATGGTGCCGTCGAGCGCGATATAAGCGAGGTCATACTTCGACGCCTCGATTTCCTTCTCGTCTTCTTCCGTGGTGTCGCGCAGGGCGACGATGTCCGGATGACGATAGAGCGAGTTCGAGTCGAACGACATCTTGGCGTCGAGGCACTTGAGCTGGCCCTGCTTGGAGATGATCAGCGGATTGATCTCCAGCATGTCCATGTCCTTGGCGATGAACGCGGTGTAGAGCTGCTCGACCAGCTTGCCGGCCTGCTTGGCCAGGTCGCCGGTGAGGCCGAGGGCCTGCGCCACGGTGCGGCCGTGATGCGGCATCACGCCGGTCGCCGGATCCACCGAGAAGGTGATGATCTTCTCGGGGGTGTCGTGGGCGACATCCTCGATGCTCATGCCGCCTTCGGTCGAGACGACGAAAGCGACGCGCGAGGTTTCACGGTCGACGAGCAGCGAGAGGTAGAATTCCTTCTCGATGTCCGAACCGTCTTCGATATAGAGGCGGTTGACCTGCTTGCCGGCGTCGCCGGTCTGCACGGTGACGAGGGTCGCGCCGAGCATTTCCTTGGCGAACTGCTTCACCTCGTCGACGGACTTGGCGAGGCGGACACCGCCCTTGTCGCCAGCCGAGGCTTCCTTGAACTTGCCCTTGCCGCGACCGCCGGCATGGATCTGGCTCTTCACGACCCAGAGCGGACCGCCGAGCTGCTTCGCTGCGGCTTCGGCTTCGTCGGCCTTGAGGACCGGCACGCCCTTGGAGACGGGCACGCCGAACTCCTTCAGGACGGCTTTCGCCTGATATTCATGGATATTCATAAGATGCTCCCGAACCCCCGATGGTGAAATTGGAATTCACGCCGTTTTCTCTGAATTGGCATACCGTATACCACGGGTGCCGGATGTCAAAGTGAGCGGTAATTCCGTGTAGCGGACGAAGTTGGCTGGGTGGGTTCGTCGCAGTGATTGCCAACCACGTCAAATGCAAAACCGGCACCCCAGGGGTGCCGGTTCATGTCATCGAAGTTTTAGCCGAGCAGGTCGGGCGCGATCTTCTTGCAGGCGTCCATCAGGCCGACGACCGAAGCCACCGACTTGTCAAAACCTTCCTTGTCCTTGCCGACCAGTTCGATCTCGACGATGCGCTCGACACCCTTGGCGCCGATCACGACGGGAACGCCGACATACATGTCCTTGACGCCATATTCACCGTTGAGGTGAACGGCGCAGGGCAGCACGCGCTTCTTGTCCTTGAGATAGCTCTCGGCCATGGCGATGGCGGAAGCGGCCGGAGCGTAGAAGGCCGAACCGGTCTTGAGCAGGTTGACGATCTCGGCGCCGCCATTGCGGGTGCGGTCGACGATCTCGTCGATGCGGGCCTGCGAGGTCCAGCCCATCTTGACGAGGTCGGGCAGCGGGATGCCGGCAACGGTGGAATACTTGACCAGCGGCACCATGGTGTCGCCGTGGCCACCGAGCACGAAGGCGGTGACGTCTTCGACCGACACGTTGAATTCATCGGCCAGGAAGTAGCGGAAACGTGCCGAGTCGAGCACGCCGGCCATGCCCACGACCTTGTTGGCAGGAAGACCCGAGGCCTTCTGCAGCGCCCAGACCATGGCGTCGAGCGGGTTGGTGATGCAGATCACGAAGGCGTTCGGGGCATACTTCTTGATACCTGCGCCAACCTGCTCCATCACCTTGAGGTTGATCGAGAGCAGATCGTCGCGGCTCATGCCCGGCTTACGCGGCACGCCGGCGGTGACGATGATGACGTCGGAGCCTTCGATCGCTTCGTAGGAATTGGCGCCGGACAGCTTCGAGTCGAAGCCGTCGACCGGCGACGACTGCGCGATATCCAGCGATTTGCCCTGCGGGATGCCTTCGGCGATGTCGAACATCACCACGTCGCCGAGTTCCTTGAGGCCAACCAGGTGAGCCAGCGTTCCGCCGATCTGACCCGAGCCAATCAGTGCGATCTTATTACGCGCCATGAGAAAATATCCTTTGAACCCACAGGGGTGGAGGAGGGAGCAGTCAATGCCGACAGGGTGGTTATCGCTTTCGCTGAATGCGTTCAAGTCAGCCCCTGCCCATTTGTCGGGCGGGAGGGCAGCGTTGCGGAATTGGCGGCGGTGAGATTGGAGGAAGACTAAACTCGTTCGTCGTCCCGGCGTATGCCGGGACCCATATCCTCCCACATCAGTGGTGGCATACAAGCCGCGCCCGTTCGTCGCCTCACAAGCTCGGAGGCTATGGATCCCGGCTTTCGCCGGGATGACAGGCTAAGTCTCCACCAGCCCCGTCGTCGCCCCGCTCGCCGTTGAATCGCTCCGCCCGTGAGGCAGTGCTAGGTAAGTCTCGGACCCCATCTCGAACAAGCGCGATGCCGTACGGACGAATTCGAACTTCTCGGTGCCCTGATCGGCCGAATAGAGATCCGGCGGTTCGGCCGCCGCGGTGGCCATCAGCTTCACCCCGTTGTCATAAAGCGTGTCGATCAGCGAGATGAAGCGCTTGGCCGCGTTGCGGTTGGCCTCGGTCATCGCCGGCACATGCTCGATGAACAGTGTGTGATATTCATGCGCGAGCTTGAGATAGTCGGATGCGCCGAGCGGCTTTTCACAGAGGTCGTTGAACGTGAAACGCGCGACGCCCTGCGCCTCGAACGGCACATGCAGCTTGCGGCCCTTCACCGCGAGCTCGCGCGACTTGCCCTGCGCGCCGCCGGTGAGTTTTGTGAAAGCCGCATCGAGCGCAGCTTTCGCGGCGGCATCATCCGGCACCAGCCAGCTCTTCACGCCGACCAGCTTCTCCATGCGGAAATCGGTGCGCGAGTCGAGCTTGCGCACGTCCATGTGGTCTTCGATCTGCTTGATGAAAGGCAGGAACAGCGCGCGGTTGAGCCCGCCCTTGTAGAGATTCACCGGCTCGACATTCGACGTCGCAAATACGACCGTGCCGAGTTCGAACAGCCGCGCGAACAGGCGGCCGAGGATCATCGCGTCCGCAATGTCGGTGACGTGAAACTCGTCGAAGCAGAGCAGCCAGGCTTCCTCGAAGATCGAGTTGGCGGTCAGCGTGATGACGTCGCTGTTGTCGGGGATCGCACCGCTCGCCATCTTCTGGCGGAAATCATAGATGCGCTCATGGGCGTCGGCCATGAATTCATGGAAATGCGCGCGACGCTTGTGCTGGACGGAACTGCTCTCGAAGAACAGGTCCATCAGCATGGTCTTGCCGCGGCCGACCTCGCCATGGACGTAAAGCCCCTTCGGTGGCTGCGCATCCTTGTCACCGCCGAACAGGCGTCCGAAGAACCCTTTTTTGCGCGGCGGCTCGTAGGTCGAAAGCGCAGCGTCGAGCGCGGCGATGGCCTCGACGGCCTGCGCCTGCGCCGGATCGGCCTCGATGGTACCGGCGGCGACGAGAGACTTGTACTGTTCGCGGAAGGATGTTGGGGCGGGCATGGGCGCCTAACGGCCCCATGCGCCGCGAAAATGCAAGATAGGATTTGGGGAGGCGGATATGCGCGCGCCAAACACAGGTGCCGTAGCCCGGATGGAGCGGAGCGCAATCCGGGGACCTGCGATATGTGGCGCATCTGAATCCCGGATTACGCTTCGCTCCATCCGGGCTACGAAATCACGCCGCCCGCACCCTCTCGCGCAGCTCGTACGAATTCTCAACTAGATACGGCCCACCACCGGTGGATGCGCGCGATGAGAACAGCACAAACTGTTCCGCCGTAAATGCCTGCGTCGGAAAATACCCGCGCACCGACAGATAGTCCGCCACGTCCCAGCTCGATGCATCGCGCAGCCGGGCCAGCGTCACATGCGGTGTGAACTTGCGCGGATCGGGTCCGATGCCACAGCGGCGGATCAGCCGCTCCAGCTCGGCCTGCAATTCCATCAGCGGCTTGCTCGGCTCCACATGCGCCACGATCGCGCGTGGCTTGTTGCCGCCGAAGCTGGTGAGGCCGCGGATCTCGACCTTGAACGGCCTGCGTTCAATGCGCGACATCAGATAGGCGATCTCGTTGGCTGAGACGCCGTCGATATCGCCGATGAAGCGGAGGGTGACGTGATAATTTTCTGGATCGATCCAGCGCGCGCCAGGCAGGCCGCCACGTAAATTGGCCAATCGCTGGCCGATCTCGACTGGGATTTCCAGTCCGGCGAATAGACGCGGCATAGGCAGCTCCTTTTTGTCGGGGCGCGATTTTCGCCGAAAGGTGCGGGCGCTTTAGCAACGCACCGCTCGGCGAAAATCATGCCCGACAAACGAGCCGGTGAGTTGTCGCGAACGACGAATCACCGATGTCCAAAATCTATCCGAGTTATGTGACTCTGCGAAGCAAAGCGTGTCATCGCAGCGTCAGGTTCCGAATAACTCGGCAGCGTCGCGCAAGGCGTGATTGCGCTGGTGGCAATTGCTCAGTTCTTCGGCGCCAGCGCTGCCACGAAAGCTTCCACCGTCGGTAAGATCTTGTTCACCACGACATCGACGCCTTCCGCGGTCGGATGCATGCCGTCCGGCAGATTGAGTTTGTTCTCGCCGGCCACGCCGTCGAGGAAGAACGGATACAGGGGAACGTCGAACTGCCTGGCGAGGTCCGGATAGATTGCATTGAACTTGTCCGCATAGTCCTTGCCGTAATTCGGCGGTGCCAGCATGCCGCAGAGCAGGACCTTGATGCCGCGCGCCTGCAGCCGCTTGATGATCTCCGTGAGCGCTTCGCGCGGGATCTTCGGGTCGACGCCGCGGAGTGCGTCATTGGCACCAAGTTCGAGGATGACGCCCTGGGTGCCGTCGGGCACCGACCAGTCGAGCCGGCCGAGCCCGCCCGAGGTGGTATCGCCGGATACGCCGGCATTGGCGATCTCGACCTTGATGCCCTTCTCGGTCAGTGCCTTCTGCAGCCGGACAGGAAATGCGGCAGTCGCCGGCAGATTGTAGCCGGCGCTCAGGGAATCCCCGAGGACGACCAGTTTGACCGGCGCCTGCGCAAACGCGGGTGCCTGCGTCAACATGACGAGCCATCCAGCAACAAACAGGCACACAAACCTGCGAAACCACCCCTCGACCGCGGCAGATGAAGGACCATATGACACCGACATGGACACGCGCATCGACACCTCATCATCGGCCGGCACTGCGCCGGACACCATTTCCATCTCAAACATCAACCTGTCGCTCGGCACCGGTGCCGCACGCGTGCATATCCTCAAGGATATCAGCCTGCGCGTGGGTTCGGGCGAGGCGATCGGACTGATCGGCCCGTCGGGCTCCGGGAAATCCACGCTGCTGATGGTGATGGCGGGGTTGGAGCGGCCTGACTCAGGTCAGGTGGTGGTCAATGGCACCGCTTTCAATGATCTCGACGAGGACGGATTGGCGCGCTTCCGCGGCCGCCATGTCGGCATCGTCTTCCAGTCCTTCCATCTGATCCCCACCATGACGGCGCTGGAAAATGTCGCCGTGCCGCTGGAGCTCGCGGGCCATCCCGATCCGGAAGCGCGCGCAGCGAAGGAACTCGAGGCTGTCGGTCTCGGCGCCCGTCTGCATCACTATCCGCGTCAGCTCTCTGGCGGCGAACAGCAGCGAGTCGCTCTGGCGCGCGCGCTGGCGCCCGATCCCGCGATCCTGGTGGCCGACGAGCCCACCGGCAATCTCGACGAAAACACCGGCAGCCAGATCGTCGACCTCCTGTTCGCGCAACATGCCGAACGCGGCATGACGCTGGTGCTGGTGACCCATGACAATGCGCTGGCCGAGCGCTGCGATCGCGTGGTGCGCCTGCGCTCCGGCCATATCGAGCAAGCCTGATGGCCGTCGTCACGGACAATGCGGCGCCGACGCGCGGTCCCTCGCTCGCCCTCCGCTACGCACTGCGCGAGATGCGCAGCGGTCTTCGCGGCTTCTACGTTTTCATCGCCTGTATCGCGCTCGGTGTGCTGGCGATTGCCGGCGTCGGATCGGTGGCGGCGAGCCTGAGCGATGGGCTCGCCCGCGAGGGCCGCACGCTGCTCGGTGGCGATGCCGCTTTCTCCCTGATGCAGCGTGAGGCGAAGCCGGACGAACTGGCATTCCTGCGCCAGCGCGGCGATGTCTCGGTGGCCGCCACCTTGCGCGGGATGGTCCGCGCATCCGACGGCAACCTGGCTCTGGTCGAGATGAAGGCCGTCGATGGCGCCTATCCGATGCTCGGCCGGTTGAAGCTCGCGCCCGAAATGCCAATGGGCGATCTGCTCGCCGAGCGTGACGGCGCGTTCGGTGCGGCGACGGATACGACACTGCTGGCGCGGCTCGGCCTCAAGCTCGGCGATCGTGTCACGGTCGGCAATGCCACGTTCCAGATCCGCAGTGTCGTCGATGCCGAGCCTGACAAACTGGCGGGCGGCGTCGGCTTCGCGCCGCGTTTCCTCGTCAGCGAGGACGCCCTGCGTGCCACCGCCTTGCTGCAGCCCGGCAGCCTGGTGCGCTGGATCTATCGGGTCAAACTTGCCGACGGCAGCGAAGGCGCGACCAAGGCACTGACCGACGACGTGCGCAGCCAGCTGCCACAGGCCGGCTGGGAAATCCGCTCGCGCGACAATGCATCGCCGCAGCTCGAGCGCAGCATTTCGCGCTTCACCCAGTTCCTCACGCTGGTCGGACTTGCCGCGCTGCTGGTCGGTGGTGTCGGTGTCGCCAATGCGGTGAAGAGCCATATCGATCGCCGCCGCGAGGTGATCGCCGCGCTGAAGGCGCTCGGCGCGACTGGCCGCGATGTGTTCGCCATGTATCTTGCCCAGGTGATGGTGCTGGCCGCCATCGGTTCGGTGATCGGTCTGGTGCTGGGCGCCGCGCTTCCCTTCGCCATTGTCGGCCTGCTCGGCAATCTGTTGCCGCTGCCGGTGGTGCCGGCCCTGCATCCCGGCGGCCTCGCGCTATCGTTGCTCTACGGGCTCCTGACGGCACTCGCTTTCGGCCTGTGGCCGCTGGCCCGCGTGCATGATGTGCCCGTGGCCGCACTGTTCCGCGATGCCGCGCATACCGAATCACGGCGGCCGCAGACCCGCTACCTCGCCTGGATGGTGCTGGTGGTGGCCGTCCTGATCGCCGTCGTGATCGGGCTCGCCTATGACAAGCGCGTCGCCGCCATCTTCGTCGTGTCGTCGGTGGTGGTGTTCGCATTGCTGCGCGGGATCGCCAGCGTGCTGATGTCCATCGCGCGAAAACTGCCGCGCCCGCGCATGACCATGCTGCGGCTCGCCATCGCCAACATCCACCGGCCCGGCGCGCTGACGCCCTCGGTGGTGATGTCGCTCGGCCTCGGTCTCACGGTGCTGGTCACCATCACGCAAATTGACGGCAATCTGCGCCGGCAGTTCATGGCCTCGCTGCCGGAAAAGGCGCCGTCCTTCTATTTCATCGATATTCCGTCCACTGAAGCGGAGCGCTTCGGCGCCTTCCTGAAAGAGAAGCAGCCGCAATCCACGGTGGAAGAGGTGCCGATGCTGCGCGGTCGCATTGTCGGTGCGCGCGGCGTCAAGGCTGAGGATCTGAAGCCTTCCACCGATGCCGAATGGGTGCTGCAGAGCGACCGCGGCATCAGCTACACCGACGAGGTGCCGCGCGGCTCCAAGGTGGTCGAAGGCGAGTGGTGGCCGAAGGGCTACAGTGGCCCGCCACTGGTCTCGTTCGAGAAGAAGCTGGCGGACGGGCTTGGGCTCAAGCTCGGCGACGAGGTCGTGGTCAACGTGCTCGGCCGCGATCTGACGGCGAAAATCGGCAGCCTGCGCAGTGTCGACTGGCAGAGCCTCGGCATCAATTTCGTCCTCGTCTTTTCGCCCAATGCGTTCCGCGGCGCGCCGCATACCCATATCGCCACGCTGACCGAGCCTCAGTCTGATCCGGCGCAGGATGCCGCATTGGTCAAGGCGGTGGCGGACGCCTTCCCGATGGTGACGACGGTGCGGGTGCGCGAGGCGCTGGAAACAGTCGGCTCCGTGGTCACCAACCTGACGCTGGCGATTCGCGGGGCCAGCGCCGTCACGCTGCTGTCGGCGATTCTCGTGCTCGGCGGCGCGCTCGCCGCCGGTCATCGTCACCGTGTCTATGACGCGGTCATCCTGAAGACCCTCGGCGCCACCCGCGCGCGGCTGCTCGGTGCCTATGCGCTCGAATATCTGATGATCGGGCTCGCCACCGCGGTGTTCGGCGTCATTGCCGGCTCGGTCTCCGCGTGGCTGATCGTCACGCGCCTGATGAATCTCGGTTTCGCCTGGCAGAGCGGCAGCGCGGCCGGGGTGGTGCTGGCGGCGCTTATTGTCACAGTGGGATTGGGTTTGCTGGGTACGCTGGTAGCCCTGACCCAGAAGCCGGCCACCGTGTTGCGGAATTTGTGACCCGTTTCGGTACGATGCGGTCACAGCGGCGGTTGATTCGGACGAAAACACTGAAGAATCCGCAAGCCGTTGCGGGCATGGCCATTTACCAGTTTCGGCTGTGTGACATGCGGAGCGACATTCCGCCACGCGTGGAAGCTTGCAGGGAATGTGTTAGTTTACCACATACCCTTTGGGTCAGGCCTTCAGCGTTTGTGTCGAGATATTCATCCCGTACGGCGCTGAATCTGGGATATAATTCGGACCAGCGACGCACACCCTTTGCGGGCGCCTGGACAACTTATCGAGGTTTCGACCATGTCGGATCTAGACCGTAACTACGCTTCCCCCTTCGGCCAGGCCGGCACCCGCGACGCCGCCGCCGTCGATGCGGGTCTGCGCTCCTATATGCTGCGCATCTACAACTACATGACCATCGGCCTGGCCATTACCGGCTTCGCTGCTCTGGGCGTGTATATGGGCGCCGTCACCGACGCCTCGAACGCCGTGGCCCGGGTCGGTTCGACCCATCTGTCGGCGTTCGGCTACTACATGTTCGCCAGCCCGCTGAAGTGGGTCTTCATCGCCGCTCCGCTGGTGATGGTGTTCGCCATTTCGTTCGGCATCAACCGCCTGAAGCCGGCGACCGCCCAGCTCCTGTTCTGGGTGTTCGCAGCGCTGATGGGCATCTCGCTGTCGTCGATCTTCCTGGTGTACACGCACACCTCGATCGTGCGCGTGTTCTTCATCACCGCGGCCTCGTTCGGTGCGCTGAGCCTCTACGGCTACACCACCAAGCGTGACATGACGGGCATGGGCTCGTTCCTGATGATGGGCCTGTTCGGCATTATCATCGCGAGCGTCGTGAACATCTTCGTCGCCTCGTCGATGCTGCAGTTCATCGTCTCGGTGGTCGGCGTGCTGATCTTCGCAGGCCTCACCGCCTACGACACCCAGCGCCTGAAGAACGACTACATCTACGGCTACGCCTCCCAGGGTGGCGACATCGCGGAACGTGCGGCTATCACCGGCGCCCTGTCGCTCTACCTGAACTTCATCAACCTGTTCACGCTGCTGCTGCAGCTGCTCGGACAGAAAGAGTAAGTTCGGCGAACAGCCAGACGAGATCGAAGCCCCGGCCACGAGCCGGGGCTTTTCTTTTGCGGGAACCGGCCCTACGGTTCCGCCATGCCCGAGCTCACCATCCGCGCGGCAGTTGCCGCGGATCTTTCCGCCATCACCGCCATCTATGAAGAGGCGGTCCTGCATGGCACCGCGACCTTCGAAATCGAGCCGCCCGATTTTGCCGAAATGACCCGGCGCTTTGAGGCGCTCACCGGCGCGGGCTTCCCCTATTTCGTGGCCGTCGATGGCGATCAGGTGCTCGGCTACGCCTATGCCGGCTCCTATCGGCCCCGGATCGCCTATCGCTTCACCGTCGAGAATTCGATCTATCTGGCGCCTGCCGCGCAGCGCCGGGGCATCGGCAGCCGGCTTCTTGCCGCCCTGATCGAATCATGCGCGGCCAAGGGCTTTCGGCAGATGGTGGCGGTGATCGGTGACAGCGCCAATGCCGGCTCCATCGCCGTTCATCGCAATGCCGGCTTCGAGATGGTCGGCACCAACCCGAATGTCGGATTCAAATTCGGCCGCTGGCTGGATACCGTCTCGATGCAGAAGGCGCTCGGGGACGGCGGCGAGACGCTGCCGTAGGGCGGATGAGCCGAAGGCGTTATCCGCCGGCCGAATTCATGGTGGAAACTCCGCGGCGGATTACGCTTCGCTCATCCGCCCTACGGGAGCCTAAGCCTCACACCACCGCCAGTTTCCGATCGATCGCCAGAAGCACCCGGTCCAGTTCATGGCCGCGGCGCAGGATCATGCCGGTGGCGGAGATCACGCTGTACATGCCCTGTTTGCGCGCCAGCCGCGGGTCTTTCTCGATCCGGTAGATCGGCATCTCCGAGGCGCGCCGGAACACCGAAAACACCGCCCGGTCGCGCAGGAAGTCGATCGCGTAGTCACGCCACTCGCCGTCGGAGACCATGCGTCCGTAGAGATTGAGGATACGGCTGAGTTCGATGCGGTTGAAGCTGACGACGGGAGCCGGCGCCGGGCCCGTCGTCCCGCGATTCGAAGTGGGGTCATTATCTCCCGAAATCACATGCATCGGCGCCTCCTGTCATATCACCTACATGATTGCGCCGTCGGCCCCACGCCGCAAGGCCGGATTCCCGGTGCCGGGAAGAAGAAATCTTTCGTCACGGGAACGTTAGGCGAATCTTATTGCCGCCCAATTTCGGCCCATCGAATGCCCTTGTGGCTTGCGACAAGCAGATACTGCGTCGGGTCCGGTTCTTCCGGTCTCGGATTCCTCAGCCCCCAGCCCCCCGCGGTCGTTGGGATCGGACCCTGCGCAGTGAGTATAATAATCCCCACTGGGCCAACGTTAGTTGGTCCTTTTCTTTTTGGGGGGTGGGCCTAAGGCGAAGACGCAGATTGCCGCGGCGAGCCCGGCCAATAAGCTTCTGTTAAGATAGTTACCGCAGCGACGTATACGCTGCACCGCGCATCGGGCCGGGCCGGTCGCGCGAGCCGTCCTGCACATAGACCACGGCGGCATCGACGCCATCGCGCGACACGTTTTCCAGCGGCACGGACCAGTTGGCCGCGCTGCCGTTCCAGTCACCGACCTTCAGCCAGTTGCGCACGACGTTGTAATAGGTGAGCTCGCGACCGCGATTCTCGCCACGGCCGACGGTGATCGGCACCGATTTCGATACCGAGCAGATCCACACTTCACCGTGATTGTTGCTCGACGCTTCCGTGGATGCGGCAACTGAGACGTTCACATGCTTGCCCGACACGGAGACCGACACCGGCACCGACATCACCGATGCCGCGCCCTTCCGGGTGTTGTCGATCTCGGTCTTGATCTTTGTCGCGTCGCTGCCGATCACCTGCGTCGCGCCGTTGACGACGGCCTGCGGCGTATAGATGTCGCGATCGCCGCGCATCTGCGAATAGGCTTTCTGGCGGGCGCTGAAGCGCGAATCGGCCAGCGTGTCCTTCCAGCCGAGATAGTCCCAGTAATCGACCGGCATGCTCAGCGCGATCACCGACGGATCCTTGGCGAGATCGCCGATGATCTGGTCGGCCGGCGGACAGGACGAGCATCCCTGCGAGGTGAACAATTCCACGACGGCACGGGGCGGTGTCTGCGTGCTCGTGGCGGACGCTGAGTGACTGAACGCGACGACGAGGCAGGCGCCGAGCGCACCAGTCCATCGCGACATATCACAGGAGAATTTCATCAAGACGTGCCGCGCTCGGAGTTGGGTCAACCAGATCAGGGCAAACCAATCTGGTGCCGCTCGATGGGGTCATCAAAAAACAGACGTCTTCTCAAGAAGAAGGCGGCCCTTCATAGGCCGCCTTCCAATCACTAGCCACTCACTTCGAGGTGAGGCACGACGTCACAGCAACCGGGCTCACGCGGCCAGCTGACGCAGCACGTAATGCAGGATACCGCCGTTACGGTAGTATTCCAGCTCGTCCAGCGTATCGATGCGGCAGAGCAGCGTCTCGTTATGGACCTTGCCGTCCGCCATCGTGATTTCCGCCACCATCTTCTGGCGCGGCTTGATCTCGCCGGCGAGGCCGCGAATCGTCACCTGCTCGCTGCCGGTGAGGCCGAGCTTCTTCCATGACGAACCATTCTCGAAGGTCAGCGGCAGCACGCCCATGCCCACGAGGTTGGAGCGGTGAATACGTTCGAAGCTTTCGGTGATCACGGCGCGCACGCCGAGGAGGCGCGTGCCTTTCGCGGCCCAGTCGCGCGACGAGCCGTTGCCATATTCGGCGCCGCCAAAGATCACCAGCGGCACCTGCTCGGCCTGATACTTCATCGCGGCATCGAAGATCGACATCGCCTCGCCATCGGGCCAGTGCTTGGTCATGCCGCCTTCCGGCACATTGCCGTCGGCGCCCTGCATCATGAAGTTCTTGATGCGGATATTGGCGAAGGTGCCGCGCATCATCACTTCGTGATTGCCGCGGCGCGTGCCGTATTGATTGAAGTCAGCCGGGCGCACCTGATGCTCCGACAGATATTTTCCGGCGGGCGAGGTGAGCTTGATCGAACCGGCCGGCGAGATGTGGTCGGTGGTGATCTTGTCGCCGAACAAAGCCAGGATGCGCGCGCCGACGATATCGGTGGTCGGCTCCGGCACCTTCGTCATGCCTTCGAAATAGGGCGGGTTCTGCACGTAAGTGGAGCTCATGTTCCACTTGTAGGTCTCGCTCTCCACCGTCTTGATCTTCTGCCAGTTCTTGTCGCCGTCGAACACGTTGGCATACTTCTTCTTGAAGATCGTCGAGGTGACGTATTTCTTGATGATGGCGTTCACTTCCTGCGTGGTCGGCCAGATGTCCTTCAGGAACACCGGTTGGCCATCCTTGCCTTCACCGATCGGCTCGACCGCGAGATTCTTGGTGACGGTACCGGCAAGCGCATGGGCGACGACCAGCGGCGGCGAGGCGAGATAGTTCGCCTGCACGTCCGGCGAGACACGGCCTTCGAAATTGCGGTTGCCCGACAGCACGGCAGCAGCGACGATGCCGTTCTCGTTGATGGTCTTCGAAATCTCTTCCGGCAGCGGGCCGGAATTGCCGATACAGGTGGTGCAGCCGAAGCCGACCAGGTTGAAGCCGACCTTGTCGAGATCGAGCTGCAGGCCCGAATTGGCGAGATATTCAGCGACGACCTGCGAGCCCGGCGCGAGCGACGTTTTCACCCATGGCTTGGCTTTCAGGCCCTTGGCGACGGCGTTGCGCGCCAGCAGGCCGGCGGCCACCAGCACGCTCGGATTCGAGGTGTTGGTGCAAGAGGTGATGGCCGCGATGACCACGTCGCCATGGCCGAGATCGAAATTCCTGCCGTCGACCGGGAAACGCTCGCTGGCGTTGGGCTTCTTGTACTCGTTGGCAAGCGCATTGGCGAAGCCGTCGGCGATGGCGGGCAGAGCGACGCGGCCTTCCGGACGCTTCGGGCCGGCCATCGAGGGCACGACATCGCCGAGATCGAGCTTCAGCGTTTCGGTGAAGACCGGGTCGGGTGACTTGGCCGTGCGATACAGGCCCTGCGCCTTGGAATAGGCTTCGACCAGCGCAACGCGCGCCGCCTTGCGGCCCGACGTCTTCAGATAATCGAGCGCCGCGGCATCCACCGGGAAGAAGCCGCAGGTCGCACCATATTCCGGCGCCATGTTGCCGATGGTCGCCTTGTCGGCCACCGACATGGCGTCGAGACCGGGGCCGTAGAATTCCACAAATTTGCCGACCACGCCCTGTTTGCGCAGCATCTGCGTGACGGTGAGCACGAGGTCGGTGGCGGTGACGCCTTCCTTCAGCGCGCCCGACAACTTGAAGCCGACCACGTCCGGCATCAGCATGGATTGCGGCTGGCCGAGCATCGCGGCTTCCGCCTCGATGCCGCCAACGCCCCAGCCGAGCACGGCGAGGCCATTGACCATGGTGGTGTGCGAATCGGTGCCCACCAGCGTGTCGGGATAAGCGACTTCGAAGGTGCCGATGGTGCGGCCGACCTTCATCTTCTGCTTCTTGGTCCAGACGGTCTGGGCGAGATATTCGAGATTGACCTGATGGCAGATGCCGGTGCCGGGCGGCACCACGGAGAAGTTCGAGAAGGCGCTCTGGCCCCATTTCAGGAACTCGTAGCGTTCCTTGTTCTGCTTGTACTCTTCGGCGACATTCTTGCCGAACGCCTTGTTGTCACCGAAGAAGTTGACGATCACCGAATGGTCGATGACGAGATCGACGGGGACCAGCGGGTTGATCTTCTTCGGATCGCCCTTCAGCGCCTGCATGGCGTTGCGCATGGCCGCGAGGTCCACCACCGCAGGGACGCCCGTAAAATCCTGCATCAGCACGCGGGCAGGGCGGAACGCGATTTCATGCTCGAGCTTGCGCTTCTTCGCCCATTTCGCGAACGCCTCGATATCGGCTTTCTTGACGGTCCGGTCGTCCTCGTTGCGCAGCAGGTTCTCGAGCAGGATCTTCATCGAATAGGGCAGCTTCGAGATGCCGGTGAGGCCGTTCTTCTCGGCCTGAGGCAGGCTGTAATAGACGTAAGTCTTGGTGCCCACCTTGAGGGTCTTGCGGCATTTGAAACTGTCGAGTGAGGTCATGTGAAGCGTCCCATTTCAAGCGAGAGACGCCCCGGGGCGGGGCGTCGAACACCATCGGCGGACATGGCCGTTTCGCTTGCAGGCCGATTGTGTGCTGCATCAATGCACAGCGTATATAGAATGTTTCTAACACGTCTGCCACTGCGGCAATCCGTTTGCAGCCCTGCGAAATGATGCAACAACGCGTGACGTCTGAACCAGATCAACAGGCGATGGACATAGTGACGATGCGGCTGGCGGGCCATGGATTGCGATGCATACGCGCTGGTCGCGAGGTGTTTGCGGGACTCGATTTCGAGGCGAGCGCGGGCGAGGCCGTGGCTGTGGTCGGCGCCAATGGCGCCGGCAAGACGTCGCTGCTGCGGCTGATTGCCGGGCTGATCGCGCCGGCGGGTGGCACGATCGCGCTCGACGGCGGTGATGCCGAACTGAGCGTGGCCGAGCAGGCCCATTATCTCGGCCATCGCGATGCCCTGAAGCCGGCGCTGACCGTAACGGAAAACCTTGGTTTCTGGGCGGAATTCCTGGGCGGCGTGGCGACCGAGCCGGCCGCGGCGCTGGAGGCCGTGGGGCTGGGCCATGCCGCCCAGCTGCCGGCGGGCTTTCTCTCTGCAGGCCAGCGCCGCCGGCTGTCGATCGCCCGGCTGCTGACAGTGAAGCGTCCGATCTGGCTGCTCGATGAGCCCACCTCGGCGCTCGATGCCGGCAGCCAGAAGGTGTTTGCGGGGCTGATGACGGCGCATCTCGCCGGCGGCGGCCTGATCATGGCCGCGACACACACGCCGCTGGGGATTGAGGCGCGGGAATTGCGGATCGGGGGCATGGCGTGAGTGTGATGCAAGTGCCTCAGCCGCAATGCCCTGTCGGTCGTGCTCCCTCCCCCCTTGCGGGGGAGGGCCGGGGTGGGGGGTGGCCGCGGGCGACAGCATCTCGGCGATCATCCGGCGAGGCAGCGATTCTTGGCCGTCGCGAGCGACAGCGCTTGGGGCTACCCTCCACCCTAACCCTCCCCCACAAGGGGGGAGGGAGTCGACAGCGTTTGCGGCACCGGGAGTGCCTCCCATGACCGCACTCCTCTCCCTCATCCGCCGCGACATCCGCATCGCGCTGCGCGTCGGCGGCGGGGCGCTGATCGGCGTGCTGTTCTTCCTCACCGTCGTGGTGCTGATGCCCTTTGCCATCGGCCCCGATCTCAACCTCTTGGCCCGGCTCGGCCCGGCCATCCTCTGGCTCGGCGCCCTGCTGGCCAGCCTCCTGACCCTCGATCGCCTGTTCATGGCCGATCACGACGACGGCTCGCTCGACCTCATCCTGATGAGCCGCACGCCGCTGGAATTCACCTGCGCGGCCAAGGCGCTCGCCCATTGGCTGGCCGCCGGGGTGCCGCTGGTGGTGGCGACGCCAGTGCTCGGCCTGCTGCTCAATCTCGATGCCTCCGCGACATCAGCCGTGGCGCTCACCCTGCTGGTCGGCACGCCGGCATTGACCTTCACCGGCATGATCGGTGCGGCGCTGGCAGTCACGCTGCAGCGTGGCGGGCTGCTGCTGGCCGTTCTGGTGCTGCCGCTGTCGATCCCGGTGCTGATCTTTGGCGTTGCGGCGTCGAATGCGGCCATCGTCGAGCAGGGCACGATGTCGTTCTCGACGCCGTTCTCGATTCTCTGTGCGATTTCGCTGGCCAGCCTGGTGATCGGACCATTCGCCGCGGCAGCGAGCTTGCGTCACGGCATGGATTGACCTGCGTCAATCCGTGGCAACAAAAAATGAATGAGAATAAGTTGCATTGATCGCGGACAGGGCCGCGGCTAGTGGAAATGACATGACGCTGACCGAACTTGCCAATCCGACCCGGTTCCTGTCCCTCGCCACCCGCATCCTGCCATGGCTGGCCATGCTCACCGGCCTGCTGCTCGTCATCGGCCTGTATCAGGCCGCGCTGGCGCCCGATGACTATCAGCAGGGCGCGACGGTCAAGATCATGTTCATCCATGTGCCGAATGCCTGGCTGGCCATGTTCGTCTGGGGTGTCATGAGCGTGGCCTCGCTGGGCACGCTGGTCTGGCGCCATCCGCTCGCCGATGTCGCCGCCAAGGCCGCCGCGCCGATCGGGGCGGCGTTCACCTTCCTCGCCCTCGTCACCGGCTCGCTGTGGGGCCGTCCGATGTGGGGGACGTACTGGGAATGGGACGCCCGGCTCACCTCGGTGCTGATCCTGTTCCTGATGTATCTCGGCCTGATCGCGCTGTGGCGCGCCGTCGAGGATCCGTCGCGTGCCGCCCGCGCCGCGGCGGTTCTCACGCTGGTCGGCGCCATCAATATCCCGATCATCAAGTTCTCGGTCGACTGGTGGAATACGCTGCATCAGCCGGCCTCGGTGATCCGCATGGGCGGCTCCGCTCTCGACAAGTCGTTCCTCTATCCGCTGCTGATCATGGCGGTGGCGTTCTCGCTGCTGTTCGTCACGCTGCATCTCGCGGCCATGCGCAACGAAATCCTGCGCCGCCGCCTGCGGTCGCTGCAGATGCTGCAAGCCTCGAAGCCGGTGGCGCTGCCATGATGTCGCTCGGTCCCTACGCCTCCTTCATCATCACATCCTATGTGCTGGTCGCAGCCGTCGTGCTGCTGCTCATCATCTGGATCGCCATCGATCACCGCCGAGTTCGCGCGCGCCTGCATGCGCTGGAACAGGCCGGCATGGGCCGCCGCTCCGGCCGCGGCACCACGGATCTGAAATGAGCGGAGTGACGACCACAGCCCCGAAACGCCGCTGGGTGCTCGCCTTGCCGCTGGTGATTTTTGCAGCGCTGGCCGCCCTGTTCTGGTTTCGCCTCGGCGCCGATCCGCAGCGCCTGCCATCGGCCCTGATCGGGAGGCAGGCGCCACAGACTGTCTTGCCTGCGCTGCAGGGGCTGAATGAAAAGGGCTTGGCGATTCCGGGCCTCGATCCGGCGGCGTTCATCGGCAAGGTCAGCGTCGTCAATGTCTGGGCATCGTGGTGCGTGCCGTGCCACGACGAGGCGCCGATCCTCACCGAGCTCGGCAAGGACACGCGGCTGCAACTGGTCGGCATCAACTACAAGGACAATGCCGACAACGCCCGTCGCTTCCTCGGCCGCTATGGCAATCCGTTCGGCATTGTCGGCGTCGACGGCAATGGCCGCGGCTCGATCGAATGGGGCGTCTATGGCGTGCCTGAGACCTTCGTCGTCGGCCGTGACGGCAAGATCGCCTACAAGCTGGTGGGGGGTATTAATCAGGACAATCTCGGAAAGGTGCTGATGCCCGAGATCGAGAAGGCGCTGAAGGCGGGCGGCTAAAACTCCGGCATTAGGTAGCAAACTCACCTGACTTCGCCCTGCGCCAACCCTCATATAACGTTCTGGTTCTGACCCTGCATTCAGGGCTGTCTTGACTTCTGCCCTGAATAGGCTGTACTACGATTGAAGATAAGGAATTAACCATGTCTGATTCTGACATCGTACAGGCTGCAAAGGCTGAATTGGAGCGAGTACAGGCTCAGCTTGAGGAGACGCCGCTTTTCAAGAAGATGACTTCGCTGCAGCAGCTGATCGCGCTTTATGAGCCGGGAGCGCCAGCTATTCAGCATATGTATTTCCCCTGGAACCTAAAGGTGACCGACCCCAGTGAATGCGCGGTCGCTGTCCATCGGGCCGCACATTCGGCTTCTATCAAATACATTGTGCGAGAGGCTGTTACTAAGACGGCTCAGATCGAGGCCGCGGCCGTGAAGTACCTCGCCCGGAAGAAGGCGCGTGCCACATCAGGCGAACTCGTAAATGTGATGGCGGATGCCGGGATCGAGATCAGCGGTAAAGAGCCCAACAAGGCGCTATCCGCATACCTCTCCGGTATGGGATCGCTGAATAACGTCAGGGAATATGGAGGATACGGTCTGGTGGAATGGGGACAAGGTGCCGGACCTGACCTTCTAACGAAATCCGGAGCCTAAGAAGGCTCCGGAGGTCTCGACAACCAAGTGTAGCACCCGTTGAGAGCGGGTCGAAAGGCAGGTGGTCCATGAGAAGATAAGTAACTCAAGAACCTAGTCGCTGCTGGTCACGTTCGCGCGTGATCGGCGGCGGCTACGGAGGGCCGGGGCTGGTGCCGCTAGCTGGATTTCCACCCGCGACGCTTGGGTCCAATCCCCAACCGGTCCACCATTTTTATAACAGACTCGACGAATCTCGTCTAGCGCGTGGCGCTGATGCCGCGCCTCTCATCGTCATCGACAAATGAAATCCCACCCGTTTCCAGTGCAGCTCGAATTGCCGCCAGATTGTTGCGGGTCGGCTCCCTGCGTCCAGCCTCAAAGTCCCGCAACGTCGAAACGCCCACGCTCGCGGCTTTTGCAAGCGCGTCTTGAGGCCAATTTAGCCATGCTCGGGCGGCTCGACACTGTTCCGGGGTCATTCTCGGAAAATAGTGACGTTGGTTATTTTCGTCAAGGCCAACGTTTTTCGTTGATTTCATCATTTTCAATGATTATCAATGAGGTAAACGGAAATCATTGGCCCGGAGACTGCGTTGCAGCACTTCCTCACATCGGCAAAGGCAAGGACGCTAAGTTTAGCGACCGCCGCCCGTTTGTCGGACGAGGAAGCCTACCAAACCTTCAAGCTGGTCCGTTGCAGCTACTGACGGCGAACCAGTTTGGCCGCGCTGCGCTTGCGCTGCCGTCTACATCTACACCACCCGCAAGCTGTTCAAGTGCAAGGCCTGTTCCCATCAGTTCTCAGTCACTTCCGGCACCATCTTCGCCAGCCGCAAGCTGCCGGTCCGCGACTATCTGTTGGCCATCGCGATCTTCGTGAACGGCGCCAACGGTCATAGCGCCCTGCAGCTGAGCCGCGACCTGGATTGCCAGTATAAGACCGCGTTCGTTATGGCTCACAAAACCCGTGAAGCGTTGGGCGCTGAGGCTAACGGCGCGACCGTCTCGGGCGAAAGTCGAAATCGATGGCGCCTTACTTCGGCGGCTATGTGAAGCCTGCCAACCACAAAGAGAATCGCCGCGATCGTCGCCGCGTCGTCAATCAGAATGGCAAGCGTCGCGTAGTCGTCATCATGCGCGAACGCGGCGGGCGCACGCTGCCTTTCGTTTTCAAGTCGGAAGATGCATCGGTCATCAAGATTGCCCGCACCGTGGCTCCCGGCAGCACCATCTATGCCGACGAAGCGACCCATTGGGGCGCGCTGCATTCTCGCTTCCTGACGAAGCGCATCAATCACAGCGAAAGCTACTCGGACGGTGAAGCTAGCACCAACATGGCCGAGTCGTTCTTTTCTCGCCTGCGTCGCGCTGAGATTGGCGTTCACCACCATATCGCCGGCCAGTATCTGTCGGCCCACGCGAATGAAATGGCTTGGCGCGAGAATAACCGTCGCGTCAGCAACGGGGAACAGTACTTGATGGCTACTGACGCTGCGCTTTCGCACCCAGTTTCGCGGCAGAGAAAAGGTTACTGGCAGCGTTGAAAAGATAACTAATCTGCAGCGGCGCCAGCTCTTGGGGTTTCTCGGATTACTTTTTCGATTTCAGGAAGCGTAGGGGAGTTAGGCGTCAGATACCAAGTTATCGCGTTGAATAAGAAAGTTGCGACACCCGCGCTCGCCCCGATGATTGCCATCACGCTTATGAGCGTCAATTTACGGCCCTGCTCCGGCAACGACAAACTTGGATGAGAAGCAAGTTTTGAATGCAGTGTAAGAAGCGCGGGGACTTGGGTTTGTGCTAGCTGCTGATAAAGGTCAGTTCGCTGCCCCCTATTTCCGCGACTTGCCGCAACGACTTTGTAAGTTTCTTCAAGCCGTTTATGCAGATCTTCAAACTCTGGGATGCATTTGATGACCTTTTTCAACCGATGCCGTTCAACTACCCGCTTTACGCGATAAGCGACAAAGTGGACCACAGCATCGGTGATGTCGTGGTCCGCGTTGTTTAAATAGTTTTCAGCAACGATCAGCAGTTCGTTTACGGCATCCAATGTGTCGTCATTTTGCGCGTCTTGCGTGAGCAGTGCGAGGACGTCTGCAATCTTTCGTCCTGTGTACCGAAGCTCATTGATGGCTGCAGAGAGCGTCTCCCCGCGCAACAATTCAGCTTCTTTCATTCGCTCTTCGACGTCGTTCCAGCGACGAGCGATCGCCGCTAATCGGCGCTTAATCTCAGGGGGCATGGAGAATCAGTCAGGTTGCAGGTAAAAAGGCAACCTAGTTGCGGTTCAAGTATTTCGCAACTTCATCGCGTTCGCGTGCGAGATCTGACGCGCTAGCTACGTGATCGGCCTGCATTGCGACACTGCCGCGCGAAAAGCGCTTGCCGACGGCGCGCGCATCAATTTCTTCGTTGGTTCGATCAGCATCAGCGCCCAGCAGAGGTAATCCTCTCATGAGCCTTATGTAATCAGCCACAAATAATCGAATCGTTTCCACACTATTCACCATGCGCATCCTCCCTAGACGGGCCGGGTTATTCCGGCATGCCTGAGTACTTTGCTCGGGCCTTTTTTCTGTCTTCAGAACAGGCAAACGCAAACAACTGAGAGCGCGCATTGTGCCCCCAGTTCCCACGATCTGAACTGCATTGCTAGCATATGGCTCTCACCTTGGCACGGTCAAGCGCAAGGAGGGTGAAATCCTGATTCGCAACTTGGAGTATTGATCAGGCGGGGTTAATTTCAAGTAAATTCCACAGGAAACTGCTTACTTTGAATGCAGAATCCGGATTTCCCACCTGATATTCGAGTTTTATCTCCATGAGCGACTTAACGTCGCCCCGAACGCGGAGCATGCGGAGGGCCTTGCTCACGCGTTTCGTTAGCTCGGTGATGTTTTTTCGGTCTCTCGCATCCTGCCCACTAACCGCCACGATACCCTGAGCCGTCTCCCGGCTGCCCACTGGCCCAGAAGCCGCGCAACTCGCCAAGTATCGCCCTAATCAACTCCCCTCGGCCGAATATTACCTCCCGCTTCTGTCGCGGCATTTCCGCGTCCAGATCGCCGGTATAGCCGAGCGTACCTAGAACCCGGTCTAGCGCGCCTATGTCGTTCTTGATCTCGGCTAGCCGGTCGCGGATACGGATGGCTTCATTGAACAGGTCAGCGCGCTTGGTGAGCAGCCGTTGACGGTGTGTTCGAAGGTGTCGGCGCGGGAGCGTTTGATAGTTTCGGTCATGCCGCAGTGTGTGAGTCACACGGACAAACCGCCACCCCGGGCTTGGTGAGTTTGCTACATAATGCCGTAAAACTCCGCCGTCGTCCCGGCGAATGCCGGGACCATAGCCTCCGGCAAAGCGGCTCAAGCCGCCGAACTGTCCTTATCTAGTTTCAACCATCTCTCTAGCGTGTATGGGTCCCGGCTCCGCGCACAGCTGCGCTGTGCTAGGCCGGGACGACGGAAATCCGTCACCCCGCCACACTCGCCATCACCACATCGCCCAGCGCCGTAAAATCCGCCTTGCGCGGCGAGGTCTTGCGAAATGCGAGACCAATGGTGCGGCCGGGCTGCGGATTTTCGAGCCGCAGGAATTTCACGCGGGTGTCGCGCTGCTCGACATCCGCGGCGATCTGCGGAATCAGCGTCACGCCATAGCCACTCGCCACCATCTGGATCACCGTGGAGAGGGAGGATGCCGCGAAGGCCGTGCCCGCGGCCGTGATGCCGCCCCGCGCGGTAGCGCAGAAGGCGAGGGCCTGGTCGCGCAGGCAGTGGCCGTCTTCCAGCAGGATCAGCCGGCTCTGGTCGATCTCCGACGCCTTGATGCGCAGGTCGATGGGCCGTGTATCATTCGCCGGCACCGCGAGCAGGAACGTGTCGTCGAACAGTTTGAGCGTCTCGATCTCGGTCTCCGCGAGCGGCAGAGCCAGCATCGCGGCATCCAGCGTGCCGCTCTTCACATCGTCGATCAGCTGTCGCGTCTGCGTCTCGCGCAGCTCCAGCCGCAATTCGGGGAATTGCTTCTGCAACGCCGGCAAAATCCGCGGCAGCAGATAGGGTGCGAGCGAGGGGATAACGCCCAGCGTCAGCCGCCCCGTCAGCACGCCGCCGCGGTGGCGCGCGAAATCCACGAGATCGCGCGAGGCCGCCAGCACGTCCTCGCCGCGCCGCGCCACTTCGCGGCCGACCTCGGTGAGGATCACCTCGCCCGGTCGCCGTTCCACCACCTGCACACCCAGCGTCCGTTCGAGATCGCGGATCTGCATCGACAGCGCCGGCTGGGTGACGGCGCAGGCCTCCGCGGCGCGGCCGAAATGGCCGTGCCGGGCGAGGGCGGAGAGATAGCGGAGCTGGCGCAGGGTGATCATGTGCCGGCCCCTGTCATCCCGGCGAAAGCCGGGATCCATAGCCACGGTCGAACTCGTGAAAGCTTTGTCGTCACGTTCGGGTCGTCCTCACGACGTCGGAGGTTATGGGTCCCGGCTCAAGGCCGGGACGACAGTCTTCATCAGATAAACTGATCGATGGCCTAAGACAATTCGACTGGACCTGATCTAAGAAAGCTTCCAATCTGTCGTCACGAATTTCCGCCATGGTGGGCGCTCGCCTGCCGCCGAAATTCGTCAGGCAATTGAAAAGATAAAGCTTTTGGAAAAATGAGCGGTTTTGACGCGGCGATTGGGATCGCTGCGGGCCGCTCTCAGCCTCCAACGGCCGAAGGAGAATGTGATGAACGATAAGAGCAATGGCACCGGCAAGTGCCCGGTGGTTCACGGAAGCAAGGGCCAGAACAATCGCGGCTGGTGGCCGGAGCATCTCGATGTCGGCATTCTCCACACCAACCACCCCTCGGCCGATCCGATGGGCGACGCCTTCGATTACGCCAAGGAATTCGAAAAGCTCGATCTCGACGCCGTCATCAAGGATCTGACCGCGCTGATGACCGATTCGCAGGACTGGTGGCCGGCGGATTTCGGTCACTACGGCGGCCTGTTCATCCGCATGGCCTGGCACTCGGCCGGCACCTATCGCATCACCGACGGCCGCGGTGGCGCCGGCCAGGGCCAGCAGCGTTTCGCGCCGCTGAATTCGTGGCCCGACAACGTCAATCTCGACAAGGCCCGTCGCCTGCTGTGGCCGATCAAGCAGAAATACGGCAACAAGATCTCCTGGGCCGACCTGATGATCCTCACCGGCAACGTCGCGCTGGAGTCCATGGGCTTCAAGACCTTCGGCTTCGCCGGCGGCCGTGCTGATACCTGGGAACCGGAAGAGCTCTATTGGGGTCCGGAGGGCACCTGGCTCGGCGACGAGCGTTACAGCGGCGAGCGCGAACTGTCGGAGCCGCTCGGCGCCGTGCAGATGGGCCTCATCTATGTGAACCCGGAAGGTCCGAACGCCAATCCGGATCCGAAAGCCTCGGCCCGCGACATCCGCGAGACCTTCTTCCGCATGGCGATGAATGACGAAGAGACCGTGGCGCTGATCGCCGGCGGCCACACCTTCGGCAAGACCCATGGTGCCGGCGATCCGTCGCTGGTCGGCGTCGACCCGGAAGGCGAGCAGCTCGAAGCGCAGGGTCTCGGCTGGAAGAGCAAGTTCGGCACCGGCATCGGCGGCGACGCCATCGGCAGCGGCCTGGAAGTCACCTGGACCCAGAAGCCGACCGAGTGGAGCAATCTCTTCTTTGACAACCTGTTCAAGTACGAGTGGGAACTGACCAAGAGCCCGGGCGGCGCGCACCAGTGGGTGGCGAAGAATGCGGAAGCGAATGTCCCGCATGCGCATGATCCGTCGAAGAAGCTGCTGCCGACCATGCTGACGTCGGACCTCGCGCTGCGCTTCGATCCGATCTACGAAAAGATCTCGCGCCGCTTCTACGAGAATCCCGATCAGTTCGCCGATGCCTTCGCCCGCGCCTGGTTCAAGCTGACCCATCGCGACATGGGTCCGTTCGTGCGCTATCGCGGCAAGCTGGTGCCGAAGGAAGAGCTGATCTGGCAGGATCGCGTTCCGGCCAATGACAAGCCGGCCCTCGGTGACAAGGACATCGCCGATCTCAAGGCGAAGATCCTCGCCTCCGGTCTGTCGGTCTCCGAACTCATCAGCACGGCCTGGGCTTCGGCCTCGACGTTCCGCGGTTCGGACAAGCGCGGCGGCGCCAATGGCGCGCGCATCCGTCTCGCTCCGCAGAAGGATTGGGAAGCCAACCAGCCGGCGCAGCTCGCCAAGGTGCTGGGCAAGCTCGAAGCGATCCAGAAGGAGAGCGGCAAGATCTCGCTCGCCGACCTGATCGTGCTCGCCGGTTCGGCGGCCGTTGAGAAGGCCGCCAAGGATGCAGGCGTCACGGTCACCGTGCCGTTCCTGTCCGGCCGTGGCGACGCGACCCAGGACCAGACCGACGTTCAGTCGTTCGCTCCGCTCGAGCCGCGCGCCGACGGCTTCCGCAACTACGTCAACGGCAAGAAGACGCAGTTCATGAAGCTGGAAGAAGCGCTGGTCGATCGTGCGCAGCTGCTCACGCTCACCGCGCCGGAAATGACGGTGCTGCTCGGTGGCCTGCGCGTCCTCGGCGCCAATGCCGGCGACAGCAAGCACGGCGTCTTCACGTCGAAGCCGGGCACGCTGACCAACGACTTCTTCGTCAACCTGCTCGACATGGGCACGGTGTGGGCGCCGAATGGCGAGAACACCTATGAGGGCCGCGATCGCAAGACCAATGCGGTGAAGTGGACTGCCACCCGCGTCGATCTGATCTTCGGCTCGCACGCGCAGCTGCGTGCCATCGCCGAAGTGTATGGATCGGGCGACGCCAAGGAGAAGTTCGTGAAGGACTTCGTCAAGGCCTGGACCAAGGTGATGAACGCGGATCGCTTCGATCTCGCGGACAAGCCGAAGCTGCTGCAGGCCGCCGAGTAAGCGGCGATTGCCGGACGAACATTGAGCCCTCGCGACGATGTCGCGGGGGCTTTTTGTCTTTAATACCACCAACACTCTTGTCATCGCCCGGCTCGACCGGGCGATCCAGTAAACACAAGCTTTCCAGATCAATCGCAAATGTCAGTGTCTACTGGGTCACCCGGTCGAGCCGGGTGACGACAACCGAGGGCGTCTTGCACCCGTCATCGAATCCTCGCAGAACTATCTCCTCCAAAACGGGAGGTCTCCGATGATGAAGCTCTACTGGTCGCCGCGTTCGCGATCGTTCACTGCTCTGTGGCTGATGGAAGAGACCGGCGTTCCCTATGAGCGCGTGCTGATCGATATCCAGAAGGGCTCGCAGCGCACGCTGGAATTCCTCGAAGTCAATCCGATGGGCAAGGTGCCGGCGCTGCAGGACGGCGAAGCCACCATGGCGGAAGCGGCGGCGATCTGCGCCTATGTGGCCGAGCGTTATCCGGAAGCGAAGCTGGCGCCTGATCTCGGCGACTCCCATCGTGCCAAGTTTCTTTACTGGCTGTTCTTCGCGCCGAGCTGCATCGAGCCGGCCATTGCGCAGATCGCTACCAAGATGGAAATGAGCACGATGGCTGCCGGCTGGGGCGATGCGCAGCGCGTGTTCGACGTGCTCGAAGCCGCGCTGGAAGAGGGGCCGTGGATCCTCGGCGAGCAGTTCTCGGCCGCCGACATCGCCATCGGCTCCAGCCTGAACTTTGCCATCCGCCTGTTCAAGATGGTGCCGCCGCGCCCGGCCTTCGACCGCTATCTCGATCGCTGCGCCGCGCGACCGGCCTTCAAGCGCGCCGAGGAATACGCATCGGGCGAAAAGCTGGATTGAAGACACCGTGTCCCGGACGCGGTGCAACGCGTAGCGTTGCTCCGTAGAGCCGGGACCGTATCAAACGCCGAAGTTCGTAACGGTCCCGGCTCTGCGAAGCGGCACTCCGTGCCGCATCGCGTCCGGGACAAGATTTGAAATTTCGGCTCACGCCACCGACGCGAACAGCGCCGGGTCAAACGTGCCTTCATATTCGAAGGTCGCGCCGCCGGTCATCAGCACGTGGTCGTCGCTTTCGCGCCAGTCGATCACGAGCTCGCCGCCGGGCAGGGTCATATGCACCTTGCGTTCGGTGCGGCGCAGGCGGGCCGCCGAGACGGCAGTGGCACAGGCCGCGGTGCCGCAGGCCTTGGTGAGGCCGGCGCCGCGTTCCCAGGTCCGCATCACGATATGCTCGCGGTCCACGACATGGGCGAGGGTGATATTGGCGCGTTCCGGGAAGATCGGGTGATTTTCCAGCAGCGGCCCGAAGCGTTCGAGGTCGTAGGCATGGATGTCGTCGACCCAGAAGATCGCGTGCGGATTGCCCATGCTCGCCACCGAAGGCGTATGCAGGATCGGCGCATCGATCGGGCCGATCTGCAGCTCGATGCCGCGGGTGTCGCGGAATTCTTCGGCCAGCGGAATGTCCTGCCAGCCGAACTTCGGGATGCCCATGTCGACCGTGAAAGTCTCGCCATCGGTCCCGCGCCAGCAATTGATCAGGCCCGCCCGGGTCTCGAAAGTGAGCCCGGTCTTGTGGTTGCCGGCAAAGGTCTGCCGCGCCACGCAGCGCATGCCGTTGCCGCAGGCGCCGGCTTCCGAGCCGTCATTGTTGTAGATCGAGACAAAGGCCTCGGTGCCGGGCAGGCGGGGCTTTTGCAGCACCATCAGCTGGTCATAGGCGATGCCGGCGGGGCCGGCCACGGCGCGTGCATCGGCCGGGGTGATCGGCGCGGGGGTGTCCCGCATGTCGATCACGACGATCTCGTTACCGATGCCGTTCATCTTGGCGAAGGAATGGTTGGCCAGCGCGCTCATGTCTTGTCCTGATGTTGCCCGCTTTATATGGCGAGACGGGCATCAATGGCCAGTGCGGCCATGGGCGACGCATGGTACCATCGGCACCTGTTCGCCGTGCCGGCTGCCATTTGGAGACGTTCTGCATGTTCCGCTCTTTGTCCCGTTTCGCCACCGCCGCCGCGCTGACCTCCGCCGCCGCGCTGTCGCTGAACACGGCAGCCTGGGCACAGTCGCCACCCGCCACCCCGCCGGCCGAGACAAAACCCGCCGAAACCACGCCGACGCCATCCGCTCCGGCGCCGACCCCGGCTGCTCCCGCAACGCCGGCCGCACCCGCTGCGCCTGCGACCCCGGCCACGCCGCCCGCTGCCGCCGAGGCGCCGGCGACACCCGCCACGCCAGCGACGCCCGCTCCCCCGGCTTCGGCGGCGACACCGGCCCCGGTCCAGACCGCCGATCCGTTCGGCGAGGAGAACACGCTGACGCCGAAGCAGGTGCTGATGTTCACCGGCAAGGCCAACTGGGACTCCGCCTTCGACACGCTGATGGATGCGTTCAAGCAGCTGACGACCTTCCTGGACAAGCAGAAGGTCAAGTCATCCGGCAATCCGTTGATCGTCTACACCTCAACCGATGACACCGGCTTCACCTTCTTCGCCGAGATGCCGGTCGATCAGGAGCTGAAGAACCTTCCGAAGAACATGAGCATGGGCAAGTCGCCGGAGGGGCGCGCGCTGAAATTCGTCCATCGCGGCTCCTACGACAATATGGACAACACCTATGAGGCGATCACCAATCACCTCGACGACAAGAAGCTGGAAGCGAAAGATACGTTCATCGAGGAATACATGACCGATCCGCTGAAGACGGCGGAAGACAAGCTGGTCATCAATGTCTTCGTGCCGCTGAAATAGTCCGGCCATAAAGAAGCCGCGGACGGTTCCGACAAGTCCAGCATGAAAAATCATCTGACAGTTGCCGCTCTCGGCATTGCGCTCATCGCCACGCCTGCTTTCGCCCAGGCGCCAACCCCGCCCATGATCACCGTGTCCGGTGAGGGCACCGTCTCGGTGCCGCCGGATCTTGCGCTGGTCGATGGCGGCGTCACCTCGGAAGCCAAGACGGCGCGCGAGGCATCGGAGGCGAACAATGCCGCCATGGCCAAGGTGCTGGCGGCGCTGAAAGGTGCCGGCATCGACGACAAGGATCTGCAGACCTCCCGGCTGTCGCTGATGCCGCAATATGCGCAGCAGAACCGTCAGAATGGCGGCCCCAATGTCATCACCGGCTATCGCGCCAGCAACCGCGTGACCGTCCGCGTCCGCGATGTGAAGAAGGTTGCGGCCACCATCGACACGCTGGTGACCTCCGGTGCGAATGAGGTCGGTGGCATCAATTTCGTTGTCACCAAGGCGTCCGAGTTGCTCGATGATGCCCGCAATCAGGCCGTTGCCGATGCACGTCGCAAGGCCGAGCTTTATGCAAAGGCCGCTGGTGTGACACTGGGCGCGCCGATCAGCATTTCCGAGGAAGGCGCCAACGCACCGCCGGCTCCGATGATGCTGCGCAAGGCCGCCGCCGACTTCGCCTCGGCGCCGGTGGCGCAGGGCGAGGAGACGTTGCGCGTGAATGTGAGCGTGAGCTGGGAGATCAAGGCGAAGCAGTAAGATCGTAAAGGGCACCTTCGCTCGCGACTGTCATCCCCGGGCCTGACCCGGGGATCCATCTTTCTAAAGCTCGGAAGTGAAGATGGATGGCCGGGTCAAGCCCGGCCATGACGTGGAGAGATTCGGATCAAATCTCGAACACCTGTCCCGGCTTCAGCGTCACGAACCTGTCCTTCGGCATCTCCGCCGCTGCCAGCGCGTCTACCAGCCCGTTCACCGGCCCGTCGATCGCCTCATCGGTGAGCTGGAACGTCGAGTGATGGCTCGCCAGCGCCTGCTGGGCGCCGCAATCCTTCAGCGCCTTCACCGCATCTTCCGGATTCATGTGCTGGTCCTTCATGAACCAGCGCGGCTCATAGGCGCCGATCGGCAGGATCGCGAGGCGGAGTTCATCATGCGCCTCGCGCACGCGGCGAAAGTGACCGCCGTCGCCATAGCCGCTGTCGCCGACGATGTAGAGTTTGCCGCTTGGCGTCTCCAGCACGAAGCTCGCCCACAGGCAGCGGTTGCGATCCCATAGCCCGCGTGCCGTCCAGTGCCGCGTCGGCACCAGCGTCACCGCAAGGCCATTGCCGAGTTCGACGCGATCCTTCCAGTCATAGGCCTCGGCTTTGATGGCGCTGTCGCCGCTTGTCATGGTGACGTCGTTGCCGAGCGGCGTGATCACCCGCGGCCCGAATGTCGCCTGCAGCTTCGACAATGTCGGAATGTCGAGATGGTCGTAATGCCCGTGCGAGACCAGCACGACATCGATCTTCGGCAGTTTCTCGAAGGCGATCCCGGGTGCATTGTGGCGGTGTGGCCCGGCAAAGGAGAAGGGCGAGACGCGATCCGACCACACCGGGTCGAACAGGATGTTGAGCCCCGCCGTCTGGATCAGCCAGGAGGCATGGCCGACATAGGACAGCCGCACCCCGGTCTCGACCCTGGCCGGCGGCGTATCCGCAAATTCGTTCTCCACCCAGTCCGGCCACACCGCCCGTTTGCGCCCGCCGCCGAACTGCCAGCGCAGCACCTCGCCGAGCGATTTCGGTGGCGTGCCGTCCGGATCGAAGAACAGCTTGCCGTCGAAGTGATCGGAGACGGGGCCGGTGTAATTGGGCATGCGGGAAATCCAGAAGGCGGAAACGCCAGCCGTGGCGGCGACGGCGCCGATGGAGGCGAGGAGCTTGCGGCGGGAAATGGTCATGGCGTGGCGTGTATCACGCGGCAATCAGTGCCACACCTTCGGCCGAAGCGGCACGCACCAAAGCGTGATCGAGGGTGGCGAGCGGGAGGCTCTCCCGCTGGGCAAGTTCGAGATAGGCGGCGTCGTAGAAGGTGAGATTGTGGCGAAGCGCGAGATCGAAGACGGTGCTGGAAACAGGCAGCGTCGCAATGACGATATCGGTCCTTCTTACCTTCACGAGAAAATCGAGTACGCGCTCAATGGGAACGCGCTTGCCCCGTAATCCCATCAGCGCCGCTTGGCGGACTTCGAACCACCAGATCAAAGGCACATAGGCCCGATCGTCGTCTTCGAGCCGATCCTCGACAATCGCGATCAAATCCTGCCGTTCGTCCGGGAAGCACCAGCCGAGTGTGACGGAGGCATCCAGTACGAATGGCATGTCAGTAGCGTCGCCCTTCATCGCGCCACTGGAGAATCTCCTCGACCGTTACGCGCGGCCCGGTTTTCCTCATCTCGCGCAGCTCGCGGATGGCTTGACGCGCTTGTTCGCGGCGCGTCTCGTCCCATTGTTCGATTGTTTTTAGGGACCGGCCTTCCCGGTTGATCGCGACAGTTTCCCCCCGCTCGACCTCGTCGAGCAGGGCGGCCATATTGGCCCGGGCATCTGCGAGACTGACATATTTCATGGCGTTTTCACCCAGTGATACACGCATTATAACACCTTTTCGGGTGCCTTACACCTTCTGGTTCCGCCCTCGGTCATTGACTTCCCGGCCATTCCCCGTCATTAAACCCGCCAAATTCTCGGAAAGTCTTCTTTTCGACCCGCCGACCGGTCCATGAGGCCGGAGGTCAACGCCCGACAGCGCGATGCGCCCTCGGGCGCGAAAGTGTTTTGTTCATCGCCATTCCCACGGGGACGGCATTCGGAAGCGGTACGCGATGTTCGACAATCTGTCGGAACGGCTTGGCGGAATTCTCGATAAGCTCACCGGACGCGGTGCGCTGTCGGAGGCCGATGTCGATTCCGCCATGCGCGAAGTGCGCCGGGCGCTGCTCGAAGCCGACGTCGCCCTCGAAGTGGTCCGCTCCTTCACCGACCGCGTCCGTGAACACGCCGTCGGCGCCACCATCGTCAAGTCGGTCAAGCCCGGCCAGATGGTCGTCAAGATCGTCCATGACGAGCTGGTCGCCACGCTGGGCGGCGAAGGCGAGGGCGGTCTCGATTTCAATGCCGTGCCGCCGGTCGCCATCATGATGGTCGGTCTGCAGGGCTCCGGTAAGACCACCACCACCGCAAAGCTCGCCCGCCGCCTGACCCAGCGCGACAAGCGCAAGGTGCTGATGGCCTCGCTCGACGTCTATCGTCCGGCCGCCATGGAGCAGCTTGCGGTGCTCGGCCGCGATCTCGACGTGCCGACGCTGCCAATCGTCGCCGGCCAGCAGCCCGCGCAGATCGCCAAGCGCGCCATCGAGGCCGCAAAGCTCGGCGGCTACGACATCGTGCTGCTCGACACCGCCGGCCGCACCACACTCGATGAAGACATGATGCAGGAAGCGGCGACCATCAAGTCGACCGCCAATCCGCATGAAGTGCTGCTGGTCGCGGACTCGCTGACCGGCCAGGACGCCGTCAATCTCGCCCGCTCCTTCAACGAGCGCGTCGGCCTCACCGGCATCGTGCTCACCCGTGTGGACGGCGACGGCCGCGGCGGCGCTGCGCTGTCGATGCGCGCCGTCACCGGCAAGCCGATCAAGCTGATCGGCACCGGTGAGAAGACTGATGCGCTGGAAGATTTCCATCCGAGCCGCATCGCCGGCCGCATTCTCGGCATGGGTGACGTCGTCTCGTTGGTCGAGAAGGCCGCCGCCTCGATCGATGCAGAGAAAGCAGCTCGCACCGCCGAGCGCATGCGAAAAGGTCAGTTCGACCTCAACGACATGCGCGAGCAGCTGATCCAGATGACCAATATGGGCGGTCTGTCCGGCCTGATGGGCATGATGCCCGGCATAGCCAAGATGAAGAACCAGATCGCCGCCGCTGGTCTCGACGACAAGATCGTCAAGCGCCAGATCGCCGTCATCGATTCCATGACCCGTCAGGAGCGCAAGTCGCCCGACATCCTCAAGGCCAGCCGCAAGAAGCGCATCGCCGCCGGCGCCGGCCTGAAGGTCGAGGAAGTCAACAAGGTGCTGAAGATGCACCGGAACATGGCCGACATGATGAAGGCCATGGGCTCCGGCAAGCGCGGCCCGATGGCTGGCCTCGCCCAGGCCATGGGTTTTGGCGGTGGTGGCGGCATGCCGTCGCCCGAGCAGGTCAAGGCGATGGCCGAGAAGCTGCCGCAAGGGCCGGGCGCCTTGCCTGAACTGCCGAAGAATTTCCCGGGCCTGCAAGGTCTGGGCAAACCGACGCTGCCGGGTCTCGGCGGCTTTCCCGGTTTCGGGAAAAAGAAATAACGAACTTCACATCACATTCGAACGAGTATCCAGGAGCTATCCATGTCCGTCGTTATCCGCCTTGCCCGCGCAGGCACCAAGAAGCGTCCCGTCTATCACGTCGTCGTCGCCGACTCGCGCTTCCCGCGCGATGGCCGCTTCATCGAGCGTCTCGGCTATTTCAACCCGCTGCTCGCCAAGGATAACGAGCTGCGCCTGAAGCTCGACATGGAGAAGGTGAAGTCCTGGCTCGCCAAGGGCGCCCAGCCGTCGGACCGCGTGTCCCGCTTCCTCGATGCCGCCGGCGTCAAGAAGCGCGAGCCGCGCAACAATCCCGAGAAGGCCGTGCCGCGCAAGGAGCGCAAGGCCGCCGAAGCCGGCAAGTAAGACGTGACCTCCGCGCAAATCTGCGTCGCGCGCATCGGCGCGCCGCATGGGGTGCGCGGGCAGGTCCGGCTATGGACCTTTACGGAAGATCCGTATGCCGTGCTCGATTACGGCCCGCTTGCCACCAAGGACGGCAAGCGGACCATCGAGGTCGACAATGTGCGTGAGGCCAAGGGCCATCTGGTGGCGACGCTGAAAGGCGTCACCGACCGCGATGCCGCCGCTCGCCTCAATGGCGTCGAGCTCTTCGTGGCGCGCGATGCGCTGCCCGACACCGAAGACGGTGAATATTACCATGCCGACCTGATCGGACTCGCTGCGGTGAATGCTGCCGGCGAGGCGATCGGCCGTGTCGTCGCCATGCATGATTTCGGCGCCGGCGACATCATCGAGATCGCGCCGCCCTCGGGGCCGACGCTGCTGCTGCCGTTCACGGATGCGGTGGTGCCGACAGTCGATATCGCGGCCGGCAAGGTGGTGATCGAGATGCCCGGCGAGATCGTTGGTGACGATCCCGCCGCAGCTGACGACTAGGCTTTCAGAGCTTCCGCAATCGTCTCCGCGAATGGTGTGGTCGGTCGCCCGATCAGCTTGCTGAGCGCGTGCCCGTCATCGAACAGCGCACCATCTGCTGCGGCCGTGTTGGACGTTGCGATCAGCTCCGCGAGTTCTTCCGGCAATCCCGCATTGAGCATGATCGCCTTGAACTCCGCTTCCGGCAGCCGGACGTAAGGGATCGCCTTGCCGGATTGCTTGCTGATCTCCGCTGCGAAATCATCCAGTGTAAAGGCCGTGTCGCCTGCCAGTTCATAGACCTTGCCTGCGTGGCCGTCGCCCGCAAGTACGGTCGCTGCCGCAGCGGCGTAATCCTCACGCGAGGCCGATGCGATACGGCCATCCCTGGCGCTGCTCACCAGCGCTTGATGCGCCAGCGCGGCCGGGATCGAGGCCGTGTAGTTCTCCGTGTACCAGCCATTGCGCAGCAACACGAAGGGCACGCCGGATGCGCGGATCAGCTGTTCCGTCGGCAGGTGCTCCTGCGCCACGGATAGTTTCGACGTGTCCGCACGCAGCACGCTCGTATAGGCGAGCAGTTTCACGCCGGCGCGTTTCGCCGCGTCGATCACATTGCGATGCTGCGCCACGCGCTGGCCGAGTTCGTTCGACGAGATCAGCAGCACGCGGTCGATGCCTTCGAAGGCGGCGTCCAGCGTGTCCGGCTTGCTGTAATCGGCCGCGACGACGGTGATGCCCTTTGAGGCGAGATCCGCCCCCTTGGCCGGATCGCGCAGTCCGGCGACGATCCGGCTGGCCGGAACCAGCTTCAGCAGCGCATCGATGGTGAGGCGGCCGAGCTGGCCGCCGGCGGCGGTGACGAGAATACGGTGGTTCGACATGCGGGATCCCTGTATGGTCTCTGATGGACAGTAGGTCTTGAATAGAGACCGCATCCCGTTTTCGTAAGGAGGCAGGTTTTTCTCGCCAGGTTATCTGGAAGTAACCCCTCCAGCCCGAAGGAGCCCTCGATGCCAAATGATGCGCCCTTGGCGACCCGTTTCCACGAATGGCAGGCGCAGGGTTTTGACGCCGAGGCCTGCCCGGTCCGCAACGTGCTGGATCGCATCGGCGACAAATGGACCTCACTGCTGCTGGTGGCGCTGGCCGCAAAACCGCGCCGCTTCAGCGAGCTGCACCGGGCCGTGCCTGATATCTCCAAGCGGATGCTGACCCAGTCGCTGCGCGACCTGCAGCGCGACGGGCTGATCACCCGCCATGTCTTCCCGACCAAGCCGCCCTCGGTCGAATATCGCCTGTCGCCTCTCGGCCAGTCAGCGATGTTGCCGCTGGCGGGCCTGATCGACTGGGCCGAGCGCAGCTTCGCCGAGATCAAGGCCTCCCGCGCAGCCTTCGATGCGGCTGACACCAGCGAATACATTTCGGCGGCGTGATCGTTTGACGCCCCGCGCGCGTTGCGCGATGGAGAGCCATGACTGCTTTACCAACACCATGGCGCGCGACTGTTCTGACGCTGTTTCCCGAGATGTTTCCTGGGCCGCTCGGCGTGAGCCTTGCCGGCCGTGCGCTGGCGTCCGGCCTGTGGTCGCTCGAAGCGCGCGACATCCGCGCCTCGGCCACCGACAAGCACCGCAGCGTCGATGACACGCCGGCTGGCGGCGGGCCGGGCATGGTGCTGCGCGCCGACGTGCTGGCCGCTGCCATCGATGCGGTCGATGCCGCAAACGAACGCCCGAAGCTGATGATGAGCCCGCGCGGTCGGCCACTGACCCAGGCGCGGGTGGCGGAACTCGCCGCCGGGCCGGGGCCGCTGATCGTCTGCGGCCGTTTCGAGGGCATCGACCAGCGCGTGATCGACGGGCGTGCGCTCGAAGAGGTCTCGATCGGCGATTACATACTGTCCGGCGGCGAAATCGCCGCGCTGACGCTGATCGACGCCTGCGTGCGGCTGCTGCCGGGCGTCATGGGCAAGCTGGAGTCCGGGTCGGACGAAAGCTTCTCGCATGGACTACTTGAATACCCTCAGTACACCCGTCCGCAGATGTTTGAGGGCCAACCGATCCCGGAGGTTCTTTTATCCGGCGATCACGCCAAGGTCGCGGCCTGGCGGCTCGCGGAATCCGAGGCTTTGACGGAAAAACGGCGGCCCGATCTGTGGGCAGCGCGTCCAAAGGCCCCGGAATCAGGCAGGAAGCGAAAATCGCCAAAATTCACGACGGACGGGTGACAACCGCTTCGCTTTGCTGTAGAGACGCGCCACATCCGTGCAATGGCAGGGTAAGAGTTTCGCGCGCAGCCCGCGCCGACGTCTGGGCGCGCCGCCGATGGAGATTTCGATGAACCTCATTCAGACGCTCGAAAAAGAGCAGTTCGACCGCCTTTCCGCAACCAAGTCGATTCCGGAATTCGGTCCGGGCGACACCGTCATCGTCAACGTGAAGGTTGTCGAAGGCGAGCGCACCCGCGTGCAGGCCTATGAAGGCGTCTGCATCGGCCGCAACGGCGGTGGCATCAATGAGAGCTTCACCGTGCGCAAGATTTCGTATGGCGAGGGTGTCGAGCGCGTGTTCCCGCTGCTCTCCCCGATGATCGACTCGATCAAGGTCGTGCGCCGCGGCAAGGTGC
>Ga0209564_1000673_pt1 | contig 50442 bp, 42 predicted proteins | sample AraplaCol_mMF_r2_FD_184272 | JGI IMG/M metagenome (GOLD analysis project Ga0209564, IMG submission 184272) | Arabidopsis root microbial communities from North Carolina, USA - plate scrape MF_Col_mMF_r2 (SPAdes) (version 3) | ecosystem: Host-associated > Plants > Roots > Endosphere | place: USA...
TAGAGCTTGGGCGCGCCGATCCGCTGCAGCGCATTGGGCAGGCCCGGGATGTTGGACAGCTTGGGCTCATAGGTGCCGTAGGGCGTCCAGTGGATCAGGTCGGTCGAGCTCCAGAAGCGGATCAGCCGGTCCTCGTCGCTCTTGTTGCCGACCAGGTAATAGCGCCCGTCCGGCCCCTTCGCGATCGAGGCATGGCCATGATAGTCCTGCGACACCGGCTGGCCGCCGTTGAGCGCGCGCCAGTGCAGCCCGTCGACGCTCACCGCATAATAGAGCACGCCGTAATGCCCGCTGGTCATGTGGGCGAACAGATAGGCCTTGTCGGGATCGACATAGGGGGTCTCGGGGGCACCCGGCGGCACTGCGACCGGCGGCGTCGCCTTGGTCTGGGCCAGCGCGGGCATCCCGCCCAGCCCCGCTCCCATCAACAGACTCGCCAGCACGAGTCGGCGCGCGGCCCTGCGCCCTTGGTTTCTCGGCATCATGATCCTTCCCATCCTTGCTGAACCACGGGGGTGACGTTTCACGCCCCACCGCATTCATAAGATAAATAGGAACAGACGTCGAGAAAGCTCGTTTCAGCTGTTGGTCATCGCGCTTTCCTGCCCGGGCTCGTCGATGGTGATCTCGCCCAGCCAGTCGCACAGGCACATCGATCCCATGCACAAGGCGGGCATGCCCTCCAGCAGCACCTCGGGCGCGCCGGGGAACCAGGGCGATGTCGTCACCGGGATGCAGGGCATCGGCGTCAGCACGCCCTCCGCCAGCGCGGTCGCCGTCGCGACCTCCGGATTGGCCAGGCTCGAGCACAGGCCGAAGCTGGGGATGTTCTCGAGCGGCACGAAATCCATGATCGTCGCCGCGGGCAGCATGTCGGCGAGCACCGGCACTTCGGGCGGCACGATCATCGGCATCGGGGCGGCGCCGAAATCGCAGGAAAGCACGGCGCCCAGGCTGACCAGCTGGGGCATCGCCTAGTTGGCGACGATGCCGCTGAGCGTCAGCGGATTGTCGGGCATCAGCACCTGGGTCTGCGGCATCGTCGCGCAGGGCCAGGTGATCGTCGTCGGGTTGCCGCTCGGCCCCGGCACGAGATTCTTGAGCGTGACCACCGGATCGGTCTGCCCGTCACAGGCCAGCACCAGCGCCAGCTTGCCCTCGAACACGCCGCCGCTCACCGTGGCGACGCCCAACTCCTCGCCGGAGACCGACAGGTTGGGGAAGGCGACGACGGTGGTCGTCACGCCCCGGCTGGCCTCGAGCGCGATCAGCGCCTGGCCGACCTGGATCTGGACCAGGTTGTTCATGGCGACACCCCCGGCGAAGTCTATCGTTACTAGCGCATACACCGGGGGGTCTCCTGGTTCGAGGTCGAGCGGTGGCTTAGCCGGTGAAGCCGTTCAGCGTGATCGGGTCGCCCGACATCACCGTCTGGGTCTGCAGGCCGGTCGAGGTCGGCCAGGTCACGGTGACGGTGCCCGCGAAGTTGGTGATCTCCAGCGTCGGCGCGCCGCCCGGCGCGGTGACCGGCGCCACGATCGAGGCGGTGAACTGCGTGCCCGACTCGACGTTGAAGTTGATCGCGCCCGACGTGATGTAGAGCGACGAGAAGCTGATCGTGCCCGACATCGACAGCGCGCTGCTGGTGTCGAGCGCGAAGGTGCCGGCGCCGACGATGACCTGCGAGGTCGTCGTGGTCAGGGTGGCGTTCTGGTAGTTGATCGTGATCGGGCTCGTCATGACACGTTCCTTTTCAAATTAAGTGGCGATGGTCTTGAGACTTCGGCCCACGGATCGCCCCCCGCGGAGTCTGTTCAGGGATCCTGGGTTCGGCGCGCTCACCTTGCCGGCGTAGGCGTGGGAGACCTCGCATCGGGCGTCGGGGTGGGCGTCGCGGCCTTGGGCTCGGGCGCCGGCGTGGGCGACGGTTTCGGAGCCGGACTGGGGCTCGGCTTGCTGGTCGAAGGCGTCGGGGTCGGCGCGGACGAGGGGGCCGGAGCCGGCGCGGCGGGCTTGGCCGCCGGCTTGCTGTCGCCTTCGGGCTGGATCAGCGGCACCGCCCAATAGCCCGGGCCGACGAAGCGGATGCGCTGTGCAGCGGTCGCGATCGAGGCCTGCACATTGCCCGGCACCTGCAGCCAGCCATGGAGGAACGGGGCGCTGCACAGGACGTGGACGAGCAGCGGCAGCGTGGCGGGCGCATTCTCGATGTCGAACTCGATCCGGCGCGGCTGGATCGACAGGCCGCGGATCACCATCTCCCCGCCGCCATAGCTCGCCCCCAGACGCACCGACGGGGTCGCCACCAGCACCGGGATCACCGCCCCGGTCTCGATCGGAAATTCCAGCCGGATCGAGGCGGAGGAAGGCAGGTCGTAAAAGGTGAGATCGAGTGCGTGCTGCAACGAAGCGCTGTTCTCGGCCGCCATGGTCAACGCCCTCCCCACCCTACAGAAAATGGTTAGCCGAACGTGATCCCTGTTTCTGTCAAGAAACGAGATCAAGCAAATGGAGTCGATATGAAATTATGCTATTGACGCACCCGCGCATCGTCAAGCACAACGTTGGACATCAACAAGATCTGAACTTCGACACGGGGAATCCCCGACGAACCCATCGTCAGGGACGGAGAGTCAAATGGCGCTGCAGCTAACGTATCCCGGCGTATACGTCCAAGAACTCCCAAGCGGAACTCACACCATTTCGGGGGTAGCTACGTCAGTAACGGCTTTTGTCGGCTATTTGACTCGCGGACCCATGAATACGCCGGTTCAATGCTTGAATTTTGGTGACTTCCAGCGCGTTTTTGGTGGGCTTGACGCTAGCAGCACCACCAGCTTCCAGGTATCGCAATTCTTTCTTAATGGCGGCACCGAAGCCTGGATCAGCCGCGTCTGCGCCAGTTCTTCACCACCGGTGCAGCCGCAGACCGAGCTTGTGGGTGCGCCTCCCCCCTCCGGTTCTAGCGGTGGCGGCGGTGGCGGCAAAGGGCTCACCCCGACAACTGGCACCAATCTGGTAGCGATCGACTCGCAGAACCCGGGCACCTGGGGCGAGAACGTGTTCGTCACGGTCGATTACATGACCAACCGGCCGAACACGTTCAACATGGCGGCGACGCTCTACTCGATCACCAGCAACAGCAATTCGTCGAGCAGCAGCTACAGCGTCGTCCAGACGCAGAGCCTGCCCGCGGTCACGCTCGACATCAGCCAGACCAACTCGCTGATCGAGGTGATGCAGTCGGGCAACCAGAACAGCGCGCTGCTGGCGGTGCCCACCCTCGCCACCACGCCGTCGGTGCTGGTGCCCTTCGCCAGCGGCACGATCCTGAACTTCACCGCGCCCAAGAACACGGTCACCGTCACCGGCCTCACCGTCACGGTGCAGGCGCCGGGATCGGACCCGACCAAGCCGCCGGCGCCCCAGACCTTCACGCTGACCGCGAACTTCCCGGTCCAGACCGTCGGCGACATGATCGCCGCGATCCAGAGCGCCCTGGCGAGCGCGGCGGGCACGATGGGCTATCCGAGCCTGGCCAGCGCGCAGGTCCGCGCCTGCCTTTCCCCCTTCGCCTCGGCTACCGGAGCGCAGGCCCAGCTCATCCAGGTCTGGGTGCCCGATCCGGGCTTCGCCAATTATCTGGTGAGCGTGTCGAGCAATCCGACCACGCTGTTCACCGTCCAGTCGATCAACTACCAGGCCCAGCAGCTGGTCCCGCCGACGACGACCACCCCGCCCAAATATCCCGACGGCCAGCCGCCCAGCGGCTTCGACATCGCCGGCAACTCGACCAACCGCTCGGGCATCTTCTCGCTCGATGCGATGCAGATCGTGAACCTGATCCTGGTGCCCGACATGGCCAACATGACCACGTCGGACTATCTCACCTCGGCGACATCGACGCTCAACTATGCGCTCCAGCGCAAGGCGTTCGCGATCCTCGACATGCCGCTGACGGTGAACAGCACGCCGAGTGCGGTGCAATGGGCCACGAGCACGCCCGGCACCTTCGGCACGGGCATCATCAGCGCCGCCACCTACTGGCCGTCGGTCCAGATCCCCACGCCCTTCTCCACCCAGCTGCTCAATCTGGGCGGCAGCGGCACGATGGCGGGCGTCTATGCGCTCACCGACGTCAATCGCGGGGTATGGAAGGCGCCGGCCGGGATCACCGCGCCGCTCGCCGGGGTGCAGCAGCTCTCCTACGTCATGAACGACCAGGAGAATGGCCAGCTCAATCCGCTGGGCATCAACGCGCTGCGCACCTTCCCGATCTACGACAACATCTCCTGGGGCGCCCGCACGCTCGCCGCGGCGAATGTCGCGGACGATGACTGGAAGTACATCTCGGTCCGCCGGCTGACCCTCTATCTCGAGCAGAGCCTGATCCAGGGGCTGCAATGGGTGGTATTCGAGCCCAACGACGCGGCGCTCTGGGCGCAGATCCGGCTGAGCGTGAATGCCTTCCTGCATCCGCTCTATCTGCAGGGCGCCTTTGTCGGCGCCACGCCTTCGCAGGCCTATCAGGTGATCTGCGATGAATCGACCACGACCCCGGAGGACATGGACAACGGGATCGTCAACGTCCTGATCCTGTTCGCCCCGGTCAGACCCGCGGAATTCGTCGTCATCAGCTTGCAGCAGATGGCCGGACAGTCTTCGAGCTAGGATAGCGACCCATGCCCAGCGTCTCGTCGACAAGCCAGTCGCCCGACCCGTATCTCAACTTCAAGTTCCGCATCAAATGGCAGGGCAAATATGTCGCCGGCCTGAGCAAGTGCAGCGCGTTGAAGCGCAGTACCGAGGCGACTCCCTTCCGCGAGGGCGGTGACCCGAGCACGAACCGTATCCTCCCCGGCCAAACCAAGTTCGAACCGATCACGCTCGAGCGCGGGATGACCCAGGACCTGGAGTTCGAGACCTGGGCGAGCCAGGTGTGGAACTATCGCGCCGGCCAGGGGATGGAGAGCTCGCTCGCCAATTTCCGCCGGAACATCACGCTCGAATTCTACAACGCTGCGGGGCAGCTGGTGTACGCGTACAACATCTACAATTGCTGGCCCTCTGAATACACCGCGATGCCCGAGCTCGATTCGAGCTCGAACGCCGTGGCGATCCAGACGCTCGTTCTGCAGAACGAGGGCTGGGAGCGTGATGCCAGCGTCAAGGTCCCGCCGCCGCCCAGCTATTGATCATGGCGCTGCATCCGCTGACCGCCGGAGAGCTGCTGGACGCCGCCTCGGCCTGCCGAGGCCGTTCGGCGGCCGAGAAGGGCGTGTACCTGGCGGCGCTCGGCATGCCGGGCCAGTCCTTCGGCGATTGCGCGACCCTGCCGATCGGCGCGCGCGACGCGGCGATCGTCGCGCTGCGCCGGACGATGTTCGGTGAGCGGATCGAGCTCAGCGCGAAATGCCCGCGCTGCGAGGCACGGCTCGACGTGGAAACGACCTCCGACGCACTGCTGGCGATCCAGGCACAAGCACCGGCCCGGCTGAAGGAGATCGCGATCGACGGCGAGCGTTTCGCGGTGCGTCCGGCGGACAGCGCCGACCTGGTCGCGATCGGCTGGATCCCCGACATGGAAGAGGCACGTGCCGAGCTTGCCCGGCGCTGCCTGGTGCCGCTGGATGGCGCCGAGGTGCCGCCCTGGCTCGAGGAAGCGGAGATCGACGCCGTCGCGGCGGCGATGGCCGAGATCGATCCGGCGGGCGACCCGTTCGTCGCGCTCCACTGCCCCGAATGCGAGCTTGCGTGGGACGCGCCGGTCGACATCGCGGGCGTGCTGGCCGGCGAGATCGAAGGCGCGGCGGACGCGCTGCTAGACGAGATCCACCTGCTGGCCCAGGCCTATCACTGGAGCGAGGACGCCATCCTAGCGCTCGGCCAGGAACGGCGCCGCGCCTATCTCGCGCGGCTCCAGCAATGAGCGACATGCTCGCCCGACTGGCGGCGCGTGCGCAGGAGAGCCCGGTCGTGCTCGGCCGCCGCATCGGCTACCGCTTCGCGCCGGTCGCGGACTATCAGGAGGCCTGGCCGGGCGAGGAGCTGGTCACCGACCCCGCCGCATCTCCCGCCCATGCCGGCGATCCGCTGGCGGAGGCCCTCGCCCGGCCGGAAGCGCACCGGTCGCCGCCGGTTGCCGACGCGGTCGTTCGGCACGAAGCAGGGTCGGTCGATCCGGCGGGCCCGCTGGAGGCATCTGACTACGTGGTGAGAGATACCGAGGCGGCGCCGCGTCCGGCCGCGCCTGCCCCGCCCCGCGCGCGCAGTCCGAGACAGGCTGCGGCGGCAGGGCCCGTGGCAGTCGCTCCCACGCGCACCGAACCAGTCGCCCAGCGCGAGCCGGCGCCGGTGGAGCAGGTGCCGGCCATCGACTCTTCGGCGGGCCAGCCTTCGATCGACAGCACCCCGGCGCCCGCACTCCGCCCTTCGCGGCGGCGGAACGAAGCACGAGGAAATCCGCCACGCGGAAGCGCAGGCGAGGACGCCCAGCTCGGCCCGCCCCCCGCCCCGGCAGAGGCGTTCGACCAGCAGACATTGGCCATCGCCCCTGTCAGCGACCTGCCCTCCAGCAACAGCGAGAACGGCACGGCGTCCGCACTTCCTCCTGCTCCTGCCCCACGCCGAGCCGAAATAGGGGCCCGCACGGACCCACAAGCTCCGATCAGCCCAGCGCCAGCCCTCGTCGCAGGCGCCTCGCCCGGAGCCACGAGCGCGCCCGTAGTGCAACGCAAGGCAATCTCGGCAACGGGCCCGGCAGCAGAAGCCCGTGCCGCGGCATCGCTTGCTGGCCGCCCGGCCGGCCCGCAGGTGATGCGCGCCACGCCGGCCTCACCGCTCGCGGCTCAGCCCTCCACCCCCGCATCGTCCCGCGCGCCCGAAGCGCGCGCGCCTTTATCCGCCAACCGGGTGCCGGAGACGCAGCCGAGCATCGAGGCGGCAGCTCCGGTGCCGCCGCCCGTGTCGGCTTTGCTCGATTCCTCCCCGCCGCAACCGCTTCCTGCAAGGCCGAACCGGCGCGAGCGAGGGCTGGAAGCCATGATCCCGCTAACGGGGATCGAAAGCCAGGTGGAACCCGCCACGACAACCGAGCCTGACCGGACCTCGCTGCCTCCGGCGGAAGGAGAAGTCGCGCAACAGCCGGCCAGCCCGGCCGCCCACAAGGCTGCCCTGCCAGAAACCCTCACCGGCCGGCACGAAACCGAACGGCCTGCCCCCCTCGCTTCCTCGATGGCGCCCGCCCCTCTCTCTCACGCGCGAACTGAAGCCGTCGCCCGGACCGCCGAAACGCCAGCAGCCACCCGCGCCACAGCTTCGGAGACCGCACAGCCGCCCTTCAGACCCCGGGAGATCGGCATCGCGGGCGCCCCCGAAACCCCTGTCATTGCAGCCCCCGCGCCGATCACGCAGCGCCGCGCGACTGCCGTTCCCGCCCCCAAGGCCCGGACCGCGCCGATGGCAGCGGCACCGATGGATCTCCCAGGACAAGCATCGCCAACCCGGCTTCCGCAACCAGCGGCGCGGTCCGAAACCGCCCTTCCAGCCGGTGCCGCCCTGCAGCCCTCGCCGATTGCTTCGCCTACGGCCTCGACACAGCACGCACCCACCGCGCCGGCGTCACCCCCGACGCGGCCCGTTTCCGTTGCCCCGACGGCGGCCACCCGCCTCGACACCACGCCCCTGGAGGCCGCTGCGCGCGCACCGGCCGCTCGGCCAGCAAGTCCATCCTCCCTCCGAAGCGGCGAGCCCGGCATCCCGCCTCGCACCACCGCCGCCCACATGCCCGCAACCGGTTCGCTCGAAACCCGCACGGCGCGGCACAACACCGCCGCCTCGGCCCAACCCACACCCGGCCGCACGACACTCACGCCGCTCCCACCATCCGCCCCCCGCCCGGTAGCGGCGAAGGTCGTCCCCGCCCGCACCCCCGCCCCCGAGCCAAAGCGCGCCGCCCAGCCCTCGGGCGACATCCGCATCGATATCGGCCGCATCCAGATCGACCTGCCGCGTCCGCGCACCCCGCCCGCGCGCCCGCAACCGCCGCCGCTCAAGGCCAAGCCGCGCGGAGGGCCGGACGCATGAATTCGAGCTTCTCGATCGCCGCCTGCACCGTCGCGATCGCCGACCGGCTGCACATGTTCATCGGCGACGCCGTGCCCGGCGCGCGCGTGACCACGCTCAACCCCGGCTCGGACGCGCTGCGCACCGGCGATCCGTTCGTGAACCTCTATCTGTTCCGCACCACCCGCAACGGCTTCGTCTCGAACAACGACCTGCCGACCCGCGGCCCGCTCGGCCAGGCGAGGAACTCGCCGGTGCTCAAGCTCGACCTCGACTATATGATCACCTTCTTCGGCGACGACAGCCGGCTCGATCCGCAGCGCCTGCTCGGTCTGGTCGCCGGCGGGCTCAACGCCGAGCCCTATGTCCCGCGCGACATGTTGCGCTCGGCGGTGGCGACCACCCCCTGGCTGGCCGGCAGCGGCGATCAGGAGCTGCCGCGCGAGGAGATCGTCGTCACTCCGCTCAACATGGCGCCGGACGCGATGGCGCGTCTCTGGTCCGAGTTCGTCAACGTCCCCTATCAGCTCACCCAGCTCTACACCGCCACGCCGATCGCGATCGAGTACAAGCTCCAGGTCGAGCCGGTGCTGCCGGTCCGCCGCATCGGGCTGCGCGCGATCCCTTCCCGCGCGATCGCGATCACCGATGTCGTCAATGCCGCCGATCCCGACCTGCCGATCACCGGCGGCGGCACGCTGGCCGTGCGCATCCCCGATCCCGCCCAGCCGGGCCTGTCGGTGCTGCTCAACGGCCTGCCGGCGACCGACGTGACCCGGGGCTTCGACGCGCAGGGCTATGCCGCCTTGCTCGTGCCGCTGACCAGCGAACAGACGGCGCCCCTCGCCACCGGGAGCCTCACCGTCAAGCTGGTCAAGTTCGGGCCGGACAAGAGCATCACCGCGGAATCGCCCGCCTTCGCCACCAACATCGTCCCGGGCTTCGCCACCCCGCCGGCCGTCAGCACCGACGCCAAGCAGCTCGATCTCGCCATGGCGCTGCCGGTCCCAGCCCAGGCGAGCGCCGTCGCCCTGCTCTTCGCCCGGGGGGCCAAGGCAACCTCGTACAAGCTCCCCTGCCTGCCGCGCACTACGCCCGGCACCGCGCTGGCCGCACCGCTCGCCGGGGTGGCGGCGGGCGACTATCTGGTCAGCATCGAGATCGACGGTGTCGCCAGCCTGCTCGACTGGAAGGACGGCCTCTATACCGGTCCCCTCGTCACCGTGAAGGCGAGCTGATGGCCGACCCGACGCTCCACGTCACGCGCCTCCAGGAGGCGGTCACCGCGGTCGAGCGGATGCTCGAGGACTATGCCCGCTCCCGCTCACGCACCGGCCTGCGCTACGAGCAGCCGGCGCCACATGCGGCCGGGCTCGGCGCCCCGGCGGAAGGCTCGGCGCTCGACGCGCTTGGCGGCTGGTTCTCGCTCACCCCGTTCGAGCTGGCGGTGGTCGCGCTCGCCGCCGGGTTCGAGATCTCGCCGGACATGGCCAATCTCTGCGCGCTCGCCCAGGGCGATCCCACGGTCACCTATCCCACCTCGCTGCTCGCGCTCGCGGTGTTCGCCGATCTCGAAGGCGCGTCCCAGGCTGCCTTCGCCCCCTCCGCGCCGCTGCGCTTCTGGAACCTGATCGCCGTCGAGCGCAGCCAGCCTGGCAGCCGGCTCCAGCTGCGCTTCACCATGCCCGATGCGGTGCTGTCCTTCCTGGTCGGCCAGCCGGTGCTCGACGATGCGTTGGCCGACATCGTCCGCCCGCTCGACCTGGCGCCGCAGCTGCCCGCCGATGCCGCCATGGCCCGCCGGCTCGCGCGGACAGTCCATGCCTCGGGCACCGACGCCACGCTCCACCTCGCCGCCGAGCCCGGCCGGCGCGCGCTCGGCGTAGCGGCGGGCGCCGCGATGGCGCTCGGCTTCCTGCCCTTCCACCTGCCGCTTGCCCGCCTCACCGCCGAGGCCGAGCGCGACGGCTTCTTCCGCCTCTGGCAACGCGACCGGCTGGCGCTGCGCGGCGCGCTGCTCGTCTCGTTCGAGGAGCCGCCCGGCGAGTTCCAGCTCAGCGCGATCTCCCGGCTGATCGGCGAAGGCGGCGGGCCGCTGTTCCTGATCGGCGCGGCCGGCCAGTCGATCGCCGATCGCGCGCCCGGCGCCGTGATCCGCGTGTCGCTGCCCAAGCCCGATCCCGAAGAGGTCGCCGACCATCTCGCCACCGGCCTGGGCCAGGACGCCACGCCGCAGCTCCGCGACGTCGCCGCGCGCTTCCGCCTGCCGCTGCCGACGCTGGAGAGCTGCGCCGCCGTCGCCCGCGCCAAGGCCGAGGAGACCGCCGCCCCGGCCCCGCAGGACGCGATCCTCGCCGAGATGCTGCCGCTGCTGCGCGATCAGGTGCGCGATGCGATGAGCGGCCTCGCCGATCCGGTGCCGGTGCGGATGACGATGGACAATCTCGTCCTTCCTGAGAATGCCCGCGCCGTGCTCGGCCAGATCATCGCCCGCCAGCGCAATCGCGCCAGGGTGATGGAGGAATGGGGCTTTGCCGGCGCCGGCGGCGGCGCGCAGGGAATGAGCGTGCTGTTCGCCGGCCCCAGCGGCACCGGCAAGACGATGGCGGCGGAAGCGCTCGCCCACACCCTGTCGCTCGACCTGTTCCGCGTCGATCTGTCGCGGATCGTCGACAAATATATCGGCGAGACCGAGAAGCGCCTCGCCGCGCTGTTCGACGCCGCCGACATGACCGACGCGATCCTGTTGTTCGACGAAGCCGACGTGCTGTTCGGCCGCCGCACCGAGGTACGGGACTCGCACGACCATTATGCCAATCTCGAGGTCGGCTATCTGCTCCAGCGGATCGAGGCGTTCCGTGGCATCGCCGTCCTCACCACCAACCTGGCCAATGCGATCGACGACGCCTTTGCCCGCCGCTTCGCCTTCAGCCTGCATTTCGAATTTCCCTCGGTCGAGGAGCGCCAGCGCATCTGGCGCGGCGCCTTCCCCGCCGCGGCGCCGGCATCCACGCTCGACTGGGACCGGCTGGCACGGCTGACGCTCACCGGCGGCCAGATCCGCGTCGTCTCGATCAACGCCGCGATGCTCGCATCGGAAGAGGAAAGCGACATATCGATGCGCCACATCGCCCGCGCGCTCGAAAGCGAATATGCCAAGCAGCGCCGGCGCGTGCCCGCCGGCGAGCTTGCGGACTGGCCGGCATGAACCGCCTGCCCGCCAATCTCGCCGCCGCGGTGGACGCCGCGATCGCCCGCGATCCGCGCATCCGCAACCGGCTCGCCGGGCTCGACGCCGCCCAGCGCGACCATGTCCGCCGCACCATCGCCGAGGCGATCCAGGCGAAACTGCGCGCCGGCGGAGGCACGCAATGACGCCCTATCCCAACAGTCCCCATGTCCTGAAGGCCGGGCTGATCAGCATGGGCGGCACCATTCCCGTGCCCCGGCTGATCGTGCTGCAATACAATCCCGCCGAGCTCACCCGCCAGCTCGCCCCCGATTTCGAGAAGACCGGCGACACGCCCACCGGCACCAACCTGCTCGCTGGCCCCGCCAAGGAGACGATCCAGATGACCGCGCGGATCAGCGCGGTCGACCAACTGGAAAGCAACGACGCGACCGCGATGATGTTCGGCATCCATCCCCAGCTCGCCACGCTGGAGATGATGCTGTTCCCGACGACCAGCTCGATCGTCCAGGGCCTCGCCCAGATGGCGCTCGGCATGCTCGAAATCGTGCCGCCGGAATCGCCGCTCACCGTTTTCGTCTGGGGGCCGCAGCGCGTGCTGCCCGTCCAGATCACCAGCTACAGCGTCACCGAGACGATGCACGACACGCGCCTCAATCCGATCGACGCCAATGTGACGATGGACATGAAGGTGCTGACCTATCAGGATTTCTCGCCCAGCCAGACCGGCTTCTACCTCTATCTCGCCAATCTCGCCGAGCGTGAGCTGATGTCGGCGCTGGGCACCGTGCAGAGCGGCGCGAGCATCATCTCGGGAGCCCTGTCGGCATGATCGGGCGCCGGCTCACCCGCTATCCGCTGCAGATCGAGCAGGCCGCGCCGGGCAAGCTGGTGCGCACCCGTACCCGCCACGTCCCGGCCGCGAGCGCCCCCACGCCGTCACCTACACCGACACCCACATCGGGCCAGCCGAGCCTGGCCGATGCCAAGGATGCGGTGCCCTATCTGGCGCGCACGCTCCTGCCGCTGGCGAGCAGCTTCAACCGGCAGACCACCTACACGATCCAGGCCGGCGACCGGCTCGACAACGTCTCGGCCCGGCTGCTCGGCGATCCGATGCTCTACTGGATGTTGCTCGAGGCGAACAATGTCAGCGATCCGGCGATGCTCTGCGCGTCGCCGGGCCGCAAGATCATCGTCCCGGCGCTGGTCGGCCAGAGCGGCGATCCGTTCGACCAGCCCCAGGCCTCGCGCCGCGGCACCGCCGCCGCGCCGACCGACCAGACCGACGATCTCGAGGAAAGCGCATGAGCTTCCCCGTCGGCATCCAGCTCGCGGTGATGGCGGGCAACCAGGAGGTGCCGACCCCGATCGGCCCGGCCATGGCCGATCTGCTGATCGACGCCGAGGTGACCGAGGTAGCCGACGGCCAGGCCGCGTTCCGCCTCAGCTTCGGGGCACAGCGCACCGACAATGGCAGCGGGACGCAGGTCTCGGTGCTGTCCGACGGGCGTTTCTCGCCGGGCAACCGCGTGCTGATCATGGCGATGCAGGTCGCGCTGCCGACGGTGCTGATCGACGGGCTGATCACCGACATCTGGCTCGATCCGGCGCGGGACCCCAGCCAGAGCCGCATCGTGGTCAGCGGCGCGGATCTCAGCGTCGCGATGGACCTGACCGAGAAGATCCGCGGCTATCCCGACATGGACGACGAGATGATCGTGCTCGAGATCCTCGCCGAGTATGAACGCTTCGCGATCGTGCCCGAGACGATCCCGCCGGTGGAGTCCGACTTCCCGACGATCGTCCAGCGAACCCCGATCCAGCACGGCACCGATCTCGAATATCTCTACGACCTGGCGAACCGCTACGGCTATGTCTTCACGCTGCGCCCGGGCGCGGTGCCGTTGACCAACACCGCCTATTGGGGGCCGCCCAAGCGCGTCGGCGTCCCCGCGCCCGCGCTCACCATCGGCAACAACACCTTCAACAACGTCGACCAGATGACCTTCACCCAGGACGGGCGCGCCGCTTTCCAGGTCTCCGGGCTGATCCCCGGCCCGCTGGAAGCGACGCCGGCGCTGCCGGTGATGGCGCTCGAACCAACGCTGCTCCCGCCGCTGGCGCTCAAGAGCCCGTTCCCGATCTCCTCGCTGCTCGGCATGAAGCTGCCCACCGGGTCGGACGGCTTTGACGAGATCCGCGCGATGGGCTTCGCCCAGGGCCGGGTGAACAAGTCCTCCACCGCCGTCGCCAGGGCCGAGGGCGAGCTCAATGTCGAGAAATATGGCGCGATCCTGCGGGCCGGCGGGCTGGTCGGCGTGCGCGGCGCCGGCACGACCTTCGACGGCAACTGGAGCGTCGCGGAAGTACATCACAAGCTCAAGCGGAACGAGTACAAGCAGGCGTTCAAGCTCGAGCGAGACGGCACCGACCCACTGCTTCCGGTGGTGGTGCCATGAGCACGGGGCGCAGCCGGGGAGGCATGGATGAAGCAGTTCTGGGGCAAGTATCGCGGGATCGTCGTGGACAACGAGGATCCGCTGATGCTCGGCCGGCTGCAGGTGATGGTGCCAATGGTGCTGGGCGAGGTGGTCAGCGCCTGGGCGATGCCCTGCGTCCCCTATGCCGGGATGCAGGTGGGCTTCTACATGATGCCCCCGGTCGGCGCGGCCCTGTGGGTGGAGTTCGAGGGCGGCGATCCGGACTATCCGATCTGGTCGGGCTGCTTCTGGCGCGAGGGCGAGCGCCCGATCGAGGCCGAGCTGCCGACGATGCGGATGATCCAGACCAGCTCGGGCAAGCTGCTGTTCAACGACCTGCCGGGCGAAGGCGGCTTCACCCTGACGGTGACCGATCCCGCCGTGGCGGTGCCGGTGGTGGTCAGCGGATCGAGCACCGGGGTGGTGATCAGCCTCGCCGAGATCCGCATCACGATGAACGAATCCGGGGTCAACATCCTCGCCGAGCCGGGCACGCTGGCGGTGACGATGGAAGGATTCACCATCGCCCATGGCTCGGCGATGGTGAACGGCGTCGAGCCCGAAGTGACGATCAACGAGGGCGGCCTGACGGTGCTGTAGCGGCCCGCACGCGCGTCCGGGAGGCCGTACGGTGACCGGCTATCTGAGCTTCCCCTACCAGATCGACGGATCGGGCCAGACCGCCACGACCGATCTCTCGGTCTATGTCCAGAACCTGATCCTGCTCGTGCTGGAGACCAATCCGGGCGAGCGGGTCAACCGCCCCGATTTCGGCGGCGGGCTCAAGCAGCTCGTCTTCGGCGGGATGGACGCGGCATTGGCGAGCGCGGCGGAGACGCTGGTGCGCAGCAAGCTGCTCCAGTTCCTCGGCGACGCGATCTCGATCAACACGCTCACCGTGACGATGGGCCGGGAGTCGGTGACGGTCGATCTCACCTATTTCGTCACTCACAGCCAGACGGCCGCTGCCACCTCGGTCACCGTGCCGTTGCCCGGTCACAGCCTGAACCCGCAGGGCAGCAGCGGCAGCCCCAGCGTCTCGATCTCGGGCACCTGAGCCATGGCCGACGATACCAAGCCCACCGTCGTCCATTCGGTGCAGAGCGCGGGCTCGCTCCAGCTGGTCGTGCAGGTGCCCCAGGCGGTGGTGCCCCCCGCGCCTCCGGTGGTGCCGGACATCGCCATGAACGTGGTTCCCGATGCCGGCGCCGACGAAGCCGCGTCCCCTACCCCGCCGCCGTCGGCCGCCACGGTTGCACCGATACCGGCGCTCGACCTCCTGACCGTCTCGATCGCCGACCTGTTCGGGACGCCGGCCGAGGTGGTGCACATCCACACGCTCGACGCGGATTCCGGGCTGCTCCACATCCAGGCGGTCCCGCCGCCCGCCGATCCCGCCGCCGACGCGCCGGCCTATCGGCTCACCATCGGCGACGTCTCGACCTGGTTCGCGCCCGAATCGCGGGCGAACATCGCCACGCCGAGAACGCTGGTGCAGCCGCCGCCCGGCCAGGCCTCGATCAACTATCTCGGCCGCGACTATGCCGCCTTCACCGCGCTGATGCGCTCGCGCGTCGCGCAGATCGTCCGCGACGATTCCGCCTGGGCGCTCGATCATCCCGCCGATCCGATGACGACGATCATCGAAGCCCTCGCATATGCCGGCGATCACCTCTCTTTCCGCCAGGACGCCGCGGGAACCGAATCCTACCTCCCCACCGCCCGCCACCGCCTCTCGCTGCGCCGCCATGCCCGGCTGCGCGACTATGCGGTCAATGACGGGTGCAATGCGCGCACCGCCCTGGTCTTCACGGTCAAGGGCAATGGCGTGATCCCGCGCGGGCTGCAGGTGGTGACGCAGCAGCCCGGCGTGGTGAAGATGAACCTGCCGGCGAACCAGCAGCTCGCCGCCAGCACCACCGTGTTCGAGACGATGACCGACATCCCGGTCTCGATCCTGCGCAACGACCTGAGCTATCCGCTCGCGCGCTCCTCTGCCTACACGCTGCCGGAGGGCGCGATCCAGGCCCAGCTCAACACGCCCCAGACCGGCCTTGTCCCCGGCCAGCTGATCGCCTTCGTCCAGACGATTCCCCCCGCCGGCGTCGCCCAGCCCTTCGGTGCGCAGGTGGTGCGGCTGCTCAAGGTCGAGCTGCTGCCCAATGGCAACAACCCGCCCTACGCCACGGTGATCACCTGGCACCCCGAGGATGCGCTGACCCGGCCGATGACCATCGCCGTGCAGAACCAGCCCGGCATGGTGCAGCTCTACGGCAATGTCGGGCTCGCCGATCACGGCCGTACCATGGCGGCCACGCCGGTCCCGGACACGGTGCCCGCCGGCCGCGCCTATCGTCCGATGATCGAAGTGGAGGATCCGGTATCCGCAGCCCCGCCCCCCGGCTTCGCGGCGGCGTTCGACGGGTCGCAGGACATCACGGAATCGGCGCTGCTCGTGCCCTCGGCCAAGGCGAGCCTCACCCCCCAGCCTGCCGCGGCGAACCTGTGCGTGCGCATGGCCGGCGTGCGGCCCGGCATGGCGAAGGTCGCGGATATCTGGACCGCGCGGGCCGACCTGATGAGCACCCCGGCGGCAGGTCGCGCCTTCGCGGCAGCGCCCGAGGACGGCATCGGCGGCAACCGGCGGCACCTGTTCCTGCGCTTCGGCGACGGCGCGCTCGGCGAAGCGCCTCCCCCCGGCACGGTCTTCGCCGCCACGGTGCGTGTCGGCGACGGACAGAGCGGCCGGGTCCGCGCCAATGCGCTGGTCCAGATCGTCGGCTCGAACGCACTGATCGGCTGGGTGACCAACCCGCTGCCCGCCTCGCCGGGCGAGCCGGAGCGGAACGAGAGCGTCCGCCTGTTCGCAACGACCAGCTTCCGCACCAATCTGCGCGGCATCGAGCCGACCGACTGGAACCGCATCGCCCATACCGATCCGCTGGTCACCGAGGTCGAGGCGCATCTGAACAACGGCTATGCCCCCTGCACCGTCGGCATCGCCACCGTCGATACGGTGATGCTGGGCGCCCCGCCTTCGCAGGATGCCACCTATAAGATCGCGAAGGCACGGCTGGCGGACTATGCCGTGCTCGGCGCCCCGCCGGTGATCGAGCAGGGCACCGACGTGCCGGTCGACGTGGCGCTGGTCGTCTATTGCACCCAGGGCACCAACATCACCGCGGCGCGCGAGCGGCTGCTCCAGCGGATCGGAGCGGGCGCCCGCTCCGATGGCGGTCCCGCCCATTTCCACCCGACCGCCTGGCCGCTCGGCCGCTCCGTCCTGCTCTCCGACCTGATGCAATTGCTGCACGCGGATCCCGCGGTCTCGCTGGTGGTCAGCGATCCGAACATGGATCCGCGCGTGGTGTTCCGCACGGTAAGCGGCGGCGACACCACCGAGGACAATATCCGCACCGGCCTGATCCGTATCACCGCCACCCAGCGCGCCCGGGCCGAGAATGACCGGCTCGATCCCACGATGGGCAGCGTCCGCCTCTATGTGGCGGTGTCGAAATGAGCAGCAACGGCCCCGATGACGAGATTTCGGCAGGGCTCGGCGACTATACGCGCTTCAAGCAGGAGATGCTCGACCTGATCCCGCGCGTGGTGGTGGACACCAAGGGCAGCGGTATCATCCATCCGCTGGCGCGCCTCAACCGCAACGTGCCGAGCGATCCGACGCTCGCGATGATCGATGCCTTTGCCGAGGTCGCCGACGTGCTGTCCTTCTACCAGGACCGGGTGCTCAACGAAGGCTATCTGTCGACGGCAATCGAATATCGCAGCCTCGCGCTGATCGGCCGAGGCCTGGGCGAGAGCCCCGGCACCTTCATCGGCGCGACGGCCGAGATCGCGGTCTTCGCCCAGCCGGGCGACCCGGTGATGGTGCCCCAGGGCGCGGCGATCCAGGCGACGCCGCCCACTTCGCGCGGATCGAGCAGCGCCGCCGGCAGCAGCCCGACCGGAAGCACGGGCAGCAGCACCACCACCTCGTCGTCGACCACCACCCAGAGCACCTCCACCGCCCCGACCAGCGTCAGCGCCAGCACCGCAGCGGCGGTCGCCTCCGCGCCGGTGTTCGAGACCGCCACCTCGCTCACCGCCGTCCCGTCGCTCAACCAGCTCACCCCGCAGCAGACGCGCCCGGCCTGGGTCACCGCCGACGCAACCGAGCTGCTGCTCGCGGGCACCGGGCTCGGCCTCCAGGTCGGCGACTTCCTGCTCTACAAGCGCGTCACGCCTGCTCCGATCCAATGGGTGCGGCTGACCGTGTTCTCGGTCAGCGAGAACCACACGCTGTCGACCACCACCGTGGGGATCGGCGCGCCGATCGGTCAGCAATGGGGCGCCAGCGGCGCGACCGATCCGCTGCCGCCCAACGAAGCCAATGGGCTCGAACTCTACGCCTTCGATCTCACCTGCCGGCTGTTCGGCTACAACGCGGCGTCATGGTCGTCCCAGTCCGCTGCGGTCCAGCGCGCCAACACGCCGACCGGCAAGGTCCCCTCCGAATATTCCGAATGGCCCGGCTATGCGATCGACCTGAACCAGCTCGATCTCCAGGCGGTCTATCCCAAGGTGCTACCCGGCAGTCAGTTCCTGCTCGAGACGCCCGAGGACAAGACGCTGGGCATCATCGAAGCGGTGTCGCGCCAGAACATCTCCGAATTCAACATGTCAGGCCAGGTCACCGAGGTGGTGCTGGAACCCGATCCGGCGACCCTGCCCACCGGGTCGGCGCTGATCCCCTCGCGCATGGGGCACAGCGCCACCACGCTCAGCGACGGCCGGGTGCTGCTTGTCGGCGGCATCGGCGTGCAGGGCGTGCTCGACAGCGTCGAGGTCTACGATCCCACCAGCCAGCTCGTCAGCCAGATCGACAAGCTGCCCGAACCGCGCGCGCTGCAAACCGCCACGATGGTCGACGGCAAGGTGTATCTCACCGGCGGCGTGAAGCAGGACTGGTCGCTGGCGGAAACCGTGATGGTCTTCGATCCCTCGACCATGCGCTTCAGCCTGGTGCAGGATGCGCCGCTCGAAGTGCCGCGCGTCGGCCATGCCGCCACCTTGCTTCCCAACAACCAGATCATGCTGAGCGGCGGCCTCACGCTCGCCACCAACCAGTCCTACGACAAGATCCAGGACCTGTTCGCCGACCTCAAGGCGACCAGCTCGGTGATGGTCTACAACCCCGTGACGCCCGGCTGGCAGACCAGCATCAATCTCGCCCGCGCCCGCGCCGGCCACAGCGCCACGCTCTGCCCGGTGGTGAAGAGCCAGGCCGATGGCGGCACTTCGGCGACGCCGCCGGTCGCCAGCACCGTGATCTTCGCCGGCGGCCATGACGGCGGCGCCGCGCCGCCGGGCTTTCCGGACAGCGGCAAGGCGCTCGGCACGGTGTGGGACGATGTCGAAGTCACCGACACGGTCGCCTGGCAGCCAACCGGCAAATGCTACGCAATAGCAGCGAATGGCACTCCCGGCAGCGCCCGCTATGCCCAGGTCGCGGTGGCCCTGCCAAACAATATGGGCTTCCTGCTCACCGGCGGTCAGTCGGCCACCGGGCCGGTCGGCGACGACTGGCTGATCGGCGCGTTCGCCGATTATCAGAACCCGGTCGATGGCGGCCCGGCAGCAGTTCCGGCATTCATCCCCGCGCCGGCCCTGGCCGGCCCCCGTTCGAACCACGCCGCGGCGCTGCTCCCCGGCAACAAGGTCGCGGTGGCCGGCGGCGTCTCGGGCACGACGGTACTCGCCACGGTCGAGACCTTCGCGGTCAGCGCGGGGGTCAGCATTCCCTTCGACGGTACCGAAGTGCTCGCCCCCGGCATCGTCGGCGCGCCGCTGCCCACGCAACAGGGCTATCCCGCCTTCGCCGCGCTGGCGCAGGATTATCTCCTGCTCGCCGGCGGCCTTACCGCCCTGTCGCCCGACGCCAGCACGCCACCCACCTATACCGGCGCGGTGGTCGCGCTCGATGCCGATGTCGGCACTATGCAGACGCTGCCCGGGCCGGTGCTGACCACGCCCTTCACCCTCGCGCCGACCGGCACCATCCTGCTCGCCGACGGCACGATCCTGATCGTCGGCGCGACCCGGCCCGAGCCTTTCCCCACGCCGACGACGAGCATGAGCGGCTTCTCCTGGACCTTCGATCCCAGCACCGGCCTCTCGACGGCGGCGGGTGCCCCGCTCACTCCGCGCATCGGCGCCACCCTGTCGCTGCTCGCCAACGGCACCGTCCTCTATGCCGGCGGCTACGGCATCGGCGACAATGGCTATGCGGTGCTCGACACCGCCGAGGTCTATGATCCCAAGAGCCGCACCTTCCGCAAGGTCGGCAACAAGATGACCACGCCGCGCTGCGGCCACACGGCGACGGTGCTGACCGATGGATCGGTGCTGCTCGCCGGCGGCTTCGCGGTTCCCCCGATCGTCTACGACCCGCCGGGGGTCGAGGCGATCTACGTTCCCTCGCTCGCCACGGCCGAGACCTTCGCCACCGCTACCCAGGCCTTCACCGCGATCACCACGGTATTGAACGACGGCTTCGCGCTGCATTCGGCGACGCTGCTCGCCAATGGCGACGTGCTGATCGCCGGCGGGTTCAGCGCCTTCCAGTCGGTCGCGCATTTCGAGCAGATCGAGATCTGGCCGACCGCCCAGGCGGCGGTGTTCAACATCGCCGCCCAGGCCTTCGCCACCATCGCCGCCATGCCGGTGCCCCGCGCGATGCATTCGGCGACCTTGCTGCCAGATGCGCGGGTGCTGCTCGCCGGCGGCGCGACCGACTGGACCATGGCGCCGACCACGGGCACCGTGGTCTTCGATCCCAGCAGCTTCGCCTTCGCGACCGGCCCCAGCCTTTCCGAAGCGCGCCGTTCGCAGGGCGCGGTGCTCGTCGACGAAGGCGTGCTGATGATGGGCGGCGACACCGACTCGACCTATGAGATTGTGCCGCTGAGCGGTGTCGCCGGCGAGCCCGCCTATCCCCTGCCGATCTCGCTACCCTCGCCCGACTATCCCAACCTGGTCTCGCTCACCGAGGGCGTGAACCTGATCCCGCTCGCCGAGCACGGCGTCTACGCCTTTGGGGGGCAGGTCGGCGAGGACGGCAGCTCCACCTGCACGGCCGTGCTCTATGTCGAGGCGCCGCCGCCTGCGGACTCCGACGCGCGCCGCCAGGCGCTGGTCTATACCCAGAGCGCCCGGCTCTATCTTGCCCCGCCGATCGACGATGCGCCGCTGCCCGGCAACACGCCGATCGGCCAGCTGGCGATAACGGACGACACGCTCGTCCTGACCGGCCTGATCGACCAGATTGTTGTTGGCCAGGCGCTGCTCCTCGCCGGCAACCCGCCGCTGGCGCGTACCGTAGGTGGGGTCTCCCTCGTCGGCGGTGCCAAGCTGCCCGAGGACACGCTGGTCATGGTCTATTCGCCGATCCCCCAGCGCGACGAGAGCTGGTGGTGGGCCAACCTGCCGGACACCGGCAATCTCTCGCTGGAGACCGATCCCAAGGGCGAACCGCCCTCGGACTTCGTCTACCTCTCGGGCAATGGCACCACGATCGGCAACGTCACCTCGGAGGAGCTCGCGCTGTTCACCCGCCCGGTCCAGAGCGAGGCGGTGACGGTCAAGGCGATCGCCCGGTCGTCGCAGGACAATACGACGACGCTGACCCTGCAGCAGCCGCTCCGCTATCTCTACGACCGCACCACCACGACGGTGTACGGCAACGTCGTCGAGGTGACCCAGGGCAGCACCGTCCCGAACGAAGTGCTGGGCAGCGGCGACGGCCAGAAGCCCTTCCAGCAGTTCATGCTCAAGCAGGCCCCGCTGACCTGGCTCGAGGATGCCGACGGCTCGATCGCGCCGCAGCTCAGCGTGACGGTCAACGGCGCGGTCTGGCAATGCGTGCAGGCGCTGGGCAGCATGGGGCCGGACGCACGCGCCTATCAGCTCACCCAGGATGCCCAGGGCCGCTCCCAGATCACCTTTGGCGACGGGGTGCACGGCCTTCGTCCGCCGACGGGCACCGACAATATCACCGCCACCTACCGGGTCGGCGCGGGGACCAACGGCAATGTCGGCGCCGGCAGCATCACCCGCGCGCCGATGGGCGTCGGCGGGGTCAGGGGCGTGCTTAACCCGGTGCCGGCGAGCGGCGGCATCGGCGCGCCGCCGCGCGGCGGGCTGCGCGACCAGATTCCCATCGGCGTCGCGGACCTGGGGCGGATCGTCAACCGACAGGACATGCTCAGCTTCGTGCTCAACCGGCCCGAGGTCGGTTCGGCGGTGCTCGATGTCGTGGTGGACGACGACACCGTCGCCCAGGAACGCCGCAATGCCTTCCTGCTCACCCTCGCCGCGCCGCAAAACGGGGTGCCCGACATGGCCTCCCCCGCCTTCAAATCGCTCGAGGCCGCCGTCGATGCCGCGCAGGCGACGCGGCTGAACATCTTCCTGCTCCCCTTCGAGCCGGTGCCGTTCAAGGTCTCGGGCTGGTTCACCGCCGACAAGGGCGCCGATGTCCATGCGATCCAGCAGTCGATCACCGACGCGATCCGCGCGGCCTATGCGCTGCCGGCGATGGCGTTCGACGAGCTGGTCCGCTCGAGCGAGATCGGCCGCATCGTCAACGGCATCGCAGGGGTGACGGCGAGCGGGATCACCGATCTCTGGGCGCCGACCCAGTCGAGCGGCGGCCCTCCCGTCCACCACCAGCAGGTGCTGGCCCCGAAGCGCGCCCAGCTTAATCCGGCAACCGGCGCGCAGATCCTCTATGTCAGCGCCGATGCCGACGCCGTGACCTTCACCGAATCGGACACGGGGGAGCCGACGCAATGACCGAAACGCCCCCCGGCACGCCGCTTCCCGATCCGCTCTACGAACTGTTGCCGCCGATCTTCCGGATGGCGGACATCCCCCAGGGCTATCCGCTGCTCGCCCTGTGCAAGGTGTTCGACCATGTCCGCGAGGAGATCGGGGATTCGATCCGCGAGCTCGAGGACGCGTGGTTCATCCAGACCTGCCCGCTGCAGCTGATCCCCTATATCGCCGCGCAGCTCGGGCTCGAGGTGGCGCAGCCGGTGCGGCCCGAGCACCGCGCGCTCGTCGCCGACGCGCTCGGCTTCCGGCGGCGCAAGGGCATCGCCGCCGCGATCCCGCGCCGCGTGCGCGACGGCAGCGGCTGGTATTCGCTCTACGCGCCCGACGCGACGACGCCCTTCGCCAGCTGGCCGCTGGCCGACGCCGAGCCCCAGCCGCTCGCCGACACCACACCTGCGCCCACACCCGCGCCCGCGCCGACCCGGCCCGACGACCCGCCCGTAGATCCTACCGGCGAGTCCGTCGGCCTGCTGCGCGTCTGGCGCCTGCCCAGCTTCGCGATGACCAGCGTCACGCCGCTCGGCGCATCGACCCCGCACCTCTACCATTTCAACCCGCTCGGGCTGACCCAGCCGCTCTACAACCTCGCCAATACGCCGCTCGAATGGGTCGCCGCGCCGCCGGTCACCGCGCTGCCGGTGAAGCTCACCACGGCGATGCTCGCCGCCGACCTCGCCCAGTACAACCGGGTCTGGACGACACCCGGCACCGGCCCCGGCAGCTCGATGCTCTATGGCGGCGAGCGCGGGCTGGTGATCCGCTACAAGCAGACCAGCACCTCGGACTGGACCGCGCTCGGCGCCGACGGGGTGCGCGCCATGCCGCTCGGCACCGACTCCGTCCAGCCTCCGGCGCCGGACTATCCGCTGCTCCAGGGCGGCGCGATAAACCTGCAATCGGTCACCGCGCAGACGACCACGCTCAACATGAACTATGGCGACGCGCATGCGGTGCTGGCGATCGAGGTGCCCGCCGCCCCGTCGATGAGCCAGCTGCTCGCCCTGCTCCAGCAGGCGATCGCCAGCTGCACCGTCACCCCCGGCACCCAGGTGACCGAGGCGGACGTCCGCGCGCTGATCTGCGGCGTGCTCGGCAATGCCCTGCTGATCGTGCCGACGGTGCCCACCGCCTCGCTGTCGCTGCTGCCCGCGCCCGGCAGCCAGGACCCGCTGCTGCTGAGCGGCAGCGCCCGGACCGGCATCGCCGCGGCCACCCTGCCGCTCGACCAGCATCTGCTCGGCGTGATCAACACCGCCGCGCCCGGCACGGTGATGACCTTCACCGCCCCGACCAAGAAGGTGCTCAACCTCAACCTGCCCTTCTCCACGCCGGTGACCACGCCGGCTGAGGCCGAGACGGCGTTCGCGGCCAAGCTCACCAACTGCTTCGTCACCCTCGTCGGCGATCGGGTGGTGATCGTCGCCCCGGCCTCGACGCAGACGCCGATGGCGCCCACCCCGCCCGCCTGGGAACTGGGCCTGGTCCCCGCCGCGACGATCGACCCCGAGCAGGGGCTTTTCAGCTGGCCCGCGGCCTGGGGAGGGCCCGCCGCATTGAGCGTCGACTATGGCATCGCGATGCCCGGCGCGATCGGCGGGATCGGCCTGCGCCCCGCGCTTCCCACCCCGGCCAACGCCGTGACGCTCTACGATGCCGGCAACACCGGCTGGATCGTCAACCAGCTGAGTCTGTGGGAGAGCAACCCCAAGCCCTTCACGGTGCTGGTGCTGCAATCGAGCGCGACCCGCTACATCAATGCCCAGAAGATCGCCCCGCCACCGGGCGACAAATTATGGGTCGTCTCGGCCGCCGGCAGCCAGGCGCTCCTCAACGTCTCCAACCCTGGCTCCTTCTCGCTGACGGGCCCCAGCTCGGGCACGCTGGGCAGCTTCGGCATGTCGGGGATCCTGTTCCAGGGCGCGATCTGGCTCAATGGCGGCAATCTCGAGCTCAACCTGCTCGACATGACGCTGCTCCCCCCCAGCGGCAGCGCGATCCTGCCCGCTCCGCCGCCGCCTCCGCCCCCACCGCCTCCGCCGCCGCCCGCGCCTTCCCCCTCGCCGACACCGGCCCCGACTCCGACTGCTTCACCGACGCCCACGCCCGCACCGGCGCCGTCGCCTCCTCCACCGCCACCACCGCCCTTCAACGGCAAGGCGGTGATCACCCTCGAGCGGACGATCGCCGCGCCGCTCGATTTCAGCCGGGTGGAGGGGACAGTCACCCTCGAAAGCTGCGTGCTGAGCCCGCTGCACGTGCCGCCGGACGACATGACCCGGCCGGTGCTCTATCTCCCGCTCGCCACCGCCCATATCGCCCGCACCACCTTGATGGGCGCCGCCGAAATCGGCGCAGGCGGCGACGCGCTCGACTCGCTGTTCGCCGGGCCGCTCCACTGCTCGGGCGGCATGACCTTCTCGAACTGTTACGTCACCGAGCTGCGCTATCTCGTCGCCGGTGCCGGGGCAGCCGGGGCCGAGGCCGCGCTCGACGCCGCGTCCGTGCCCGCTCCCACAGCAACCCCAACGCCCACGCCCACACCCACACCCACACCCGCCCCTGCACCCGCGCCGCCCAGCCTGCTGGTGGCGCGCTGCAAGAGCTGCGGGAAAATCAGCGGCGTGGGCGGCAGCAACGTCCTGTTGCGCCACCTCGTGCTCGGCACGCCCACCGCCAATTACTGCAGCTGCACCACCGCATCAGACTCGACGGTCACCGCGTGCACCACCTGCACCGATTCGAATTGCGCCCTCACCTGTCCGGTGCGCGCGACGGGGACCAGCTTCCAGTTCGGCACCGCGCCGCCGGTCTTCTTCCCAGACAACGCCTATCCGCTTCCCGATTTCGCCCGGCTCGAGCCCTACCCGACGAACCCGCGGATCATCGATACGGGCGCGACCAACCGCGACCAGCTCGGCGCCTACAACCTCGCCGTACCGGCCGGCCGGCGTGCCGAACTCGCCGTCGCGCTCGAGGATGCGCTGCTGGAAGGATTCACACTGGACCCGCGCTTCGAGAGCTGAGCTAGGTTTCCCACCAGTTCAGCGTCTTGGAGCTGATCGTGGTGGTGCCTTCCTTGTGCTCCTGCTCTTCCATCATCTCCTCGAACCCCTCGATGCGGTGGGGTTCATAGCCGAAGCCGTCGGTGCCGACGACATAGCTGCCCGAGCTGTCATAGGCGACGCCCTTGTCGACGCGGTGCGGCGACATCTGCGCCGCCCAATGGGAGCCGGGGCTCATCGGCGCCTGCATGTCGTCATCGTCCTCGTCCCAGTCGTCGGGCTTCACGACATGGAGGTGGAGACGGTTAGAGACCGGGATGTTGATCTTGGAATGCGGCCCATAGTCGGGAATGTTGCCGTGCATGTTGTTGGCCGCCTTGAGCAGGCGCTGCACCACCGGCGTGTTCAGCGTGAGCGCATCGCCCTTGCCCTTGGCACTGATGATCGCGCCGACCGCCTGGTCCAGCTCGACGAGCTGCGCGTTGACGGACTGCTTGTACCATTGCTGCCACTGGGGATCGACGTGCGGGGCATTCTCCTTGTACCGCGCCTCCGTCGCCTTGTAGAGCCGCCCGGTCCAGCGCTTGAGGTCGTCGTCGTCCTCCTTGCCGGTGATATACAGCGCGGTGCTCAGCTCGATGCCGGCATAGGGGAAGCGGTGCGGCATCGCGAGATCGTCATCCGACGGGCTCATCGCCATCTGATCGTCGCCCGTCTGGATGGTATAGGTGATCTTGGCGAGCTTGTAGGCGACCGACGAGAAATTGGGCCGGGTCTTGCCGTCCTTCGGGACCTTGCCATGGGCCTGGAGAAGCGCATCGAGGAACTCGACGCTGGTGTTCCAGGTCTGCGCCTTGGTGCCCTTGTCGGCCAGGTTGCCGACCGCCGTCTTCCAGCCGACTGCCAGATCGTCGCCGATGGCAAGCTCGATCGCCTTTATCAGCGCCTTGGTCGCCCCGCCGCCCTTGGTCTTGTAAGTCCCCTGGAGCGCGCCGGCACCGACCGTGAAGACACCCTGCGCCACGCCGCCCGCCGGCGCCGCTACCGGTCCGGCAGGGGCGGGCGCGATGACAGCGCTGTGGCCCCGCGCCAGGCTGGCATCACCCATCCGATCGGCCTCACGCTCCAGCCCGGCATCGTCGTTGACGGCGGTGCCGGCCATGTCGGCGGTCGGCTGCACGCGCCCCTGCGCCTGCTGGACGACGTGCCAGGCTTCGTGCGCCAGATGCTGCTCCTGGCCGGGTGCCAGATGGATGTCGGTACCCTTGGCAAAGGCATGGGCGGCGATGCGCGCCGGCTCGGGCGAGCGGTAATGCACGCGCACCGCGTCCATCGACATGCCCGACATGGATTCAAGCCCCGCCTTGAGCCCGTCGGGCAGCCCGGTGCGGTTCTCCCCTCCGGGTACCGCCCTGCGCTGGACCGGCGCGGCGACCGGCACGCGGCTGATGTCGTGCAGGGGCATGGCTGCCGGACCGGCCGCCGCATGCGGTGCCGGTGCCTGCACCCGCGCCGGCGCCGCTGCCTTCAGCGGCGCGCGGGCCGGGACATGGGTGCACGCCGTGCGCACGCTACTTGATCCGGATGAGCAGGATCAGCGCGGCATAGGCGGGCGGCGGCACGGTGAAGGTGGCCGGGGGGACGTAGTGATGATGGTTGCCGTCCTCGATGCCGTCCTCGCCTGCCAGCACGTACCGCCACGAGGTGGTGGGGGTGTGGCCCTGGATGATGTAGTTCTGCACATTATCCGAGGTGTTCGCCGACGTCGGCGAAGTGATGAACTGCGGGTTCTGCCACCCCACCGTCGTGTCATATCCGCCCGTGGCGCCCGCATCGCCGGTATTCAGGCCCATGATGAAGCGGTTGCGCAGATCGGGCAGCGCCTGGCCGTTGAACGGGCTGAGCGGATCCTTGACGACGCTGCCGTCGCATATTGCGAAACCCGACGGACAGATCAGCGTCTTGGTGTCCGGATCGCCCGAATCGACCGAGAAGGCCGTGGCCGGCGGATACCAGGAGATCACCGTCCCCACCGGCACCGCGTACAGTATCTCCACGGGCGGCTGCGACGGAGTCGGAGGCGGGGTCGGCGCGGGCGCCGGCGTGCTCGTGGGGGCCGTGGTCGCCATGGTGCGGGAGGCTAGGTTTCGCGCCCCCTGCCCGCAAGGCGAATTGCCTCCGAAAAGGCCCAATGCGGCGCAGGGAGCGGGCGCGGCATGGACAAGTCCCGGCGCCACCCATAAAGGACGGCTCTCCCTTCCCGCACGGAAAGTTGCCCGGTCCCGATGTTCCGACCTCTGTACGACTGGGTGCTGCGCATGGCGCATCACCGCCACGCGCTGCCTGCGCTGTTCACCGTTTCGTTCGCCGAGGCCAGCTTCTTCCCGATCCCGCCCGACGCGATGATGATGCCGATGGTACTGGCACGTCGCGACCGCGCGTTCCTGATCGCCGGCATCTGCACGCTCGGTTCGGTGATGGGCGGCATTTTCGGCTATGCGATCGGCTATTTCCTGACCGACTTCGCGAACCAGGTGCTCGAATTCTTCAAGCACAATGCGTTCCACGAATTCACCGAGCAGTACAACAAATATGGCTGGGCGATCATCCTGGTGAAGGGCCTGACGCCGATCCCGTTCAAGCTGGTGACCATCGCCAGCGGCCTGTCCCATTATCCCTTCGCCCTCTTCGTGCTGCTCGCCACGATCACTCGCAGTGCCCGCTTCTTCCTCGTCGCGACGCTGCTCAAGATCTATGGCGCGCCGGTGCAGGAGTTCGTCGAGAAGCGGCTGGACCTGTTCGCCTGGGGCTTCCTGGCGCTGATCGTGCTGGGCTTCGTCGCGGTCGCAGTGCTGTAAGAGCCGTTCTTTAATTTCCCCTCCCTGCAAGGGAGGGGCCAGGGGTGGGTTAGAAAAGGCCGGGCTCGATGCCCGGCCTTTTCTGCTTCACCAGCCACCAGAAGAAGCTCGCTGCGCTCGCAACCCACCCCCAACCCCTCCCTTGCAGGGAGGGGAGCAATAGGCCCGCTGCCGCCACGTTTCTTTTCCTCGCGCCGCCAGCTTGCACCCTTGCTCGCGACTCGCTAGATACAGCACCCAATCCGACAGCGTGGGTGGGAAAGCACCGGTTCCTTCAGGAAGGACCGGGCAGCGGACCCGTGCCCCGCAGGCGGCGAACTTTGAAGCGAGGATGGCCCCAGTGGCGAAGACCAGTCCGACCGAATTCGTGAAGCAGGTGCAGACCGAGGCCCGCAAGGTCGTGTGGCCGTCGTGGCGCGAGACGTTCATGACCGGCGTGATGGTCATGATCATGACCACGCTGCTCGGCGTGTTCTTCTTCGGCATCGACTCCGTCTTCGACTTCATCGTCAACTCGCTGCTGCGCATGGCGCAGTAAGCCGCACCGAAGAACCAAAGGGAAAAACGAACGCATGGCGCGCTGGTACATCATCCACGCCTATTCGGGCTTCGAGGGCAAGGTCCGCGACCAGATTCTGGCCGACGCAACCCGCATGGGCCTCGACCGGCTGGTCGAATCCGTCGAGGTTCCGACCGAGACCGTCACCGAGGTTCGCCGCGGCAAGAAGATCCAGTCCGAGCGGAAGTTCTTCCCGGGCTATGTCCTCGCCAAGCTCGAGATGAACGACGACGTCTATCACCTGGTGAAGAACACGCCGAAGGTGACCGGCTTCCTCGGCTCGTCGGGCAAGCCCCAGCCGATCAGCGAGGCCGAGGCCGCGCGCATCCTCAACACCAAGGACGAGGCGGCCACCGCCGCGCCCAAGGCGAAGGTCAAGGTCGACTACGACATCGGCGACACCGTCAAGGTCACCAGCGGCAACTTCGCGACCTTCTCGGGCGTGGTCGAGGAGCTCGATTACGACAAGAGCCGGGTCAAGGTCTCGATCTCGATCTTCGGCCGCGCCACGCCGCTGGAGCTCGGCTTCGAGGACGTCGAGCGCATCAAGTAAGCGCGCGATCCTGGGATCACGAAAGGGCCGGGGCGAAAGCTCCGGCCTTTTTCGTTGGCGGCTAAGGCAATAGACGCCAGCCTGACCGGACGCACATACTCAGAAGCTCGCACTATTCCTCTGCAGGCTCCCAGCCCCCCGGCGAAGGCCGGCCCCCAGTACCGGCGTGGCCGGTGGGACAGTGAAACCTCTCGAGCGACATCGCAGTTGAGCCCCGGCCCGCGCCGGGGAACCGCGGTTTTCCAGCCATTCGCGCACATTCACGACCATGGGATCCGCTGCCGCACCGCCTTTCCTACAAGGCAATGTTCTGCTATTGTTCCCAAGCAAGGCTCTTTGAACTGGTGAACCCCCGTCCCTGTCCGCGGCCCGCTATCAAGCCGCGACCGGCGGCGCGTGCCAACATCCGGGCACGAACCGTCCGCCGACGCATCCCCGGCGCAGAGAGCCAAGCGGAAACAACTGACCGGAAACCGGCCCGTTAGGAGAGTCATCTGGCGTGAATGGTGCTAACTTCCGCGTCCGAACCGTCCGCATCCGCAAGCAGTGGATAGACCAGCGCGATCTCGCGCCCGATCCGCTCGCGCATCGCCGCGCGCATGGCGCGGGAGGCGTCGCGATACTCGTCCCACCGGGATGTGATCTCGCGGATCGTCCAGCTCGAGATATGCGTGGTCGAGGCGAAGCGATCATGCTGCGCCCCTGCCCGCAGTGCCTCGATATTGGCCCTGGCCTGGCCGCCGGCCCGGGCGATGAGGTCGGGATAGAGCCGGTCCAGCAACATGGTCCGCGCGCGGCTGGCGCGAGTGAGTGCGAGGCGGACCGCGGAAAGCGCCTGCATCGGCGGCTCGGGACACGCCGCCAGCGCCTCCAGCTCGTCGAGCCTGGACCCTAGCTCCGCGTGCAGCCGCCGCAGCTCGTCATATGCGCTCATCGCCCATAGAAATGCGCGGGCGGCCGCTTTGTATCCGGATCAGGCTTCCCTGCCGCCCCATTCGCGGTTCAGCCCCAGCGCCGCCAGCGTGCAGGCCGCGCCGGAGAGCAGATAGGCGCCGACCGCGAGCAGCCCGAAACTGCTCGCCAGGAACAAAGCGGCCAGCGGCGCGAAGCCGGCGCCGATGAACCAGGAGGCGGTCGCCGTGGTGCCCGCGCCGGTATAGCGGCGCCTGGCCGAGAAGCTCGAATTCACCGCGCCCGAGCTCTGGCCGAACGACAGGCCGAGCAGGATGAAGCCAAGGATCATATAGACCCACTCGCCGGTCGTCCCGGTGCCGAGCAGCTGCGGCGCGAAACCGCTATAGGCGGCGATGAAGGCAGCCGAGACGCCGAGCAAAGTGCGGCGGCCGATGCGGTCGGCGATATAGCCCGACAGGACCACCGCGATCAGTCCCACCGCGGCGCCGACCAGCTCGATCACCAGGAAATGCGCGGCCGGCTCGCCCTTCAGCACCACCCAGGAGAGCGGGAAGACGGTGACGAGGTGGAACAGCGCGAAGCTGGCGAGCGGGGCGAAGGCGCCCAGGATCACGGTGCGTCCCTCCTCGCGGAACAGCTCGCCCACCGGGGTCGGCTGCAGCTCCTGGCTCTCGTAGAGCCGCTCGAACTCGGGGGTGGAGATCAGCCGCAGCCGGGCGAACAGCGCGACGACGTTGATCACGAAGGCGACGAAGAACGGATATCGCCAGCCCCAGTCGAGGAAGTCGGCCGGGCTCAGCGCAGTGAGCAGGAAGGCGAAGACGGCGGCGGCCACGAACAGGCCGATCGGCGCGCCGAGCTGCGGGATCATCGCATAGAAGCCGCGCTTCTCGTGCGGGGCGTTCAGCGAGAGCAGCGAGGGCAGCCCGTCCCAGGTGCCGCCCTGGGCGAAGCCCTGGCCGAGGCGGAACAGCGCGAGCAGCGCCACCGCCACCCCGCCCGCCTGAGCATAGGCCGGCAGGAAGGCCATCGCCGCGGTCGATCCGCCGAGCAGGAACATCGCGATGGTCAGCTTGACCCCGCGGCCATGCTTGCGGTCGAGCCAGATGAACAACAGCGCGCCGAACGGCCGGGCGATGAAGGCCAGCGCGAACACCGCGAAGGAATAGAGCGTGCCGGTCAGCGCATCGACATAGGGGAAGATCACCGCCGGGAAGACGATCACCGACGCGATGGCGTAGACGAAGAAGTCGAAGAATTCCGAAGCACGGCCGATGATGACGCCGACGGCGATGTCGGACGGGCGCACTTCATGGTCCCGCGCGTTGATCAGCCGGGCATCGCGCTCGAGCTGCGTCGAATTCGTCGTGCTCAGCGTGGCCACCATCCCTCGGTCCTCTTTCACTCGCCGCGCATGCACAGGCACGTATGCGCAACGACCCAGTTCCATGATAGTTTCCCGCCTAGTCTATCGTCAGTCGCGTGCCTTTGACATCGGTCAAAGGCAGAAGAGCATCGGGAGGATAGCTGGGGCGCATGCTGAGACCAGGATCCAAGCTGCATCGCCGGGCCTTTTGGGGCCTCTCCATACTTGCCCTGCCCCTGCTTCTGGGCGGCTGCGACAAGATGGTCGTCATGAACCCGACCGGCGACATCGCCGTGCAACAGCGCAATCTCATCCTGTTCTCTACAGGGGTGATGCTGCTGATCATCGTGCCGGTGATGGCACTGACCATCTGGTTCGCCTGGAAATACCGGCGCAGCAACCCGAACAAGACCTATGACCCCAATTTCGATCACTCGACCACACTCGAGCTGATCATCTGGACCTGCCCGCTGCTGATCATCATCGCGCTCAGCGCAGTCACCTGGACCAGCACCCATCTGCTCGACCCCTTCCGCCCGCTCGAGCGCATCGCGCCCGGCAAGCCCGTCCCGGCAGGCACCAGGCCGCTCGAGGTCCAGGCCGTCGGCATGGATTGGAAGTGGCTGTTCATCTATCCGGACCTCGGCATCGCCACGGTCAACGAGCTGGCGCTGCCGGTCGATCAGCCGGTGCATTTCTCGATCACCTCGACCGACCAGTTCAATACCTTCTACGCCCCCACCCTCGCCGGCATGATCTATGCGATGCCGACGATGAAGTCGGAGCTGCACGCCGTGCTCAACAAGACCGGCGAAAGCTGGGGCTATTCGGGCAACTATACCGGCGCCGGCTATTCGGACATGCGCTTCAAGCTGCGCGGGATGGACAAGGCCGGCTTCGACGCCTGGGTTGCGGGGGTGAGGGCCGGCGGCAGTCTCGACACCGCCACCTATCTCGCGCTGGCCAAGCCGAGCGAGAAGGTGCCGGTGATGCGCTTCTCCACCGTGGCGCCCGGCCTGTTCGACAGGATCGTCAACCAGTGCGCCGAGCCCGGCAAGCCCTGCATGGTCGACGTGATGCGCGACGACATGATGCGCGCCCGGATGAAGCCCGGGAAGGAGCCGCCACCCGGCGCGCCCAAGCCCGCCGAACCGCACATCGAGGGCATGAACATGTCCGCGCTCCCCTCCATCCGCACGCCCGGCGCCCCGCGCGCCGCCCAGGCCTGAGCGATCGGAACCGCCAATGACCGACAATCTGACAAAGACGGTGTTCGGACGCCTGACGCTGGAGTCCTTCCCGTTCCACGAGCCGATCCTGCTCGGCACCTTCATCGTCGTCGCGCTGCTCGGCCTCGGCCTGGTCGGCGTGGTGACCCGGTACAAGCTCTGGGGCTATCTCTGGAAGGAGTGGTTCACCAGCGTCGATCACAAGAAGATCGGCATCATGTACATCATCCTGGGCATCGTGATGCTGCTGCGCGGCTTCTCCGATGCGCTGATGATGCGTGCCCAGCAGGCGATCGCATTCGGCGACAATCCGGGCTATTTGCCGCCGCACCATTATGATCAGATCTTCACCGCCCACGGGACGATCATGATCTTCTTCGTGGCGATCCCGCTGATCGTCGGCATCGTCAATTTCGTGATGCCCCTCCAGATCGGCGCGCGCGACGTCGCCTTCCCGTTCCTCAACAATCTCAGCTTCTGGCTGACGGTGGCGGGCGCGGTGCTGGTGATGATCTCGCTGTTCGTCGGCGAGTTCGCCCGCACCGGCTGGCTCAGCTACGCACCGCTGGCCGGGTTGCAATACAGCCCCGACACAGGGGTGGATTACTATCTCTGGTCCCTCCAGATAGCCGGCGTCGGCACCACCCTCTCGGCGATCAACATGGTCGCCACCGTGATCAAGATGCGCGCGCCCGGCATGACGATGATGAAGATGCCGGTCTTCACCTGGACCGCGCTATGCTCGAACGTCCTCGCCATCGCCATCTTCCCGGCGCTGACCGCAGCCTTCTTCCTGCTGCTGCTCGATCGCTATGCCGGCACGCACTTCTTCACCAACGAGCTCGGCGGCGCGCCGATGATGTACTGGAACATGGTGTGGATCTGGGGCCACCCCGAGGTCTATGTCCTCGTCCTCCCCGCCTTCGGCATCTATTCCGAGATCACCTCCACCTTCACCGGTAAGCGCCTGTTCGGCTATTCGTCGATGGTCTACGCCACGGTGGTCATCACCATCCTCAGCTACCTCGTCTGGCTGCACCACTTCTTCACCATGGGCGCGGGCCCGACGGTCAACAGCTTTTTCGGCATCGCCACCATGGTGATCTCGATCCCGACCGGCGCGAAGATCTTCAACTGGCTGTTCACGATGTACCGCGGCAACATCCGCTTCGAGCTGCCGATGATGTGGGTGGTCGCCTTCATGCTCACCTTCACCGTGGGCGGCATGACCGGCGTGCTGCTCGCCATCCCGCCGGCCGACTTCGTGCTGCACAACTCGCTGTTCCTGGTGGCGCACTTCCACAATGTGATCATCGGCGGCGTGGTGTTCGCGCTGTTCGCCGGCATGGTCTACTGGTTCCCCAAGGCCTTCGGCTTCAAGCTCGATGACTTCTGGGGCAAGGTCGCCTTCTGGGGCTGGGTGATCGGCTACTGGGTCGCCTGGACGCCGATCTACATCGTCGGCCTGATGGGCACCACGCGCCGCGTGAACCATTTCGACGACCCCAGCTTCCAGCCCTATTTCGTCATCGCGATGATCGGCGCGGTGATCATCCTGGTCGGCATCCTCGGCTTCGTGATGAGCATCCTGGTCGGCTGGCTGAAACGCGAGCAGCACAAGGACGTCACCGGCGATCCCTGGGAGGGCCGCACGCTCGAATGGTCGACCGCCTCGCCCCCGCCCGCCTACAACTTCGCGTTCACTCCGGTCATCCACGACCTGGATGCCTGGTACGACATGAAGAGCCGCGGATATGCGCGCCCGACCACCGGCTTCCGCCCGATCCACATGCCGAAGAACACCGGCGCGGGCGTGATCCTCTCGGCCCTGGCGCTGGTCTTCGGCTTCGCGATGATCTGGTACATCTGGTGGCTCGCCGCCCTCAGCTTCGCCGGGCTGTTCGCGGTCGCCGTGGGACATACCTTCAACTTCAAGCGCGACTATTACATCCCGGCCGAGGAAGTCGCCGCAACCGAGGACAAGCGCACCACGCTGCTTGCGCAGGGGGCCTGACATGACCGACCACGCACTGGAACCCCAGGCCGAGCCGGTCTGGCACCTGACCGAGGAAGAGGAGCATCACGATCACGGGGCAGCCGGCCCCACGATCCTGGGCTTCTGGATCTACCTGATGAGCGACGCGCTCATCTTCGCCTCGCTGTTCGCGATGTTCGGGGTGGTGGCGAGCGCCTATGCCGGCGGCCCGGTCCCGCGCGAGATCTTCGACCTCAAGCTCGTCGCGCTCAACACCGGCCTGCTGCTCGCCTCGTCGATCACCTTCGGGGAAGCGATGCCGCACATGGAAGCGGGCCGGGTCGGCCCCGTCCGCTTCTGGCTCGCGCTCACCGGGCTGCTCGGCGCGGGCTTTGTCGGGATCGAGCTCTATGAGTTCTCGCACCTGATCGCCGAGAATGCGGGCCCCGACCGCAGCGCCTTCCTCTCGGCCTTCTTCACCCTGGTCGGCACCCACGGCGCGCACGTGACCATCGGCCTGGTGTGGATCGTCACCATGCTGATCCAGCTCGGCCAGCACGGGCTGAACGCCGCGACCAAGCGTCGCCTGATCTGCCTGTCGATGTTCTGGCACTTCCTGGACATCATCTGGATCGGCGTCTTCACTTTCGTCTATCTCTATGGAGTGATCCGTTGAGCACCCCGCACGAAACGCCCGGCACGCACGGGCACGGCAATGGCCACCGCATCGGCTCGCTGCTCGCCATCGTCCTGACGGTGATCCCGTTCTGGCTGGTGATGAACGGCTCGCCCCTATCACCCGGTTGGACCGTGGCGGCGATCTTCGCCTTCGCGATCGTCCAGATCATCGTCCATGTCGTCTTCTTCCTGCACCTCGACACCCGGTCCGAAGGCGGCTGGACGCTGCTCGCCTTCCTGTTCACGGCGGTGATCGTCATCCTGACGATCGGCGGCTCGGTGTGGGTGATGTACCACCTCAACGCCAATATGATGCCGATGCCGCAGGACATGGGCGGGCACTAGGCTCCAAAGCCCTCTCCCTCTGGGAGAGGGTTGGGTGAGGGTGACCCGTCCACCAGCGTGATGGCTGGAGGCGCGCATCACCCTCATCCTTCCCACCCGCTGCGCGGGCGGGCCCCTCCCTTCTCCCCTTGGGAGAAGGGAATACCCATCAGATCGAGATCTCGGTCCACTCGATCGTCGAGTTGCCGCCGTTGTTCGACTGGTTGCTGCTCGTGTTGTAGGCGCCCATCTTCGGGTAGAAATGGCGCCCGCTCTTCAGGCTGCCGTCAAAGACGGTGCCGGCCTTGTCCCCGTCCGGGTTCGACTTCTTGCAGACCACGCCGTTGATCCGGTATTCCGGCGTCTGCCCGGTGCTCACCGATACGCTGACATCGTAGGAGCTGCCGATCACCACGGTCGGCGCGCCGCTGCACAGCTGGCCGCCCTGCACCACGTAGAACTCGAAATTGCCGCCCGACTTGGGCCGCACCGCGAGCTGGGTGATCGGTTCGGACGGGCCCGAAGTGCTCCCTGCCGCGACGACGTTGAGCACCTGCATCACGCTCACATACTTCCCGCCGCTCACCAGCTTGAACCGTCCGCTCGCCGAGGCGCCGGTGGTGCTCGACGTGCCGCGCAGTTCCGCCCTGCCCGGCGTGCTGTCGGTCCGCTGCTGGATGGTGAAGCGCTTGCCGTTGCTGATGTTGGTGATGCTGCCGCGGGCATCGACGTCGGTGGTGTAGGCCCAGGCGACCCCCGCGGTAGCGAGGATCAGGCCGGTGGCCGCAAGTGCAGCCGTACGATTATGCTTGAACATGGCATCTTCTCCAGGCGCCTCCTGGATTGCCCCGGCAGTCTCATGGGAGCTTCGCTCGTGCCGCCGGTCCAGCCAGACTGGTCATGGCCGGACCGATTGGCAAGCCATGATTGATCGGAAAGGGTGTCAGCGCAGCGCAGGCGCCAGCTTGGCCTCGAACTGGGCGAGCGTGCACAGGCCCCGGATGCCCCGCGCCGCGCATCCCGGGATCGCCAGCACCGCACGATAGGGTGCTTCGGCCCCGAGCGGCCCGGCGCTGCGGATCTGCTCGAGCGTCTGCGACCGGTAGAGCGCGCGGACATAGAGCGCGCCCTTGGCGTCGCGAAGCCGCTCCAGCACGATCGCCCCGCCCGGTGCGGGGTCGTCGGCGGCGATCCCCGGCACCTGCCAGTGCACGTCGAGCAGCCCGCCCAGATTGGCGACATTGGTGTCGTGCCCGGAGACGAGCGTGACCGCCGCACTGCCGGTCAGTCCCTCGACCAGGATCGGCGCGATGCCGGCGAGGTGCGCCGCAGCGACGTGCGGCGGACGGGCGAGCAGGCGGAATTCGAGTGCGTGGAACGCCGACAGCGCAGCGACGTCCCCGGCAGTCGCGCGGCCCCAGCCGACCTCGGCCATCGGCTTGCCCTCGCCATATTCGAGCAGCAGGATCTGCGCCGCGGTCGAGGCACGGTCGAGCGCGCCGTCCAGCTTGGGACGCTTGCCGGCACCGGCGGGAAGGATGCGCGAAGGCGCGGCAGAGACGCCGCACCCGCTTGTGGCCGCGCCACAGAGGATCTTGTCGAGCCGTTTGAGCAGCGGATGGAAGCGCGCCTCCACCGCGGCGATGCCGCCCGTCCCTATCGCCGCGGCGAGCTCCGCATTCGCAATGGCGGGATCGACGCTGCCGTCGCCCGAGAAGATCGGATCGTCCTCGCCCTGCGGCCGGTGGCGGCTGGGAATGGCGCAGCCCGGCGCGAGCGCGGCGAGCCAGGCATCGGCGGTAGCGATGGTCCGCTGGTCGCTGTCGGCGACCACGGTGATAGCCCCCGTCGCCGGGCAGCCGGTAGCGGGAAGCACGCCAAGCCGGCGCAACCGCGCCCCGTCCCAGCCACCGAGCCGGCCAACCGCCTCCGCCCCGTGCGGGGTGAGCCAGCCGGGCGCGACCGGCCAGCTCGGCCAGGGATCGGCCGCCACGCTCGCGGGCATCGGCGGCGCCTTGGTCGGCGGGCGCACGCCATGCCGCATCAGCAGCACGACGCGGTCCACGGTCAGCCCCGTCGGCGGGGCGTCCGCGGCTGGATTGACCGGGCCATTGGCCGAGAGGACCAGTGCAAGGGCGGCACCAAGAATTGCCCGGAAGTTCCTGCGCATCACCCTCTCCTCCTCACGCCGTCACCCTGAACTTTTTTCAGGGTCCAAGCCTCCAAAAGCGATATCCCTGGAGGCGCGTTGGATGCTGAAACAAGTTCAGCATGACGGCTCCTGGCTCATCGCGTTCCCCGCGCGCCGACCGGAGCCGGCGCACGGGGATAATCCACCTAGAAGTGCAGCTGCACGCCGCCGCGCAGCAGAGCGCCATATTGCTCGCGCTCGACCAGGAACGGCTTGGAGCCGATATAGCGGCGCCACGGCGCGTTGGTCAGGTTCACCGCGTCGCCGAACACCGTCACTTCCGGCATGACCTGGTAGCTGACGTGCAGGTCGAGCTGGCCATTGCCGTCGGTGAACTGGTCGCCCGAGGCTGCAGGCAGGTTGAGCGTGTCGAGATAGGACGAGCGATAGTTGAAGGCCAGGCGCGCGGCGATGCCGTACTTCTCGTAGAACAGCTGGACGTTGCCGACATTCTTCGACTGGAAGGCGAGCGGCAGGTCGCCGCGATTGCCGATGCCATTCGCATGGCCCCAGACATGGGTGAAGTTCGCCGAGACGCCGAAGCCGCTCAGCGGCCCCGGCAGGAAGGTGAACTGGGTCTGGAGGTTGAACTCGACGCCGCTCAGCGTCTCGCTGTCGACGTTGATGGGCTTGGTGACGAGCGCGCTGGCATAGGTCACGCCGCCATAGACGCCGTTGGTGACCAGACTGCCGCTCTTGTAGATCGGGTTGTCGATGTCCTTGTGGAAGAAGCCCGCGACGAACAGGCTGTCCGGGGTCGGGTAATATTCGATCGAGGCGTCGTAGTTCACCGCGCGATAGGGCTTCAGGTCGGGATTGCCGAGCGCGATCGCCGTCGGCGCGGCACCGCTGTCGACGGTGATGTAGGGCGCGAGATCGGCATAGTTGGGCCGGCCGATCGCCGTGGTCAGCGCGCCGCGCAGGAACAGGTTGTGCGCCATCTCGAACTTGGCGTTCAGGCCCGGGAAGAAGTCGGTATAGCCGTTCTCGCCATGGCTGTTGTAACCATCGGCCAGCGTAGATCCGCTCTGGACGATCTTCGCCCGGATATCGTCGTCGGTATGCTCGACCCGCACGCCCGGGATCAGGGTCAGCGCGCCGAAGCGCAGCGTCGCCATCGCATAGCCGGCGGTGATCTTCTCGCGCACGTCATAGTCGCTCGACAGCGAGTCCGCGAGTGTGCCGACATTGTCGATCGCCAGGACGCCCGGATTGGCGTTGGTATAGGCCAGCGCAGCGGCATAATCGATCCGGTCGCCGAAATGGAACTGGCCGTCATAGAAGCTCGGATCGGCGGCATAGGCGACGTTGGTCATCGTCCAGGCCGTGGCGCCACTCTTGTAGTTCCGCTTGTCCTGGTTGTTCTTCTTGCGGCGATCGAGATATTTGAAGCCGACCTTGATCGCGCTGTCCTCGCCCACCGAGATCGGCAGCGTATAGTCGACCCGGCCCTGCCACAGGTCCTCGCTGGCCTGGCGCGTCTCATAGTTGAACTTGGTCAGCTTGAACTGGCTCGGATCGCCGAACAGCCCGGCCGAGGTGCCGCTGGGCGCCAGCGTATAGGGATCGGTGCTGTTGTCGAAGCTGACGAACGCCAGGCCCTTGCTGGTGCCGAAGGTGAACTCGCTGCGGATCGGGTCGATCTTCACCGCACGGGTCCAGCCGCCCGAAGCCTCGAGCTTGCCGCCGCCCAAGTCGAACTCACCGCCCAGCGTTGCCGATTTGGTGTTGTCGTCCTCCTCGCGGCGGCGGACCAGGATCGTGCCGGTCGCCTTCAGCGCGCCGGGGGTGGAGGTGGTGATCGCCAGGCGGTTCTGGTCGCGAGTCTCATGGTCCTGGAACTTCGAATAGCTGGTGCGCAGGTACAGCTTCACGCCGTCGCTCGGGCGCCAGTCGAAATTGCCGACCACGCCCAGCCGGGTGCGGGTGAGGTTATAGTCGCGCAGGCCGTTGCCGTCGGGCGTGCCGGCGGTATTCCACGCCGCGGAGCCCTGGTAGTTCTCCGTCTCGATCGGGCGGCGCGAATAATTGACCGAGACCACTGCACCCAGCGTGTCGGTATGGCCGCCCAGCGTGGCGTCGAGCTCCCACGGCGCCTTGTGGTTCATGTCGTAGCGGCCGATGGCGCCGCGCGCGTCGAAGAAGAAGGGGGTGCGGCTGTCGAAGCCGGTCTTCGTCCGGATATTGACCTCGCCGCCCACTGCATTGGCGTCCTGGCTGGCCAGCAGCGACTTGCTGACGGTGACCGACTGGATCATGCCCGAGGGCAGGTCGTCGAGCTTGACCTGGCGGCCGGCCGGCTCGGGCGCCGGCAGCGTCTGGCCGTTCAGCGTGACGTTGATCAGGTTGGGATCGATGCCGCGGATGATGACATAGCGGCCCTCGCCCTGGTCGTTGGCGACCGACAGGCCCGGCAGGCGCTTGATCGCCTCGGCGACATTCTGGTCGGGCAGCTTGCCCACGTCATTGGCGTGCAGCGTCTCGACCGTGTTGTCGGCGTCGCGCTTCTCCAGGTTCGCGGCACGCTGGGCGGCGCGCTGGCCGGTGACGACGATCTCCTTCGGCGCGTCCTGCGCCTCGGCAGCGGGCGCCGCCTGCTCCTGCGCGAAGGCGGGTGCGGCGATGCTCAGCGCCAGCGCGGCGAGTGCTGGGCGCGCGAGGAAACGGGTCTTGGCGGTGCGCATTTTTGGAGATCCCCCCGGGGAGTTGAACGGGGGGCCGGTGCGCCGGGGCGATGACAGTTCGGCGTCATTAACAAAAGTTAATGTAAGGCGCTTGCCGGCAGGCACGAAAAAAGGGCCGGCACGAGATGCACCGGCCCGTCTTCTCCGCGCAAGCGCGATTACTTGTTTCCGCTCATCACCTTCTTCTGGACATATTCGAGGAAGTCCTTGGCGAAGGCATCGCGCAGCTCCGCCTTGGCCGCATCGACCTTGTCCGGGGTCTTGGGCGGGAAATTCTCGAGCGGGTTCTTCACCGCACCGGTCGCAGTGCGGATCGCGATCGGCTTGTCGCCGAATTCGCGGAAGATCCAGCCGGTGAACAGGTTGGATCCGTACATCATCGCCTTGTGATAAAAGACCATCGTGGTGATCAGCTCGGCATAACAGCCATGCGTCGAATCGGAGAGACGCTTGCCGGCCTTGATCCGCGCGTTCATCGCCTTGGCCTTCGCCTTGAGCGCGGGGTCCTTCTTAAGGTCCTCGTTGAACGGCGTCGGCTCCTCGACGATGATGCGATAGCCCTTGAGCTTCAGCGTCTCGGCGATGCCGATCTTGTTGAGCTCCTCCATCTGGATATCCGGGCCCAGATAGTCGCGCATCAGGTCCTTGACCGTCGCCACCCGATCCTTGTGCGCGGCCATGTCCGCCACCGCGCCGAGCGCGCCGAAGCCGGAGAGCAGCCCCGAGTTGATGCCCAGATAGTTGTTGGTCGGCCAGACGTGCAGTTCGCACGGCAGCGCAGCGTCGGCGGCGGTCGCCGCAGGTGCAACGGCCGCGGCAGGTGCGCCGGCGTCCTGGGCGCTGGCAGGCGCGGCAACGGAAAGGGCAACCGCGAACGCGGCTGCCGAAAGCAGCTTGGTAGTCATGACGTCCCCCCTTAGAACGGCCCAAGCTGAGCATGCGGCAGCGCGGAACGCAACATGCCGTACACATGGGTGCCAGCGCATCTCCGCCATTGCCTTTCGCCCGGGGATGCGTTAGGCGCGCGCCCTTCCAAAGCAACAGCTACGGAAATCCGCGGGAGGTCGTGTTCGCACGGCCGCTACACCGCTCGACTTGATCAGGGGCCAGAGCCTTCGCGCGAAGGTCCCGCGAAAGAGAGTGACATGGCAAAGAAGATTACCGGCTATATCAAGTTGCAGGTGCCGGCCGGCTCTGCAAACCCCTCGCCTCCGATCGGCCCTGCCCTGGGTCAGCGCGGCGTGAACATCATGGAATTCTGCAAGGCGTTCAACGCCCAGACCGGCGACGTGGAAAAGGGCACCCCGCTCCCCACCGTCATCACCGTCTATGCGGACCGCTCGTTCTCGTTCGAGACCAAGACCCCGCCGGCGACCTATCTGATCAAGAAGGCCGCGAACCTGAAGTCGGGCTCGAAGGAGCCGGGCAAGGTCTCGGCGGGCAAGATCGCCCGTTCGGAGCTGAGCAAGATCGCCGAGGTCAAGATGAAGGACCTCAACGCTAACGATATCGAGGCGGCCACCCGCATCATCGAGGGCTCGGCCCGCGCGATGGGCCTCCAGGTTGTGGAGGGCTAACATCATGGCAAAGCTGACCAAGAAGCAGAAGACCTGGACCATCGACAGCGAGAAGCTGCACGGTGTGGACGAGGCGATCGCGCTGGTGAAGGCCAACGCCACCGCCAAGTTCGACGAGTCGATCGAAGTCGCGCTGAACCTGGGCGTCGATCCGCGTCACGCCGACCAGATGGTCCGTGGCGTCGTCACGCTCCCGAAGGGCACCGGCAAGACCGTGCGCGTCGGCGTGTTCGCCAAGGGCGCGAAGGCTGACGAAGCTCGCGAGGCTGGCGCCGACGTCGTTGGCGCCGAGGACCTGCTCGAGATCGTCCAGGGCGGCAAGATCGAGTTCGATCGCTGCATCGCGACCCCGGACATGATGGGCCTGGTCGGCCGCCTCGGCAAGGTGCTGGGTCCGAAGGGCCTGATGCCGAACCCGAAGCTCGGCACCGTGACCATGAACGTCGCCGAGGCCGTCAAGGCCGCCAAGGGCGGCCAGGTCGAGTACCGCGTCGAGAAGGCCGGCATCATCCACTCGGGCATCGGCAAGGCGTCGTTCCCGGCGGAAGACCTGCGCGCGAACTTCGACGCGCTGGTCGACGCAGTGGTCAAGGCCAAGCCGTCGGGCGCCAAGGGCAAGTACCTGAAGAAGGTCGCCCTGAGCTCGTCGATGGGCCCGGGCGTGAAGGTCGACGTCGCGGAAGTCGCGACCGTCTGATCCAGCGTCACCGCTGAAAGAACAGGGGCCGGGGGAGCGATCCTTCCGGCCCTTTTCTTTTGCCCGCGTATTCTCTTGTCCGCGTACCGCGGGCATGAAAAAAGGGCCGGAGACGTGCCTCCGGCCCCTTTTTCGCCTCCCCCTTCGAAAGGGGCCGGCTAGACTGTCGGATCGCCTGGAAGGGGCGTTTCCGCCTTCCACACGCCGCGCACGCGCCGCGCCCAGTCGTCGACCCTGCGGATCGCGTCCTCGGTCAGCGTGACGATGCCTGCCCGATTGTCCATCGGATTGGGCGAACGGACCACCAGCCCGGCGCTCTCGAGCAGGGCGAGATGGCGGATCGCCGTGGTCTGCGGCGCACCGCTGCCGATACAGGCACTGCTCACCGATACCGGGCGCCCCTTGGCGGCCGCCAGGTAGAGGTCGAGCAAGATGTCCCAGGTCGGCTCGCGGAACTGGCCCGCAATCTCGCCGAACGCATCGTCGCGCAGCCTGCGGGAGCGGTAGATGCCCTCGACCAGGTCGGCCGCCTTGCCCGAGAAGCTCACGCCGCCCGCCGCCGCCCGGGGCGGAAGCGCCGGACGTTCGCGCAGGCGATACATGGAATTGTCCGCCTCAGCCATGATATGCCTCCCTCGTCAGGACCAGGCCGGATCCGCTCCGTAGCGCTTCAGCCGCTGGCGATGCCGCACCGCGCCGATCGCGATCAGCAACGGACTGGGATAGCTCCATGCCGCGTTGGCGATGGCGTAGGACCAGGGCGGCAGGGTTGGCGACAGGATCAGCAGGTGCGTGACGACCGTGTTGAGCTTCACCGCGGCCAGCCACATCGGCCAGTAGCGCTGCGCTTTCAACGCGAGGACCGTCATCGCCAGGAACAAGGTCCCGTCGATCACCAGCAGGTTGAGTTCCAGCTGATAGAAGCGATGCGATCCGGCTGCCGGGCTGAGAATGGTCGCGGCGACGGCCGACACCAATATCCCCACGGCCGCGCGCTCCGGGGTGCCGCCGCGCGCGAGCGCGTAGAGGCAGCAGCCCACCAGCAAGGCCAGATAGACGATCTTGTTCATGCGACATGATCGCACCAGCGAAACCGTTCCAAGTCAACGCCCCCCTCATGCCGCGACTGCGATGACGGGAGGAACGGTCGCCAATTTCGGCACATCGCCGTGCGGCGGCGTGTCGAACACATCGCCCTCGCCGAGGATCTGGTGGCGGATCGCGACGCTGCGCAGCTCGCCATGCGCCTTCTTGATGTCGGAGAGCGCACCAAAGACCTTGGCGGTCGCCTCGCCGACATAGTCGACGGCGGCCTGGGCCTCGAGCGGGTGGAACGTGCCGTCGGCGCGCGCAGTGAGCACGGCGGTGCCCATCGCCAGCACCTTGAGCGCGGCTTGGTTCACCGCGAGCTCCGCCGGCTGGAGCGAACGGGCAATGCGCACGGAAGCGATCTTCTTGGCTGAAGGCATGGGTCCTCCTTCGCGCAGCCAGGGCTGCGACGTGATACGTGGTTGTTTTCGAAAGAGACCGGGGCGTTAGCCCGTAATGCGCCAGAGCGCGCCCAACCCGTTGAGGAAATTGGCCACCGCGATCATCATCAGCAACGCGAGGCCAAAGATCCACATCAGTCGGTTGAACGGGTCCAGATCATTTGTTTGCTTCCCCTGCCTCAGAAACGGGACCCGAAAACGTGGCTCGGCTTCGGACCGTTTCGGTGGCAATGGAACCTCCGAAAGCACCGTTTCGGCAAGGTCCAGCGGCTCGCCCCCCAAATTTTGGGGGGGCGTTTCCTCGACCTGCGGAGGCGGCGCCTGAGGGGACGACTCATGCGATGCGAGGACACGCGCGGCTTCGCGCCGGCTCGATACGCCGAGCGTCCGCACCGCTTCCTTGAGATAGCCGTCGACGGTGAGCGGGGAGAGCCCCAGCGCGAGGGCGATTTCCTTGGACGACATGCCGCGCGCGACCAGCCGCAGGCAGTCGCGTTCGCGCGCTGTGAGTTGCTCGATCGTCCCGGTCACCATCGCGGTCTGCTTTTAGCTGACGCGCGCGCGAATCCAACCGAGTTGGTGTTATTTTCAGCCAGCGGGGTCACCGGCCGGGTATAGGAGAAAATGGCCACAGGCGGATGAGAATCCAGCCAAAATGGCATGCCCTCCCGCTCTTCGACCATTCGCGATTCCGGGCGCAGCCGAACCGCCATAGCGCGCTTCCTTCCCCCCGACGTAACGCGCATAGTAACGCACCTACAACGAAGGGGGATAGGCGATATGCATGGGTCCCGATTGATTTTGGCACTTGCCCTGTTCGGATGCCCCGCAACCGCGGGTGCACAGGAGTCGAATCCCCCCGCGCCGGAGTCGGCGATCGTCGTCCAGGGCATGCGCGACCGGCCCAGCAACTGGCGCCAGGCCGAGACCGACCATGTCGTGGTGATCAGCGACGGCAGCGAGAAGGAGCTGACCCGGATCGCCCATAATCTCGAGCGCCTCCACTTCCTGCTCTCGGTACTGCTCAACCGAGTCGACAAGCCCGACAACACGCTCAAGCTGCGCATCACCCTGGTCGGCGACGGCGCCGAGTTCGACGCGATGGACCTGCGCAACCTGCGCTACTCGCCCGGCCCCTATGCCCGCGCCTTCCCCGAGCCGGCCTATTACGACCCGCGCGAGGACGGCGCCGTGTTCGCCGCGAGTCGCTTCGACCAGAAGGTCCAGCTCGAGCGCGGCCAGTCCCTCGCCGGCATCCTCCCCGACCTGATCCGCGCCACCACGCCAGAGGCGGTCGGCGCGCCCGGCATTTCCGGCGAGAATCCCGGCACGAGCACCGCGCTTGCCTCCAGCTATGCCGGCTCGATCGCCCGCTTCGGCCGGAGCGACCCCATGGCCCTTTCGGTCAACGAGCTGGCGGTGCCGCTGTCGGCCGAAGGCAGCATCTATGCCGGCTACGCCCGCCATTTCCTCGTCACCTATTTCCCGCACGCCTATCCGCGCTGGTATGTCGACGGCTTTGGCGAGGTCTTCGCCACCCTGGCGGTCGAGGGCGATGCCCGGATCGAATATGGCCGGGCGCCCGAGGGCTATCGCAAGATACTCGACAAATATGCGCGCACGCCGGTCGCCGACATCCTCACCGGCCGCACCCTGGCCGATCGCAAGGCCGGCGAGCGCTGGACGCCCTTCCACGCCTGGGCGCTCACCCACATGCTGTTCTTCTCGAACACGCGGCGGGGCCAGCTCCACGCCTATCTCGCCACCATCGCGGCGGGCGGATCGATGGAGCAGGCCGCAGCGGCGTTCGGCGACCTGGGCAAGCTGCAGGCCGAGCTGACCGCCTATGATCGCGGCAAGCTGCCCTATGAGCAGATGTCCTATCCCGCCGACCGCGCCGCCGAGCCGATCGTGCGGCGGCTGAGCGAGGGCGAGGCGGCATTCGTCAAGGGCCGGCTCGAACTCGGCGCGCGGATCGCGATTCCCCCAGCCTCAAACGACCCGAAGCGCGAGCAGCAGCGCAGCGACTCGATCGCCCGCCGCGACGACTGGCTCAGGGGCCTGCGCCGCGACGCCGCCCGCTATCCCGCCAATCTCGACGCCCAGCTGCTGCTCACTGAAGCCGAATGCCGCAGCGACAACGGCCCCGAATGCGGGGCCGCTGCCGCCAGGGCGCTCGCCATCGCCCCCGGCGACAGCAATGCCCTCGCCTGGCAAGGCATCGCCCAGGCCGAACTCGCGCTCGCCGCCCCGGCCGGCGAGCGCACGGCGAAGCTCAAGGCCGCGCGCGTGACGATCGCCCGCGCCAACCGCGCCGACAGCGAGAATCCCCTGCCCCTGCTCGCCTATTACCGCAGCTTCGCCGATGCAGGCGAGGCGGCACCCGACGTGGCGATCGAGGGGCTGATGAAGGCGGCGGACACCGTCCCCTCCGCCCCTGCCTCCAGGCTGCTGCTCGGCGAGGCGCTGGCGAAGCGCGGCAACGCCGTGGCGGCCCGCACCGCGCTGCTCCCGGTGGCGGATGGCCCCTATGACACGCCCGAAGCGGCACCGGCCCGCACGCTGCTGGCCGGCCTCAACCAATAGAAAGGAGCCGGGAGCAATGCCCCCGGCCCCTTCCCTTTTCGTATCGACCGTCGATCAGAACTGCGACGAATAGGTCAGGAACCACTGGCGCGGCGGGATCGGATAGGCCGAGTAGTTGTTGGTCGCCGAGCCCACCGAGAGCGTCGACACGCCCTTGATGTCGCCCAGGTTGGTGACGTTGAGGCTCAGCTTCGCCTTCTTCATCCCGATCCGCTCCGCCGGCAGGTCCACGCCCAGGCTCAGCGAGGCGAGGAAGTAGGAGCCGACGCTGGCGTCGTTCGAGAAGGTCGCATAGCGCTTGCCGACATAGTCGCCGACCAGCTGCGCCTCGACCGGGCCAATATTGAGCGTCGCGACGCTCTTGTTCATCCATTTCGGCGTGCCCGGCAGCTGCTTGCCGCAGGTGGGGACGATGCCGGCATTGGTGCCGCTGGTCGCCACGGTATAGCCGCCGATGCAGGTATCGGTGGCCGCGCCGATGCCGGTCGCCGCCGAACGATAGTCGCTCTGGTACTTGGAGAGGTTGTACGAGAGCGCGTTGTAGAACGAGAAGGCGCGGCCGAAGCGCAGCGTGAAGGCGGCATCGACGCCATTGGTCTTCACGTCGCCGACATTCACCAGCACCGAGGTGCCGCCGGCGATCTGGCCGCCCGCGATACCGCCCGGATTGGTCGAGATCGCCAGCAGGCGGTCGCTGAAGTCGACATGGTAATAGTTGACCTGCGCGTCGAGCCCGATGCCGCCGCCGAAGTTGCGGTGCGTGCGCAGACCCGCCTCATAGGTCCAGCTGCTCTCGGGCTTGCCGTCGGTGGCGAAGGCATTGAACGCCGTCTGGCTGCCGGTGAACCATGGGCCGCCGCCACCAGCCAGATATGCCTGGTACTGACGCAGGTTCTTCTGGACGTTGAAATAGGCTTCCTCATGCCCGTTGAAGTCCCAGGTCGCGCCGATCGCCGGCAGGAACCACTTCAGCGTATCGATCTTGCCCTGGGGCAAGCCGCCGGTCAGGCCCGAGAGCGAGCCGAGCTTGGGCTGCACCGGATACCAGCCATTGGCCCATTGCGCGCTGGTCTTGAAGCCGAACTGGACGAGCAGCGGCTCGAACACCTGCCAGGTGTCCTGGACATGGAGCTGCAAATTGTTGATCCGCGCCTCGCCCTGATACTGGGTGAACAGCGGCTGCATCACCTCCAGCGGGCGGATGTACGGCGTGCTCAGGCCGGGGTTGCCGACCGGCACGGCGTACCAGCGGCGCCACTGGGTGGTGCTGTTGTGCTCGAACCAGCCGCCCAGCTCGATCTTGTGGTTGCCCAGGTCGATGTTGAGCGCCGTGATCGCGCCGCCGCGATCGATGCGATATTCGGTGGTGCGGGTGATCAGGCCCGAGCCGCCGGTCGCCGCGACCAGCGCCGCACCGGCCGCCGCCGCCTGGGCGGCGTTGATGACTCCCGGGCCCGCCGGCAGCGCCGCGCATGCGCCTGGCAATACGCCATTGCCGTTCGCACCGAAGCGGCAACGGGGATCGAGGCTCGCATAGTTCGGATCGAGATAGGGCTGCGCGGTCGTGATCGACTGGCCGAGCGGGCCGGCGACGACGCCGGCGCCGTCATTGTGGTGATAGTAGATCGTGTTCGACAGCGTGATGTTGTCGGCGATCTTCGCGTCGTAGCGCGCATAGGTGAGATAGTCGGTGCGCTGCGCGTCCGAATAATAGTTGCGGTAGTTGCCGCCCTGCGCCGCCGGCGAGTTGCCCAGCGCATTGATATAGCTGCGATAGCCGGCGAAATCGGAATAGAAGAACGGCTTGGTATAGGGCGTGTAGAGCTGCACCGCGCTGGCGGTCTGCCCGGCCGAGGGCTTGAAGAAGACGGTGGCGTCCTCGTTCGGCTGGGTCATGTCGTTATAGTCGAAATACAGGGTCAGCTTGCCGACCGAATCGTCATGGACGAACTTGGCATTGGCCTGCCAGCCACCCTGCCAGCCGTTGAAGTCCCAGGCCTTGGCCTTCTGGCGGGCGACCGAGAGATAGCCGGCATTGGTGCCGCCGCCGCCCAGATTGCCGGTGTCGACGCGCAGGAAGGTGCGCGAGGTGTTGTAGCTGCCGATCGTCTGGTTGGCGGTCAGGCCGAACGTCTGGCTCGGGTCGGACGAATAGGTCTCGATCGTGCCGCCCAGGTTGCTGTTCGACGCGGTGGCGAGGTCGCCGGCGCCCGTCGCCACGATGACGCGGCCGACATTCTCCGAAGTCACGGCGCGCTGCGGCGACAGGCCGTTGTAATTGCCATAGCTCTGGTCGCCGAGCGGGATGCCGTCCATCGTGTAGCCGAGCTGGTTGCCGGCGAAGCCGTGGATGAAGATCTGGGCGTTCTGCTCGTTGTTGCCCCAGGGATCGGCGGTTACATAGAGTACGCCGGGCAGCGTCTGGATCGCCTTGAGCGGCGAGACGCCGGGCAGGATCTTCTGGATTTCGCTCTGCGAAATCGCCGTGGCCGAGCGGGTCTGCTTCGCGGTGACCAGGATCGCGCCGTCCCCGGCATTCTCGGGCGCGCCTTCCTCGGCGGCGGGCGCGGCCTGGGTCTGGTCCTGGGCCAGCGCCGGCGTCGCCAGCATGGCGGCGGCGAGAACGGCGGCACAAACGGTTGCGCGAAGCGCGTGACGAACGGTCATCATTTCCCCCTGGGATCGCGGCTTCGTTGCGCCGCAGCACGGGCCCCTAGGAGGCGGATGTGGCAGTCTCGCTGCGCTTGTGCGAAACCTTGGCGAAACAAGTGTGAAACCTTGAAGACACCGCAGCGCCTCTCCCTCCGCAGGGCTGCTCGCGCCGATTGACTTATCCACAAATATCGCTATTGGCGCGCCTTCCTCCTTCAGGAGGAGACCGTCCGAGACAGCGAGTGCAGGGAATTTGCCCTGCTTAATCTCTCGCCTAGACGGGGACAGATTTTCACCGGCGGTCCGCAAGCGGAGCGCTCGGGTCATGCCCAGGGATAACCGGGCACGACGATCCTTCCCCTCGGACATTTTGTAACCGGGCGCTTCCCGCAAGGGAGACGCTCATAACGAGGAGACCGGCATGGATCGTTCCCAGAAGGCTGACGCCGTTGCCGAGCTGAACCGCACCTTTGG